>Ga0302319_10018634_pt1 | contig 12651 bp, 13 predicted proteins | sample Bog_T0_2_FD_203319 | JGI IMG/M metagenome (GOLD analysis project Ga0302319, IMG submission 203319) | Peat permafrost microbial communities from Stordalen Mire near Abisko, Sweden - Bog_T0_2 | ecosystem: Environmental > Terrestrial > Soil > Wetlands > Peat | place: Sweden: Abisko, Stordalen Mire...
GAGTCGCAGACCTGGAACGCCTATCGCAACCAGTATTGGCCGGCGCAATATGTCATCGATCAGACTGGAAAAATCGTCTACCGGCACGATGGCGAAGGCCAGTATGACACCATCGAACAGACCATCCAGCGCCTGCTCGGCGCCGCGACCTGACCGGTCGGCTGTCGACCGAGGCGAATCCGACGTGACCCGATCCGATCCGGCCAGAGACATCGCGGTAGGCAATGACGAAGCCGCGCGAGATCGCATCGCTGCGCGGCGCTCGCGGTCCGCGGACGGGGCGCCAAGCCCTGTCCGTCCTGCCTTCGGCATGCTACGCTCGGCGCTGAGTGTAGCGACGGATGGTTTGGCATGTTTGAAGGCTTCGATCCCGTGGTTCTGGCCCGGGCCCAGTTTGCGTTCACAATGTCGTTTCATATCATATTTCCGGCGTTCTCGATCGGGCTCGCCAGCTATCTCGCGGTGCTGGAGGCATTGTGGTTGTGGACCGGTCGCGAGGTCTTCCTCAGCCTGTTCAATTACTGGCTGAAGATCTTCGCCATTGCGTTTGGCATGGGCGTGGTCTCGGGCATCGTGATGTCCTACCAGTTCGGCACCAACTGGTCGGCCTTCGCCGACAAGACCGGTCCGATCATCGGCCCGCTGATGGCCTATGAGGTGCTGACGGCGTTCTTCCTCGAGGCCGGCTTCCTCGGCGTGATGCTGTTCGGCCTCGAGCGGGTCGGTCACCGGCTGCATTTCCTGGCGACCCTGATGGTCGCCACCGGCACGCTGATTTCCGCCTTCTGGATCCTGTCGGCCAATTCCTGGATGCAGACGCCGGCCGGCTACGCCGTCAACGCCGACGGACAGTTTGTCGCCGCCGACTGGCTCAAGGTGATCTTCAATCCATCGTTTCCGTTCCGGCTGGTGCATATGGTGCTGGCTGCGTACCTGACGACCGCGCTGGTGGTCGGCGGCGTCGGCGCCTTTCATCTGTCGCACAATGCCCGTCAGCCCGGCGCCCGGGTGATGTTCTCGATGGCGATGTGGATGGCGACGCTGGTGGGGCCGATCCAGATTTTCGCCGGCGATGCCCACGGCCTCAACACGCTGGAGCATCAGCCCGCCAAGGTGATGGCGATGGAAGGCCATTATCAGAGCCATCCGGACGGCGCGCCGCTGGTGCTGTTCGGCCTGCCGGATCAGGCCGCGGGCCGAGTCAACTACGCCGTTGAGATTCCGAAATTGTCCTCGATCATCCTGAAACACTCGCCGGATGCGCCGTTGTCGGGGCTCGACACGGTGCCGCGGCAAAACTGGCCGCCGGTGCCGATCACCTTCTGGTCGTTCCGCATCATGGTCGGATTGGGATTTCTGATCCTGGGGCTTGGCCTCGTCAGCCTCTGGATGCGATGGCGCGGCACCCTGTATGACTCGCGGCTGCTGCTGGGCTTCGCGATGGCGATGGGACCGGCAGGGTTCATCGCCGTGCTGGCGGGCTGGATCACCACCGAAACCGGACGCCAGCCATTCACGGTGTTCGGTCTGTTGCGAACCATCGACGCCGCCTCGCCGCTGGCGGCGCCCGCGGTTGGCTCGTCGCTGATCGCCTTCGTCATCGTCTATGCCGCGATCTTCCTGGCCGGCGCCCTTTATATCCTTCGCTTGATGGCGGCGCCGCCATCGCTCCACGAGGAAGGACCGCGCAGCGATCAGCCGGCCCATGCCGCCGGGATCACGCCCGCCGCAGGCGTCGCCGCGCAGGGATCGCCAGGATGATGTTCACTTTCGACCTCGCCACCCTCTGGGCCTTCATCATCGCCTTTGCCGTTTTTGTCTACGTGGTGATGGACGGCTTCGATCTCGGTCTCGGCATGCTGTTTCCGCTGTTTCCCGAAAAATCCGATCGCGATGTCATCATGAACAGCGTGGCGCCGGTCTGGGACGGCAATGAAACCTGGCTGGTACTCGGCGGCGGCGGCATGATGGCGGCATTTCCGCTGGCCTATGCGGTCTTGATGCCGGCGCTCTACACGCCGATGATCGCGATGCTGATCGGCCTGGTATTTCGCGGCACAGCCTTCGAATTCCGCTGGCGGACCACGCAGGAAGGGCGCAATCGCTGGGACATCGCCTTTGCCGGCGGATCGCTGCTGGCGACGCTGGCGCAGGGCATCGCGCTCGGCGCCGTCCTGCAGGGCATCCATGTCGAGGGCCGGCATTATGCCGGCGGCTGGTGGGACTGGCTGACGCCGTTCAGCCTGTTGACCGGCTTCGCCTTGGCGGTCGGCTACGCCCTGCTCGGCGCGACCTGGCTGGTGCTGAAGACCGAGGGGCCGCTGCGCGACAAGGCCTATAAGCTGAGCTGGGCGCTGTTGTTCGCGATGCTGGGCGCGATCGGCGCGGTCAGCGTCGCCACCCCCTTTCTGCATATTCAATACAAAGAACGCTGGTTCGACTGGCCCAATATCCTGCTGACGGCGCCGGTGCCGATCGCCGTGGCAGGGGTCGCCGTGCTGTTGCTGCGCAGTCTCGACCAGCGGCAGGACCAGCGGCCGTTCTTTCTGGTGCTTTTGCTGTTCGCGCTGTCCTATGCCGGATTGGGCATCAGCATGTACCCCTATATCGTGCCGCAGAGCATCAGCATCTGGCAGGCGGCATCGCCTGCGAACAGCCAGATCTTCATGCTGTTCGGTGTCGCCGTGCTGGTGCCGCTGATCCTGCTCTATACCGGATGGGCCTATTGGGTGTTCCGCGGCAAGGTCAAGCACGGCAGCAGCTACCATTGATGCGGCCGCAGCCACCCCTGCGGCCGCTCGGTCAGCGACTGCTGTGGTTCGCGGCGCTTTGGCTCGCCGGTGTCGCCACCGTCACCCTGCTGTCGCTGGGCCTGCGGCTCTGGATCGCCCCGAACTGACGTTAACCAGTCGTACCCATGGACAGATTCGTGGCACCAAGGCCCTGGGATCGCCACGCTGATCGTGGCAAGCTGCGCAACGAACGCGATCGGGAGCCCTCTGCATGAACAGGTTACGACATCTGACAGCGATCATGATGGCCGCCTTCAGCCTCCTGCTGGCGGCCGCACCCAGCCACGGCCAGCAGCCCGACGCCGGCGATCAGCCGGGACTGCTGCCCGATGACAGCGTGGAACTGGACCCGGAATATCAGAAGCAGATGGTCTATTACCGCTCTACCGAGGCGCCGGGCACGATCATCATCTCGACCGCGGATCGCCATCTCTATCTGATCCAGGGCAATGGCCGCGCGCTGCGCTATGGCATCGGCGTCGGCCGCGACGGCTTCCAGTGGCAGGGCCTGCTCAGCATCACCAAGAAGGCGGAATGGCCGGACTGGACCCCGCCGCCTGAGATGATCGAGCGCCAGCCCTATCTGCCCCGCTTCATGGCCGGCGGCCCCGGCAATCCGCTCGGCGCCCGCGCGCTCTATCTCGGCGCCACCGTCTATCGCATCCACGGCACCAACCGGCCGGATACGATCGGCACCGCGGTTTCCTCCGGCTGTTTCCGGCTGGTCAATGCCGACGTCGCCGACCTCTATGACCGCGTCCCGGTCGGCACCAAGGTCATCGTCAAGCAGAAACCGGAATTGTAGTCACCGGCCATCGCACGCCAAGCCCTTTTCCCGATCATGGATGATAACAGATGATGCGGACATTTCGCGGCGGGCTCCTGATCGGGCTCGCGGTCGCGGTCCTGGTCGCCGCCTTGGCCATCGGCTACGAGCGCTACGACACCCGCACCCTGCAGCGCACGATCCGGCGCGGCGCGGTGCTGTGCGGGGTCAACAAGGGCCTGCCCGGCTTCTCGATACCGGATGACAAGGGCAACTGGACCGGCTTCGATGTCGATTTCTGCCGCGCGGTGGCGGCTGCGATCTTCGATGATCCGACCAAGACCAGCTTCATTCCGCTCGACGCCAGCGAACGCTTCAAGGAACTGCAGAACCGCAAGGTGGATATCCTGTCGCGCAATTCGACCTGGAGCCTGTCGCGCGAAACCGTCTACGACCTGTATTTCCCGGCGGTCGCCTATTATGACGGCGAGGGCTTCATCGTGCCGCGGGCGCGCCACATCGATTCCGCGCTGCAGCTCGACGGCAGCAAGGTCTGCGTGCAGTCGGAAACCACCACGCAGCTCAACCTAGCCGACTATTTCCGCGCCAACCACATGAAATATGAGGAAATCAAATTCGGCGGCCTCGACGAGGTCATCAAGGCCTATGATACGGGCCGCTGCGACGCCTTCACCGCCGATGTCTCCCAGCTTTATGCGCTGCGGCTCAACCTCGGCAAACCGAATGACCACGTCATCCTGCCCGATGTGATCTCCAAGGAGCCGCTGGCGCCGGTGGTGCGGCAGCGCGACGACGACTGGATGATGATCGTGAAGTGGACGCTGTATGCGATGATCAACGCCGAGGAACTCGGCGTCACTTCGAAGAACATCGACGAGGCGCTGAAGTCCAAGAAGCCCGATGTGATGCGGCTGGTTGGCACCGAGGGCAGCTATGGCGAGGACCTCGGACTGAGCAAGGACTGGGCCGCGCGCATCATCCGCCATGTCGGCAATTACGGCGAGGTCTATGAGCGCAATGTCGGCGCCGGATCCAAGCTCGGCATTCCCCGCGGCCTCAACCAGCTCTGGAACGAAGGCGGTATCCAGTATGCGCCGCCGATAAGGTGAGGGCGCTCAATACCCCTTCATCCCGGCCAACCGATCCGCGTGAAAATGGCTGTCGCCGAACAGTTCCTGGCAGACCCGGGCGCGCTTCATGAAGAAGCCGATGTCGAACTGGTCCGTCATCCCCATGCCGCCATGCATCTGTACGGCTTCCTGCACCGCGAGCGTCGCGGTCGATCCGGCGCGGGACTTGGCTGTGGCGACCGCCGCGGCGGCGTGATCGGCGTCGCCATCGAGCGTCTGCAGCGCCTTGAGCACCGCGGCGCGGGTGATCTCGATCTCGATATACAGCTTAGCGGCGCGGTGCTGCAGCGCCTGGAATTCGCCGATCAGCTTGCCGAACTGCCGGCGTTCCCGCAAATAGGAGAGGGTGCGGCTGAATACCTCCTCGCTGAGCCCGAGCATTTCCGCGGCCACCGCGCCGCGGCCGATATCGAGCAGGCCCTCGATCAGGCCGATGCCCTGATCGACCTCGCCGAGCACACCGTCGGCATCGACCTCCGCCTGGTCGAATACGATCCGGGCCGCATTGTGCGAATCGACCATCGCCGTTCGTTCAATGGCGATGCCCTTCGCCTTGGGATCGACCAGTAACAGCGTCAGGCCGTCGCGTTCACCGGCGGAGCCTTTGGTGCGCGCCGCGACAATCAACAGCTCGGCGGTATGGCCGTCGACCACAAAGGCCTTGGCGCCATCAAGCCTGAAGCCATTGCCGGAACGCGCCGCGCGCAAGCTGGTCTGCAGCGGGCGATGCTTGGCGCCCTCATCGATGGCGAATGCGGCCAAGAGCGAGCCGTCGGCGATTTTGGGCAGATAGGCGGATTGCTGCGCGGCGCTGCCGCCGCGCGCGATGGCGGAAGCCGCCAGCACCGCGGTCGACAGAAACGGCGACGGCATCAGGGTGCGGCCGATTTCCTCCATCACCACCCCAGCCTCGACCGCGCCGAGGCCGCTGCCGCCGAACTGTTCCGGCACCAGCAGGCCGCAAAATCCCATCTCGGCGAAGGTTGTCCAGAGCTCGCGGGAAAACCCGGTCGCGTCCTGGCTGTCGCGCAACTGCCGCAGATGCGACACCGGCGCCCGGTCGCTGATCAGCCCGCGCGCGCTGTCGCGCAGCATCGCTTGTTCTTCGCTGAGGATGAGGGCCATGGCTTGCTTCCGGTTCAGGTAGTGTGAGGCGCGAGATGGTTCGGAAGAGTTCTGATGCGCTGTCGCGCATCTTGATGCATGAAACTCGCTCCGCCGTCATTGCGAGCCCTCTTGGGCGAAGCAATCCAGCTTGGCGCAGCAAAAGAAGCTGGATGGCTTCGTCGCGAAGGGCTCCTCGCCATGACGGGGCTCCATTTACAGGTCTTTTTCAGGAGGGCGGCTTGCGGACGCAACGCGTCGCGTAACGCAGGGCGCACCTCACGCCCCCGGCAGATCCAGGATCCGTTTCGCCACGATCCCGAGCATCACCTCGGAGGTGCCGCCCTCGATCGAATTGGCCTTGCTGCGCAGCCAGGCGCGCGGCCGGGCGCCGCCCTTCGAGCGCGGGCTTTCCCATTCCAGCGCATCGATGCCGCCCGCCGACATCAGGATCTCGTGGCGGCGCTTGTTGAGCTCGGTGCCGTAATATTTCATCGCCGAGGAAAACGCCGGATGGCCCTGCCCGGCCTTGGCCAGATCGACCGCCCGCTCCGCGGCGCAGGCCAGCGCCGCCTCGTCGACCTCGAAGCGCGCAATTTCCGCGCGCAGCATCGGATCCTGCAGCCTGCCCTGGTCGTCGGCGCCGATGCTGGCGGCGGCGACCTGGCCGAGCGGCCGGCCAAAGCCGCGCTCGCCCATGCCGGAGATCATCGCCCGCTCATGCTGCAGCAGATATTTGGCGACGTCCCAGCCGCGGTTGATGGCGCCGACCAGATGGGTTTTCGGCACCCGCACCTGATCGAAGAAGGTTTCGCAGAACGGCGAATAGCCCGAGATCAGCAGGATCGGCCTGGTCGATACCCCCTTTGAGGCCATGTCGAACAGGATGAAACTGATGCCGTCATGCTTCTTCGCTGAGGGATCAGTGCGCACCAGACAGAAGATCCAATCGGCGTGATTGGCGTAGGAGGTCCAGATCTTCTGGCCGGTAATGATAAAATCGTCGCCATCGCTGTCGGCGCGCGTCTGCAGCGAGGCGAGATCCGATCCGGCATTGGGCTCGGAATAGCCCTGGCACCAGCGGATCAGTCCGCCGGCGATCTTCGGCAGATGTTCCTGCTTCTGCGCCTCAGTGCCGTATTTCAACAGCGCCGGACCGAGCATGGAAATGCCGAACGAGGTCAACGGCTGCCGCGCGCCGATCGCCGCCATCTCCTGGCGCAGGATTTTTGTCTGTTCGCCATCGAGCCCGCCGCCGCCATAGGCCGTGGGCCAATCCGGCACCGTCCAGCCCTTGTCGCGCATCCGCTCGAACCAGACCCGCTGCGGCTCGGAGCTGAAACGGGCGTTGCGGCCGCCCCAGAACGTATCCGCCTCCGAGGTCATCGGCCGTCGCATCTCCGGCGGGCAATTGGCCTCCAGCCAGGCGCGGGTTTCCAGGCGAAAACCTTCCAGATCGGACATCGGCGTTTCCATGTCAGGCGGGCGATGACAGCGCGTGCCGCCCGCTGTTGCGGTGTTTCGCCGGACCTTAACGGCGATGGCGCGAAATTCAAGTTGGCCTGGCGCAGCCCAGGAGGTTGCGGGCTAGGATGGCGGCGCGCGCCGGCGCCTAACGCCCGCCAAACCAGGGGAGTCCACATGCGCCTGAAGCTGCTTTCGCCTGATGAAATGACCGAGGACCAGCGGCAGACCTACGACGAATCGATCGCCAGCAAGCGCGGCAAGCCGCCGCCGCCGATGCTGGCCTGGCTCAACAGCCCTGAAATGGCCCGCCACGCCACACGGCTCGGCGCCGTGCTGCGCTTCGATACGGTATTTCCGGCCAAATTGTCCGAGATCGCGATCCTGGTGACGGCGCGGCACTGGACGGCGCATTACGAATGGTACGCCCACAAGAAGCTGGCGCTCGACGCCGGCCTCGACCCCGCCATCATCGACGCCATCCGCGACCGCCGCACGCCAGGTTTTGACGACCCCAAGGCTGCGATGATCTACGACGTCGCAAGGTCGCTGCACGAAGGCCATGGCCTGACGCCAGCGCTGTATGAGGCGGCGATAACGCTGCTCGGCGAGCGCGGCCTGGTTGAGATCATCGGTCTGTGCGGCTATTACACCATGGTGTCGATGACGCTGAACACGTTTGAATTCGAACTGCCGGCGGGCGAGGTGTCGGAACTGGCGTGAGCGACCCGCAGGCCCGTAGGGCGTAATAGCGCAGCGTATTCCGCAATTCGCAGTCGGCGCAGTACGCTGTCGCTATTGCGCCCCGAGAAATTCGCATTAATTTTATAGAAATTGCGCCCCTTTGGGGTTTTCCCCCGCTTGGTGTATTGCTTTCTCGTCAGCCATAAAGAACAGCAGCTCCCTGTTTTCCCGGGATTGGACGACGTTTCGTGCACGGCTCACCGTCGTGTATGGACCAGCCGAGCTGCTTCGCTTTGCGTGGTCGCATCCGGCTGTCAAAATGACCTGCAAAATCTCCAAAACCGTACTATTATCGGTGGGATGCAATAGGATTGACACAATGCATACGATCGAAATCAGCGATGACATCTACGAAGCGGCGAGGCGAACCGCCGCCCTCGATAGCATCGACGTGAATACCTTCATTGAAGGTCTTGTACGTCGTCACGTCGAGTATATCGACCTATTCCAGGAATCGTCGCCCGATATGCCGCCCTTCAGCCTGGAACACTACGAGATGGACCTTATCCCGGGGGAGTCGGAGAAAGATTACCAAGAACGCCTTAGGATGTTTACCTCCCTATGACTGCTCACGAGGACGCCCGATGCGTGGCATCGCCAAACTGTTCACCCATGGACGCAGCCAGGCTGTGCGTCTGCCCAAGGAATTCCGCTTCGAAGGCAAGGAAGTCCGGATCACCAAGATCGGCGACCGGGTGATCCTGGAGCCGATCGGCGACATCAGGCCGATGCCCTGGGATCTGATCGACGGTCTCGGCGACGCGTCCTTCATGGCCGAAGGGCGTGACCAGCCTGCCATTCCAGCCGTCCGGGTGGTGTTCGACGAATGATCCATCTCGACACCAATGTCGCGATCGCATTGTTGAACAACCGCCAACCCCAAATAAGGTCTCGCTTCGATTCCGCGCGGACGGCGGCGTTAATTTGCATGTCGGTCATCGTCTATCACGAATTGATGTACGGCGCGGCAAACAGCGAGCGCAAACAGGCGAACCAGGACAAGATCGCGATCTTCCTAGCCGCTGGCAATCTCGCTCTTCTGGCGTTTACCGGGGAAGACGCTCGCGAGGCTGCCGGCATCCGCGCCCATCTCAAGCGTCAGGGCACGCCGATCGGTCCCTATGACCTGTTGATCGCGGCACAGGCGCGGCGAGCCGGGTCGACGCTGGTGACGGCGAACACGTATGAATTCGAACGCGTACCGGGACTGATCGTGACGGATTGGGCAGCGTGATGGATGCGAAGGTGATTCCGCCCAGGCCGCGGCCGGACGTGGTTTTCGGGCCCATTGGACAGATGACGCGCTGCAAAGTAAATCACGGACGATGCCGCTGCTCGACCGGAGCTTTTGGACCACGGCCTTGGAGTGACGTTGATGCAGCCAATCGATGACCGGCCCACCGTCGCCGCGCCCGATGATGACCCCTATCTCTGGCTCGAGGACATCGAGGGGGAGCGCGCGGTTGATTTCGTCGAACGGCAGAGCGCGCGGACCCTGCAACAATTCGCCGATGCGGGCTTCGAGGCCGACCGCGATGCGCTGGCTGCGATCTACGACCGGCCGGACAATATCCCTTACGTCGGCCGACGCGGCGCATGGCTCTATAATCTCTGGAAGGATGACCAGCATCCGCGCGGCCTGTGGCGGCGCACCACGCTCGCGCAATTTCGAAAGCCGGAGCCGACCTGGGACGTCCTGCTCGATCTCGACCAGCTGGCGGCCGAGGAAAACCAGGACTGGCTCTGGGGCGGGGCCCAGGTGCTTCCGGGAAGCGAGGGGCCTGCGATGGTCAGCCTGTCCCGCGGCGGCAGCGATGCCGCAACTTTACGTGAGTTTGACATCGACACCCGGCGCTTTGTCCCCGCTGGTTTCGTGTTGCCGGAAGCCAAGAGCTACAGCGCCTGGCTCGATGCCGATACGCTACTGCTTTCCAGCGCCCATGGCGAAGGCATGGCGACCCTGTCGGGATATGCCAGGACCGTCCGGCTGTGGCGCCGCGGCACCGAGGTCGACCAGGCACCGGTGATTTTCGAAACCACGCCGGAGCAGATGGGCGCCTTCACGGAGGTGGACCGCACCCATGGTGCGGCGCGGATCTGGTTTCTCGAGCGGCTTGATTTCTTCAACAGCCGGATCTGGCTTGGCGACGGCAGCGGCGCCAGGACCAGGCTCGATCTGCCCACCGACGCCTCGGTCGAGGCTCATCAGGATTGGCTGGCGGTGAAGCTGCGCACGGCGTGGTCGGCCGGCGGTCGAGACCATGCAGCGGATACGTTGCTCGGCATCTCACTGTCGGCCTTCCTGGCCGGCGACCGCCAATTCTCTGTCGTGTTCGAGCCGGCGCCTCGCCGCGCGCTGCAGGGTTTTTTCTGGACTGCGGGAAAGCTCGTGCTGTCCATCCTCGACGAGTTGCGGCCGGTGTTCGAGATCTGCGCGCCATCGGCCGAGGGTTGGCAGCGGCGACAATTGGCTGGCCTGCCCGAGATCGGCATTGTCAATGTCTGGCGGCTCGACACCGACGAGGCCGAGAGCAATGGCGATCTCCTGGCCAGTGTCCAGGATCCGCTGACGCCGCCGTCCCTTCTGCTGATCGAAGAATTCGCAAGCCCGGCTGTCCTGAAGCAGGCGCCGCGAACCTTCTCAGCCGATGGGCTGGTGGTGACCCAGCACGAGGCGATCTCGGTCGATGGCGAGCGCATTCCCTATGTGCAGACCGGGCCTGCCACAGCGACCGGCGACGCGCCGGTGCATCTGTATGCCTATGGCGGCTTCGGCGTCACGATGCGGCCGGCCTATAATTCGGCGATCGGCAAATTATGGCTGGAGCGCGGCGGCACCAGCGTGGTCGCCAGCCTGCGCGGGGGCGGCGAGTTCGGCAGCCGCTGGCACGATGCCGGGCGCTATGCCGGCAAGCGGCTGGCGCATGATGACTTCGCCGCGGTCGCCGCCGATCTGGTCCGCCGTGGCGTGACCCGCCCGGGCCGGATTGCCGCCGAGGGCGGATCGAATGGCGGCATCCTGATCAGCAACATGCTGACGCGATACCCTGCGCGCTTCGGCGCGCTGTTCTGCACCATCCCGCTGATCGACATGCGGCGCTATTCGAAGCTCCTGGCCGGCGCCAGCTGGATTGCGGAATATGGCGATCCCGACAAGCCGGAGGAATGGGCCTGGCTGCAGACCTATTCCGCCTATCACACCGCCAGGCTGGGGGAGACCTATCCGCCGATCCTGATCGCGACCACGCGGCGCGATGACCGCGTGCATCCCGGCCACGCCCGCAAGATGACCGCCAAGCTGCAGGCGATGGGCTATGATGCCTGGCTCTTCGAGCCCGCCGCCGGCGGCCACGGCTATGGCAAGGACAACCGGGAACGCGCCGGCTTCACCGCGCTTGGCTATAGCTTCCTGAAGCACAAGATCGGCTGGACCGACTCGGTATGAGCGGCCGGCCCAGCTCAGCCGGCCTTCGTGCGTCCGAACACCACAATGAGATTGTTGGCCGGCATCTCGACGGTCTCGACCAAGTGCATCGCAACATCAGCGGCAAGCCATTGCAGGGCTTCGAGATCGCGCACGCCCCACTCCGGATTGGCTTCGCGCAGGCTGGCGTCGAATGCCGCATTGCTGGGCGCGGTGTGCCGGCCGGCGCGCTTGAACGGCCCATACAGCAACAGGTGCCCGTCGGGGCGCAGATAGCGCCCCGCCCCCGAAAACAAACCCTCGGTTACCCGCCAGGGCGCGATATGGATCACATTGGCGCAGAATACCGCGAGACCCAGCTTCTGGCCGCCGGCCTGCCAGACCTGATCGCACCAGGCCGGATCGGCCAGATCGATGGCGAGCGGCGCCCGGAGGTTGGGCAGGCCCGCCTGCGCCCGCCAGGCCGCGATGCTGCGGCGGTGTGGCGCGCTCAGATCGCTCGGCCACCAGATGATGTCGGGCAGGTGCCTCGCGAAATCCACCACATGCTGGCCGGTGCCGCTGCCGGCCTCCAGCACATCGCCGGATTGTCCGGTGAGATAACGCAGCAAAACCGAGCGGATCGCCGGATGGTTGCGATGGAACGCCGACGAATCGAGCCGGCCATCGGGTTCGACCGGCCGGCCATCCCGACCGAATTCAACGACATAATCGACCATGATGGACCTCAGCTCGCCATCTGCCATTAATGCCAGGATGGGGTATTGTGGCAATCAGCAACCGCGGTTCGCAGCTCGGCGCCGCGCGCATTGTCAGCCGAAAGCGGATATGCTTTGACCGCGGCGATCCTTAAACCATGCATCGCGTCGCGCCTGAAACAAGCTCCCATGACAAAGGTCGCCCTGGTTCCGCTGTTCACCGCCGCCGCGCTCAGCGCCGTTCTGTTGGCTGGCTCTGGCGGCGTCGCCGCCCAATCGACGGTTTCGGAAGGCAGGAAGCTGGCGTTCGACCGCGGCAAGGGCAATTGCCTGACCTGCCACGCCATCGCGGGCGGCGATCTTCCCGGCAGCATCGGGCCGCCGCTGCAGGATATCAGGAGCAGATACCCCGATCGCGCCGCGCTGGTGGCCATCCTCGACGATGAAACCAGGCGCAACCCGCTCACGGTGATGCCGCCCTTCGGTCGGAATCGGATTTTGACCGAAG
>Ga0302319_10018635_pt1 | contig 12651 bp, 11 predicted proteins | sample Bog_T0_2_FD_203319 | JGI IMG/M metagenome (GOLD analysis project Ga0302319, IMG submission 203319) | Peat permafrost microbial communities from Stordalen Mire near Abisko, Sweden - Bog_T0_2 | ecosystem: Environmental > Terrestrial > Soil > Wetlands > Peat | place: Sweden: Abisko, Stordalen Mire...
GGGGGCCCTGGCGGGAGCCGGAGTGGTCGTCGCGACCGCGCGGAGCCTCGACGCCCGGGCTGCGCGCGGACCCTGGCTGGCCCTGCTCGCACTGTCGGTCCATGGCTGCCTCTACGCGTATCCCGAAATCTTCCCCTTCCTCGCGCTCCCGTGCGCATTGCTGGCGGCCCGGGCGGCACGATGCACGCCCAGCGCCGTTCCGGGCGCGCTGTTGGCCGGACTGGCCGGCGTGGCGGTCAATCCTGCGACGGCGATTCGCGCCTGGCACGGATTTTTCAATTCCTTCCTGGTTGCCCGGGCGGATCACGACTGGGTCAACACGTTCGCCACCCTGGGCCCATCGCAGTACCTTCCCGCCCTTGCGACGGTCTCCGTGCAGATGGCACACTACCTGGGCGCCGGTGCCTGTGGCGCGGCAAGCCTCGCGATGCTGGCGGCGGCAGGGTTGGCGCTGGCCCGCGCGAAGGACCGCTTTGGCGCCGCCGCCTCCCTGTCGGGAGGGGCGCTTCTGGCCGTCTACACGGTTGCCACCCATTTCAGCTATGGCTGGCTGAAGACCGCGCTCTTCGCCGGCGTTTTTATCAGTGCACTGCTGCCAGTCGCCGCGATCGACACCTGCTGGAGGGCGGGCTCCCGCGGTCGGAGACTCCTTCCGCGGGCCCTCGCCGCCGGCGTGGCGCTCCTTCTCGCCACGGGCGTCGCTTTCCAGGCGATGGATCTCCAGAAGTGGTCGCGCCGAAAGTTTCTTACCCGGGACTGGCCCGCGCTCCGCTCCGCGGCTGCAGAAAAGCTTGATGGCGCGCCGGTCGTGATCGATCCCGCCACTTTTCCCATGGCATTCTTCGACGGCATGTGGGCGGCTTATTTTCTGCCCGACAACGACCTCTCGTACGCCGCGCGCGGAACCGGGAACGGAGGGTATCTCAGGGGCGATGTACGGACGGAACGCGATCCGCAGCTCGCCCCAACCAGGGCCGCGCTGGTCAGCCTCGAATGGGCGGGAACCTTTGACTCCAATTCGACGCGGCTGTTTTCCAGCGAAAGCGCCGTCCTCCTCCGCTCGGCGAACCGTGTGACCCGACTGGAGGGATTCCTGCCGGTGAACGGGCTTCCGGAGACGGCGGGAGACAGAATTGCGATCGCCCTGGTCCCACACTCCCGGAGCAGCCTGGGATTTTCACTTGCCCCAACCGGCGGATGCCTGGACGCCCCGAGGTCGTGGCGGGTCACGCGCGGAGCGCCGGGAGCCCCGCCGTTCCTTTGCGAGATCGCCGGGCCGCCGCCGTGGCGCATCGTCGTCCCGCTCGAGCCCGGACAGATCAATCAGATCGAGGTCGGGACGTCCTCCGCTCCGTCCGGAGGCCCCCGGCGATTCGCCGTTTCAGGCATAAGCGTCGTCGATCAGCGATGAGCTTGATGTGCGGGGCAGACCTCCGCAGTTTGGCCGGTCCCACATCATGACGGCCACGCCCTTCCAGCGTTTCCTCGCACTCTGCCGCCCGCAGCGGCTGAAGATCCTGTTCGGCGTGGCCCTGATCCTCGCGGCCACGGCGCTCACCCTGGCGCCGCCGTGGATCCTCAAGCTCGTCATCGACCGGGCGCTGCCGGCGAAGAACCTCCGCCTGCTCGCCGGGCTCCTGGCCGTGTTCACGGTCATTTTCATTTTGCGCGGCTGGGTCACCATGGTCCGCAACCGGATTCTCCAGCATGCGGCGATGCGCATCGTCTGCGACCTGCGCATCGCGCTCTTCGCGCACCTGCAGACCCTTTCCCTGCGTTACTTCGACAACGCAAAGACCGGGGAGACGGTGTCCCGGATCGCCCTGGACACGGGCGAGGTCTACAACCTGACCAACGGATTCTTGATCAACCTGATCGCCGACTCGGTGACGGTCGTCGCAGTTCTGGGAATCCAGTTCTCGCTGGACTGGCGCCTTGCCCTGGCCACCTGCGCCGTGATGCCGCTCTTCGCAGTGAACTACCTGCATCACCGGCGGCAGATGCGCGAGGAGAGCCGCGTGCACCGGAACAACTGGGACAAGGTCGTGGGCTTTCTGCACGAAAAGGTGTCCAGCGCCCGCGTGATCAAGTCCTTCGTGCGCGAGCAGGGGGAGATCTCCACCTTTGCCAGCGGCATCAACGAGGACTTCCTGAACTATTCGCGGATCGTCATGCGGAACACCAAGCTGTCGATCACGGCCGACCTGCTGGGTTCGCTCGGCACCCTCGTCGTCCTGGGCTACGGCGGCTGGCTCGAAATCCAGGGGCAGATCGGGGTCGGAACCCTGATGGCGTTCTACGCCTACATTGCCCTGGTGTTCCCGCCGATCGTCCGCTTCGTGGACCTTGCCGCCGTCTTCCAGCGTGCAAACACCGCGATCGAGAATGTCTTTGCCCTGCTCGACACGAGGGCGGACGTGACCGACATCGCCGGTGCGAGGCCCCTGCCCGCCCTTCGGGGCGATGTGGAGTTCCGCAACGTCTGCTTCGACTACAAGGCCGAGACCCGCGGCGCCGGGCAGCCCCGCACGCTCACCGACGTCTCCTTCACGGTTCCCGCCGGGAAGGTGGTTGCGATCGTGGGGCCGAGCGGGGCTGGAAAGAGCACGATCATCAACCTGCTCGCGCGCTTCTACGACCCTGGCAGCGGCGAGGTGCTGGTCGACGGATACGACCTGCGGTTTGCGACCGTGGATTCGTTCCGAAGGCAGGTGGGGATTGTCCTCCAGGAGAGCGTGCTGTTCTCGGGCACCCTCGAGGACAACCTCAAGTACGGAAAGCCCGACGCGACCCGCGCCGAGATCGTCGCTTCGGCCGAGACCGCGAACGCGCACGACTTCATCGTCAAGCTTCCCGACGGCTACGGAACCGTGGTGGGCGAGAGAGGCGTGCAGCTTTCGGGCGGACAGCGCCAGCGGATCGCCATCGCGCGCGCCCTGCTGAAGAATCCGCGGATCCTGATCTTCGACGAGGCGACCAGCGCACTGGACATCGTTTCCGAGCGCCTGATCCAGGAGGCCATGGACCGGGTGATGCACGGCAGGACCGTTTTCATCATCGCCCACCGGCTGGCCACGGTTCAGAAGGCGGACCAGATCCTTGTCATGGACCAGGGCCGCCTGGTCGAGCGCGGCACCCATGCGGAGCTGATGGCCAGGAACGGGCTCTACGCCAGGTTCCACGCGCTGCAGTTTCGGGAGGCCGAATAGCAACCGCCCCCCGCGACTACCAGCCAAGGGCGCGGCGGAACACCGGCTCCAACTCGCCGGCCATCGCCTGGTGCTGCGGTCCCGTCGGATGGCTGTTGGCGGGGCGCCCCGGCTGGTGGCTTGCCTCAAAGGCAGTAACCTGCGGGTTGTTCACCTTGGCAACGACCTGCTGCAGGAAGCGGAATTGCACCGTCCGGTAGGGAACCTGGTCCGGCCAGTCGTTGAGCATCGGGGAGGTGATCAGCACGATTCGGGCCTTGGGCGCGTCCCCCAGGATCCTTTGGACGAAGCGGACATAGGCGTTCACGAACTCGACCTGGTCCGGCACCCCCTGGCTGAAGTCGTTCTGGCCGATGCAGATTCCAATGGCGTCGGGGACATAGCTTCGGGGGTCCCACGTTGACTTTGGGTCATCGGGAAGCGCCAACCCATAGTACTCCGGGGCGTTCACGGTCGCGGTGATCCCCTGCCAGTCGCGGATCAGGCCCCGTCCGCCATAGCTGACAAGGTTGCACTGGGCGTTGAACCTCCGGGCGAGTATCATGCCATAGCTCTGCCGCGGGCTGCTCAGTCGGTTGTCCTTGGGCGGATCGTTCTCGCCGGCGGCCGCACATTCCCCGCATGTGATCGAGTCGCCCACGAACATCATTCTGCGGGCTGGCAACGGATCGGCGGGAAGCAGGACGCTTCCAGCGCCGAGCGTAAACCCCACCACGTCGCACTCCCCCTGCCAGCTCTCGGTCCGGCGCGTCACCTCCACGCGGTGCTCCGCCCCGCCTCCGGAGGCGACCAGGGCGTAATCCCTCGTGCCTTGGCTGAGGGCGACCCAGTGGGGTGCGGCCCCGTCCACGGAAACGTCAATGTATTCCTCGGGCTTTGCCGCGTCCAGGCGCATGCCGAGTGAATCGCCCTGGAAGCGGAGGTGAATCACAATGCCCGGAAAGCCCATGCGAACCACACCGTCCGGGGTTGCGAGCGTCCGGCCCTCGTAGAGGACCTGCGGCGCGTCGGCACGCACAAGACCCGGGGCGGACGCACCCGCATCCGCGGCGTTGAGGGGATTTTGGATCACGATTCCGAGCACCAGGACGAGAGTGGATATGCGCATCTGGGGGTAAGGGAAAGCATCGGCGCTGGCTGGGGCACTGGAGCCGACTGTCGGGATTGAACCGACGACCCATGCTTTACGAAAGCATTGCTCTACCGCTGAGCTAAGTCGGCGACTGCCAGTTGAACCGTTATGCCTATCGGCCAGCGTGGGATTCCGGCAAGGAAAAAGGCTATGGGAGGGGGCGACGTTCACAACCCGCGTGCCATACGCTGTCACAGTTCCGCCCGGGTTGTGCCATTCTGGCGTAATTTTCGGGACATCCTGGGTGAAATCCGAGGGTTGGATTTACTTTAACAATCTGTTTGACAGCGACTAGCAACGACAAGCCCCGACGGGGCATGATCGCTGCTGGAACCCATGCATATGAGCCACACTTTAGGAATCGATCTAGGCACCACAAATTCTTGCATGGCGATCATGGAGGGCGGCGAGCCGGTGGTCATCCCCAATGCAGAGGGCGGCCGCACGACCCCTTCCGTCGTCGCATTCACCAAGTCCGGGGAGCGTCTGGTCGGCCAGGCAGCCAAGCGACAGGCCGTGACAAATTCGCGCAACACGGTCTTTTCCGCAAAGCGCCTCATCGGGCGCAAGTTCACGGAAGTCCGCGAGGAGGCGAAGAACATGCCCTTCAAGGTGGTAGAGGGCAAGAACGGCGACGCCTACATCGAGGTGCAGTCGGGGGACAAGACCGAGCAGTTCGCGCCACAGCAGATCGCGGCCTTTGTGCTCGGCAAGATGAAGGCCGATGCCGAGGCCTACCTGAGCGAAAAGATCACCCAGGCCGTCATCACGGTCCCGGCGTATTTCAACGACTCCCAGCGCCAGGCGACCAAGGACGCCGGCAAGATCTCGGGCCTGGAGGTCCTGCGAATCATCAACGAGCCAACGGCCGCATCGCTGGCCTACGGGCTCGAGAAGAAGAAAGACGAGAAGATCTCGGTGTTCGACCTGGGCGGCGGCACCTTTGACGTATCGGTGCTCGAGCTCGGCGACGGCGTCTTCGAGGTGAAGGCGACCAACGGCGACACCCACCTGGGCGGCGACAACTGGGACGAGGCCATCATCTCGTGGCTCGTGGACAATTTCAAAAAGGAAAACGGGATCGACCTGCGCAAGGATCCGATGGCGCTCCAGCGGCTCAAGGAGGAGGCCGAGAAGGCGAAGATCGCCCTTTCGTCCACCCAGTCGGTGGACATCAACCTGCCCTTCATCACGGCGGACGCCTCCGGCCCCAAGCACCTGAACCTGCAGCTCACGCGGGCCAAGATGGAGCAGATCTGCGAGCCGCTCTTCGAGCGCTGCATCCAGCCCTTCAAGAACTGCCTCAAGGACGCGGACCTGACCGCGGACAAGATCGATGAACTCGTGCTTGTCGGCGGCATGACGCGCATGCCCAGGGTCGTGGAGATCGCCCGGGGGCTCGGCGGCAAGGCGCCGCACCAGGGCGTGAATCCGGATGAGGTAGTCGCGGTGGGTGCCGCGATCCAGGGCGGCGTCCTCAAGGGCGACGTCCGCGATGTGCTCCTGCTCGACGTAACCCCTCTGACGCTCGGCATCATGACCGCCGGCGACGTGGCCACGGCGATGATCCCGCGGAACACGACCATCCCCTCCAAGAAGACCCAGGTCTTCTCGACCTTCAGCGACAACCAGCCCTCCGTCGAGATCGTGGTGCTCCAGGGCGAGCGCCCGATGGCGCGCGACAACAAGACCCTCGGAACCTTCCGGCTCGACGGCATCCCCCCGGCCCCGCGGGGCCTGCCCCAGGTCGAGGTCACGTTCGACATCGACGCCAACGGCATCCTGCATGTCTCCGCCAAGGACCTCGGGACCGGCAAGGACCAGAAGATCACGATCCAGGGTTCCTCCGGGCTTTCCAAGGAGGAGGTCGAAAAGATGACCAAGGAGGCCGAGTTGAACGCCGCCGAGGACCAGAAGCGGCGCGACGCCGTGGAGGCGAAGAACCAGCTCGACGGCTCGATCTACCAGCTCGAGAAGTCCCTGAAGGACGCTGGCGACAAGCTGCCCGCGGAAAAGAAGTCAAAGCTCGAGGCCACCCTCGCCGAGGCCAGGAAGGACCTCGAAGGCAACGACACCGCACGCATGCGGGCCGCGATCGAGAAACTCTCGAAGGCCGGGGCCGAGTTCTACGCCGAGGCCCAGGCCGCGGCGCAGGCCGCCCCGGGCGGGCAATCCGCGGGCCAGACGCCCGAGGGGGAGCCCGCACCGAAGGCGGAGAAGGACCCCAACGTCGTGGACGCAGACTTCGAGGTCGTCGACGAGGACAAGTCCAAGAAATAATTTCAACCCTTTGCGCGCTCGACTCCGAGGTTTCGGGGACGTCGCGCTTTGTTGAATCCAGCAAAAAGAAATCAAGCTAGAACCCAAATCCACAACCCTATGGCAAAAATAAAAATCAAACCCATCGGTGACCGCGTCCTTGTGAAGCACACCGAGGAAAGCGAGCAGGTCCGCGGGGGCATCATCATCCCTGACAGCGCCAAAGAGAAGCCCCAGGAGGCCGAGGTCATCGCCCTCGGCACCGGCAAGAAGGACGAGGACGGAAAGGTCCAGGCCTTCGAGGTGAAGGTCGGCGACCGCGTCCTCATCGGCAAGTACGGCGGGACCGAGGTGAAGATCGACGACCAGAAGTACACCCTGGTACGCGAGGACGACATCCTCGGCGTCCTGGTCTGAAGCCCAATCCCAAGAGAAACCTCTACAACCCACACAATCCCTTATGTCAGCCAAACAACTCATATTTGACGAAGCCGCCCGCCAGAAACTCCTGCGCGGCGTCGAGATCCTCTCCCGTGCCGTCAAGGTCACGCTCGGCCCCAAGGGCCGCAACGTGGTCATCGACAAGAAATTCGGCTCGCCGACCATCACCAAGGACGGCGTCACCGTTGCCAAGGAGATCGAACTGCCCGATCCCTATGAAAACATGGGCGCGCAGATGGTGAAGGAGGTCGCCTCCAAGACCTCCGACGCCGCAGGCGATGGAACCACCACCGCGACCGTCCTCGCAGAGGGCATCTACCGCGAGGGCCTCAAGAACGTCACCGCGGGCTCGAACCCGATCTTCCTGAAGCGCGGGATCGACAAGGCCGTCGAGGCCGTTGTCGCCGAACTCGCCAAGACCTCGAAGAAGGTCTCCGACCGCGAGGAAATCCGCCAGGTTGCGACCGTGTCCGCCAACTGGGACGACACGATCGGCAACATCATCGCCGACGCCATGGACAAGGTCGGCAAGGACGGAACGATCACGGTCGAGGAGGCAAAGTCGATCGAGACGACCCTCGAGGTCGTCGAGGGCATGCAGTTCGACAAGGGCTACCTCTCGCCCTACTTCGTGACGAACGCGGAGAGCATGGAGGTGACCCTCGAGGACGCCTATGTGCTCATCTACGAGAAGAAGATCAGCTCCCTGAACGACCTCCTCCCGCTCCTCCAGAGCGTGGCCAAGAGCGGCAAGCCGCTGCTGGTCATCGCCGAGGAAGTCGAGGGCGAGGCCCTCGCCGCGCTGGTCGTCAACAAGATCCGCGGAACGCTCAACGTCTGCGCCGTCAAGGCCCCCGGCTTCGGCGACCGCCGCAAGGCCATGCTTGAGGACATCGCGGTCCTCACCGGCGGCAAGTGCCTCACCGAGGACCTTGGCATCAAGCTCGAGAGCGTCCAGGTGGCCGACCTCGGCCGCGCCAAGCGCATCACCGTCGACAAGGAAAACACCACCATCGTCGAGGGCAACGGCAAGAGCTCCGACATCCAGGGACGGGTCAAGCAGATCCGCCGCCAGATCGAGGAGACGACGTCCGACTACGACCGCGAGAAGCTCCAGGAACGCCTGGCCAAGCTCGCGGGCGGCGTCGCCGTCATCAGCGTCGGTGCCGCAACGGAAGCCGAGATGAAGGAGAAGAAGGCCCGCGTCGAGGACGCCCTGCACGCCACCCGTGCGGCCGTTGAGGAAGGCATTGTCGCCGGCGGCGGCGTCGCGCTTCTCCGCACCGGCAAGGTGATCGACGCCCTCCATCTGGACGGCGACGAGAAGATCGGCTCGCAGATCGTGCGCCGCTCGCTCGAGCACCCGCTCAAGCAGCTCTGCGCCAATGCGGGCGTGGACGGCGGCGTCATCGTCAAGGAAGTCCTGGAGTCCAAGGGAAACCTGGGCTACAACGTGGCGACCGAGAAGTTCGAGGACCTCGTGAAGGCAGGCGTGGTCGACCCGACAAAGGTCACCCGCACCGCCCTTCAGAACGCGGCCTCGATCGCCGGTCTCCTGCTGACCACCGAGTGCATGATCACGGAGATCCCGGAGAAGAAGGACTCGGCGCCCGCGCATCCCCCCGGCGGCGGCGGCATGGACTACTGATCCGCAGGAAAGACACCTTTGCGAGGCGCCCCGGATTTCCGGGGCGCCTTTTTTTTCAGCTTCCCCCGCCCGCCGTTCGAGGTACAACCCATGGTCCCATGGACGTTGTCCTCCTCGGCACCGGCACCTCCCAGGGCGTTCCCATGATCGGATGCGGGTGCGCGGTGTGCGCGTCGACGGACCCGCGCAACGCAAGGACAAGGGCGTCGGTGCATGTCGTCATGGACGGGTTGCACATCCAGGTCGACGCCGCCCCGGAATTCCGGCTGCAGTGCCTGCGCGAACGAGTCGAACGCCTCGACTTGTTCCTCCTGACCCACGGTCACTCCGATCACATCGCCGGAATGGACGACCTGAGGCGCTTCTGCGACCTGTTGGGCGGGGTCGCGCTGCCCGTTTATTCCACCGAGGAGGGCCTCGGGAGGGTGCGCGCGATGTTTCCCTACGCCGTGTGCGACCGGCCGCTGGCGCGCGGGTACCCGGCCTTCGCGCTCCTGGGCATGCCCTCCCTCCTGGATCTCCCGCAGGGCACGATCGCCTCGGTCGCGCTTCCCCACGGGGGGGTATCCACGCTCGGAATTGTCTTCACGGAACGGAGCTCAGGCCGGCGGTTTGCCTACTACACCGACTGCAAGAGCGTTCCCGCGGCGGCCCTGGATCTGGCCCGAGGGGCCGACGCCCTTGTGCTGGATGGGCTCCGCCCCGATCCCCATCCCACTCACCTGAGCATCCCCGAGGCGGTCACCGCGGCGCGGGAAATCGGGGCCACGAGGACCTTCCTGACCCATTTGACCCACTTGAACGACCATTCCGCGCTGGAGCGGGACCTGCCCCCGGGGGTTGCGCCTGCGTTCGATGGGCTGCGGTTGCAGTTGTAGAACGACCCAAATGTGTGCACGGCCGGGCGGGCCGCCCGGCCCTGCCAAGCTTTCGTGTTGCGAAAGTTTGCCGCAGTGAAGCAACACAGAGCCGGGCCCCGAAGAAAGAGCCACGGCAATCCATTCGGTCCTTCAATGACTTGGTCGAATACACCACTGAAAATTTGCACTTGCTTTAAATCCTACTTAATTAATCTAGATTAAATCAGGTTCCATCCATGAAGCTCTCCAAGAAAGGCGAATACGCCCTCCGTTCACTGATCATCCTCGGCATTGCCGCCGAGGTGGAACGAAAGCTTGTGCAGGTGTCCGAGCTCGCGAAGAGCGAGCAGCTGCCCGTGAAATTCCTGGAACAGATCCTCCACACCTTGAAGAGCGCGGGCATCGTCGAGAGCCAACGCGGTAAATTCGGCGGCTACAGGCTGGCCCGGCCCGCAAACAAGGTGACCATCGGCGAGATCGTTCGCCTGGTGGACGGACCCCTTGCCCCGATCCGCTGCGTTTCGCAGACGGCCTATGAGAGCTGCTCCTGCCCGGACGAGCTCCATTGCGGGCTGCGCATGCTCATGCTCGATGTGCGCAACGCCATCTCCGGGATCCTCGACAAGTACACGCTGGCGGACGTCGTCGAAATCACCCTGCGCAAGAGGCAGCGCGACAGCGTTCCGCTGCCCTTCTCGGCGGAGGCAACCAAGGCCTCCCGCCAACCGCGTGGGCGCAACGCCGCCCGGACCGCGCTGGTTTCCCCGTCCGAGGGGATCCTCCACCACATCCTCGGTGAATACAGCATTTGACCTCGTGACCAACCTCTCCCCCGCGATGCCAGCCGAAACCACCCATCCAGCCGCGAGCCGCTCCGAGCCGGAGTGGATCGCCCTTGTCCGCGCGCAGGTCGAGAACCTTCGCTACGGCCTGGTCCAGCTCATCGTGCACGACGGGCGCGTGACCCAGATCGAGCGCACGGAAAAGACCCGGTTGACGTCGGGCTCGGACCCGTCCCGCCGCGCCGATTGACGGCTCCCCCGGGCCAGCACCCGAACCCCAGGACCCACCCCTTTGCCAACCGGCCCCACCGGAGGCTTCACCCAAGAAACCAAACTCCGACCGACAGACCCGAACCCGGGATGCGTCCGCAAAAGCCCGCACCTCCAATGAAGCTCCACTCCTTGTTCCTGGCCGCAGCCGCCCTCGGCGCGGCGGTCGCTTCGTCCGCGAAGACGATTGAACTGCTCAACGTGTCCTACGACCCGACACGCGAGCTCTATGCCGACTACAACCCGGCATTTGCCAAGTTCTGGAAGGCCAGGACCGGCGACGATGTCGTAGTCAAGCAGTCCCATGGCGGCTCGGGGGCCCAGGCACGCTCCGTCATCGACGGGCAGCAGGCCGATGTCGTCACCCTCGCCCTGGCTGCGGACATCGACGCCCTCCACAAGAACGGCAACCTCCTTCCGGCGGACTGGCAGACCCGGCTTCCGCAGAACTCCACTCCGTATACGAGCACGATCGTCCTCCTGGTCCGGAAGGGAAACCCGAAGGGCATCCACGACTGGGGTGACATCGTCAAGCCCGGGATCTCCATCGTCGTGCCCAATCCGAAGACGTCCGGCGGCGCGCGCTGGGCCTACCTGGCGGCGTGGGGTTATGCGCAGAGGAAGTACGGCAGCGAGAGTGCGGCCCGCGAGTACGTGACAGCCCTGTACAAGAACGTGCCCGTCCTCGACTCGGGAGCCCGGGGATCCACGATCACCTTCGTCCAGCGCGGAATTGGCGACGTGCTTCTTGCCTGGGAGAACGAGGCCTTCCTGGCCGTCAGGCAGTTCGGCGCCGACAAGTTCGAGATCGTCGTGCCTTCCGAAAGCATCCTGGCCGAACCCCCGGTGGCCGTGGTGGACAACGTGGTCGCCCGCAAGGGCACCGCGGACGTCGCACGCGCCTACCTCGAGCACCTCTACTCCGACGAGGGGCAGGAGATCGCGGCCCGAAACTACTACCGTCCGCGCAACGCCGCGGTTGCCGCGAAGTACGCCGGTGTTTTTCCGGCCCTTCACCTATTCACCATCGACGAGGTCTTTGGCGGGTGGACCAAGGCCCAGGCCACGCACTTCGCGGACGGCGGAGTCTTCGACCAAATCTACGAGAAGTGACGATCTCCATGGACAGTCTCCAACACCAGGGAGCCGGGGGAATCCCCCCAGGCTTGGCCGGGCCTTCGCCGGCCTGCCTGGAGGCGCACTTACGGACGCTCTACGCCCTCTCCCAGTATTCCCCCCATGTCTTCGCCTCGCCCCTCGGGCCGTTCCAGGTGGGTGATCGGCACGCCTACGTTCCGCGGTTCATGTTCTTCGGCCCCCGTGCCTGCGACGACTCCTGGCGGCTCTCCTTCCTTGCGGGATTCGACCACAGGGACCTGCGCGCCTCCCAGGCATTGCTGGCGCTGGCCGGCCGCCTTGCCGAGGACGCCGAGGCGGGACACGGCCTGAACCTGTCGTTCTTCCCCCTGGTCGACGCGGCCGGCCTGTTCCTGGGCGCGCCCGACCGGGCCCTGGCCTCCGCCCATTGGGGCCGCAGCGGCCTTCCCGAGATCGAGCTCCTGGAACTGGATGCGCGCCGCCGGGCCTACCACGGTTTTGTTCGCGTCGAGACCGCGCCGCCGGGCAGCTCCGAGATCGAAATCCGGGTGCGGGGCGCCGTGAAGGACCCGGAATTCCCCGACCTGGACCTCATCACGTCGGACGAAACGGACGGGCTGCCCGTCCAGTTCTCCCAGGAAGGGTGCGCCCTGCCGTTGGATGGCCCGCTTTCCGCCGCCGAGGACCTGCCATTCCGCCCCTTCGAGCTCACCATCCTGGTCCCTTCGGGATGGCCGGGCGAGGCCTACAGGCGGGCCGTCACGACCGTGCTCACCCGTTTCCTCGCGCGCTACCGGGCGTTCCAAGCCTATGGCCAGCACCTGTAGAAGCACCCGTCCGCGGTCCCTCCTGCCCGGATTCGGGCTCTCCCTCGGTTTCACCGTGGCCTATCTTGGGCTCATCGTGATCGTGCCGCTTTCGGCGGCTTTTCTCGAGGCTTCGGGCATGACGT
>Ga0302319_10018638_pt1 | contig 12650 bp, 6 predicted proteins | sample Bog_T0_2_FD_203319 | JGI IMG/M metagenome (GOLD analysis project Ga0302319, IMG submission 203319) | Peat permafrost microbial communities from Stordalen Mire near Abisko, Sweden - Bog_T0_2 | ecosystem: Environmental > Terrestrial > Soil > Wetlands > Peat | place: Sweden: Abisko, Stordalen Mire...
GACCTCCGCGCCTGAGCGTGCCTCAATGATTTGGGAGGGATTCCGAAATAACATACTGCGTCCGGAACGGGTGGAAGAGGCAGCGCGTTGCAGCAATATCGATCCGGGCTCACGCCCCACGACTCTGCTCCACTGACCCCGGTTGCTGCGATTTCGAAGCACCGCAACAGTTTACGATACAGGGAAGAAAACCTCGCAGCTGTCGAAACACGACGCTTTCTGCAATTGGCGCGCGGATTCTCAGGTTACGATGCGTAACAGTTCGAGCCGCGTTACGGGGTCAAATTCAAATCGATAGGCTGGCGGAATAGAACCCGGTCGGGATTGGAGCCCGAATTCAGACGCGTGTAGTACAGGTAGGCGCGCTCGCCTACGATCGTAAAGTTCCAGTCCGGTGCGTGGGGGTCGAGCACTGAGAAGTACGCATAATAGCTTTCCGGGGGGTCGTGAGAAAGCAGCTCTTGTTGTGTAACGACCAGCGTGGGCCTGGTCCAGTGCACGAGATCGGTGGTCGTCGAAAAGTAGAGCCCCTGCGGCCCGAGCAGATTGTCATACACATCCCATAGCGTAGCGAAAACGATATCTCCTTTCTGAAATTCTTCCGCGTGATCGAAATCCTCCACGTCCCAGCTAGCTGCATCGTGCCGTTGCCTGAAGATGTTGATCGCGTAAATGTACGACATGTACGGGACCGCCGCATAGACGTGCGCCTGGGGATCGGAAATTCTCTTGGTGTAAGGGTCTGCGAAGGATACCGAAAAGTCTTGGCCGCTCCACGCGCGCCACGACGATGGATCGAAAACATCCCGCGTTCGAATCGGCGCACCGCCGTTGATCAAACACGGGGTTGGAACGGAGTCTGCGGTGCAATTGGGAGGCCAGGTATAGGAAGTCGTAACGGCGTAAAACCAGCCGCGGTAGTGAATGATGGGAGTGTCCACACTGAAACCGGTTGGTCCGCCATCCACCGCGTATTTGTAAGGAACTCCGGCGACAAAGTTCCCGGAAGCTGGAAACGAATCATAGTTGTAGCCGCCGTCCGTCGATAGGTGGTACGTATCGGAATCGTACTCGCACTCGCCGAGGTTGGTCGTGTTGCATTCGCCCGGATGAGTCCATCCGTGATACTCGGTATGCGAGAGAGCGGCGATTTTTAATCCGTCAAAGGTGTAGAAAGACGAGAGCCAGAATTGGTCGTTATAGTGCGATGGATTTGGATCGCCGGCCGAAATGAATGCCGGCGCACAATTGTGGCGAACGTCCTCGAGCGTCGGGCCGAGATTCTGGAAGAGCTCCGAACTCGCAGCCATCAGGTGAACGGTTCCATTGAAATCGCGAAAAGCTCGCGCCATCGAGTCGGGAATGTCGTTGTCGTTGCAGGAGTCCTTGGGAGATTCGAAGACGACGGAGCGGTCGCCGTCGAAGGTCGCAGCTATCATCGGAATCTTTGCGGTGTCGATCGCGAGCGACGGTTCCTCGCCCCCGGACACAGTTTGGGCCGATACACTGCCGACCAGCATAAACGCGGACAGAAGCAGAACGATGCGAGTCATAGACAAAATCCTCCATCTGGTGCACACGCTCTACCTCTTTAGCGTGGCCGCACTTATCGCCCATTTGAGGGCGCGCCTTGCCTCTTCAACCCTGCACATCACCAACCCACACGTTAAGGAGACGTCTCTTTATCGAAAATTGATCTGCCAAATGGCCGGAGGCCTTGCGGTTCTCCGTACGCGTACGGGTTCTATTCCTGGCTTATTGCGATTCGATTGTGATTCTGTTGACCGAGTAGGGGGCTAGCGTGAAGCGCTCTCCGTCGAACGGCCTGGCGGTGTGGGTCATTTCGCGTTCAGAAGTGACCCGAGTGGTCAGGGCAGGAGCAGAGACGCTCTCGATCCGGCCCTCACCCATGGCGGGATAACTGAGTGTAAGTGGCTTTTCACCGAGATTCAGCAGGAGCCATTGGTTGCGCTGACCGGTGAGCGCGGCTCCAGTGAGGGAGGGATAGGCGGCGGCAGGCGCACCAGGCGAGATTAAGGGGGCTTGCGGGAAGCGAACCGGATAGACGGAGTCGGCATGCTTTAAGGCGTTGCCGATGAGCGCATAGGCCTGTCCGGTTGCAGTGAGTTCGCCGGGGGCGCCGTGGAAGCTGATGCTTTTGCTTAAGCAACTATCCCAATAGGAGGCGGAGTCTTGAAAGACAAGTGAACTCGTGTTGCCACTGATGTTGTATAGATCAATTTGATCGACCGTCGCGGTGGAAAGAAATTGAATAGTCATTTGAGATTGGTAAAGACCTTCGAGCCATGTTCCCGTCAGATGCGCGTCAGAGGTGCAATCGGTAAAGCCGCCGAACTCCGTGATCCAGGCGCGGAGGCCGTGTTTTTTGATCGGCTCAATTTCGCCTTTCACGATGTCGTCCCAATCGGTGAAGGCGTAACTGAGAACGGCTTCGGGGGTTGTGCCATCGTACATGCCGCCGTCGATGATTCCTTCGAAACGATGCAATGTGAGCGCGCGCGTCGGGAATTTTGCCGAGTACTGCGGCGTTCCAGGTCTTGGTGCGATTGTCAGTCGCATAGGGAATGGATGCGACGGCGGCGATGGTGGCGTCGGGATATTCCAGATGCAACTTCGCTGTCCACGCTTTCATCGTGGAGGTGTAATCGGCTGCCGAGGGGAATGCCGCATCGTGATCGGGACTGGTCCAGAAGAATTCATTGCCGAGTTCGATCTCTGCGATAGGAAGACCGAGCCGATGGGCTCCTGAGAGCATGCCCAACTGATTCTGGATCGCCGGCGCGAGCGTCGAGTTGTCCACCAGCGCATTGTCGAAGGTCATCACATTGAGGTTGTAGATGGGAATCGCACCAGTGCTTTTCGCCAGGAAGGCGAGATCGGCAAGTGAGTCTGAGGTGGCGGCTGCGTTACCGCGTGGGTAGACCGTGCCAGTCTGCCAATCCCAGTAATTTCCTGCATCGCCGCCAGGATAGCGGACGGCTTCGATACCCACTTCCCGGATTGCGTTGAGCCATGCCTGGTCCGTCCAATTGGGCACGGGATTATTGAAATAGGAGTTTTCAATATTCACGCCGAAGAAGTGTGGGCCAAGTGAGTGAGCCGGACCAGCCATCTGCGGGAGTCCCATGGCTGATTCTTCCGCCCGTTGCGCGTGGCTGAGGCTTGGAAGAAGCAATGGAAATGAGCAGAGAACGAGCGCAGAGAAAAAGATTTGAAGACGACCGAACATGAGATTCACCGAGGAAAAGAGTCAATCAGCAGTATCGATAACACTGAAAAAGCGTAGAAGTTTTGCGGGGGCACCTAGTATGAAAAGGCGCTAGTGTGCCCGAGAGATATTGGGCTGAATGAAGGGAATCTCCATCTTATGGAACTCACCCGGTTTCTCCAGTTGCGTCAAGTGGCCCGGGGACCACAACCCGCCGCGAACCGGATATTTTGGCTTCGACTGCCCCGGCGCCTGAACGTCACCTGATCGTCGCGACATCCGCACTCAATCGCATCCAGAGGGGAAGACAGGACGCTGGCGAAAGCGACGAAGAGGATGAGCAGGGCTACGAAGAGCGATCGCGGTGGCTATGAGGATCAGGCCAAACAGAGAAGCGACGCAAAGGGCAGCCGTGCCGGTGAAGGTGCGTCTCCAGCTCTCGGTGCGAAGCCAAGTGCGTCGCGGGTGATGCCGATGGAGAATCGAGCCTATACTCGGTCGGTCCGACGCCCGGTGAGCATTTGAATTTGGCGCTGGAACCTGTCAGGACGCCTCATGGCGCAGGGGCCGTCAGCGCCGCGTGTTTTGAAAGCAGAACGGTAATGCTCCGCGTCACCTGCGGAGCGGCTGTGTAGTCTGTGTCGCCGGCCTGGTTGGCGGCAATCACGACAGTGCCAACCCCGGTGACGGTTAGGACGCTGTCGTTTGTTCCGCTGAGAGACCCTGGGCCGGAAATCATGCTGAAAATGACCGGGTTGCCGGAAGCTCCGCCAGTCGCGCTCAGCACGATTGGAGCGACCCCGTAATACACCGGGGATGCCGGCTGCGGGAAGGTGATCGTTTGTGAGCGCTGAAAGCCGGTCCCGGTTAATTGGATACTCTGCACGGCGCCATTCACATTTAGGTTGTTATCCACCAACTTCGCAAATCCGAAGAAGTTGCCGCTCATGGTCGGTGCAAAGTCGAACGCCATTGAGCAGTGTGCCCCTCCGACAAGTTCATAGGCCGCCACCGAGCTTGTTGTGGTCTGCATGCAGGTGGAGGAGGAGTCCCATTCGAAACCGGCAGACACGCTCGGATTGTCGCCGCTCCCCGGCAAAGCGAATATGAGAGCGGCATTGCCTTCGTTGTTCAGCGTCACCCTTCTCGGGCTATAGCTGGTGGACGTGCCAACGGCCGTATCGGGGAAGGTCAGGCTCGGCGGATCGGCCAAGTCTTCCTTCAACACCCGGAAACTATAGAAATCGGCAATATAGACGTTGCCGTTCCCATCGACCGCGACCCCTAGGGGGTAGTCCAGGCCGTTGCTGGCAACACTGGCAATAACGCTCTGGGAGTAGCCGCCTCCCGAAGGCGTCTCTTTAAACACCTGGCCATCGCAAATATAGACGTTGCCGCTTCCGTCCACCGCGATCCCTTGGGGGTCAATCAGGCCATTGGTGGCATTGTCTGCGACGACGCTCTGGGTGTATCTGCCCTCCGAAAGCGTCTCTTTCAACACCCGCTTATTGTACGAATCGGCAATATAGACGTTGCCGTTAGCGTCCACCGCCACGCCGTAGGGGTCAATCAGGCCGTTGGTGGCATTGTCTGCGATAACGCTCTGGGTGTAGCCGCCCTCCGAAAGCGTCTCTTTCAACACCCGAGTACCGCTGACATCGTCGATATAAACGTTGCCGCTACCGTCCACCGCGACCCCGCCGGGGTAAGACAGGCCGTTGTTGGCAGAGTTTGCGATAACGCTCAGGGTGTAGCCCCCGGCCGAAGGCGTCGCCTTCAACACCTGGGCATCGTTGCTATCGACGATATAGAGGTTGCCGGCTCCGTCCAGCGCAACCGCAAGTAGGGGGGCAGTCAGGCCGTCGGCGACAAAGCGTGCCACAACGCTCAGGGTAAAGCTGCCCTCCGTTAGCGTCTCCTTATACACGGTGTCATTGGCGGCATCGGCAATATAGACGCTGCCGCTCCCGTCCACCGCAACCCCTTCTGGCTGATACTCGCTTGCAGGGTTCGGGAAGGCGCTCTGAGTTCCTGGAACGAACTGGATTTGCGGCCCCGACCCCCTGCCTTGAAGGTAGACGGTCGCCAGCACATTCCCTGAGCCATCGAGGAACACCACGGCTCCGTAGCGGGTTCCCGTGCCCTTGGGCGTGAAGACCACATCGACCGCGCAGTTGGTGCCCGACGAATACTGCTGCGTCTTGCAGGTGGTCCCTGCCGCGCTGGCAAAGTCCAGGTTCGGGGACCCTTGGGTGAGCACTTCAACGCTGCCCACCGTCGTCCCAGCGCCGATGAAAAAGCTCAACATCTGCGCGCCGCTCGTCGAGCCGATTGCTTGCAAGCCGAAGTTCACGCTGCTCCGCGCAGGGAACACGCCCGGCGGCGCCGCACTCACGTTGATCGTTCCGGTGATCGCAGTAAACGAATTCGCCCGATCGGTCACTGTGATCGTCTGCTCCCCGGGCGTGTTGAGGGTCACCAGGAACGTCCCCACGCCCGGCTTCAGCGTCGACGCACCAGGTAGGACCGCGATCGGATCCGTGCTGCTGAAGTTGACCGTGCCGCTGAACCCTGGCGCGACGCCTCCGCTCGCATTCAGCGCCGCAACGGTGATCGCGAAGGCCTTCTCGGCGGCCGCGTTGGGAGGAGCGGTCACTGACAGATGGGTCGCCATATCCAAAGCCGTTCCGCTCACCGCAACAGCCTGCTGCGCCCCCGTTTCGTTGAGCGCGTTGTCCGTGATCGTTACATCCTCGCTCAACGGCGAACCGACGCTCAAGGGCTTGAAGTCGATGTGCAGATGACAGAGACCCCCAGGGCGCAAACTGGTTAAGTTGGTGCAGGGGTTGGAGTCGTCGTCGGCTTCGGGAAAATCAGTCGGATAGGTGAGCGCGTTCAAGAGCAGCGTAGCATTCCCAGTGTTCTCCACCTGCGCCGTCCTGGGGCTGTCGGTGCTTGTCCCTCCTACGGCGGCTGAGTTAAAGGTCAGGCTCGGCCAGTCGGCCAAGTCTTCCTTCAATACGCGGTTATTTTGGGTATCGGCAATATAGAAGTTGCCGCTGCCGTCCACTGCGACCGCCTGGGGTTGATTCAAGCCGTTGCCCGCAGCGTTTGCGACAACGCTCTGGGTGTAGCCGCCTGCCGACAGCGTCTCTTTGAACACATGGAAATACACGATACCGGAATCGGCAATATAGACGTTGCCGCTGCCGTCCACCGCGATCCCCAGGGGGCCTTGCAAGCCATTGTTGGCAGCATTTGCGACAACGCTTTGGGTGTAGCCACCCCCAGAAAGCGTCTCCTTCAACACCCGGTCATTGCCGTAATCGGCAATGTAAACGTTGCCGCTGCCGTCTACCGCGACGCCGTGAGCGCCATTCAGGCCGTTGTTGGCAGCGTCTGCAACAACGCTCTGGGCGTAGCCGCCCGCCGACAGCGTCTCCTTCAACACCCGGTCATCGCTGTTATCGGCAATATAAACGTTGCCGCTGCCGTCCACCGCGACCGCTGCAGGCTTATCCAGGCCGTTGCCTGCAGCGTCCGCGACAACGCTTTGGGTGTAGCCGCCCGCCGAAGGCGTCTCCTTCAATACCTGGTCATTGCCGTAATCGCAAATATAGACGTTGCCGCCGCCGTCTACCGACACGCCCGTGGGACTAGACAGGCCATTGGTTGCAGCGTCTGCAACAACGCTCTCGATGTAGCCGCCCGCGGAAAGTGTCTCCTTCAATACCCGGCTACCATTGAATTTATCAAAGGCAATATAGACGTTTCCGCTGCCATCCACCGCGACACCAATGGGAAAGTCCTCGCTGTTGAATCCAGAGTTCACGACGATGCTCTGGATTCCAGGCGGGAAGCTCACCTGCGGCCCCACGCCCGTACCCTGCAAGTAGCCCGCAGCAATCAAGTTCCCCGAGCCATCGAGCAGTTCCGCGGCGCCGTACCGCGTCCCGGCGAACTTCGGCGAGAAACTCACATTCACCGTGCAGGTATTCCCGGGGTTATATTCACTTCCTGCCTTGCAGGTTCCGGTGCCGGCATCGGCAAAGTCCAGGCCCGGGGCGCCCTGTGTTACAACCGCCGTTGAGCCGAGCGTCTCCACCCTGTTGAACGTAAAGATCAACGAGATCGGAGTCGGGCTCGTGCTCCCCACCTTCACTGCCCCAAATTCCCCGTTCGATAATGCCTCCATTAGAGCTAGGCCATTGTTGGCGGAGTTTGAGGCGACTCTCTGCTCCCCGGCGAAGTGCGCGGTCTGCGCGTGCATGCCGCCCCCTGCTCCGCCCAGAACGAAACCCAGGACACCACACAGAGCAGCGAAGTAGATGTGCTTTCGCAGATTCCTGAAAACAAGAGCAGATGCAGCCGCTCGAACCGGCAAACAGCTAGGTGGAGGGATGGAATTCATCAGGGATCGTCTCCTTTGCGCGCCTGGCCTGCATCAAGATCGGGAGGCGAAAGGCTCACACGAGGACTTCATGTTCAAAAGAAATATCGCGGCAAACCAGAGCCGGTTCGGGCAGTTGGAAAGGAATGCGCGCCGCGCACCCATGGCCGAACTTGCGACGGAAGTTTAGCACATATCCACGCCCTGAGTTTTGCAACAATTTGGATCTTCCGCAAATCAATAACACCAAGATTGTGAAAATCCGTCGAAACGGTGTATGACTTAGCCCTGTTTTGGGATACAAATCGGGGTGTTTAACTCGGTTTCGGTATGCAAGTTTTCGCGGGATCGCGCGGGGGGCGCGGGGGTTGGGTCTTTTGATGCAGGTTGGATTTTGTGGGGTGGGGTGCCGGGGCTTTCTGGGGGTGCGCCGTGTCAAGTTTTGGGTGGTGGGGTGCGGCGGAGGACGTGCTGGCGATGCGGTTGGTAGAGTGTCGCGACCGGACCCGCTCAAGCGCGAGCGGATTGTGGAGTGGCAGGCACAGCAGGGGTTTCCGATTCTGCCGAACCCGGAGGATCCGGACTGCGGGAATCTGTATCGGAACTTGAAGTTCCCGGATGCGGTGTATGAGCACATCGGGGAGTATCAGGAGGAGAAGATCAAGGCTGGGGAGTGAGTCACGGCATGAAGTTCCTGTGAGTCGTCTTGAAGCTGGTGTAGATTTGCAGCATGATCCAGAAGATCGTTTCGATTTCCCACGTAGGCCGATTCGAGTCGTATAAGGCTAAGGGTGTCACCGATTGGAATAAGCTAACCCTCCTCTTTGGCGAGAACGGGAGAGGCAAAACGACCTTAACGGCGATTCTTCGGTCCAACGCAGATAGCGATGGAGCTCTCCTTCTTGGTCGCAAAACGCTGGGGCAGGCTCTGCTTCCCGAAGTTGAATTACTCACCAATGCTGGAGTGTGGAAATTCGCTGCTGGTGCGTGGAGCGGTGGCTCGCTAGCTATGCACATCTTCGACGCCCACTTTGTTCAGACAAATGTACATGAAGGTGACCACGTAGAAACGGAACACCGAAGGAATCTATTCAACGTCATAGTCGGAGCGGTCGGAAAACAGTTGAATCAAGAAATCAGCGGCTTGGATGACGACATAAGGGCAGTCACAAAAGAGATCGCCACGAAACGCGCGGTGTTAGAAGTCAGCCTCAAGGGAGGCAGCTCGCTCGCTGAGTTCCTGGGCTTAGACACCGATCCCCTCGTTGAGTCAAAAATTGAAAAAATTCAGAAGGATATTGCTGCTCTAAGCAACGCCGAAATCATTGCTAACGGAGCGCCCCTTTTACTGATTGATGTTCCAGCTTTACCTTCCGGTTACTCGCAGCTTCTGGAGAAAACGTTGCTGGACCTATCGGCGTCAGCGGTCGCGAAGGTCACAGCTCATATGCAACAACATCATCACGACAATTACGCTTCGTGGCTGATGACTGGTACAGGTTTCGTTGTGGGTACGGAGTGTCCATTCTGCTCTGCCCCTCTCGATGGCAATGAACTAGTCACGGCCTATAACTCATATTTCGGTGATTCCTACAAAGAGCTTCGCAGGGCGATTCCACTGATGAGTGGTGTAGTGGAAACCGCTTTCGGCGTGAATCAAGTGCTGCGAGTTCGCAACACCGTGGCCGAAAATGCCGCGTTGCATAGTTTCTGGAAAGACTTTGTAACCTTTGATGCGCCTACATTTAATCTGGACGATGCGGAGACCTTGTTTGGTCAGATCCTAGCCGACCTTTCCGTTGGGTTGAGCCAGAAGGCGGCCAATCCGTTGGACATTATTGAAAACCCTGAAAGTTATTCTTCTGCCAGTATCGCCTACAGCACGCTTCGGACGCGCATCGAAGCTTATAACTTGGCCGTTGCAACCGCGAATGCATCTATTGCAACCTTGAAGGCTGAGGTTGGAATCACTGATATCGATGTGCGTAAAGCGGATCTTGAAATTTTGGAGATGTGCAGGGCGCGCCAGTCCGCTTCCGTGTGCACTAGCTGTGCTGAGTATGAGGCGCTAGTCGAGAAGAAATCGGCTTTAGAGGCGAAGAAAGAGGCTGTGCGGAAGAAGCTGAATACCCACAACCTCACAGTATTTTCTAAGTATGAAAAGCGCATCAATGATTTACTTGACAAATTTAATGCTGGCTTCCGAATAAGCAATACAAAGGGTGAATACCCGGCAGGCAAGCCCAGTTCCACTTACAACCTGGTTATAAACTCCACTCCAGTACCGCTTGGAAAAGGTGATGCGAGTCTGGGATTGCCGTCGTTCCGGAATACGCTCAGTGCGGGAGATAAGAGTGCACTGGCCTTTTGCTTCTTTGTAGCTCAAGCTGAAGCTGATCCTCATCTATCCAAGAAGATTGTGCTGTTCGATGATCCATTCACCAGCCAGGATCTGGACCGACGCTCAACCACGCAGCATGTAATTAAAGACTTCGTTCACAAAGCGGAGCAAGTTGTAGTCCTGTCACATGAGCCCTACTTTCTGCGTGGCATGTCTGATGGCATTCTGTCGGGCAATGTCAGCACCTTGATGCTCGACCGTGATGGCCTAAACGCTAGTCGCATCGCTTCTGTCGATCTCGAGGAATTACTGCAGCATGACCATTTCCGAAGCCATGGTGTGCTTATCAAATACCTTGATCACGGGATTGGAAGTCCGCAGGATGTAGTCCGTTGCATTCGTCCGTATCTTGAATATGTGTTGCGGGTTAAATTTCCCGACGATTGCGTCGATGGAGAATGGCTTGGTGACTATCTAGGAAAGATCGATAAGGCGGTTCCCCCAGAGGAGTTGGCCAAGCTAAAGGCTGAACGTTCGGAGCTCGGCGAGTTGAACAATTACTCGAAAGCTCATCACCATGGGGACGGATCCTTCAATACGAAGGTGTTAATCGTTAAGAATGAGCTTGACGCTATGGTGAAGAGGACCCTCGGCGTTGCGAAACGACTTTAGAAATATGATTCGCCGCCTCTAATGAACGCTCCTGGCAGAAGAAAGCCCACCTGACGGTGGGCTTAGCGTTTGTGTGGGTTGACGCGTAAGGCTGAAGTTAGCCAGTAAATGATTCAATTACTTAGGGGATACCCAGACCGCAAGACACTAAAGCTAGGTACCCCATAAGACCAAAGTTCCAGCGTGCTTTGACGCATAAGGCTAAAGTTCAACCAAGTCGTTCGGCAATCAAGACAGACGCTAGGCGTAAATAACTGAAGCCAATGATGTTTCTCAAGTCATTGGTCGACAATTGAACTCTTACCCCGCACCAAGATGTCTAGAGCACTGCTAAGGTCAGAAGCCCGCAGTGATTGCCCGCATGTCGCAGAATCTAAAGGCAAAATGCAACAGTGTGAATGTGCGGGAAGGTCAAGGCGCTGGAGGAGGGGGAACGACCTGATTTCCGACAACGGTTGGGGCGGGAGCATGAGCAAATACTTCGGCGGCCTTATCAGTCTTGAGGACCACAACGTCAATAGAACAGGCTTGGATGAGTGCTTCATCTTTCACACCCGCTCCCTTGCAGACAGCACGAGCTCGTTTATAGTCCTGCTGGTCGAGATCGTTCACCGTCAGCGGTTTGGCCGGATTGCCCAGTTCCGGCGTATCACCGCATGTCATCAGTAAGTCTTCGTTCGCCGAAACCCGCCACGAATTTCCGTAACCGGAATAGAGATCTTCGAAGTAGAACGGAGCCTTTAGTGCCCGTCCCTGACGCGGTGCGATCTCATCAACAGTTCCCGTTGCGTTAGCGAGCAAGCCGAACACTCTTGTCGGCCACCGCCCAAGTCCCACCGAGGCATTGATGTATTGCTTATTTACTACTTCGGCGCTGAGCGAATTGCCGCTCTGGTCGATAACGAGATAGACATCCCCGTTCCTTGAAATGAAGACCCCGTCTGGCCGCGTCACTGACTCGCCAGACGCGAGGGAGAAAGGCGCTCTGTCAACCTCAAGCCGATCCGGTAAGCACACGGCAACCTCGGTCGCACCCATCCGAGTAGCGAGCGCTTGGTTGATCGACGCGTTCGGCCAGAGGGGTTTTCCCGATATCTGCCGTGCCTGCACAATGAAATCCGGGCCGGTTTCAGCCAACAAAAAGTCACCTACCGCTTGAAAATCATAAAAGAGGTTCGAAAACGTCGTCAGGTGGGTATCACCCCGACCATTCGCCGTTTGGCATGATTGTGGTGTCCCTAGAATGTTGCTCTGAGTTGAAACAATCCCTGGCGAAGGCAGCGTTCCTGTTGATGTAGTGGCCGCGAGGGTGAGATTGTTCGTTTCGCCCGTGTAGCCGTCTAGAATGCACGTGGGAGCGTTCGTCGTGTTTCCGTGGTGAACAGTGGTTGTGACAACGATGGTTGATCCGGGATTGAAATTGGCTTCCGATGAACAGCAATCTCCCACCAGAACGAACTCAACTCCGTTCCATCCTGAAGCGAGATTGAGGAGGCTGTCCACATTCGCTGCGCTCGCAGCGCCTGGAATCGATACGATGACGCTGTCGCTACCGCTTGAGTTAGCGGTGCCAGTTAGGCTCAGGTTGGCCAGATTCGTGATCGACTGGACAGGGACATGTGCGGCCCCAGGGCCGTTCTTCCAGCAGTGAATATCGGGCGGTGCTGAGTCCGTATTGAATCCCGCCGGGCAGGTAGTGTTGTAGTAAAGCAGCCAATACTGAATGAACGCCACCCCCGAGTTCGAATAAATAAACTGTTGCCAGCCCTGACAGAACTGATTGGGAGATCCATTGCACAGCGTTGTAGAAAATGGCTTTGAATTTAGTTGGAGGGAAAATGTATTAGCGGCCGCCGGAGGATTTCCACCCACATCTCCGCTCTCGCTTGTCACTCCAGTTATGCTACTGAAAGATCCGGTCGCCCCAGTGATCAGATTAGGCACTTCTGCTGAGTAATCCGTTCCATTGCCCACAACATTTGGGCTTCGGAATCCGCGCTTGGGTCGATATGGATAGT
>Ga0302319_10018645_pt1 | contig 12648 bp, 12 predicted proteins | sample Bog_T0_2_FD_203319 | JGI IMG/M metagenome (GOLD analysis project Ga0302319, IMG submission 203319) | Peat permafrost microbial communities from Stordalen Mire near Abisko, Sweden - Bog_T0_2 | ecosystem: Environmental > Terrestrial > Soil > Wetlands > Peat | place: Sweden: Abisko, Stordalen Mire...
GCGCTGACGGCATCCGGGTGCAGAGCTTATCGAAGCAGTCGATCGGGCCGGGAAGGCGTCTGGAAGCAGTAGGATTTCCGGTGCTGGGCGATTACGCGCCGATGCTGGAAGACGCTCTCTTTCGCGATCTTGGTCCTGCTCCCTTCGTCAAGCCAGTTGCCATCGTGGCGAGCCATGTCATCACCATGGATGGTGACTTTTACCAGGTTCCGTACGACCAGCAACTGGTGCGGCTGCGGGGGACGGTAGAGGAAAGCCATTTTGAGGCTGGCCAGCGTGTCTGGCTTTTGCAGGATGACGGGCAGGTCTTCGAGGCGCATTTGTTGCAGTCCGCCGCAGGCAAACTGCCGGAATTGGGGCCGGGCAGTGTCCTGCAATTGACAGGCATATGCACTGTCCACGCGGGAGCCGATCTCAATCCAATTTCTTTCGGCATTCTGCTCAGAGACGCGAGCGATATTGTGGTGGTCAAGCGCGCCTCGTGGTGGTCGAGGACGCATTCCATCATCGTTCTGAGCGTCTTAGGAGGACTCACAATACTGGTTACGCTCTGGGTGCTGATCCTGCGCAAACGGGTCGAACAGCAGACCGGCATCATTCGCGCCAGCGAGGAGAGACTGCGGGATCTGGCTTATCACGACTTCCTCACGGGCCTGCCCAATCGCCTCTCCTTTGAAGATCGGATAATCGAGTGCCTTGGACGTTGCCGAAGTGAGCAATTAAGCGCTGTTTTCTTTACCATCGACGTAGACCGATTCAAGAGAATCAACGACACCTATGGACATGAGTTCGGGGACGAATGCTTGAAAGTGGTAGCCAATCGCCTTCGCACTATTGTGCGAAAGATCGACATTATCGCGCGCATCGGTGGCGAGGAATTTGCCATTGTCGTCGGCGGCCTTAGAAATCAGGAGAGCGCGCATCGCATTTCGGACGCAATCTTTGGACTTTTTCAGGAAGAAGCACACATACAGGGAGAGGCCATTCATTTAACCGTGAGCATTGGGGGAGCCGTTTACCCAGACGACGGAATCGACCCTGCAATGCTGCGGAAATTGTCGGATCGAGCCCTCTACGCCGCGAAACGACTGGGAAGAAACCGGACCATTTTTGCGAGCAGCGAGCTTTGCCTGGCGATGGACTCAGATTCAGATACGCAATTCGAATTTTCACCGCCGGCAAGCGGATTGATGACGCACTCTTAAAGAGAAAGAGGCTCCCAGGCGAAAAGCCGGGACGCAAATTGTCCTATCGATTGCGAGACTGCTTGGGGACGTTCGCAACCGCTAGAATCTGAAATATGAGGGGCCACTGCTTCCCTGTGACAAACAGACGGTCGTGCTGGGCGTCGTAGGCGATGCCGTTCAGAACGGATTCGGCGTTGACTTTTTGATTGTCGGGCAAGATCCCGGTCAGGTCGATCCAGGCGATTACGTGGCCGTCTTTGGGCGAAATGCGCGCGATGCGATCGGAGTGCCAGACGTTGGCGTAGATCTCGCCTTTGATGAACTCCAATTCGTTGAGCTGCCCAACCGGCTGTGCGCCGTCTTTGACCACAATATGCCGCACCTCGCGGAAGGTTTCCGGATCGCGGAACCGCAAGGTATCTGTGCCGTCGCTTGTGATGAGCTGGGTTGCGGTGCGGGTCATACCCCAGCCCTCGCCGGTGTAGCTGAACTCGCGCAGCTTGCGCAGGCTGAAGCGGTCGTAGACGAAGCCGATGTGCGACTGCCAGGTCCATTCCAGAAGGTTCGGACCCCAGTCGATGATTCCTTCTCCGAAGTATTGTGCGGGAATCTCCAGCCGCTGCAGGACTTTACCGGTTTCCGGCTCGGTTACCAGGACGGCAGAGTGGCCTTCGAGGCCGGTGCCCTCGTAGAAGAGGCCGTTGAGGTAAAAGAATCCTTCGGTGTAGCTCTCGGTGGAGTGGGGAAGCTTTGCCACCACTTTATAGCCCAGCACGGGCGCGGCGGCCCATGCGGCTGAGGCTTGAGCCAGCCCCACAATGAGGAGCAGACGTGCCATTCCGGAGATGATTCGCCGGCGGAGAGGATCATCAGTCATAGATAAGACTCAGATTATAAGAGCCGGCCGCAATGGAGACGGCCGGCTGGCGCAGATCGAGGCTACTGGGGTTTGGGAGCAGCCGATTGCGGTTTTGGGGTGGTCGTTTGCGGTTTTGGAGCGCTGGGAGCGGCAGCCACGCCGGATTGCGCGTCATAGGCCTTGATGAGGTCGCCGGTAATGTCCAGGTTTCCCGCCGCGTACCAGACGACTGGCTGGGAGTCGCTACCGCGCTCGACGACCATGGGATAGTTGTGCTGCTGGGCGTATTTCTGGAGAAACGCGAACATTTTGCGAGCTACGTTCTGAAAGACTTCCTGTGAATCCGCCTGCGAGTCTGACTTGAAGTCTTCCGCGCCTCGCTGCAATTCCTTTTGCGTTGCGGCCAGCGCCTGCTCGCGGTTGGCGCGCTCGGCGTCGCTGAGGTTGGCCCCAGCGGCATCCAGCTGTTTCTGCAGCGTCGTGACCTGGTCGTTAAGCGCCTGCAACTTGGCTTCTCGGGGCGCGTATTTTGTTTTGAGCGCATTCAGCTGCTGCTGCGCCTCAGCCGTTTGCAGGACGGCCGCGTTGAATGTCACCGTGACCACGCCGGGCGCCGGGGTCTGAGCTTTCCCTGCAAAGGGCGTACACGCCAGCAACACCAAAACCGGGATACCCCGCTTCATGATCTTCTGCATCCTCAAATTCCTTTTCTAAAAAAGATTTCCTCAAGACTTCGACGGACGAGCGAGCGTTTCGGCAACCGTGCCCGGCGACTCCTCTATTTTCAACCAGCGGGGAGGTTTGGCGGAACCGGAGGAAGGTCTATTCCTGGGAACTGTCCAGCGTCCTCGCACTGCGGTATGCTCGGAGGGGGTGGCATCGGGGAACCAATCAGCCGCCTTCCCCCAGCTTTGATGATGATCCAGATCTCTCTTCGCGAGTGGCAAATCGTGTCCCTGGCGGCAGGTGTTGCCGCGGCAGCGGGCACGGCGCTTTGGCTGCTCACCCGCAAACGGCCTACGCCAGACGAGATTGAGCGGGAGAGACGCCAGATTCTGGTCAACTTCGGGCGAATCGTGGATGGCATGCTGCTGGACGGCTTCCAGATTGAGAATGAGGACGGCGATGTCCGGCAAATGCTGCTCTATCAATACGAAATCTCCGGAGTGAGCTACCAGTGTTCGCAGGACATCACTCGGCTGGCTGAAATCCACGATCCGGCGGGGATCAAGATCGGTATGCCCTGTTCGATTCGCTACCAGCCGGGAAGCCCGGAAAACAGCCTGATTGTGGCTGAGCGGTGGAGCGGCCTGCGCGAAGGCGTGTCTACGGAGTGGCCAGCGCATCCGCACGCGCATGACGCCGACCCGGCTGTGCGGCTGACAGCGGTTTCCAAGCAATGAAACGGAGTTGGGCGCTCCTTTGCCCAACGGGCTGAGGCGCGCATAGACTAATGATATGCATGTTCACGCGGCACCGGCCGGACAGGGGAAAACTCGTCGCGTACTGTGGTTTTCCATGTTGGCGACGCTGCTCTACGTCGCGTTGACGCTGATTGCCGGGCTGCGGGCTCACTCGCTGGCGTTGCTTTCCGAGGCCGGCCACAACACGTCGGATTTTCTGGCTCTGGCGCTGTCCTTCGTAGCCGTTTACTTTCAGAGCCGCCCACCGACGAACCAGAAAACCTTCGGTTACCAGAGAGGTGGTGTTCTGGCTGCTTTTTTGAATGCCGCTACGCTCATCGTTATCTCGCTCTGGATCGCAGCGGAAGCCATTCATCGACTGAGCGCGCCGGTGACGGTGCAGCCCAGGCTGATGATGGTCGTGGCTGCGGCTGGCGTTCTGATGAATGGCGTGATTGCCGCGCTGCTGTGGGGCGTGGCGCGCGATGTGAATATGCGCTCCGCCTTTATTCACATGGCCGGCGATACGCTTTCGACTGCGGCGGTGATCGCGGGGGGCTTTGGGATTCTGCTCAGCGGGCAGAACTGGATCGACCCGGTGCTCTCGATCGTGATTGCCGCGCTGATTCTTTGGAGTTCGATCGACATCGTGCGCGAGACGCTGAATATTCTGCTGGAAGGCACGCCGCGCGGGATGTCTCTGGGCAAAATCCGCGCCGGCATGGAGTCGGTCGAGGGCGTGATCAATGTCCATGACCTGCATGTCTGGAGCCTGGGGTCACAATCTCACGCGCTGGCTTGTCACGTCCAGATTGAAGATATTCCGCCGTCGGAGAGTAACTGCATTCTGCTCAAGATCAACGCGCTGGCGAAAGAGAACTTCCATATTCACCACACCACCATCCAGTTTGAGCATGTCGGCTGCTGCGAGGAATTGGATGGTTGCGTGGTGCCGGTGGGCGAAATGGTGGCGGAATCCGGTCACGGCCATGACCATCATCACGGGCACAGCCACGCCGGGCATTCGCATTAAAACTTCTGCCCCGAGCTAACTAAAAAGCGGCCCTATAATTCGGCTTATGAAACGCCATTGCCTCCGGCTGTCTTGCGTCGCTCTTTGTTGCTTACTTTGGCATATTGCGTTGGCTCAATCCGGCGCCGTTCGCTTTGAGGGGACAGCCAAAGACCGGGCCGCGATTGAGGAGATGGAACCGCTATCCGGGCTGCCTTCGCGAAGGGCGACGTCGACGAGATCATGCGGTATCACCACCCGGACGTGGTGAAGTATCTCCGGCCGGGCGAGCCCCAAATTGGCCGCGACTCCGTGCGCTCCGCTCTGGCCGGGGCATTGCGCGACTACTCTTTGCATTTTGACGAGAGCCACATGGAAAGCCTTTTTCTGCAAGGAGACACCGCCGTCGAGGTAAGCTCTTTTGCCATTCGAGGAACGCCCAAAGGGAGTGGTGAGCCATTTCTGTTGAAGGGCCGCTCTATGGTGGTCTACGTTCGATACAAGCCGAGCACGACTGGCTGGGCTTCGATCCGCGAGATCATACTGGAATCGCGATGAGAGGACTCGCACGGCCATGCTAATCTGGCCTCTTGTCCGGTCTCACATTCGGAGGTCCCGCTCTTGCCCCTTAGACATCTGCTTCCTGTGCTCGCCCTCGCTGCTATTGCGTTTTCCGCCGGTTTGCCTGCTTCGGCCCAAAAGGCGGACAAGTCTCCCAAAGTTTCCATTCCGCTGACAGCAGAGCAACTGAATGCCGTCTCTGGCGAATATACGGACGCTGAGAGTCCCGACACTCCGCTCAGCTTTTATGGAAAAGACGGCAAGCTGGTATTTGAGGGCGACCGGCAGATTCCCACAGAACTGATTGCGGTTTCGCCTACCGAGTTTTACCTCAAGGAGCAGAAGACGACCTTCCGCTTCAGCGGCTCCGGCGCGAACACTGCTCTCAGCGTTGTTGTACCCGGCCAGCTCGATACGCCGCTTAAGCGCACCGGGGATGCTGTGCATCACCTTTTTCACCACTACGAGCGCAAGGAAGCGATGATTTCGGCGCGGGACGGCGTCAAGCTGCATGTGGTGATCCTAACGCCGCTCGACATTCCCGGGCCGCTGCCTTTCCTGATGCAGCGGACTCCCTATGGCGTGGACGGCACTTCGGAAGCCAGTTTTTTTGGCGGACGGCCGGAACTGGCGCGCGCGGGATACATCTACGTGGGTGCGGACATCCGGGGGCGGTTCAAGTCCGAGGGGCAGTTCGTGATGTGCCGGCCGCTGGCCGATCACAGAGATCCGAAGGCCGTGGACGAAAGTACGGATACTTACGACACTGTGGCATGGCTGCTGAAGAATGTGCCGAATAACAACGGGCGCGTGGGCGTGCTCGGTACCAGCTATCCGGGATTTCTGGCGATGATGGCGGGGATCGACCCGCATCCGGCGGTGAAAGCGATCAGCCCGCAGGCACCCATGATCGATACCTGGATGGGCGACGACTTCTTCCACAATGGAGCGTTCCGTCAGACTTACGGCTACGACTACGCGTTCGGCCTCGAATCGAGTAAGGAGATGACGGAAGTCGAGTACAAAGACGCTGCGGGTAAGGAGATGGACGGATTCGACTACTTCCTCAAGCGCGGCTCGTTTGCGGAGGACGTGAAGCAATCGGGAGTGAAGATGAAGCTGCCCACCTGGCAGGCCTTTATCGAGCACCCAGCTTACGACCGTTTCTGGTATGCGCGCGGGGTCGAGCATCACCTCGACAAAGTCACTGTTCCCACCCTCACGGTCGGAGGCTATTACGACCAAGAAGATATGTGGGGGCCGCAGGAGGAGTACGCTTCGCTCGAACCGCATGATGCGAAGCACGAGAATTTCCTGGTGCTTGGACCCTGGCGGCACGGATCGTGGTCGTCGTCGTCGCGGCATCTGGGAGCGCTGCAATACGGCGAGTCGATTGGAAACGAGTATCGCGGCCAGATCGAGGCGAAGTTCTTTGCGAAATATCTGAAGGATGAGGCGGGTTTCGATCTGGAAGATACCGCAAGCTTTCAGACTGGGTCGAATACGTGGAAGCGATACGCGCATTTCCCGCCGGCTGAGGCGAAGAGCACGGCGTTTTCGCTTTGCGGAACGGGCGTGATAGCTGCTGGTTCCACCTGCGCGCCGGGAAAATTGAGTTACGTTTCGGACCCCGCCAATCCGGTTCCTTATCGCCATCGGCCGATCCAGCCGACGTACGGCAAGGGCTCGGAGTGGTACACGTGGATGGTCGAGGATCAGCGATTTGTAACGGATCGCAAGGATGTTGCGCTCTATAAGCTGCCGGTGCTGAACCACGATTTGACCGTGACTGGCGAGGTGGTTGCGGATCTGTTTGCTTCGACTACCGGCAGCGACGGCGATTTTGTGGCGAAGCTGATCGATCAGTATCCCGACGACGATGCGGACCCGGCGATGCGCGGATTTCAGCTGATGACGAATATGGAAATCTTCCGCGGCCGCTATCGGACTGGATTCGACAAACCGGCAGCGATTGAAGCGGACAAAGTCGAGGAATTCAAGTGGAGTTTGCATGACGTGGACCACGTTTTCAAAAAGGGCCACACGCTGCTGGTGGAGATCCAGAGTACCTGGTTCCCACTCTACGATCGCAACCCGCAGACGTTTGTGCCGAATATCATGCTGGCTAAGCCGGAGGATTACAAGGCGGAGACGGTTACGATTTTTGCGGATGGGGAGCATGATTCGAAGGTGATTTTGCCGGTGGTTCCGTAAAGTAGACCGACAAGGGCCAAAGCGCTCGCAACAGATTTGCGCTAGAATAATAGAGTGATGGCACTGCACCAGCCCATCCCGGCGCTTCTTTAGCGGCTCCCGCCGCCGATACTGCTTCTGCGCCCAATTTCCGATCCAATCATCCAATACGTAACCGCATCGTCGTGTTCTGCGTGATTATTCTCCGCGACTGCGTCCGGTGCCTGAGAGAGAATTCCGATGTTTGACCGTTTGCAGCAGATGGAAGACCGCTATATCGACCTGGGCGACCAGATGGCTTTGCCCGAAATCCAGAACGACCGCGAGGCCATGCACAAGACGTCGAAGGCGCACCGCGACCTGGAAGAGACTGTCGAAAAGTTTCGCAAGTATAAGGAACTCGCCAAGGGCGTGGAAGACGCGAGAGCGATGGTGGCTGACCCCGATATGGCTGAGATGGCCGCGGAAGAGCTGGCCGAGCTTGAGCCGAAGCTCGAAGCCGCTGAGGCTGCGCTCAAGATCATGCTGCTGCCCAAGGATCCGAATGACGACAAGAACGTCATTCTCGAAATCCGCGCGGGGACGGGGGGGGACGAGGCTTCGCTGTTTGTTGCCGAGGTTTTCCGCATGTATCAGCGATTTGCCGAACAGCATCGCTGGAAGATTGAAGTGCTTTCGGAGTCCGAATCCGCAGTGGGCGGGCTCAAAGAAGTGATTGCGCTGATCGAAGGAGACCGCGTGTATTCGCAGATGAAGTACGAGTCGGGAGTGCATCGGGTGCAGCGTGTGCCGGCCACGGAGACTCAGGGGCGGGTGCATACGAGCGCGATCACTGTCGCTGTGCTGCCGGAGGCGGAGGAAGTGGACGTCAAGGTTGAGCAGAAGGACTTGCGCATCGACACCTTCTGCTCCTCGGGGCCGGGCGGGCAGAGCGTTAACACGACATACTCGGCGATTCGCATCACGCATATTCCGACCAACACGGTGGTGAGCTGCCAGGACGAAAAGTCGCAGATCAAGAATCGTGAGAAGGCGATGCGCGTGCTGCGGTCACGTCTCTACGAAGTGGAGATGCAGCGCCAACATGACGCGCTGGCCAAGGAGCGCAAGCAGCAGGTGGGCACTGGCGACCGCAGCGAGAAGATTCGCACTTACAACTTTCCGCAGAATCGGCTGACGGACCATCGTATCGGGTTGACGTTGCATCAGCTTGACCTGATTATGACGGGCCGTTTGCAGTCGATTGTGGATGCGCTGATTGCGGACGATCAGGCGCAGAAATTGAGAGCCGATGGAGCCCAGGCAGCCTGACACCCGCGACGAACGCACATACCGCGAACTGATCCGAGTTTGCGAAGAAGACCTGCGCCGCGGCCACCACCCTGAGCGCGCCCGAATGGACGCGGAGGCCCTGCTGCTGCATCTGCTGAAGATGACCCATCCGGAGCGGAATCGCGCCTGGCTGCTGGCGCACATGGGCGACGAACCCGAGCCGGACATGGTCAGGGAACTCAGTAGACTGGGCACCCAGAGGCGGAAGGGCCGACCGGTGCAATATATCACCGGCCACGCCGAATTCTTCGGACTCATGTTCGCCGCCATCCCCGAAGTTCTTATTCCCCGGCCGGAAACCGAACACTTGGTTGAGGAAGCGCTGCGCCTTGTGAAGATTCGCCAAGACTCCTCTTCCGGGCCAATTCGCATTGCGGATATCGGCACCGGTACTGGAGCTATCGCTGTGGCCCTCGCTCATAGCCTCCCGGATGCCCGAATCACGGCTATGGATATCTCTCCCAAGGCGCTGGCGATTGCGCACACGAATGCGAAAAATAATCAAGTTGCGGACCGGGTCGAATTCCTGGAAGGCGATCTGCTGGCTCCACTCGCCGGAAGAACTTTTTCTATTGTTGCCTCGAATCCGCCGTATATCCCGCTTTCAGACAAGCCGTCCCTCTCCGTCGAAGTTCGGGATCACGAGCCGCATTTGGCGCTCTTCGCCGGATACGACGGTTTGCTCATTCTTCGCCGCCTGATCCCGGACGCTCTCACCGTCTTGGAACCTGGTGGATGGCTGCTGATGGAAATTGGGTACGGCCAACAGCCCGCCGTCGAGAAACTTCTCGAAGAAGCCCAATACGTCGGGGTGCACTTTATACCCGACTATCAGGGTATTCCCCGGGTTGCCTGCGCTCAGCGGCCGTGATTTGCCGGAGTGAGTGAGATGCGCAGATTTGTGCCCACCACATTCACCGGCACAGCGACTCCGCTGGCGTTTCGGCGCAGATAGTAGACATCCAATAAGAGCCTCGGCTGCAACCAAATCCCGCCGCCGGCCTGCAGGCGGTTCTGGCGCCAGGCGCCGGCGGTCAAGTCGAAAAAGACCTCGTCGGCGAAGAGATGCCAGCGATGATTCGCCCCAAGCGCTTCATCCACCAGAAACCGGTTTCGGTAGCGGACTGGAGCCTTTGGGTAGTTGAATAGCCTTTCAAGGCGGTTGCGTTCGGCGAGAGTCGTTCGTCCAAGCCGGAACGAGCTGGTCGCAGCCACTAAGGGCAGATGCACTGCGAGAGATTTCTGCGGAAGGACGGCGAACAAATATCCGCCGGTAAGCGTGACGTGCCAGCGAAGCGGCATGTCTGCAGTCATGCCGGTCGCCGCCAGTTGCGGATTGGGCAGACTGTTGTCCGTGCGGGCAAGCAGCGGAACCAGAAGATCGACCTTGCGTAACGTTGCCACAAGGTCCACTTCATTCCAGGACTGAAAATCTTGAGCATGAGCCGGACCACAGCTAAATAGGAGAGAAGTCAGCAGAAGCAGATTTCGCATCGCAGGTCTGACTCGCCGTGTTTCAGCCCTGCGCCATTTCAAAGAGAATCCCGACAGCCTGTTGCGCTTTGGGCTCGCGGAAGTCTCCGGCCAACTCCCCGGCCAGCGTAATAACCGAAACCGCTGTGGCGCCGGCGCTCGCGATTCTCAGCAGCGCGGCCTGCTCTGTTCGCTCGCTCATCCCACCGCATGCGTCGAGCACCACGAACGCCTTGTAACCCTGATTCGCTGCCGAAAGCGCAGGTAACTGGACGGCCAACTCCGTGGCTACGCCGGAGATGAGGAGCGTCTTCCGGCCGGTGGCCTCGATAGCTGCCACAATCTCCGCATTCCGGAAGGAATCGCAGGTAGTGCGGTGGTGTGTCGGCACGTCGCCAAGGATCTCGGCAATCTCCGGGGTGATCGCGGCCGGTGCGCCATCTTCGCCTTGGATACCGGTCACAATAACGGGAATGTCGAAGAGCTTCGCCAGTTTGGCCAGGGACCTGACGCTCTTCCTTAGTCGATCCAGCGGGTTGGTCTGCGAGAGTTCGATGATGCCGCTCTGCAAATCGGCAAAGAGGATGACGGCGTCTTCGGCGAGAATGCGGGAGTGGGTGGATTCAAGGATGTTCATGTTGGTTTCCCTTCAGGTACGGTTGGTTGGATGCGGTATTTTCGACTGGTCGAGCCGCTCCTGTACGCGGTTGCTCAAAAATGCGCGCTCATCTTTGAGCACACGGAAGGAGTAGATGGTTTCGCGAGCCAGCATCGCTGAGCCGGCGATCATGGCCGCGACGCCCAGTGTGCCGACAGCAAAGGCCACCATCAAGACCATTCGAGCGCCCTCAGCTGCAGTGCCGGACATCAGCGCTGCGCCCTCCAGAGAAATCAACGTGCTTGCCACAAATCCCGCCACTGCGGTGTAAAAGCAGGTGAGCGCGCGGACGATCAGCGCGGCGCGTTTCTCGCCCGCCTCCAGTTGCCGGGCGCGCAGGTGAGGCTCTTCCGAATCGACGGCCGGGTTCGCGATCTGATCGGCTAACTCGTGGACCCGGTCGATTGCGCGGCCATAACGGTTGCCGGTGCCGAAAAGCAGAACGCAGGACGCGTTGGTTAGCACGGCAGGCGCGGAGATAAATGTCAGAACAGCAAGCGGGTTGGCAGGCGCTTCCACGGCTGGCTCCTCGAGTGCGAATGGCTTTGTATTGCCACTAAAACGAGTTGAAAAATGCTCGAGACCATCCGATGCTCGATGCATAACAATGATCAGCGTCGATGCTATCCGGGATTCCGGCCGGGCGGAAGTACGCACTTTTTTGTAAGTGGGAGGATCACTTTGAAGGATCACTTCGGATGCCCGGTCCAGGCCACCTCAAACCTCTTCGCAGGCAAATGGAAGGTGCTGATCCTGTGGCATCTCTCATTCCGTTCGCTGCGCTTTGCCGAGATCCGCGACATGCTGCCCGGCGTGAGCGAAAAGGTACTCACCGCACAGTTGCGCCAATTGGAAACCGATGGCCTCATCCTTCGCGAGGTGACGCCGATCAACCCGCCGCGCGTCGATTATCGGCTCAGTTCATCTGGCGAGGATCTGATCCCGGTGATGGAGTCGATGTGCCAGTGGAGCACCAAGCATCTCGGTCTGGTCGGCATGTATCCCCGCCGCGAGACCGCACAAGTTTAACTGGGCCTCGACGCGCGCGCCTGCTCTCGTCCATTACACTCTTGGTTTGAGAGGAATCAAAACATGACCGCCGCAAAAGGCTACGCAGCACAAGACAAATCCACACCCCTCGCGCCGTTTTCCTTCGAGCGTCGCGATCCGCTTGCCTATGACATCGAGATCGAAATACTGTACTGCGGCGTTTGCCACTCGGACCTGCACATGGCGCGCAACGAGTGGGGCAATGCGATTTATCCCATGGTGCCGGGGCATGAGATTGTGGGGCGGGTCACGCATGCAGGTTCAGCGGTGACGAAATTCAAAGAGGGTGACATCGCCGCGATAGGCGTGCTGGTCGACTCCTGCCGCGAGTGCGCAAAGTGTAACGTTGGCGAAGAGCAATATTGCCTGAACGGGATGACGCTGACCTATGCCGTGCCTGACCGGGTAGATGGACGGATCACCATGGGAGGCTATTCATCGAACTATGTGGTGGACGAGCGTTACGCGCATACTGTTCCCGCGAATCTGGACTTGGCTGGAGTGGCGCCGTTGCTTTGCGCCGGGATTACCACTTACTCGCCGCTCAGACACTGGAAAGTCGGGCCGGGCAAGAAGGTCGGCGTGGTGGGCCTGGGTGGGCTGGGACATATGGGCTTGAAGTTTGCGCACAGCTTTGGCGCGCATGTGGTGCAGTTCACAACTTCGCTGGGCAAAAAGGCGGATGCGCTGAGGCTGGGCGCGGATGAGGTAGTGCTATCGACCGATCCGGACCAGATGCACGCGCACGCCAACAGCTTCGATTTGATTCTGGATACGGCTTCGGCTCCGCACAGCCTGGACCCCTACAGCGCGCTGCTCAAGCACGATGCGGCGATGGTGCTGGTGGGGCTGCCGGAGGTGCCGCCGGTGGTGAATGTGACCAACTTCATCTTCAGGCGCGCCGCGCTCTCCGGCTCCTG
>Ga0302319_10018646_pt1 | contig 12647 bp, 12 predicted proteins | sample Bog_T0_2_FD_203319 | JGI IMG/M metagenome (GOLD analysis project Ga0302319, IMG submission 203319) | Peat permafrost microbial communities from Stordalen Mire near Abisko, Sweden - Bog_T0_2 | ecosystem: Environmental > Terrestrial > Soil > Wetlands > Peat | place: Sweden: Abisko, Stordalen Mire...
CGTTTTGCCGCTTCCCGAATCGATGACCATGGTGTGGGTGCTGCGGGTAACAAAGAGCCGGTGGGTCTGGGAGTCAACGTTGACGTAGTCCCACGCGCCCTCTCCGCCAATGTGCATCGTCTTGGTTACATCCCACTGTGCCTGCGCTATCGCCGGCAAAAAGCCTGCCGCAATCAGGGCCGCCATCGCCATCGCAATCAACCGCATCGCTCGCATTTATATTTCTCCTGAGGGATTCGAGATTCCAGACAGAAATCCGGGCTCAGTGAATCGCCACCGTAAAAGGTAGCACAGCCATGCCTGTTTCCTGGTGAATGCGGAGCGGTTTCGAGAAGGGTGATCGACTGGAAGGCGGGTGTGAGTTCAATCCAAGGCATTGTCCCGTAAGAACAGCTTCAGTTGATCGTGTCAGGGCACGACTTCAGTCGTGCCGCACACGCTGCAAAACTGAATGCTCGGCTTTAGCTCCTGCGGTATGCTTTTCAGGGTTTTTCAGTGAACATAGCCTTTTCACTCAAGGGCTAAAGCCCACCCTCCCTCTGGACTCTTACGGCACGACTAAAGTCGTGCCCTGACACAGTGCCACGCTGTTGAAGCACTTATTCATGTATAAATCCTAAGCGGCCGTTTTGTGGTGCGGGCATCGTGCGATCCCACCCTGGCCACAAAAACAGAGACGTGGCAAGGGTGGGGGACCCGAAATTCCTCTAAAGGGCCGAGTCTATTTCAGAGGGCGAAAAAGGCCATCCCGCACTGCGGGATGGCCTTCTTGATGATTTGGATTCAGACGCCGGTCGGCCTACTTGAAGGAGGCGATGGCGCTGGCTTCGTCGTCATAGATGTCGAAGACGGTGTAGAGCTTGGTCAGTTGCAGCAGATCATGCACCTTCTTGGTGAGCTTGAGCAGCTTGAGCGAGGCGCCCTGATTCTTGGCAGTGGTGAAGGCGCTTACCAGCTCGCCCAACCCGGAGCTATCGATATAGTTCACGTCTCCCAGGTTCAGCAGGATACTCTTGGAGCCCTTGCCGATGAGGTCGCGAATGGCATCGCGAATCTGCACACTGCCCTCGCCCAGAGTGATCCGCCCGCTAAGGTCAAGAACGGTGACGCCGTCCAATTCACGGGAAGCAATAGTAAGAGCCACGGAAATTCCTCCTTGATTTGGTAATACGGTTATAGCACTTTCGCCGATAGCTTTGGCGTTGAAATCGAATGCACCCGAGCCGTCAGCGGAATTTGGCGATGCACCCTGGGCCCCGCCGACGCACGGCGCAAGTGCGCCTCAGGTTTTTGATTCTGCCGGCGCCAGATTTTTTACAAGCGTCAACTCTGTGCCAGGATGCAGTTCTCGAAAGTGTACCTCATCCATGAAGGACCGGATGAGGAAGATGCCGCGGCCGGTGCCGCGCAGCAGGTTTTCAGGGGCAAGCGGATCGGGAATTGTGTCGGGGTTGAGGCCTTTGCCCTGGTCGGCGATGGTGAACACGAGTGCCGCGCCGGTGTTCTCAAGGCTGACGGCAATCTGCTTGGTTGGGTCGTACTCGTTGCCATGCAGCACGGCGTTGACTGCAGCCTCGCGCACCGCCATGGTCACGCGGAAGCGCTCGTCTTCGTCCAGGCCGGCCTCTTCGGCCAGCTTGTCCGCGGCTGCCTCCACCTGGCTGACGCTCTCCATGGTGGAATTCAGCGAAAAACTCATTCGTCCTCCCTTGGTTGCGCTCACCGGGATCGAATCCGCCTCTTCCGGAGCGGAAGCGCCTACGCGCTTTTCCGCACCTCAGGAACCTTGCTGGCAGTTTCATGGCTGGAGGGGAATGTGTCAAGAGGCGAGCGAACGCATTTTCAGAGCTGGACTGCCTTGAGGCAACAGCGCGGGTAAATTCTCAACCAAGTTAACGATAAGCGGGTTATGGCCTGTCGCCAGTTATCAATCCGGATGCGGCCGGTAGCCGCAACTCGGTGCGAAGGGAATACACTTTTCTCATGCAACCTCGCACCATAGCCCGCGTAAGCCTGACCGCGCTGCTGGGGACTCCGGTCACCGATGCGCAGGGGCATCTTCGCGGTCGGCTCAAGGATATTGCCGTGGCCACCGGTCCTGACGCGGGCAAGGTGGCTGGCCTGGTGCTCAAGACCAGGACCGGGCTCTTCATCGTGGCCTCGGAAGATGTGATGGAGACGCCCGCCGGGACGCTTGAACTGCGTTCGTCGGGCGCGATGGTTCCGCTCAAGGAGGAGGGCAATTATCTCTACCTGCAGCAGGACCTGGTTGACCGGCAGATCATCGATATTCATGGCCGCAAGGTGGTCCGCGTCAACGATGTGGATCTCGAGTGGCTCGGCCGGGGTGCGGCCCACCTGCTGCGCGTGGCAGAGGTTGAGGTGGGGCTGCGCGGAGCATTTCGCAGGGTCTTCAAGGGGCTGCTGCCGCGGGCCACGCTGGAGTCGATCTCGCGCAAGCTGGGCGCGCACGGAATCCCCTGGGAGTTTGTCGACGTCATCGAGGTAGACCCGGCGCGGCGTGTCAAGCTGCGCATCGAATATGAGCGCCTGGCCGAAATGCACCCATCCGATCTGGCCGAGATTCTTCAAGACCTTGCACCGGCTGAGCGCGAGGCGGTCTTCACTTCTCTTGACGAGGAAGTGGCCGCCGAGGCGCTGGAGGAGGTCGATCCCAAGCTGCAAAAGGCGCTGCTTGAGAAGCTGGGCGAAGAGAGGATCGCCGACATCGTCGAGGAGATGGACCCCGGCGCTGCCGCAGACTTGCTGGGCGAGCTGTCGGAGGAGCAGTCTGACGCCATTCTTGAAGAGATGGAGCCGGAAGAGCGCCAGGATGTGGCCGAACTGCTCGAGTTTGACGAGGACTCGGCTGCCGGCCGCATGACCACCGACTTTATCTCTCTCGGCATGGAGTCCACGGTGGCCGAAGCCGTGCAGGCATTGCGGAGCTTCGACGGCGACCCTGAAAATGTGACCGAAGTTTACCTGCTCGACGACAAGCGGCTGCTCAAAGGCTCAATCTCGCTTGCCCGGCTGGTGATGGCGCTGCCTGGAAGCCGTTTGGCGGTCCTGGCTGAGCCCCGCGTGCTGTCGTGCCCGGCGGATCTGCATCAGGACGACCTGGCCGAGCTCTTTGATAAGTACAACCTGCATGCGCTGCCGGTCGTCGACGCTCAAGGACGGATGGTGGGCGTGGTGCAAGCGGACCATGTGATCAGCTTCCTGCGCGAGAAGCTGTAAACGATCCAAAAAGGGATTGAATTGTCTTCCCGATTTGGTCGATATTGAGCAGAATTGCTCACTTCAGTTCCACCTCTGAGCCTATGCTGTGAGAAAATCCACGAATTTATCTGGATTTGTGAAAGAATCCTAGAATGATCCAGTTTCCCAAAATCATCCAGGGCGGAATGGGCGTTGGCGTCTCGAATTGGCGTCTGGCTCAGGCTGTCTCAAAACTCGGCCAGCTCGGTGTAGTGTCTGGCACAGCGCTTGATTCGTTGTTTGTCCGTCGGCTTGCCGATGGAGACGAGGGCGGATACATGCGCAGGGGGCTGGAGGCTTTTCCCTTTCCCGATATGGCGAGACGGATCTGGCAGGAGTATTTTGTGCCCGGAGGCAAGCCCGAGGGAGCGCCGTATCCGACGGTTCCCATGCATCAGCGGAAGGACACGCGGAAACTGGTTGAGCTGTGCATCGTAAGCAACTTTGTTGAGGTTTTCCTGGCGCGCGAGGGGCACAAGAATCCGGTTGGGATCAATTTTCTAGAAAAAGTTCAGATGCCTCACCTTTCGTCCATTTACGGCGCGATGCTGGCCGGAGTGGGCTATGTGTTGATGGGCGCGGGCATTCCGCTGCACATTCCGGGCGTGCTTGACGCCTTTGCGGCCCATCACTCCGCCGAATACAAGTTGTCGGTGGCAGGCGCGTTGCCGGGGCAGGATACGCAGATGCACTTCGATCCGGCAGATTACGCCGAGGGCCCGCTGCCGTTGCTTCATCGGCCCCGCTTCCTGGCCATTGTCTCGTCGAACACGCTGGCGACCACCATGCTGCGCCGGGCCAGCGGTCCCGTGAACGGATTTGTGATCGAGACCCCGACTGCCGGTGGTCATAATGCGCCGCCGCGCGGCAAGCTCCAGCTCAATGAAGCGGGCGAGCCGGTATATGGCGATCGTGATCGGGTCAACCTCCAGGAGATGCGGGCGCTGGGCGTTCCCTTCTGGCTGGCTGGCGGGTATGGCAACGCTCAAAAGCTGCGCGAAGCTCTCGAACAGGGCGCTGCGGGCATTCAGGTGGGAACTGCGTTTGCTTTCAGCCAGGAATCCGGGATGCGCGCGGACCTGAAGCTGAAGCTGATGAACCAGGCGAAGACTGGTTCCGGCGTTGTGTTTACCGATCCTCTGGCTTCGCCCACGGGATTTCCGTTCAAAGTGGCTCTGCTCGAGGGCACATCTTCAGAATTTCCCATCTATCAAGAGCGAAAGCGCGTTTGCGACCTTGGCTACCTGCGGGAGCCCTACGCGGCCGAGGAAGGCAAGATCGGCTATCGCTGCGCCGCTGAACCAGTGGACAACTACATTGCAAAGGGTGGCAAGATTGAAGATACGGTTGGCAGAAAGTGCCTCTGCAATGCGTTGATGGCTAATGTTGGGCACGCGCAAACGCGCAAAGATCAGGCGGCGGAGCCCGCACTGGTGACCGTCGGCGACGACCTCAACACCATTGCGAACTTCCTTGCGCCGGGCCGCGACACCTACAGCGCTGCCGACGTAGTGAAATCTCTTATGGCCGGCGTTCAAGAAGAGACGGCCGACGAGGCTGAGCCGCTCATCCTGGCTACCGCTTAAATCATTTTCACAATCTGTGTGAGTCGTTTTGAAAGGGCACGGTTTCAGCCGTGCCGCAGAGGCCGCAAAGTCAGCGCGGGCTTTAGCCCCTGCGGGATGCTTTTCAGGGTTTCTCAGTGAACATAGCCTTTCCCTCAGGGGCTAAAGCCAACCTTCCCTCGGGACTCTTACGGCACGACTAAAGTCATGCCCTGACACAGTGCCACGCTGTTGAAGCACTTAATTATGTGCAACTCCTAAGTCCGATCCCATCTACTCAGCGGGTGGGGGAACCGCCCCCGCCGCCCCCGCTCGAAATATTTTTGGGACCCTTGTGGCCGGCTCTGGCAGGGCAGGGAACGGCGCGTGCGGTTCCACTTGGTACCAGTACGCCGTCGAATAAAAATTGTCCGACCGGTGGTTGGCGTGCCCATGCTCAATGGTCACCCGGATCGATTTTTCGAAGGTGATGGGGCTCTCGGTATGCCAGCGGTAAAGGCAGTATCGCCCGCCGATGCGCTCCGGGTCCACCACATACGGCGCGCCCTGGTGCATATTGGCAAATGCCTGCCCGCCAAAATCCCAGGCTCCGTTGAAGTAGTCCTCGGTGCCGGTGCCGTTGATGGTGGGCAGCGTATCGCCATCGATGAAGATCATGTCGTCGCCCTCGCCAAACCAGCCCTCCTGGTTCTGCTCGACGGCCTGGGTAACTCCCACAAAATGGCCCTTGCCGGCTGCCTCGAGGAAGACATAATTCCCCTCGCCGTTGAGGTTTTTCCGGTCGTTGATGCCGGGGCTTCCGTTGCTGGTCCAGTCGTCGGTCCAGCCTTTGCACGGGGCGGCCTGGCGGTATTGCGCATGGAAGCGGCCCACATTGGCGGGCAGTGTTTCGAGCGTGATGTAGTCGATGGCGAAGTAGAGGTTATCTGTACGGACTTTGCCCTCGTTGCTGACGGTGATGCGGGCCGAGGTGGCAAACGGCATCTGAAAATAGGCGTTGAGCGCTTTGATGGGCGCAACCGCCAGCAACGCCGACTGATAGACAAAATACTCGCCGAGTCCGAGGCCGAAGAAGTCTCCGATCGGCGCCTCGACCGAGGGGGTGGCCTCGCCGTCCCACCAGGCGCGCAGAACCAGGTTCTTCAGGTGCATGCGGTCGCGTGAGTTGATGGTGAACCAGAGGTGGGTGATTGCGCCGGCACCTGCAACCTCAAGCAGCGTTGCCGATTGCCCCGGCTCCACCGGGATTGCGTCTGCATTTCCGCCAGTGCGGTCCCAGCTTGAGGATCGGCGGGTTTTGTAGTTGCGCAGGCGGGCAAGAGCAAGCAACTCGTCTGGCGCAGATTCGATCGGCTCGGCAGGTGCCGGGGCGGCAGCGGCTCCAGCTGCGTTCAGGCCCAGCAGTGCGGCTGCGGAGACCATGGAACCCAACAGTTTTCGCCGCGCAGGCGAGCTTTCTTTTGGATCGGACGAATGCATAGAGCGGACCCTTCCAGCGGCTTGGTGGTGAAAGCGAGTTGTAGCCCTGTGCGCTGGGGGCTGTCAAGCATGGCTGGCGCGAGTCCAGCTTGTCCCTTCGCGAAAGAAAATTCCCCCGGCAGCCGCCCCGCAGAAAGAATCACTCACTCTCAGAGACAGTAATTCATCTCTTCCGCTCCCTCAGGTTGTGGCTGTCGGCGGCCTTCAGGGCCATGCCGTATAGAGACTTGAACTGCTCAATTTCCTTCAACGTCTGCGCCGAGAAGGGCGCCTTGCCCTCGAACGCGTGCAGGACGATTCCCTCCAACAGATCGCCGAGCGTCATATCCTTCAGTTCGGCGATGGCTTTGAGTACTTTCAACATGCGCTTTTCCATCCTCACGCCGGTTTGGACGCGCTCAACGACGACGGGTTCGCGGTTTTGCTGCTCCGATGCCATGTGTTCCTCCTGTTATATAAATACCAAAATACCACGATAACAAAGGCCGGTCAATTTCTCCCTGGTCACCCCTCGAACGGTCGCGGCCGCAAGGGTTCTCGCGTCGCGGTCAGGCCTGTTATGGTCAGTGAGGAAACTTTGATGAATCCTCCTTAGGAAGCCTCGGTCATGGGTAAGCGTTGGCGAATCCGGATACTCCTGTTTCTGGCCGTTCTGGGGCCCGGATTTATTACAGCCAATGTAGATAATGATTCCGGCGGCATCCTCACCTACTCCCAGGCTGGCGCACAGTACGGCTACGGTCTGCTGTGGACCATGATTCCGATCACGATTGCGTTGATCGTCGTGCAGGAGATGTGCGCCCGCATGGGCGTGGTCACCGGCAAAGGCCTGAGCGACCTGATCCGCGAAGAGTTTGGCCTGCGGCTCACGTTTGTGTTGATGTTGATGCTGGTGGTAGTGAACTACACCAACGTGGTCACAGAATTCATCGGCATTGCCGGGTCGTTGCACCTCTTTCATGTCTCCAAATTCATCTCCGTTCCCTTGTGCGCGGGCCTGGTCTGGTACATGGTGGTGCGCGGCAGTTACAAGAGCACTGAAAAGATTTTTCTGGTCGCGTCGGTGGTTTATATCGCCTATATCTTTGCCGGCGTGCTATCGCAGCCAAGCTGGCACGATGCGTTGCTGGCTACTGTGCAGTTGCCGCAAAGATCGGTCTGGAAAGACAAGGCCTATATGTATATGGCCATCGGCGTGGTCGGCACCACGATTGCGCCATGGATGCAGTTCTATCTGCAGTCGTCGATTGTGGAGAAGGGCATTCGCGTAAAGGACTACGCGGCCTCGCGGCTCGATGTGGTGATCGGGAGCCTGTTCACAGACATTGTGGCCTGGTTCATCGTGGTGGCCTGCGCTGCCACTCTGTTTGTTCACGGCATGGGAGCGATCCAGGTGGCTTCAGACGCGGCTGAAGCGATGCGTCCGCTGGCCGGCGATTATGCTTTTGTGCTGTTTGCCTTTGGCCTGTTCAACGCATCGCTGTTCGCCGCATCCATCTTGCCCCTCTCAACGGCGTACACCGTCTGCGAGGGTCTTGGGTTCGAATCGGGCGTGGACAAGCGGTTCAAGGAAGCGCCGTTCTTCTACTGGCTGTATACGTTGCTGATCGTGGGCGGCGCGGCGACCGTGCTGTTGCTGCCTGACGCGCAGCTGATCAATGTGGCGATTCTGTCGCAGGTGTTGAACGGCGTCTTGCTGCCGGTGGTGATCATCCTGATGCTCATGCTGATCAACCGCACAGACCTGATGGGCGAACACAAGAACACGCGCGTGTGGAACGTGATCGCGTGGGGCACCAGCCTGATCGTGATCGGCATGACGCTGGTGATGCTGTGGGGGCTCATGCCTGGGCATTAAGGTTGCAGCTTTTAGCCTCTAGCTAGACGCCCGGCGTGTAGATCAAGTGTAACAATCCATGTTACACTCCTCCAGTGATCAGAACGGTCCGGCATCGCGGCATTGAGAGGTTCTTCAAGACAGGCTCAAAGGCGGGTATTCAGCCGAAGCACGAAGTGCGATTGCGTATCCAACTCACTACCTTGAATCTGGCGTCGACTCCGCTCGATATGAACCGGAATGGTTGGGACTGGCATCCGCTGAAGGGTGATCTCAAAGGTCACTGGTCGGTGAGCGTCAACGGGAACTGGCGGCTGACGTTCACATTTGAAGGCGAGGACGCGATTCTCGTGGATTATCAGGATTACCACTAAGGGGCAATGATGATGACCATGATGCACAATCCGGCCAGCCCAGGCGAACTGCTGCAAGAGTTCCTCGGCAACAGAACCGCAACCGAGCTCGCCGAGCATATCGGAGTAGCGCGCGCCACCATCTCTCGCATCCTCAACGGCCGCACCTCAGTTTCGATGGACCTCAGCATCCGCCTCGGCGAGGCTCTGAAGCTTTCCCCCGACTTCTTCTCGAAGGCTCAGCTTCAGTACGATCTGTGGATCGAATCGCAGAAGAAGCGCCCAAAGATCAGACCGCTGGCTACCTGACCACCTGCGGTGGGGCCAACTGCCTTCGGTTCTGAGAGCGAACAGGCTCCCCAGAACAGATGTGCCTCCAGAATGACTTTATTTGATCGCACTTTCCCACGCGGCCCTGCCGAAGGCGTCCGCCCCACCGCAGGTGGTCACGCGACGGCCAGCCGCTTAAGCTGAATGCGCCCAGCGGGGATTTGCGCTAGATCGTACTGAGCCTGCTGCGTAATCCAGCTTTGCGCGCTGCCGCCAAAGACCTGGGAGAGCCGGATTGCCATCTCGGGCGAGATGCCGCGCCTGCCATTGACCAACTCGGAGAGCGTGGTGCGGGTAACGCCCAGTGCCTGCGCCGCTCGCGTGATGGTGATGCCGAGCGGCTCGATGCACTCGCAAAGAACAACGCTGCCCGGATGCGGCGGATTCTTCATCGGCATGGGGAAACCTCTTACAGCAGCTTGCCCGCCGCCAGGTCGCGAATCAGGCCGCGGTCGGCAGTCAGAAAGTCGTAGTTGGGCAGCTCTTCGAGTTTGGTCCACCGTACCTGCTGAAAGATTCGGTTAACGATCTCGCCGGAAAACTCATGAACGGCAAAGAACTGCAAATCGACAGCCCCGCCATGGCGGTAATTGTGGCGGATGTGGGTGACGTGCGGGCCAATGAGGGCCTGAATGCCGAGCTCCTCGTCAAGCTCGCGGGCAAGCGCCTGTTCAGGGGTCTCGCCCGCCTCAATCTTGCCGCCGGGAAACTCCCACTGCAACGCCATCGGCTGGTCGGGTCGGCGCTGGCAGATAAGGACCTCTCCGCCGCGAATGATCAGGGCAGCCGCGACGAAACGAAGGGCGGGACCAGTGGACTTCGCTTTGGACGATGGCTGAGGCTCTTCCACAACTCTAGTGTAAACGCAACGCAGCAAATGGGATGCAGAAAAGCCTCACGCGCACAGTTCGCGTATTGAAATGAATACCGGCATGAGGCACGGCTGAAGAGTCGGCCACTTTGGAACGGTTCTATTCCCCGCCGACCGAAGCCACGCCGCCTTCCGCGCCCTCGGGCCGGAAATATCCCCAGCCGTTCGCGGCGGCCGCTGCAAGCAACGCAGGCGATGGGTTGACGGGGAAAGCATACCGTGCCATTTGCAGCATCGCCAAATCGTGAATCGAGTTGCCGAAGACGGCATCCGGTGTGGCGATACCAATCCGCTTGAGCGTGGCGGCTTTGCCTTCATCGGTGGGCACGTCGACGATTTCGCTTGAGATGACGCCAGCGGCAACGCGGACCTCGGCAGCCAGAACGCGATCCTCCGTGATGCCAAAATCGCGCACGCCCTCCGCAACGACCCACCGGTTGGTTGAGCTGACGGCCCAGATTTCCACCCCGGTTTTTTGCAGCGCGGATATCAGTGCTGCCATCTCATCAAAAACGCGCGGGCGCACGAACTCCTGTACATACCTGGCCGCGGCCTCACGGAGCTCCTGCTCACGCAAACCGGAATACATCTGCACCATCTCGCCGCAAATCTCCAACTCGCTTACACGGCCCTGTTGGTAGGCTCGGTGGCGTGTGTCGATCCAATCGCTGGTCGAGCGCGAGACCAGCCCCTCGTCGATCGACCAGACCATGAATCCATAGCCGGCGTCGCCGCTCCAAAGCGTTCCATCACAATCGAAAACCGCAATCTTTGGACTACTATCGAGAACCAGCTTTTCAAACTGCTGGGCGTTCCACTTGGGAATCTCCAATTCGGTAGGTGTCAAGTGCTCCTCAATCCTGGGGGAGAAAATGTTTCCAATTCTATTGTCTGCCAAAATCGCCAATTTTTCACGTAAACGTTTGCACACGAACCGATCGGGCCAATTCCGCCCATCGACGGAGACGATGACGGCATGGTCTTTTCGATGGGCAGTGTCTGTCCAAGCAATCGCAACCCGCAGGCTCAGCGCGGCACTGTGGGCGGCAAATCCAAGAGAGACGTTCGAGTTTGAAGAATTTCGCCGTTGACACGCACAACTCGCAGTGCAATATTTCTCCTTTCGATTGGCTGAGCAAGAAAGAAATATCTCCACCGCAAACGCAGGTCTTTGCCGATCCGGTGTTCGTCAACCAGACTCGACAAGGAATCAGCCCCCGATTTGCGGCGGATTTCCCATTTTTGATGAAACCGTAACAAATCTAAAGAACAATCGCGAGATAGGAACTATTGGAGGCATCATGTTTGCGCAGAACAGAAAGATGGGACATCAAGTCGGCACAATGCAGCTGAAGCATTCTGAAGCCGGCGTTGCGGAGACCACCCAGTTGCAGAGCAGATGTGAAGGAGCAGAAAACATCATGAAGCAGACCGGCAATCGACTCTTCAGGTGGTTTCACCTGGCAATCGCACTTTTATTGTTTTTCCCAGCGATGAACACGTTTGCTCAATACGAGGATGGCAGCCTGAACGGCACCATTCACGATCCCAACGGCGCGGCGGTTCCCAACGCAACTGTCACTGTCACCAATGTCGATACCGGCATCTTGACGAAAATCACCTCGAACGGCTCGGGCGACTATGAGGTTCCATCGCTGCGCGTGGGCATTTATGACATCGAGGCTGTGGCGCCGGGCTTTGCGGCCACCGTGGCGAAGCACATCAGCATTGCAGTGGGAGGGCGTCAGCGCATCGACCTGACCCTCAAGGTGGGACAAGCCAATGCAACCACCGTCGAAGTAAGTGATGTGGCGTTGCAGTTGGAGACTGAAACCAGCGAGCGCGGGCAAGAAATCTCCGGGTACCAGACCGAAGCTCTGCCCCTTGTGAGCCGCAACTTTTCCGACCTGCTGGCCCTGGTGACCGGTTCGCGCCAGGCCCCGACGGCCGCGACCACCAGCTCCATCTCAAGCCTGGTGCGTCAGGGCGCCTATAACGTCAATGGCCAACGCAGCATGTTCAACAACTTCATGCTCGACGGAATGGACAACAACGCATACGGCGAGAGCAACCAGGGATTCGACAACCAGATCATTGCTGTCCCGCCGGACTCAGTCGCACAATTTAGTTTGGTGACCAACAACGAAAGCGCCGAATACGGGCGTTCGTCGGGGGCGACCGTCAATGTGGCCTCTGCAAGTGGAACCAACAAATATCATGCTGTGGTCTACGAGTTTCTGCGCAATACCGATCTCAACGCTGCGGGATTCTTCAAACCGCTTCTGGTTGGCGGCGCTGGAGCAAGCGTCCCCTTCCAGAAGCCCACCTTGAATCGCAATCAGTATGGCCTTGACTTTGGCGGCCCGATCGCTAAAGACAAGCTGTTCTTTTTCCTCGACTGGGAAGGATTTCGTCAGACTCTGAGCCCGCTCTATGTGCTCACGCTCCCCACCCAGAACGAGCTCAATGGCATCTTGGTTGTGCCCGTCGTGAACGCCCTGACAGGAGTGAACTACCCGGCCGGCACTCCCATCCCTGCAGGCGTCATCAACCCGCTATCGACCGCCATTCTCAGCTACTACAAACCGTTTGCCAGCCAGTTGCCGGTCTCGGGCGTCTCCACCAGCGGCGTGAATACAGATGACTATGCCAAAGAAGTGCCCTTCACCGATAAGTCGGACAAGGGTGATCTTCGACTCGATTACCAGCAGAATGCAAGCAGCTCATGGTTTTTGAGAATCAGCGACCGCAAGGAAACAGGCGTCAACCATCCCACCATTCCGCTTCCACTCGACGGCCAAACCAATGGCACCATCCGCATCCTCGACCAGCAAGTTGCGCTGGGGTACACGCATCTGTTCGGCGCCAACCGGGTGTTGGATGCGCGCGTCGGACTCTCGCGCACCAAGGCCGGCAAATTCACGCTCTCGATCGGTCAGAACGATTTCACA
>Ga0302319_10018648_pt1 | contig 12646 bp, 9 predicted proteins | sample Bog_T0_2_FD_203319 | JGI IMG/M metagenome (GOLD analysis project Ga0302319, IMG submission 203319) | Peat permafrost microbial communities from Stordalen Mire near Abisko, Sweden - Bog_T0_2 | ecosystem: Environmental > Terrestrial > Soil > Wetlands > Peat | place: Sweden: Abisko, Stordalen Mire...
TCAAGCAGTTAAGGCCAGTGAAAGAAAGCGCGCCGAATTAAGCATCCTCCCTTGAATCGGGTTCGGCGCGCCGTTTCGCTGGCAACCTTCCCACCCCAGTTTGCGAAACAAAATCTAGAGAAGGGCGAAGAGCCCTGCGAGGAGACGAGCATGATTATCGGTGTTCCCAGAGAGATCAAGGACAACGAAGCACGCGTTGGCGTGACGCCCGCCGGTGCAAAGGCGCTGAGCGAGGCCGGCCACAAGGTCCTGGTGGAAACGCAGGCGGGGGCGCAGTCGGGCTTTCCGGACGAGGAGTACCAGAATGCCGGAGCCGAGATCGTCGGCGAGGCTGGCTACGCGTGGGCCAAAGCCGACATGGTGGTGAAGGTGAAAGAGCCCATTGAGCGGGAGTATGTGTTCTTCCGCGAAGGGCTGGTTCTGTTCACGTATCTGCACCTGGCGCCGCTGCCCGATTTGACGAACAAACTGCTCGAGCAGAAGGTCATCGGCATTGCGTATGAGACGGTGCGCGACCGCCAGGGAACGCTGCCGCTCTTGACTCCGATGAGCGAAGTGGCTGGACGCATGAGCGTACAGGTGGGCGCAACCTACTTGGAGAAGGAACGCGGGGGACGAGGAATTTTGCTCGGCGGCGTGCCGGGAGTTCCTCCGGCGCGGGTGTGCATCATTGGCGGCGGCGTAGTGGGAACCAATGCGGCAAAAATCGCGCTGGGCTTTGGCGCGAACGTGACCCTGGTGGACGTGAATTTGAATCGGCTGCGCGAACTGGACGATATTTTCGGCGGGCGGCTGTACACACTTGCGTCAAACAGCTACAACGTAGCTCAGGCTACGAGGGAAGCGGACCTGGTGATCGGCGGCGTGCTGATTCCGGGCGCGACGGCTCCGAAGCTGGTAACGCGTGCCATGGTGGCGAACATGAAGAAGGGCGCCGTGATTGTGGACGTGGCGATCGACCAGGGCGGATGCGTTGAGACAGCTCGGCCGACGTCGCACTCAAACCCGAGCTACGTGGTGGACGGCGTGGTGCATTACTGCGTGACGAACATGCCGGGCGCGGTGCCTCATACCTCGACGCTGGCGCTGACCAATTCCACCTTCCCGTATTTGCTAAGGATTGCGAACAAGGGCGCGCGCGAGGCGCTGAAGCAGGATGCGGGGCTAGCCGAGGGGTTGAATACATGGATGGGCAAGTTGACGTATCGCGGCGTAGCGGAGAGCCAGGGGCGCGAGTGGACGGCGGCGTCGGAGTTGATTGGGTAAAGGCAGAGACCGAAGGAAAAGGGACCCGCGCCCGCGCGATGCGAGCGATGCCGTAGAATGGTCCTGCCATTCGGAGGACACCCATGGAACGACGCCAATTTCTTGCTGCATCCCTTGCCACTTCTGCTGCTGCTCTTGCTGGAAACGGCGCTGCCCAGGCCCAGCCAACCGGTGAGCGCGAGTTTTACCAGATGCGCCGCTACAGCCTTATGAGCGGCCCACCACTCAAGCTGACGGAAGACTATCTTGCGACAGCGCTGATTCCAGCGGTGAAGCGGATGGGCATGGGGCCAGTGGGCGCCTTCCGGTTGGATATCGGCCAGGACACGCCGGCGTATTACGTGATTGTTCCGGGGCCGTCGGTTGGGGCGCTGGCGGAGCTAGATCTGAGCCTGAGCAAAGACGAAGATTTCTTGAAGGTGGCTGCGCCGTTCTGGAATGCGACGGCGACGGCGCCAGCGTTTCAGCGCGTGGAGATTTCAATGCTGAAGGCGTTTCAGGGCTGGCCGAAGCTGACGCCGCCGGCATCCGCGGCGACCAAGGGCAAACGGATGTTCCAACTGCGGACCTACGAAAGCCCCAGCAACGGCGATCACGTGCGCAAGGTGGAGATGTTCCATTCGGGCGAGTTCGAGATTTTCCTGAAGGCAGGCTTTCATCCCGTGTTCTTTGGCGATGCGCTGACGGGTGCGCGGCTTCCGAACCTGACCTACATGCTGAGTTTTGCGGATTCGGCGGAGCTGGAAGCGAAGTGGGATCTGTTCCGCAACGATCCTGACTGGAAGAAGCTTTCGACGAGCCCGCGGTTTGCATTCGACCAGATTGTCACGAATATTTCGAATGTGATGATGAGCCCGCTTGGTTGTTCGGAAGTTTAGAAGCAGGGAACAGGGATTAGGGACTAAGGGGCCAGGGGCTAAGGGCTTGAACAACCGCAGCCCCAATCCTAGTCCCTTTCTTTGTGCGGTTCTATAATCGCGGCATGCAGTTCCTGAACGATCCACGGCGGCGTACGGTTGCCTTGCTTGGCGGCGGAGTGTTCCTTTTCCTCGGCTTGCTGGGCGTGCTGCAGGCGTTCAACATCCGCATCTTGAATCCCGTGTCAACCGGCGAGACGCTTGTATTTACGGGGCTCACGGTCGTGGTTTTTCTGCTGCTGATGGTTCTGTTGATGCTGCTGCTCAGGAACATCCTGAAGCTGGTGGCGGACCAAAGCAGCAGCGCCCTGGGAGCCCGGCTGCGAACGCGGATGGTTCTGGGCGCAAGCCTGATTGCTCTCGCGCCCGCTGTCTTCATGTTCATGTTCAGCTTTCTGCTGATGAACCGGTCCATCGACCGATGGTTTTCGCAGCCCACCACGGAGTTGAGGGACGACTCGACGCGGGTGGTCCAGGAACTGGCCCAGTACGTCACCGCGAATGCCCGCGGCGAAGCGCAGTCCATTGCAGCAACGGGCGCCGTCGAGAAGGACTCTCAGGCCCTCCAGGAAATACTGACGTCGCACCGAGTAACCCTGCAGGGTGGATTTGTGATGATCCTCGACCGAGACCGCCAGGTGGTAGCGAGCTTCGAGGCGCCACCGACCTCGGGCGATGCTGAACTGTATGCATGGCAAGACGATCGCAGACCCTCGAGCGCACCCACCAGGGGCCCGCTGCCGGCGATCCTGGTGGCGGCGGCACAACGCAGCGACACGACCGTAGTGAAAGTGGGCGAAGTGGATTATGCCGTGGGTATGGCGGCAACCGCCTCAGGCAAGATGGTGATCGCCGCGCTGCCCATGCCGCAGGGACTTAGCCAAACCACATCGCGTATCCGCGCCGGCGCAGCGGCCTATTGGCAGCTCTACCGGGAACGCGGCAGCATCCGCAACATTTTCTTCCTGATGCAGTTGCTGATCACAGTGTTTATCTTCTTCTCGAGCCTGTGGCTGGCCATGTTCCTTTCCAAGCAGATCACGCGTCCCGTAGAGGCGCTGGGCATGGCAATGGATGAGATTGCCGCCGGCAAGTACGAGCAGCGCGTACTGGAACTGGCGACGGGCGAGATGGGCGACCTGGTGCGATCGTTCAACCACATGGCTGCGGATCTGGAAGCCAGCAGGCTGCTGGCGGAGACTTCGTCGGCGCAGTTGACTGCGGCCAACCAGGCGATCGAGGAACGCAGGCGCGAGCTCGAAACAATTGTGGAGACGATTCCGAGCGGCGTCGTTACTCTCAACGGCGCGGGCGTGGTGCTGCAGGCCAATCGCGCGTTTGCGGCGCTGATGGGATTGCGCGAGGACGTAACGCTGACCGGCGAACGCATCGATTCGCTGCTGCCGGTGGAGTTTGCCGAGGACCTGGCGGGGCTGATTCGCCGCGGTCATCGAATGGGAGCGGCATCGACGGAGATTGAATTTCGCGCGCGCGGAAGGAATCTGCACCTGGCGATTACCAGTGCGCGGCTGGAGTTGACGCGCGGGCAGACAGGCAACGTATTGGTGGTGGAAGACACGACGGAACTGCTGCGGGCGCAGCGGCAACTGGCGTGGAAGGAAGTTGCGCAGCGAGTGGCGCACGAGATCAAGAATCCGCTGACGCCGATTGCGCTTTCGGCGGAGCGAATTGGCCGACACCTGGACCGGGGAACGCCTGAGTCAGGAAACGTGATTCGCAAATGCAGCGAAGTGATTTTGACTTGCGTGGGTACGCTGCGTTCGCTGGTGGACCAGTTCTCGGCGCTTGCACAATTTCCTGCGCCGCAGCCGCGCACCTGCAATATGAACGAAGTGATTGAACAATCTCTGGCGATGTTTGCTGGGCGGCTCGAAGGGATTACCGTGCAGCGGAACCTGGAGGCGGGATTGCCGGCGGTGCTGGCCGATCCGGAAGCGTTGCGGCGCGCGCTGGCGAACCTGATTGACAACGCGGCGGAGGCGATGCAAGGAAGCCTGCTGCGCGTGCTGGCTATCAAGAGCACGTTGAGCGAGGACGGCGGCGCGGTGGAGATTTCGGTCTCCGATACTGGTCACGGTCTGACGGACGAGATTCGCGAGCGGCTGTTCCTTCCGTTCTACTCGACCAAGCACCGGGGCACGGGGCTGGGGTTGTCGATTGCGGCAAAGATTGTGCAGGAGCATGGCGGGTCGATTCGCGCAGAGGCCAATTCGCCGAAGGGCGCACGCTTCTTGCTGCGGCTACCGCTGACCGAGCCGGTGCTTGAGGATGGGCATCCAGTTCTCGAAGGTCGCACAGAGGCGGCGCTGAAGGAACTGCCGCAATGAACCATATCCTGGTGGTGGACGACGAAGTGGAGATACGCACTTCGCTCGAAGAGATTCTGCGCGAAGAGGGATACGGGGTTGCGGGAGCGGCGTCGGCGGCAGAGGCGATGGTGCTGCTGCAAGACGCGCCGTACGACGTGGTTCTGCTGGACATTTGGCTTCCGGACCGCGATGGGTTGGAAGTGCTGGGCGACGTGCGCGAGATGACCCACGAGACGCGGCCTGAAGTGGTAATCATCAGCGGACACGGGACCATTGAGACGGCGGTGAAGGCGACAAAGCTGGGCGCCTACGACTTTCTTGAGAAGCCGCTGTCACTGGACCGGACGCTGATCGTGGTGAAGAACGCCGTGGAAGCGCGGCGGCTGCGCACAGAGAACGAAGAGTTCAAGCGGCAGTTCAGTGTGTCGAGTGTGCTGACTGGGGAAAGCGTTCCGCTGAAGGCACTTCGGCAGCAGATACGGCTGATGGCGCCGACAAATGGACGGGTGCTGATCTACGGTGAGTCGGGAACGGGCAAGGAGTTGATTGCGCGCTCGATTCACGCGGAAAGTCTTCGGCGGGACCGCGTATTTGTTGAGCTGAATTGCGCGGCGATTCCGGAAGATCATATTGAAGCGGAACTCTTTGGCTATCGTCACGGCGCGCAGCCGGGAGGGCCAACGGAGCAGCGTGGGACGCTGGAACGAGCCGACGGCGGGACGCTGTACCTGGACGAAGTAGGCGACATGAGCCTGAAGACGCAGGCCAAGGTGCTGAGCGCGCTGGACGACCAGATGTTCACGCCGGTAGGCGGGACTCAGCCCTTGCACGTGGATGTGCGGCTGATTGCGAGCACGAACAAGGACCTGGAAGAAGAGATTGCGAAAGGAAACTTTCGCGAGGATCTTTTCTACCGGTTGAATGTGGTCCCATTCGCCGTGCCGCCGCTCCGCGAGCGCAAGCAGGACATTGCGCTGCTGGCGAAGGAGTTTCTCGCCGATTTTGGCAGGCAGTATGGACGGCCGCGGATGGAGATCAGCGAAGATGCGCTAGCGACGCTATCGCAATATCACTGGCCTGGCAATGTGCGCGAACTGAAGAACGTGGTGGAGCGGGTGATGATTCTCAATCCGAAGGTACTTCGGATTGAAAGGAAGCATCTGCCGCCGCTGACGCACAAGGTGGGGACGCGATCGACGGAAGAGTTCTCAAGCCTGCAGCAGGCACGCGACGCGTACGAGCGCGAATACATTTTGAAGAAGATTGAAGAAGCGCGGAACAACGTGAGCCATGCTGCGGAGTTGCTTGGGCTGGAGCGCAGCCATCTCTATCGCAAGATGAAGGCGCTAGGGATCAGCGTGCGCGAGTAGCTGCTTGGGGTGTCCGGCTGCGGACACGAATTTGCGCCAACGGACAATAAAGACCCCAGGGGCACTCTCGCCTCGCGCTTGTTCTTTCTGTGTATTCCTTTGCGGATGAATCCCTTGGCTATTCTCGCGTTGCGCGTCGGGGATGGCTGGTGAATTGCTTTCAGACAACTGGAAGAACCCTGCATGGAGGCAAGCGATGGCTTACTTTGAGCGGATGCGCGATGTGGTTTCGGGGCCTTTCAGCCCCGAGGTGATTCGGCAGCGGACAGCCGCCGGTTGGCAGATGGTGTCGATTGAATGGCGGCGCGAGCTGCCCGACGCAGAGGCACCGGCCGAGGGTGTTTTCGACGAGGACATTCCTTACGGGCTGCGCATCTCCGACGACTGCAGACGGCTGGAGGTCGATCCGGGCGAGCACCGGGTGTTAATGGAGATGATGGAGCTGCTGGCGCAGGATTTTTCCTATTCAAGCATTGTGAGCAACCTGAACGAGAAGGGGCTTCGTCAGCGTGACGGGCAGCCATGGAGCCGGATTGCGGTATTCAAGATGATTCCGCGGCTGATCGAGGTTGGACCTCAGTTTTTCTCGTCCGAGGAGTGGGAGAAGAGGCGGCAACGTTTCGCGCGCGCCCAGGCTCCCGAGGTATTTTAGCGAGCGTGGTAGGCTAAGGCCCATGCTACCGGCCTCCGGCATCCGCGCTGACAGCGACCCCAATCACACAGAACAAGAACGGCCATGGCTGTTCAACTTTCTGATCGCGCCGATGGCGGTGATGTCGATCGGGTTGGTGGGCGGCGCGCTTTCTTATCTGTTCCGGCGTGAAGGAGTCGATCCGGGGCGGAGCGGTTCAATTCTTGCGCTGCTGAGCTTGCCCCATGCGATCTATTTCCTGTGGGGTCCGGTGACGGACTTCTGGCTACGGCGGCGCACGTGGCTGATGCTTGCTGCCGCGGCCGCCGGGCTGACGTTGCTGGCGGCGTTCCACCAGGGACGGCTCGCCTCGCCGTGGGGCGTGGGGTTGATCTTCCTGGCCATCTGCTTCGGCGGCCTGGTGGTGGCGGCCTGCGGCGGCATCATGGGAGCGCTCAAGGACGAGAAAAATCGCCGCCTTGCCGGCAGCTTTTACCAGAGCGGATCACTGGTGTTTGGCGGGCTGGCGGTCTTTCTGCTAGTGTCGTTGGCGGATCGGGTGGCGCTGGGTACTCTGGGCTGGATTGTGGCGGCAATGATTGTGTTGCCGGCACTGGCGGCACTGGGCGTCCCGAGCCAACTGGTGGTGGGCGGAAACACGGCGCGAGAGACGGGTGCGCAGGTCTGGCAGGAATTCAAGTCGACATTCTTGCGATGGGAGGCTTTGCCCTACACGTTGCTGGTGACGTTCCCGATGTGCAGCGGCGCCATGATCGGACTTCTACCGAGCCTTGCCACCGACTACGGCGTGAGCGGGGCCGAAGTGGCATGGATGAACGGCGTGGGAGGCGCACTGCTGACGGCTGCGGGCGCGCTCGTGGTGTCGCTGATTCCAGTCCACGTGAAGGCGCCGATTGCGTTCTTGCTGGCGGGGCTGGCGAATGCCGCCACGCTGGGTTTGTTGGCAATTGGCCCGCAGCGACCTTGGGTTTATTTCGCTGCGACGGTTCTGTTTCTGTTCACGATCGGGAGCTGCTATGCGCTGTTCACCGGGGTGGTGCTCGAGTTTCTGGGAGGGTCGGGCAAGAGCGGGAGCTCGCGGTATGCGTTCATCAACTCGCTGGGAAATTTGCCCGTGTCGTACATGTACTTTTTGGATGGACGAGCGTATGCGCACTGGGGTACGCGGGCGATGCCTGCGGCGGATGCGATTTTGAGTGCGGCGGGCGCGATGTTGCTGCTGGCGCATTTCTTGGTGAGCCGGCGGAGGAAAGCAGCGCGAGCGGAAGGTTAACGGTCGCCGGCGCGCTTGAGGATGGGGCCCAGGGAGCCTGGGTTGTCCGGGGCGTCGGGGGAGACGCGGAAGTCCCATACGGTTTGGTTGATGTCGGATGCGGAGATGATTTCCACGAGGGCGTATTCGCCGATGGTGAGTTTTTGCTCGGGCTCGATGCGAAGCCAGTGCCTGCCGGCAAGTACTTCAACCTTGGTGGGGATGACATCTTCGTCCTGAGTGACCTTGCCGTCGAGGCCGACCTTGATGGCGCCTACGATGCGAACTTGATTTCGCTCGTCGACACGAACGATGGCGAAGCTGGATTTCTCAGAGTGCGCGCCGTGCTTACCGCCGGCGACTGTGCGTGCGTTGCCCGTGTTGATGGTTACTGGATGCGAGAGTACCGGCTCGGTTTCGTCGCTGACGTTGAGGGAAAGAAACATCACGGGGTCTGGAACGTGTAGATGGACGCGGGCGTGTTCGCCCTCAAGCTCGAGGTTGGCTCTGGAGGCCTTGAGCGGATTGAGCGTCTCAATGCCGTGGCGGGTTTTTGAATTCATGTTGAGATCGGTGGGCTTGAGCTCCACGAGTTCGGGCGTGTCCTGGTACGTGTCGAGCGCGAAGACGCCGTCTTCATCGGGCAGTTCGAGGCCTTTGGCCACTTCGGGCATGCGGGCGTTTTGCAGAGCGCGCTCGTCGGCTTCTTCCTTGTCGACGTCCTCGGCTTCTTTCATGGCGGGCGAGGCCTGGTCGGTATCGGGCGTGGTGTGGTCGCGTTCCCACTTTCGTGTTGCCACCCAGTCGACGAGATCGGAGGGCATCTCTTCCCACTCGCCGCGCTCGAGGGAGAGGTAGCGGACGCGGTCACCGGCGATGGTGTATTGGCGGACCAATTGGTAGGAACCGTCCTTGAGGATGAGGCGATGATTGCGGGCTAGCCCGGGGGCGTCGGGCTTGATGACCTGCGGAGCTTTGTTTTTTCCACCAGAAGATTGCTGAGCGAGGGCAGAAGTTACCGGCAAGTTGAACAGTGCAAAGCCAAGCGGCATGGCCGCCAGCAGGGCGCGCAGATGGGTAAATCGACTCATCGGACACAGTTTAGACGAACGGGACGGTAATGTGTTGGCCCGGTGCGGGGTTGAAAGCCGGGGTCAAACCGTTTCTTGTGAATCTGCGTCCAATTCCTTGTATTCTTAGAGTTGGAGTCATTTTGAAAGGATTCGGGACCAAGATCAGGATGGGTGACCGCGCAAGGGCAGGGCTCGCAACGGCTCGTGCTGTGCGCGTGGTTACGGTTCTGTGTCTTGTGCTGCTGGCGCTGTTTACGGTTGCGCAGGTGGCGCACGTCCACGCCGATCAGACGGCGGCCGACCACTGCCCGCTTTGCATCTCGATGCATTCGGCGGCTCCCGTTGATGCGGCGGCTGCCGCGCCTGTGATCGTGCAGGTGGGTGTCTCTGCTCCTCCTGTTGAAACGCAAATCCTGGTTCGTCATCGCTACTCGAAGCTCTTTATCCGCCCTCCACCCCAAGGCTGCTAGAGCCCTCCTTCCGTTTTGAATCTGCCTGTCAGCATGCTGCCGCCCATCTGAGAAGAATGGGCCGGCACTGACGTCGCTACCCCCAAAGCACGCCGGGCATGCAGGCAAAGCACCGGAACGAGCGCTCCCGATCGACTGGAAGCTGCCGCGAAGAGTAATCCGCGGCGCACGTTTTGGCGTTCCATCTGAGCATACCCTTGGAGGTTTCTATGCCGTTTGTTCGCGGCTCTGTTTCCAGCATTCTTCTTCTTTTAGGCGCATTGGGCGTGTATGTTTTGGCGGTTCCAGTCTTTGCTTCGCAGGGCGGCAATGCCGGCGGTGTGCAGGGGACGGTGACGGATCCAACCGGCGCCGTGATTCCGGGTGCTACCGTGCACATGACAAACCAGGTAAGCGGTTTTAGCCGGACGGCGACGACCGATGCGCAGGGGCAGTTTACTTTCTCGAACGTGCCGTTCAATCCTTACCAGGTCAACGTTTCGGCGACAGGGTTTGCTCCGCTGAGTCAGGGCTTGGAGATTCGCTCGGCGGTTGGGACGAACCTGAAGCTGGTACTGCAGATTGAAGGGGCATCGCAGACGGTGACGGTGGAGTCCTCGGGCGACCTGGTGGAAAATGACTCGACCTTTCACACCGATGTGGACCGCGACCTGTTCAACAAGGTGCCGCTCGAGAGCGCCTCGTCAACGTTGAGCTCGCTGGTGACGGAGACGACACCGGGCGTTTCAGCAGATTCAAATGGGTTGTTTCACGGACTCGGTGATCACGCTTCGAATTCCTTCTCAGTGGATGGGCAGTCGATTACCGACCAGCAGAGCAAAGTCTTTTCAAACCAACTTCCGGCGAACTCGATTCAGTCGATTGAAGTGATCAGCGGTGCGCCTCCAGCGGAGTACGGCGACAAGACGAGCTTGGTGATTGTGGCGACGACCCGGTCGGGGCTGGGCATTACACAGCCGGCGGGAAGCATTACCAGCTCCTATGGGACGTTTGGATCTGCCTCGGGCAGTATCGATTTGTCGTACGGCGGCAAGAGCTGGGGAAACTTTATTGAAGCAGACGCATTGAATACGGGACGATTTCTCGATCCGCCGGAGTTCGCGGTGTTCCACGACAAGGGAAATGAGGAGAATTTCTTCGACCGCGTGGACTATAGCTTTTCGCCGACGGATTCCATGCACCTCGATTTGAATTACAGCCGTTCGTGGTTTCAGAATCCGAATGCTTACCAAAATCTGAACGTGGAGAACGTGCTGGCGGCGGGGCCGAGCGCGAATCCTGTGTTTGGCAACGTGGGGAATACGGATCAGCGCTCGCAGATCGGCACCTTCAACATTGCCCCGACATACACGCACGTGATCGGTAACGACATGGTGTTCAACCTGGGCGCGTTTGTGCGCAAAGACGACTACAACTACTATCCGAGCAAGAATCCGCTGGCGGACCTGGGACCGGCGAACCTGCAAACATCGTCGATTGCGCAGAATCGAACGCTGATGGATGCGGGCGTTCATTCCGATTACTCGTATGCGAAGGGAATTCACAACATCAAGATCGGTGCGCAGTACGGACAGACATTTTTGCGCGAACACGACGACCTGGGCCTGGTGGAAGCAACGTACAACTCGCCATGCGTGGATGCGAGCGGCAATCCGTTGCCGGGATATCTGAACCAGGCGCAATGCCCAAACGGGGGAGCGCTAGGACCGAATGCGAATCCGGCCTATTTGCCGGTGTTGGCGCCGTATGACTTTACGCGTGGGGGCAGCTACTACGCCTTCTTTGGCCATACGGACGTAAAGGAATTGGCGCTCTATGCCGAGGACGAGATCAAGTTGGGAAACTGGGACTTCAACGTCGGGTTGCGCCAGGATCTTTACAACGGGCTTTCGCGGGCCAACCAGATTGAGCCGCGCGTGGGCGTTGCGTACAGCATGAAGCCGACGACGACCGTCCTGCGGGCATCTTATGCCCGGACGCTTGAGACACCGTTCAACGAGAACCTGGTGCTATCGAGCACAGGATGTGCGAATGCCGTGCTGGCGCCGCTGCTGGCCTGTTCGCCGGGCGTGAGCACGACCATGGCGCCCGGATACAGGAACGAGTTTCATGCCGGGTTGCAGCAGGGCCTCGGCAAAAACCTCGTAGTGAGCGGGGAGTACATATGGAAGTACACGCACAACGCGTTCGACTTCAGCGTGCTGGGCAATACGCCGATCACGTTCCCCATCGACTGGCACAACTCGAAGATTCCGGGCTATGCGTTGAATGTGGAAGTTCCGCACCTTCACGGCTTCAGCGGATATGCCGTGATGTCATCGGTGGCGGCGCGCTTCTATCCGCCGCAGGTGGCGGGCGCGGGCTCGACCGTGGCCCAGGGAAGCATTTATCCGTTCCGGATTGATCACGACGAGAAGTTCAACCAGACGACACATTTGCAGTACACGTTGTCGCGCGGCAAGGCGCTGAACGGATTGTGGGGCGGATTCAATTGGCGCTACGACTCGGGCCAGGTGGCAGGCGCGGCACCGTGCTACAACCCGCTGTCGAATGACCCGAATAGCGCTTGCGGAGACACGTCGACCACGCTGGGTGGACAGCCGGCAGTAAACCTGAGCGGGCTGGCGGCGGACGAGGAGTTCCAGGCCGGGCTAATGTGCAACGGGGTGAAGGCTACGCCGACCAGTCCGCTGCCAGCGGTTTGCCTGGCGAGCCAGTACTCGTCGAGCCTGTTGCGGATTGCGGCGCCCGGGACCGGGGACAACGACAAGAACCCGTCGCGCATTGCGCCGCGAAACCTGTTTGACGCGACGGTTGGGAAAAGCAACCTGTTCCACGCCGATCACTACAAGGTGGATTTGGACCTGACGGCAATCAACGTGTTGAACAAGGATGCGCTCTATAACTTTCTGTCGACCTTCAGCGGCACGCATTATGTGACGCCGCGCACGCTGACGGCGAAGTTGACGTTCAACTTTTAAGAGCAGGGATCAGGGAACAGAAAAACATTAGGGTTAAGTGCATGGGAGCCCACCCTTGCCGAAAAGACCGGCAAGGATGGGGCACCCGCTCCTGGCTGATCGAGGTCATTTCGGTCCCTCGAATCTGATGTGTCCTAATCGCAAATTATTGAATTGAAAAATGTTGCAGCATGATTAACCGCCTTTTCAACATTGGCGGGTAAATTCTGTTCCCTTCAGCTTTCAAACTCTGCCATACTTGATTGTGCCCACCAGGTACGTCCAATCACACCAATCCAAAGTTGAAGGTGCATCGATGTCGGCAAAGTATGTCTTTGTGACGGGCGGAGTTGTGT
>Ga0302319_10018649_pt1 | contig 12645 bp, 12 predicted proteins | sample Bog_T0_2_FD_203319 | JGI IMG/M metagenome (GOLD analysis project Ga0302319, IMG submission 203319) | Peat permafrost microbial communities from Stordalen Mire near Abisko, Sweden - Bog_T0_2 | ecosystem: Environmental > Terrestrial > Soil > Wetlands > Peat | place: Sweden: Abisko, Stordalen Mire...
CCGGCGATCCGTCGAGAAAGGTAGAACCAAGACCACGGGCTGATCGATGCCCGCGCTGTGCTCCGGGCTTTCGCTACGCTCCAGCCCGGAGCACAGCGCATCTCCATCCCTTTACGTTGCCCAGCAAGCTGCCACAGATGGGCCAGAGTTAACTGCCACAAGTGGGCCGAGATTACTTGCCAAACTCAACCTTTTGGCCTCAGCCCATCAGCGTCTTTGGCTGGTTCATGCTAACGATGCCTATGGTGGTTCACATATGTTGGGCGTGTCGTCCAGTCTAACCCTCTGACCACCTTGACGCTGGCAGTCAAGGAGATTCCCTCACGGCAATCTCCATCGCTCGCGCGGAGGATGTTGTCTCGGCAGCTTCCGACCCGATCGTTACCAATCACGCCGGTGCCGATAGACTACTGCGGACGGAACCGCAGGTTCAGTTCATGATGAATCCATGTTGAACATTCGTTGAATGAGCTTCATGTCACACCCCGCGGCGCATATCCGTCACGCCGGCAGCGAGCCAGATCCTGGTTCCTGCAGGAAGCTGGATCACTTGCGCAGACTCGCCAGAACGCAGCGTAGCAGCTCGCGATCGGCACCACTCTCCACGCTGATCATCACCTTGCCAGGCAACTCAACATGAATCATGCCACCACTGGGCGACTGCACGTCCGTCGTTGTCTCCGGCGTCCTCTCGTCATCTGCAGAAATGGTCACTGGAAGCAAAGCCGTCGAAGGCACACCCGCTTTACCAAGCTGCCCTCGTTCGTACTGACGCCGCCACTTGAACAACTGGTTCGCGTTCACGCCATGCGCTCGCCCAACCTCGGCCACACTCGCACCAGGCTCCAGCGTCAACTGCACAATCTGCAGCTTCTCCGCAACCGACCGCCGCCTCCGGCGCCCGACACCGACAACTCCCACATCCATGCAGCGATACTCATCTCGGCAAAGGCCGATCCGCCAGAGGGGACCTTCGAACGCTTACGCAGCAGATGATGCTCCGGCACGTGATCTTCGATTCGAAAGTAGTAGAAGAGAGACTCAGAACGGCACTGCTGACCCATCAGAGGGGAAGACAACACGCTTACCCGAAAGGCGCAAGTCCGGTTCGGGGAGAGACGATGAGAAACCGGCCGCTGGGAAGCGGCGCGGCGCTCATCGCCTACTTTACGCCTATGTCTCTTCAAGAAGCGATTAGAGAGAGGTAAGTTATATTGAGCACAGCATAAGGACGATTCATTCGGCCAAGGCTGAGAGCGGAACAGTTCTGCTCAGCCGTGCGCAGCTTTCCATACCTCTGTGCCTCCATATCCCCTATGACAACTCGTGCACCAAGCATTGATTCAACGTGCCGAAACCCACTCCCATTCATCTGAACGACCCAGCACACGCCCTAGCAAAGTCATACAGAAGATATTCGTTCGGATAAAGGAGCCGGTCCTGATTCTCCCTCAGCCTAGCTCGGGTCGCCAGACATTTTTCCATTTCAAACCACTCAACCGGAACACCGACGCCAGTCAGGTTGCGGAACATCCGCGAGCATCTATTCGGGTCGCCCAAATGGAATAGTGCGGAGACGTTCTCAATCGAGGCAATCGCATCGTGGATATTTCCCGACTCAGAAAATAGGCGAACGTAATCAGACGGAGCCTGATTGCCACGCGCGGTGGCAGAGCAATTGTAAGTTTCACGATAATAAGCGGGAGAGCTAAAGAAAACGCACAACCGTAAGTGTCGCGCAAACAGGTCACGCGAGATTGCATGAGGTCCCACAATAACCTCACCTAACACAACGGGACTATTGTGGTTTTGAGAATTTCCGAATTCACAAGATGCTTTCGTTCCCGCTAAAGCGCTGTCTTTGATAACTGCCTGTTCATCGGAACGGCTCATTGTGTTTTGCAAGCGGCCTTCAAGTCCGTGAGGAAGGATCCCACCCAAGCCGATTAGCAGGTAAGTACGTGATGTGTCACGATGACGTCTTGCCCAAAGGCATTCATTACGAACTCGATCATACTTGTTATCAAGCGATTCTGGATGCCATAGATGAAAAATAAAGATATCCGGTATGGCAAAGAAACGAACCCCGCAATCTAGCAACGCGGACACGGCCTGTTGCTTATCCATTGGACCAGAGCGGAAATCCTCATCAGCGAAAACGGCATGCTTTCTTTTTAGAAGCCCCCAAGGTTCAGATGGAACGATGTTCCGGAGACGTTTCATTGCATCAGTGATCTCGTAAGGAGCAAATCCAGATCCGAAAGGCATCGAGAAATACATTTTATGGTTCTTGAAGAGACATGCTCCGTCACAATCTTCCCAATCCCGAGGCGGCCTGTGATCCGACTCGGATTCCACCTCAACCTGCCTAGGATTGTCGGGTTGTGCAAGAAATTCACCTCGTGGATCACACAACGCAACAGGACAGTAGCATACCTTGTCGGCTGCGTTACCCAGCTCTGTTGCTCTCTGCCGAAGAACATCCCAAAAGTTAGTGCAGAAGATGAAGTCACAATCGATATAGAAAACCCACTCCCTCGTAGCCGATTCTAATGCTATGTTACGAAGAGCATTTGCTGGATATATGTATTGTCGTTCCGAGTCAACAAAAATCAAGTTGTCGGGAACTTTGCGATCTCCTAACCGCATACGAATATCCTGATTTGTGCCATTGACAGCGCAAATCACTTCGATTTCTGCCGGTACACTCTGCGCAAGGAGGAGCGCTCTGATGACCCGTCGGTAATCGCAATGAGTAAGAATCGCGATGTTCTTGTTTGCAAACATTCAAGCGTTCCCCAGATCCTCATCGTCGAATCAATTTGATCTATATTCAATTACCCACACTAGTTTTCATCTGATTTTTCGGGAAGATGGTCAGCTAGGGCACGGTCGATCACGCTTCCAAGCTTGCGCGAAGTTGCAGGCTCAATGAAAAAGTCTTCAAGTTCTAGCTCCACTCCGAATTCAGAATGGATTCTTGCGATGCAGAGCATGGCCGCAAGTGAGTCGCCTCCGGCATCGAGGAAGTCATCATCAGCATTGCATGTGTTGTTAGCTAGCACATCTTGCCAAATCGCAAGAACTCTTTTCCAGCTACCGCCAACTTGATTACTGTCCATCTTTTCCCCCTGTGACCACAGTATGCGGCTCCTCCTGTTGTAATGAGTGGATGTGTTACTTCCAACGGAATCTCTACATTCGAAGCTTGCCCGATGTGAGAGAAGTTTAGTTCATCAATCTTTTCATTCTTCCGTGTTGAAGAAGAATAACGCTATAGATAAAGAAAAGCGACATAAAACGGCATGCTGAATGCTTCTCAGCTTAAATCCCGAAGATCAATGTTGCAAGTCGTCAAGAAAAACTAATTCTGAATATCCCACCTATTGGGTTCATGCCTGCGGAACAGGGTGCCACCTCACTATCGTCCCCGCCCACGACAGACCTACGCCAAACCCTATCAGCATCATGACCGCACCATGTCCGATTGCACCTCTATTCAAAGCGTTCCGCATCGCGATCGGGATTGTGGAAGACACGGTGTTTGCGCTTTGGCTAGCCTCAAAAGGAACTCTAGAACGGGAAACTCCAAGACGTCTGCTGATTTCCTCAAGAATATAGTCATTTGCTTGATGGAAGAAAAACAGATCGATGTCGTCAATTTTCAAACTCGCCTTCTGGAGCAACGCGCCTACGCAAACCGGAACCGTCTCCACCGCAAATTGGAACATTTTACTTCCGTCCATGCAGAGCTTACTGCATGCATTGTCTTTCTCCGTGATGCATCTGCCTCGCGTGCCACTTCCAGGAAGCATGAGATAATTTGCGCCGTTCCCGTCGGTCCCGTACACATAGGGGCCGATGAGCGGTTCCGCGACATCTCTTGCCCGCACCAAGGTTGCTGCTGCACCATCGCCAAATATCAAGGCCGAATTTTTATCGCCGAGTTCCATGTACTTGCTGTATGTATCGCCGGTCAAAAGCAAGATTGTCTTGGCTTGCCTAGACTGTATGAGGCCATCGCATAGACCAAGTGCATAAACAAACCCCGAACAACCAAGATTGACATCGAGAGCGCCGGAAGAGGGCGAAATTCCAAGCCTCCTATGTATAAGACAAGCGGTGGTTGGTATCAGATAGTCTGGACTCTGTGTACAGAACAACACGAAGTCTATTTCTGAGGTCGAAACTATACCGCTAGAGAAGATCTTCTGCGCTGCCTCAACAGCTAAATCAGAAGCACACTCCTCTGGAAGGGCGACGCATCGGCTCTCTATTCCCGTTTTCGCGGCGATGCGAGGAATTGACCAGGCCGGGAAGTTGCGCGAAAGCTCTTCATTTGAAACTGTGTGGGTAGGTAGAGCATACTCGATACGATCTATGGCAGTTGACAACATGTTTCAACCTCGTCACAACATTGTGGACAAATCCACCGTAAACGGTGAGCGGCGCTCAAGCAGTCTGCTGTTATGGAAATGTCCGTCGGACGATAATGAGCGAGGCTGACGACCACATGGAAGCTTATGATGGCATATCCCTCATGGGAATTCAACATTGTGGTCAGGCAAATCAACATCATTCTGTTCCGGTGAAACCGGCGTCTCCTCCTTGCTTGTCAATCCCGCGAGCCGTGATTCACCGAAGCCGGAAACTGAGTACCCGCACGCCAAAACACTAACGAGTCTATAGATGTTCTTTAACTCGCAATCGAACGGAATTCGGATAGGTTGGGGTGCACTTGAGCAAACCACATCCGCATCCCACGCTTGCCCCTCAACCGGCCAATTCCCGGCGGTTTTTTGTTCTCCTTGGATGAGATCCGAAACCGCTTGCCAAAACACTCGCTTTCGAAACCATTCCATCTGTGCGCGATCCTGCGGAATCTTATGACCGACAATGGCTTCCGGCTCATAAAGAATACGGTAACCAGCATCTCTTATGCGGTCGCAAACTTCGATTTCTTCGTTGCCGAGAAGTGTGCCTCCGAGCCGACCAAGTGCTGTATCGAAGCCCCCCGCTTCTCTCAAGGCCCTCACGAGAAAAAGTGAATTTCCACCAACCAAGTAAAGTGGTGGAATAAGGTCCATTCGCTTCGGTCCCCAATCTATAATTGATAGATACCCCTGCAATGACCGGGAAAGCCAGGTTGGCATCTCGAAGTTCCATATGCCCAGCGAACGCCCACCCACTGCACCTACGGCGTCCCCCATCAACTGTATTGGTGCAATCAACGCCTTGAGCCAATTTGGCGATGCAATACAATCATCATCCAGGAATGCAATATGAGAGGTGCGACAAGTACTCAAGGCTTTATTGCGTGCATTCGATATTCCGAGCCGCGGCTCCGTCACGACCGTCACCGGAAACAGCCGATTGAACTTCTCCACAATTTCCGGATGATAGGTCAAGTACCTTTGGGGACCGTTATCGATGACGACAGTATTGACGACACTGGGGTCATATTTTTGCGCGGCTAGGCTTTGAAGAGCTTCCTCGACCCCACCATACCGCTCATAAGTACAAATGGCAACGGTAACATCCATCTGCTCCCCCTTCGAGCTGCGAGATATCACTTGCGGCAGAATCCAAAATACTCAGATACTAAAACACACCCTAATGAGGCGATGTAGGCCGGTCAATAAACGGCTTGCTTTCTTATGTTAAGTCTATTGCTGGGCGGATGCCTCGTATGATCTCAGAAACACGCTCGACTGAATGAGTCGCCTTGACCCACTCGAAGCCGGCTATCGCCAATTTCTTGCGTAGCTCCGAATCATGGATCAATTCGTGGCACCGATCAGCAAACTCTGCCACGGAGTCGGCGATCATTAGCTCTCGCCCATGTTCTACTTCTAAGCCATCTGCACCGAGAGTTGTCGTTAAGACTGGAAGCCGTTCGCTCATAGCTTCCAGGATCTTGATCCGCGTCCCGCTTGCAGCCCGGATAGGCGCAATGCACACGTGGCTCTCGCGATAGAAGATTCGAACGTCAGGCACATCAGCTCGAACCACTACGTCGCGGGAGTTATCAAGTTCGCGAACCAGTGCTCTTGGGCGACTGCCTACGATCAGTACTCGAAATCCGACAGTCGCTTTTGCTCTGATAACTGGAAGAACAGACTCGTAGAACCAAAGAATCCCCTCTTCGTTCGGAAAGTAATCCAATGTGCCGACGAAGAGCAACGTTACAGGGCCGTCGGCTTTCGAAACATCGGGCACCGGACAAATTCGGACTGCATTAGGCACTACAAAGACTCGCTGCTGATTATAAATACTTTGGATTGTACGACCTTCACAGGCGTTGCTCACATAAACTTGATGGAATAATGCCATCGCTTGCCGCTCCAACTGTTCGAACCGTTCAGCACGCGCCTTCAACATCTGTGCACGTGGCTTGTCATTGCGTAATGCGTGCAAACTCCCCATTTGGTGGTAAAGATTGGATTCGTAGTCATCGAGGTCGAGAGTCAAAAATGCTCTATGATCCGGATTACGAGCCAAATAAGGAAGAAGGAATCGGACCATCTGGACCCGGAAGACGTGTATGTGTTCGAATTCTCCTCTCATCAGTTTCGGCTCCCATTTGAAGCCCCCGCGCTTGCCGATTTCGTCCACAGAAAAGCTTTCGATGGCGGTAAAACACTTAGCCAATAGGGGGTCGATGCCGGTGGTGCGGTTCCAAACGTTTACTACCAGCAGCGAAATATCATAGGTGGTCGAATACGATTGCACGAACACACCAGCGCGCATTGCGCCTCCATGTCCTCTTGTGGACGGGAAGGTCGGAGCCAGGAATAGTAATCGTGGTCGCATTCTCATAAAAGCGATTCTTCTGGACGTGCTGTTCAGTTTTCTTTTGTTCTTTCTGTTCCTGAAAACTCGTTATTCCTTGAAGCTAGGCGGTCTCGTCAGCAACGGGCGTCGTTTTAGCCCTCAGTTCCTCACGACAATTGTGCGGCACGTATTATCCGCTGTTTTGAGTGATTGTTGCAAGCCGATCCTCGCACACGTTCGGAATGTACAGATGACACTTCCAGTAATTGCAACATATAGGAAAGGTTGATGCGCGATCCCCTGTCGCCGCGTTTTTCAGTCTCGTCCCTCGTTTTGGGTGCTTGAGGCGACGCGTTTAGCGCGGAAATGTTCTTTGTGGCAGACCCGCGTTTCACTCGGTTATCGTACCGAAGAACATGTCTGGCAACACAGGAAAGCCTCACGGCGGATCACTTCTCCTCCGACAAAGAAGGGCATGGCAGCAGTGCCTCAAGTGCTTCTGCCCACGAAAGCCGACAGATAAAACGGGTATCCGCCGTCCGTACTGCTCTTTTCTGGCGGAATTGGAGCACTACAGGAAACCGTGAAAAGTCTGGCTTTCCCTCCAGTGAATACCTCGGCCACGGTCTTCTTGATTGTTACCAGGTAGTCAGTTTTATTTCGCACTTCAAATTGGAGGGTGACTTCGGGAACATCCTTGAAGTTTGGCGGGGTAACGATCCCAATCGGTTCGATGTTTACCCATTGCCTCATGGCGGTAGACTGGAAACTAATCTGTCTTTCGGCAGACTGAGCAGCCTTCCTCGTTTCCCACGCCTGCCACACAATAACGCCCAACGTAAGCAAAAGCAGCCATGCCGTTATGCCTTCAGGCCATGCCAGGAGTACGTTCCACCATGGGGGCTTGGGCTTGCCTTGATCTGCATTTTGGCTGGGGTGTATTTCGCACGCGAGGGAACTCGTAGCCGAGGCTGGCTCGCTGGGCTGTTCGCATTTTATGTCGTAGCCTTCGCCTACTGCATTGCGTTGCTGATAGTAAACGGCCACCAAAATGACTCCCACAATCAAAACAGCCCCACCGAGTATCGCCAGACGTTTCAGCATGATGGCGGCAATGTATCACAAATATACTTGGACGGCTTGGAAATTGAGAACTATCCTTCTCCTATTCAATTGATTGCTTTAGATGGGAGGCTGGGAAAAATGCAGATGGATCACGCTTGGCGTACGAGGATAACCGTCGCATGCATAACCATCACCGCGATATTTGAAGCCGCAGAGGAAGGATTGTCTCATTCGCTCCATATCGCCGTCATGTTGTCCGATGTGGGTTGGCTTCATTATGTGCCGCTTTTGTTGCTCACCATTGCCGGCGCTTCTTGGCTCTCAGGGCGGATGCGAAAACCGAGCAAGATTCCCCTTTCAGAAGCGGAAGAGATCGTAAAGAACATGAAACCGAATGGCGGAAAGGCATTTATCTTAGGCGAGATGGAGGGTTGTGCGATTGAGTTGAAGTCAAGACTTGAGGCGCTTTGGCACCATTGGCGTTCGGGTTGGGCAGGGATGCAAAGCCTTGATGGATTTCAAGTTAGTTAATCTTCCTTGCACACGGCTGGAAATGGACGAGATTTGGGGCTTTGTCGGCAAGAAAGAGCAGCACATCAAGCTGGAAGATGATTCGTCCATCGGCAGCGTTTGGACATTCTGCCCGATTGATGCGGGCACGAAATTGGTCCCTACCTTCCGTGTTGGCAAGCGGAATGCGGCCACGGCAAACGCCTTTCTTGAGGACGTAGCTGACCGGATGCACAACCAGGTGCAAATCTCGACAGACGGCCTTGCGGCCTACAAGGAAGCAATTGAGCGATCCTTTGGCGCTGACGTGGATTATGGCCAGATCATCAAAACCTATGGCCACGAGTCCGCCGAAGGCCAGAGGCCGTACAGCCAGCCGGAATTCGTTTCCTCTGAAAAGAAGCATGTTTGCTGTCGCCACGACTTCAATCTAATTTCTACCAGCTACATTGAGCGGTTGAACGCTACAACCCGCCTTCACATGCGCCGGTTGACTCGGTTGACGCTGGCATTTAGTAAAAAGCGGGAGAACTTTGAAGCGGCGGTAGCCTTGCGCTTCGCCTATTACAACTTCGTCAAACGGCACAACACCCTGAGATGTACCCCGGCAATGGCCGCTAGCGTAGAAGCTACATTCTGGAGCGTCGGGGATTTGGTGGAGGCAACAGCGCGTCCCACTTAGAGGAATTGAAGGATGCAATCAGCAAACTGCATGGAGTGGATTCAACCCACATAGATAGTGTGCCAGTGATGAAAGAGGTTTTCAATGGCGAGACCCTGTGGGATGGAGTTGTGGAAGTCTTTTTGCTACACGGCCACCCAAAAGCCAATATCTCCTATGCCTGGAGTCATCACACAGACGATCCAGATATTCCAAGGAAGAGTGTGACTGTTCTTCACGTCCCCCAGCGGTTTCACCAATAACCGCTGTCCGAGTAGCCATCATGCAAGAGATAAAGGAGCTGAGAGCCAATGCCGAAATTGAAGCCGAAGCCTAAAAAACCGGGAAGGCCGAGACTGGCGAAGGAAGACGCCAAAGGCCGGACTGTCTTAGTCCGTTTTCGAGCCGAGGACGCCAAGCGGATCGAAAACGAAGCTAAATCCAAAAAGCAAACTATCTCTGAATGGGTACGAAGCACTTTGCTTGCCACGATTGGAGGTTGAGCCTGTGGATTTCAAATTAGGACACTACCCCGCTCTGCGTTCATTTGACCATGTCGGCGCGAAGCATTAGATTTTTATAAACCCGACTGCTTTGAGAAAACACTTCTATCGTGCGCACAGGTACTATGGGGACTTAAGTGCATGACATATGCTAGCGCAATTCGACGAATGTATCTGAACTTGAAGTTTGCACAGAGCGACCTTCCCATCACGGTAAATCAGGAGAGAGCTCTCTACCGCGCGCATTATTCGAGAACGCATCTTGGCTTTGAACGTCCGTTTAATCTGATCCTCTCTCTCGAAATGAAAGGACAGCTCGATATCCACGTGCTCCAACGTGCGCTCCAGGAGCTGGTGAACCGCCACAGGATCCTCGGGGCTGTGTTTCATCCTGCCCAATGTCTTTCCGAAGCAGCGATAGACTATGCAGCAATGAAGTATGCTACAAGTGGAGAATGGACACCAGGCGTGTTTCGACATTCTGTTCTCCGCTACTGCCCAATCAGTCTAGCAATAATCAATATGGATTCCCGTGACAATATTGATTCGAGTCTCGAATCGCTCGGTGTCCGTGAGTTGTTTAGCCCAATCCCTTACGACGACGCCCCTCTGCTTAGGCCGACCCTAGTTCCGGTCGGACCAATCCGGCATTTCCTCATTCTCACAATTTCGCACTTGATTAGTGATGCATTCACTTTGCGCTCGATAACGCGCGAGCTTAGTTGTCTATATGCTTGCCTTTGTACCCAGCGGCATCTATCAGATCTCAAGCGCCCGTATCAGTTCTCGCAATTCGCACTAGCTCAGCGATCATTTCTTGCTAGCCCGTTGAGCGCATCGCCAGTGGAATATTGGAAGGCGCAATGGAATGAGTTTGAGGATGCGGCAACTCCACTTGAATCGTTTCTCAACCCTCCAATAGGAATTCGTGCAAGCCCGGGTCAACCTATCTCCTCATCCAGCACCCTCAGTAAGGACATTGTTGATCGAATCCGAAAAGTGGCGAGCAAGATGCGAGCAACGCTGTTCATGCTATTTCTCACTTGTTTCGCAATTGCACTCAACAGAGTGACCAACCGTTCCAGAGTTGCGATTTGGGTCAATCTGGCAAACAGAAGCTTACCTGGAACTCAGGACGCCTTAGGGTGGTTTGTACACACTCACCTTCTCGGAGTCGATTTGAGTGGATGCTGTGATCCCAGCGAGGCACTTGGCAAGGTCCGACGAGTAGTTTTGTCGGCGCTCAGAAACCAGTGCGTTCCAACAGCTCACCTATGGAGGATCATTGGCCGCGTCCCGGCTAAAGCGAATGCACCTGGCTCCATTCTGTTTGATTTTCTCCGAGAAGAAATGAGTTCTCCGGCCGTCGACCACAAAGCAGACACGCCGGTCACGTTCACTCAATGCGGAATACTCAAAAAGCCCGGAGCAACACCCATGACTGTCGATGCAAAGATTTATGATAGGGGCCTCTTCATCGAATTTGTACTAACATCTAACACAAATGTTCTGGATTCAGATGTGCTTTCAGGGCTTTTGGAGCAATGGAAGCAGTCAACATTTGAGGTCCTGCGAATAGCAACTGGATAGACCGGAATGCGGTCCGGTTATCGCATCCAAGAACGCCGCTGGGTTTGTCCATGAATCGTCCTCACTTTGCCTGGCCTCGCGAACATCGAAACTGAGCACTAAAGTGAGCAATTTTAGTTTGCCCGTTGACCCAAGCAACCCGAGCAGTAAGCGTGTTGTCTTCTTTTAATTACCCACAAGTTTCCGAGGGGTATTGCCTGACGAGGTTCAGGACTCAAAACGGATACTTATAGGGCCTGATGGTGGATGCTGCACTGCTGTTATGGCGAAGCGACGGGGAGGTTCAAGCAAAAGCGAAGAGCGGGCAGATGGCTGGATCGTCGACGAGTTAAAGGGGTGCCGATTTCAAGACGTGAGGCATGGCAAGCGTCTGCGAGCAATGTTGGAACAGTTTTCGAATTGCATCGGCGGCAGTATTCCGTTTGCGTGCCAGGATTGAACGCTGCGTCCATATTGGAGATCGTGAGAGCGACATTTATGAGTTGTTCTGCCTGGCGGAAGAAGTCGGAACTCACTTCCTGGTGCGGACATGCGTCGACCGTCTCGCCGGAGACGGCAAGCACACCATCGCCGACGAAATGGATGAGACGCGTGTCAAAGGGCTGCACCGCATCGAGGTTCGCGACCGCAAGGGCGAGCTATCCGAAGCCGTGCTTGAGATCCGCTACTGCAAGGTCCTCGTTCTGCCACCGATCGGAAAACAGAAGCAGTATCCTCGCCTGTCTGTCACGGTGATCCACGCTGTGGAACGTGGCACGCCGAACGGCCGCGACAAAATCGAGTGGAAGCTGATGACCAACCTGCCGGTCGCATCACGCAGAGACGCCGTGGAGAAGTTGCGGTGGTATGCGATGCGCTGGAAGATCGAAACCTTTCACAAGATACTGAAGTCCGGCTGTAAGGCGGAAGAGTCGAGGCTGCGCACTGCGGAACGGATCATCAACTTGATCGCCGTGCTCTGCATTCTTAGCTGGCGAATTTTCTGGATGACGATGATGAATCGTGTGGATCCATGTGAGTTCGCTCGTCTAAATTGGCCCACCTGTACAAGCCCGGATGTAAGGATTCGGGGATGGACAGGAGGCATAAGGTGGAGCTATTCGAAGTGATCCGGCGGGCGTATGCGGCCGGGGAGACGATTCAGGGACTGTCGAGGGAGCATGGTGTGCACCGGCGGATGGTGCGGCAAGCGATCGAGAACGCGATTCCTCCCGATCGAAAAGCAGTAGTTCGAGAAGCGCCGCGGCTGGGTCCGGTCAAGGAACACATCGAGCGGATGCTCGCCTCGGACGTAAAAGCGCCACGCAAGCAGCGGCACACGGCTCATCGGATCTGGATGCGCCTGTGCCACGAGCATCCGGATTACCCCGTCGGGGAAGCTACGGTGCGGCGCTATGTGCAGGTGCGGAAGCGAGAACTGGGGCTCAGTGAGCGTGAAGTTTTCGTGCCGCAGACTTATAAGTTGGGCCAGGAAGCTCAGGTGGATTGGTTCGAGGGGATGGCCAAGCTGGGCGGCGAAGTTGTGAAGCTGCAGTTCTTCGC
>Ga0302319_10018654_pt1 | contig 12644 bp, 9 predicted proteins | sample Bog_T0_2_FD_203319 | JGI IMG/M metagenome (GOLD analysis project Ga0302319, IMG submission 203319) | Peat permafrost microbial communities from Stordalen Mire near Abisko, Sweden - Bog_T0_2 | ecosystem: Environmental > Terrestrial > Soil > Wetlands > Peat | place: Sweden: Abisko, Stordalen Mire...
TGGGGCGTGGTGTTTATGCGCAACCTTCCCCGAAACAGCGAGGCCGACTATTGGCCGCGCATTTCAGCCAACGTCTCCGGCGTCCTCAGCCAGGAGGGGACCCTGAAAGGCATTGAGGGCGTTACCGGCTCGCGCAATGTGCAACTGAATCCCTATGTTCTGGGGCAGAACGAACGCACTTTGGAAACCCTGGACCCGCTCGATCCATACTTCAGTTCGCGGCACTTTGAGGGCACGGAAGGCGGCGAGGTCAAGGCGATCCTCAAAGACAGGATTGTCTTCGATGGGACCATCAATCCGGATTTCAGCGATATTGAGTCGGACCAGCCGCAGTTCACGGTAAATCAGCGATTCCCGGTCTACTTTCCGGAGCTTCGGCCGTTCTTTCTGGAGAATGCGAACTACTTTGTTACTCCCATTCAATTGGTGTACACGCGCAACATCGTGCGTCCCGAATACGGCGTGCGCGTAACCGGAAAGATGGGCAAGACAAACATTGGCGTGTTTGCCATCGACGACCGGGAGCCAGGCGAGACAGTGGCGACGGGCGATCCGCTCTTCAAGAAGCGCGCGACAATCGGGGTGGGCCGCATCTCAGAGGATCTCGGCAAGGGGTCGAGTATTGGAGCGATTTATACCGACGACGAGTTCGGCCAGGGCTGGAACCGCATTGGAGGCGTGGATGCCACGGCGCGAATGAACGACAAGTGGACGGCCATGGGGCAGATGGTGGAGAGCTCAACCAAAGGCACGCTCGATAGCGGAACGCCGGCCACGTATGCCGCCGGCCCGGCCAGCGCCCTTCAGTTGCAGCGCAACGGACATGCGTTCAACTTGTTTTCGAATTTCCAGGATATGAGCACAGGCTTCCAGAGCCAGTTGGGCTTTATTCAGTCCTCGAACTTCCGCAACGACCAAACGCACATGACGTACCAGTGGTATCCAAAGCACCGCATGATTCAGAACTATGGCCTGGAAACAAATCAGAATGTTGCGTTCGATCACCAGGGTGATCGCGTCTTCCACTACTCGTCGTTCGACCCGTTCATCTTTTTGCCGCGCAATATTGTGCTTGCGCCAATCGTAGGTTTCAACTCCGACACCGTGGGCCCGCCGAGCTACCCGATACTTACGCGGTATACGAACTTCACTGAGAACTCCGGCGGGTTTGTGGCACGAGGCGCTCCGTTTCCGCAGCTGAACTTCAATATCAACGCGTTCCGCAACGGCAATGTGAATTACAACCCCGCGCCGGGCAAGGCGCCTGCATTGATGAACCAGAATGATTCGCAAGTGCTCATTACGGTGCAGCCCTTTCGCCAACTGACCGCGGACAATACATACCTGCTGGATCGAGACCACTCTGTGGCAAACGGCGCGTTGGTGTATGAGAGCCAGGTTTTTCGGACCAAAGTGAACTATCAATTTACGCGGGCGCTTTCAGCGCGGGTTATCGTACAGTACAATTCGACGCTGGCCAATCCGGCCGAGACGTCGCTGCTACGGACCAAGGAGGTGGAAACGGATGCGCTGTTTACGTGGCTGCCGCACCCGGGGACGGCCGTCTATGTGGGCTACAACAACGATGTGCAGAATCTTGCCCGCTCGCTGTGCAATCGGTTGCCGAATGGGACTTGCGACCCGAACAATACCGTCGCGCCGCGGGCGGTGCCGTATTTGAACGATGGGCGGCAGATCTTTGTCAAAGCATCCTATTTATTCCGTTTCTAAGCGATGTGCGTGAGCGTTGCCTCTGGCAACGCGATTGATGAAGCTGAGCCACCAAGAACTATAGGAATTTGTGGCGGAAATGACCGAGGAGGGAATATTGGCTAAGCGGTGGCAGGGGATAACGACTGGATGGATTCTTATGATGTGGCTGGTTCTGTCAGCCGCTGCTGCGGCGGCCCAGCAGGCTATTGAGAACGAAATTCGCGCTGACGTGGGCGGGTTGCGCAGCGGCAACGGTAAGGTGATGTGCGCGCTCTATTCCTCAGCCGAGGGCTATCCGAAGGACGGAAACAAGGCTATGGCGTACTCCAGTTCTGCTATTTTGAATGGTCACGGCGAATGCAAATTCACCGGAATTCGGCCGGGCAAGTATGCGGTTTCCGTATTCCACGACGAGAATTCGAACGGCAAACTCGACGCCAACTTCATGGGAATTCCCAAGGAGGGCGTGGGCGCCTCAAACAATGCGAAAGGCCATTTTGGCCCGCCAAAGTTTGAGGACGCGGCATTTCAATTCCCGGGTGGACACCTGGAGCTGAAAATCGCCATGACGTATTACTGAATCGCCCCACGAGCGGTCGAGTTCTACTTCGCGCCTTCCTTCAGAATCTGGTCGGCCAGATAGTTGTGGATCTTGGCCTCGTCGTAGAGTTTTTCGTAGTAGGCGTTCCGAAGCACTTGCGTACGGCTGTCGTGAAGGAGCTGGTGGATGTACTGTTGCACGCGTGGGTCGCTCAACTCGCGCTGGCCGGCCGGCTCCTTTGAGACGAGCTGGTAGATGGCATAGACAACTCGGTGCGTAGCCGGATCGAGGGCCGAAATCACATCGGTGAACTGGCCCGGCTTCAGCTTGCTGATTGCGTTGTAGACTTCAGTCAGAGGCCGCAACTGCGACTCATATACAAAACCCATGTCACCGGCGCTCGAGCTGGTGGCCTTATCCTCTGAAAAATTCATGGCCAACGAGCCGAAGTCGTCGCCGGCTTCAAGCTTGGCGTGCAGGGCCTGGATCTTCTTCTTCGCGTCGGCGTCGCCTGAGGCCTTGTTATTCTGCAGGTTGGTGGCTTGTGAGGGACCGCTGGTGACGGCGATCCTGGCGATTCTGTAGCGCGGCTCAATGATGTCGAATTCGGACTTGTGGCCGTTGTAGTAGTTGCTTATCTCCCCGTCGGTGATATTGATCTTGGACTCGATTTCCTTGTTCAGCAGCTTGTTCTTGGTAAGGTCGCGGCGGATTTCGCGTTTCAGGTCGTCGAGGGTGACATTGCGTTGCTTGAGCTGCTTGTCGAACTCCTCCTGCGTCCACGGCACCTTCATCTCGGTTATCTTGGCGTTCACATCTTCGTCGCTGGCGGTGAGATTGAACTTGGCGGCGTATTGCTGAAGAATTTCTTCCTGGATCATTGTGTGAAGCGTGCTGAGCCGGTCGATGTTTGCCTGTTCAGGCGAGGGCTGTTGCGGGTTGTCTCCGAGTTGTGCCTTGTAGTACTTCTCCAGGTCGGCGCGGAGAATGTCCTTGCCGTTGACGGTGGCCACCACGTCGGGAGCGGGCGAGGTGTGGCAACCAGCCACGGCGGTTAGCAAGGCTCCGCAACAAAGAACAAAGCCGGCAAAGCGGTGTCGGGCCGGGAAAAACGATTCCTCTTGCAACCTGGTTTCTCCTAATGGGGCTCGTGTGGCCCCGGCAATCAAGGATAAATCCACAAAGCGGTGCGGCGATAGCACGATTATGGCTACCTGCCGGCTCCCGGAGACAACGACGGCTTGGCCGGCGGAGCCGGCGCAGCCTGAGCAGGTGGAGGCTCGATGCCGGCGGCACGCAGCGCACGGTCGATTACGAGCCACAATTGTTCCTCTGAAACAACGCCATCGATTCGCTCGCCATCGACAAAGAGCGCGGGCGTCCCGTCAATCCTCAGCGCCTCCGCTTCCAGTTGCGAGGTCTCCACCTGGGACTTATCCTGCTTGGCCAGGCAGATGTCGAGCTTTGGCGAGTCGAGTTTGGCCACTGTAGCCTCTTGCCGTGCAATGCGATCGAGCGCGGCAATGCTCTTTGCCGGATCGCGATCCTCGCCGCTGATCTCATCGCCATGGGCATGAAGATAATCCACATAGGTCCAATAAACATCGCCACTCTGCGCAGCCAGGCAGTTGGCGTCAACCGATGCGTGCATGGCCCAGGGATGTATTTGGGTCAGCGGGGCATCCTTGTAGATGAAGCGAACCTTGTCCTTATAGTGCTGAATCGTGTCTGGAAAGAGCGAAAGGTGCATGCGGGCGCAATAGGGGCACTCCAGGTCGTCGAAGTTAATCACCGTAACTTTTGCATCGGGATTGCCGCGAATGGGACGCCCGGCGACGTCGATGGAAAAGACGGGATTCTTGACCAGGTCGAAGGTATCGAGGCGTGCGAGAGTTTTGCCGTCGGTAGAAATCAGGAAGTCGGCTTGCTGGCTTTTGCCGCCGCGGGTGAAGGTGATCGGCAGCGTGTCATAGCCGTTAACCTGGCTTGGCTTGTGCGCGCCAAGCGTTACCACGTAGTCCTGCGGAATGTTGAACTGGGAACGGACGAGGACTTCTACGCGCCGGTTGAGCACAGCGGGGTCCAGCGAAGTCAGCGTTGCGGTTTGAGCCTTGCAGCCTGCGGTCATCAGGATAGCGAGCAGGCTGGCGAAGATGCGAATGCGAAGCAATGTTGAATCCTCTAACTGAAAGGATACTCCAGCGGGGGCGATGCGGCAGTGCTGGATTGGACGGCAGCCCGGCCGATATTCTGTTGACGCGACCGCGCTTGAAAGGCAAGCATGGTTCCACGATTTCCTGGCGATCACAGAAGAAACCAACACCAGCCTCAATACGCCGGAGGCAACGTTGGGTCGCGGAACACGGAGTTGGAGCGGCGAATGTCTCCTACCGAACCGAAGCTGGCCACCGTAAAGCTGTAGAGGTACTGGGTTTCGTCGCGAACTGAGCCGAGCTGGAAGCGGCGGTAACCGAACGTAAGTCCGCAGCAGTTCCAGTTGTAGACCGCCTGCGCCCCTGCGTACTGCAGCGCGTTCTGGACAAAGTCGTAACCCACGTTCGCCGCCAGGTTGAACCCGTTTCCGCTCTGTTTGCCGAACGAGAAGAATGGCTGCAACTGCTGGCTTTGGATGGTGGAGGCAGAGCTGCCGCTTTCGTCCACGGCGTTGAGCATGGCGTGGCCCAGGCCAATGGTGGTGGGACCCCAACTGTAGCCGGCAAAGATGTTATCCGAGGCCAGGCGTCCGGTCTTGGGGTCATAGTCCAGGTCCCATTGGATGCGCAGATTATCAATTGCTTCGAAGCGCATTCGAGAGACAATGGGCGCGAAGTTGCGCGGTGCGGTGAGGAATGCGATGCCGGTGAGATCGAGCGTGGAGTCGAACACGTTGCGGCGATCAGGAATGATGGCGCCGCCAAAGTTGGGATCGAAGAAGAACTCCTCACCAAGCTGCCAACTTGCCCACTCGCGGGGCTTGGGTGCGCATCCGAGATTGGCCAAAGGGTCATCGGCGTCGCAGGCTCGGTCGCCGGTGGGCCGCAGATAAAAACGTTGCGTCACAGAGAAACCCACCTCATTGGTATTGGTGGCGATGTCTGTGGGGTCAATAAGCAGCACGTTGCGGGCCTGCGCGCCGATGCCTCCGGCGAAGCGGTAGGTGATCTCAGGCTCAATGATGTGGCGCAGTTCGCGGTTCCAGTGACTCAGGTCGAAGTCGCGCTCAATGGCCGGAGGCCGGATGTCCAGCGAGGCTTCGGCATCGGCGCGGTTGAGCGGAACGTGGCTGATGGTGGGTGTGCCGCCTCTTGCGCCGGTCAGATCGGGATCCTGGCTGATCGTATAGAAGGTGTCGCGCACCGCCGCCTCAGGCACAAAGCTCCAGCCGCCAAGGGAAAAGGGCAGCGAAACATGCGGATAAAAGTCCAGTCGGCCCGCGTTGCGCGCGTGGAAGCGAGGCTCCGATCGAGCCAGGTAGCCGATCGACGATCCCAGCCCCCAGTAGAGCGGCGATGTAAACAGAGGCCGGTCGAGGATGTCGTAGCGCAGGCTGGGCAGGTGCAGAATCCTTGCTTCGTCGCCATTGGTGGAACTGGCGAACGTCTGGAAACGGTCCAGCGAGACAGACGGGACGAACCCGTTTTGCTGGTGAGTGAGCGAAAGGTAGCTGGAAACCTCGGAGCTAACGGCCTGCGAATAGTTGTCGTTGAAGACCAGGCGGTAAACGTAGCTCGACAGGAATTCGACGACACCGTTTACGCGGGTGTTCGGGGACAGGTCCTTGCGGCCCAGCGCAACAATGTCCACGCCGCCCTGGTTAACCAACTGGTAATTAACAGAGCTGGGAACATCGTTGGGCTTGCCGGCGGAAGGAGCAACGGCGCTCACCTGCTCTTCCACACCGCGGTCGAACAGGGCATTCCAGCGGACGATGAGGTGGTCCAGGCCTGGACCTTTATAGCGGAAGTCCCCATTGGGCGCCCAGCCGCGTTTGGAGTAATACTCCGTGCCGGCGATCATGTCCATACTGCGATTGATGACCCAGTAAATCTGCTCGCCGACAATGAATCCCTTGATGGAAGAGTTGCTCAGGACAGGGATAAGAAACCCGCTCTCGCGCCCGGTTTCGTCCACTGGATGGCGCAGATAGGGCAGGTAAAAAAGCGGAACGCCGAGGAATTTGAAAACCGAGTTGGAAGCAGAGGCTTTGCCGTCGGCCAGGTCGATGGAGCGGGAGAACAACTGCCAATCGGGCCTGGGCAGACGGCAGTTGGTCATGGTTCCGTCCACAATCCGGTAGACGCCTTCGCTGGTCTCGAGCAGAACTCTTCCTGAGAAAAGAAAGGGGTTAGCGGTACTGTAAACAATGGTATGGCCGCTGGTGCGGATGCCCTGAGAGCCGCTTACGTTGTAATAACGGGCGGTGTGCATGTCCAGGCGCATGTCGCCGTGGTCGGCGTTGATCAGCACGTCGTTGGGGCCGCCGGCGACCTGAACATGCCCCTCCGCCTCCAGTTCAGAGCTGGACCGGTGGTAGACCACCTTATCCGCGCGGAGAATGTAATCGCGATGTAAATGAGCAACCACATTGCCGGTAAGGGTGACCACGTCGCCGGCCCAGTTCTGGCGCGCGGCTTCCCAATCGACGGGCACCCCGGTCGCGGGTGCCGGCTCGGGTTGGGCCACGGGCAGCAACTGCCGGCTTGGGTCGTCGGGTAGCGTTTCGTAGGCGCTGCCGGGGGTGGGTTGCGGGTTTGGAGGGGATGGGGGTACTCCATTGGTCAACGTCTGCCCGCGAAGTTGCGGGTGACTTAGCGCCAGCAGCGTGATAAATACTAAAGTAAGAGGACGCATCCCGAGACCAAGAACGGTACAAGGCTCAGCATAGCAAAACAAGGCTACTTTGGATGGGACGCGCTCCACGATGCTCTGGCGCCAGGAAAAAATCGAGTCGTTTTTTTTGCCCGGGACAAGGTCACTTTCCGGGCCCTGACTGTGTATTCCCCGCGAGTCCTCTCTTCTTTTTGCGATATCGTTTGCAAGGCGTCGCGCGATCTGAGGCGCCGGGCAGACTGGAACAGCGGCGTTGCGGCAGCGATCAGGAAGCGATAGCCGCCTCAGAAGGGATGTTGGAGCTTTGAGCACATTGCCAATCCAGACCGGCCTGGCGCCGACGTGGAAAGAAGAAGTGAATCGCCGCCTGGCTCTACACAAGAGCCGCATGGTTTCATCGTCTGCCGCCGGAACAGCAACTGCCCAGGAGGCAGCCCAGCGCGAATCAAGTGGCCGGTTGCGGCAGGCAGCAGCGGCAGCGCGCGTTGCCGCGCGATATGCCAAGGCTCCAAGTTACAGCGAGATGCTGGCGGAAGAGGCGCGCGCATCGGTTCGCGCAGCGGAGGCTGCCTCGCGGGCGGCGTTGCAGGCGCAGGCGGCGGCAGAATCCATCCTGGCTGGGTTGGAAGCTGGGTTGGAAGCTGACTTCGGCGCCGACCGGCAGACTGAGCCCGGGGCTTTTGATTGCGTGCCTTCCGAGCCGATTCTGGCGCTGGCTTCGGCTCCGCCGGTCGAACCCGCTGTGGACGCCTCGCCCCTTTCGCGCCAAATTGCTCAAGGCAAGTCTTCTGGGATTTGCTGGGTGGCGGATGTGCCGGTCCTCACCAGGGAACCCGCTGCCAGCCTCGTTCCGCATGAGACAAACGCGACCGGGATGGCGCTCGGGGAAGGTTGGGAGCCGCAAGCGTGGCCCCCGGAACTGGCCCGAAGCGATGACCGGGAAGCGCGGGAGGAAGCAAGGGAGATGTATCAGCCGCTCCCTGCCAACCTGATCGAGTTTCCCAGGGAGTTGATTGCGGCGCGGAGGATTCGTCCCCGGTTGGCGGAAGGCCCGTATGCGGAGCGGGACGAGCGGCAGTTGAGCATCTTTGAGGTCGACCCGGGTACGATTTCGACTATCCCCGAAATGGCTTCGGATACGGCGGTCGAGGAGGCCGTCTGGCAAGGCGCTCGCTGGTCCGGGATGGAACTCGAAGAGGAACCGACGGCGAAATCCATCGGAAAATCAACAGAAGAAGCAGCGGCCGCAGCGTCGGCATTGCATCTGGCGCCCTTTGGTCTGCGGGCGATGGCGGCGGTGGTCGATGGAGCGCTGATCCTCGGTGTGTTCCTGGCGGTTGCGCTCGCGGTCGCCACCCAAACGAAGCACCTGCCTTCGAAACAGCAGATCGAGCTTGGCTCGGCAGCGGCGCTGCTCATTCTCGCTGGGGTCTACCAGATATTGTTTTTCACGCTGGCACAGTCAACGCCCGGCATGAAATACGCTCGTATCTCGCTGTGCACCTTCGACGACGAAAATCCCACGCGCGCGCAACTGCGCAGCCGGATGGTAGCGCTGCTTCTGTCGCTGCTGCCGTTGGGGCTGGGCGTGCTGTGGGCTATCTTCGACGAAGATCACCTGAGCTGGCACGACCGCCTGTCGGCGACGTACCAGCGGCAGGGGTGAGGGCAGGGAACGGGGCATAGCGCCGTGGCGAAGATTGCTTAGCCCAGCCTATTGCCCCAGTGCGGACTCAATCGCCGCGGTAACTTCCGGTGAATCCGGTTTTGTAGCCGGCTCAAACCGCGCCACCGGCTTGCCGTTTCGATCAAAGAGAAACTTGGTGAAATTCCACTTGATGTCCCCGCTAAACTGCGGGTTCGTCGACTTATCCGTGAGGAAAAGGTAGAGCGGCGTCTCGTCGTCGCCCTTCACAGACACCTTGGACAACATAGGGAACGTGACGTTGTATTTGTTGGTGCAGAACGTTTTGATCTCCGCATCGGTTCCCGGCTCCTGGGACATGAAGTTGTTAGCCGGAATGCCGACGATGACCAGTCCGCGGTCCTTGTACTTCTCATAAAGCGATTCCAGGGCCGCGTATTGCGGAGTGAAGCCGCATTTGCTAGCCACGTTCACCAGCAGCACCACCTTGCCGTGATAACTCTTCAGGCTTACCGGATCGCCGTCGATGGACTTCAACTTAAAGTCGTAAATGCTCTTGGACTGCGCCGCCAGGCTGCCGCAGGCCAAACACAACATCAGAATCAAATAGAGTTTGCGCATCGGGACCTCCCCCAAAAGCTACTTGCGATCATAGCGGATTGGGATGGGGGAATTGTTACGGAAATGTCACTGGATGAGGCGATTCAGCGACTAGCTGATTTTTCACCTTGCTCCGTCCTGCGTAGCGCCTCATGAATGATCATTTTCAAGTAGGTCTGGTAGCGCAAGCCGCGCTCTGCTGCCTGGACGCGAGCTTTGGCGATGTCTTCCGGGTCTAGGCGGATGGTGGTAGTAGGAAAAGGCTGCGGCTCGGAGGGCTTTTGAGGTTCTGGGAAGGGGATGCCCTTCTCGGCGAATAGACGCCTAGCGCCGCCACGGCCAAGCCGGCCCTCCTTCGCGGCCTTCTGAAACTCCTTGAAGATCAGGTCCTCGTTTTCATACCACCACTTCGCCTCCTCGGCTTCGGTGGCGAATTTAGGAATCTTCAAATCGCTCTTGTAGGTCTTTGTTTCAATCATCACAATCCCGCCTTTTCTTCGAGATATAAGACCTTCCAATGCTTTTCCGGCTCGAACGCGGTCACTACCCGCATTCGATTGCCTCGGAGAGTGATTGTGATCCACAGAATTCTGCCGTCATTTGTTTCACCGACATAGGACCAACGCTCTTCACCGTCAACGAGGTCGAACCCGACATCCAAAGGATCGCCGAGAATGATCTCCTCCGCTTCTTCTGGCTCCACGGAATGTTCTGCAACGTGCAGAATATTCGCGTCGTCCCACTCAAAAAGTGAATTATCCATGGCTTCTCAACCTTCCTGGCTATTGCCCGCTAGGGCAATCTGCGGTTGCGAAGGCTTAGCCAGTCCTCCCTTGAGAGGGGGCTATAGAATCTTCACTCATTGCGAATTATTGTCGCTACGTTGTAGCTATTTGTCAACTACTGCCGCAGCTCCACCAGCGTAGCCCCCTGCCCACCTTCGCTTTGCGGCGCCTCCGCCACCGTTGCCACATGCGGATGTCCCTTCAAAAACTCCCGCACCCCGCGCCGCAAAATCCCCGCCCCATGCCCGTGAATGATGCGAACGCGCGGCAGCCCGGCCAGAAACGCGCGGTCGAGATATTTCTCCAGCTCCCCGGTAGCCTCGTCCACGGTGCGGCCAATCAGGTTAATCTCCGTGCGCATGTCGTCGGTATTCGCGCTGGTCACTGTCACGTGAACATTCTTCTGCTGGCGCGCCGCGGCCAGTGGATCGGCCCGCTTGGGTCTCACAGACTCTCCACCAGGAGGGGAAGGTGCGGAGCACTCGTCGCGCTTCACCCTCATCTTGATCGGCCCGAGAGCCACTTCAAATAGATCCTTCTCCACCTCGCGCTGAACAACGGCCATCTTGTTCATGGATTTGATAAGGACCTGGTCGCCCGGCGCGATGTGCTTCAGCAGATGCGGCTGCGCATTGGCGTCGCCTTCGTCCGCCCCTGTGCGGTGCGCCACAACGGTCTGGTTAAAGCTCTCTTGAAATTCGCGGCGCAGGCGCATCATCCGCCGCTCGGCTTCCTTTGACAGCTTCTGCTGCGCCGCGCGATCCTCAATGGCCCGCACCGTCTCGCGCATTTGAAACTCGAAATCCTTCAGCAGCGAGGCCAGCTTGGTTTCCAGTTCCCGCGTGCGGTTGCGCAACTCCACGTCGCCCTCGCGCACCAGCTTCGCCCGCTGCTGGTTCAGCGCATATTCACTCTCGCGAGCAGCCTTGCGCTCGGCTTCAAGCTGCGTGACCTCGTTGTGCAAACGGTCAAGAAAGCGCGCAATGTCTACCTGCTGCGAACCCATTCGCTCGCGTGCAGCAGCCACAATGCTTGCATTCAGCCCCAGCCGCTCAGCCTGCTGAATGCCGGCCGAAGCTCCCGGCACGCCCAGCCTGAGCTGATAGTTCGGCGCCAGTGTAACTTCGTCCACGCCGGCCGCGGCATTGCTAACGCCCTCCGTATTGGCGGCATAAACCTTCAGCGAGGTATGGTGCGTCGAAATCAGCGTCCACGCTCCCGCCTCCAAAAAGTGACTGGCAATGGCCACAGCCAGCGCCGATCCTTCTTCGGGATCGGTCGACGAGCCAAGCTCATCGAGCAGCACCAGCGAGTGCGGCCCAGCCAGGCGAGACACCCGGTCGAGATTCGTAATGTGCGCGGAAAAAGTAGAAAGCGCGGCCTCAATCGATTGCGCATCGCCAATATCCGCCAGAAAGGCATTGAACACCGGAAAGCATGCCGCGCGAGCGGGCACCGGCAATCCAGCCTGGGCCATCATGGCCAGCAACGCCGTCGTCTTCAGCGTGACGGTTTTGCCGCCGGTGTTGGGGCCGCTGATAATCATCTGCCGTTCGCTCGCGGTCAATTCAAGAGTCAGCGGGACAATTCGTCCCCCGTTGGCTCGCAGCCGCTTTTCCAGCAGCGGATGGCGCGCGCCTTCAAGACGCAAAGCATCGGGCGAAATCGCCGGCGCAACACAATCGTAATCGCGGGCAAAGCGGGCGCGAGCCTGCAAACTGTCTACCAGCGCAAGCACCCGCGCGCCCTCCACCAGGGCCTGCGCATAGCCGCCCACCTGCCGCGTCAGCGCAACAAAGATGCGGTGAATCTCCGCCTGCTCCTCTTCAATCAACCGCACCAGTTCGTTATTCTGCTCAATCGTCTCCAGCGGCTCAACGTAGACCGTCTGCCCCGAGGAGCTGGCCCCGTGGACGACGCCTGAAATGCGCCGCTTCAGCTCAGCGCGAACGGGAATCACAAAGCGGTCGCCGCGGATGGTAATCAGGTCCTCCTGCGTTGCGCCGTCGCTCGACAGCTTGCGCAGGGCCGCGCGCAGGCTCTCTTCAATCAGTCGCTGCTGGCGCTCCTGCTCGCGGCGAATCCGGCCCAGTTCGGGCGAGGCGTTGTCGGCCAGCGAGCCGTCGGGCTGAATGGTGCGCTCGATGGTTTCCGCCAGCGGACGCAGGCTCGTGGTGAGCGCCGCGGACAGTCCGGAAAGCCGCGGAAGCTTGCCCAGCAAACGTGCCGGCGGCGACTGAAGCAGCGCCTGCCATGAAGCAACGTCGTTGGCCAGCCGGGCCACGGCCTGGAGTTCGTTTGCCTCCAGCGCTGCGCCAAATATCTGCGCCTTTGCGGCGTGTTGCGTGGGGTCATACAGCCCGCCGAGGGGAATCGAGACCTGCTCGCTGAGCAGCAGGCGCACCTCGCCGGTAAGCTGATGCTGGCCGCCAATCCAGGCTTCGTCGGTCGAGGGCTGCAGGTCGAGAATGGCGTGCCTGCCCACGGGCTACGAAGCAAAGCCGGCTACCAACGCCAGCAGCGGCTCCCA
>Ga0302319_10018660_pt1 | contig 12639 bp, 12 predicted proteins | sample Bog_T0_2_FD_203319 | JGI IMG/M metagenome (GOLD analysis project Ga0302319, IMG submission 203319) | Peat permafrost microbial communities from Stordalen Mire near Abisko, Sweden - Bog_T0_2 | ecosystem: Environmental > Terrestrial > Soil > Wetlands > Peat | place: Sweden: Abisko, Stordalen Mire...
TTGGCCTTGCATGACCTCCCCTCACGCCCCGACCATGCGAAAGTGGAAGCGCACAAGAACGGACGCTGGAGCCTTCAGTGTTTCCAGGCGCTCAGGACCGCATTATTTTCCGATGCAGAAGGTGGAAATCGTTATAATCCCCACTGTTTATAGTGGTTTCACAAGATGCCTCTGTGCTGGCGACTCGCTGGCGACTCAGATATGCGATTGTGGTTTCCACCAACCCCGCAGCAAACCATCTCGCCGTCCGCACAGAGGAAGGGAAAACACGTCACCCAGGACCCGGAACGCTTGCGCGGCATTACGGTCTACCGCGAAATAAACCGCAACTTTGCCGAGGGCGACCGCATCCAGTTCACCGCCCCAAACCGCGAGTTGGGTGTCTCCAATCGCGATCTAGGAGCTGTCGAACGAATCGAAGGTTCGCGCATCGATGCGAAGATGGTTGGCGAAAAAGAACGCACCGTGAGCTTTGACGCGATGCAGATGCGGCACTCCGATCATGGCTACGCCGTGACCTCGCATAGCGCACAGAGGGCTTACTGCAGAACGGTATTGGTGAACATGGACACAAACGTCCACCCGGAACTCATTAAGAGGTCCACGACCGAGCGAAAACCAACAGACTCAGACCAAGGAGCCACCGATGGACAACAGCAGAGAGTATTTGCATGACGACCTGCGCCGTAAGCCACCGCCAGAGGCGATGGTTTCCATATCTGAAATCATCCGCGCCACAACCGATAACGACAACCGGCGCCACGCTCCCCTCGAAGGAGGTCTGCCCAATGGAACATCGGGCTATGAATGGATGTGCGAGACAGGCCAAATCCAGAGCTACAAGCACAACCAGACTGAAGATTGGCTGCATATTGACCCGTAGGGGCAGTTCCACGTCCGGCAAGCTCAGCCGATTTAACGAGAATCGGCTCCGGAAAACGCGAGTCATTCACCCGCTCATTCAGTGTCGGAAAACGCTCAGGTACACACTCACAATGGCGACAAAAACGGCGACCAAGGCATCAGTCTCTAACCCTCGCAAGCGTTGCTACTGATGCCTGAGACAACAGAGGCTTCTTAATAAAGCCACTTCTTCTTTTCGATATCCGAGTGAAGCGCGTCTACGATATTCCAGCACCGCGGCACCGACATCTCTAGTCACTTGAAAGCGAAGATATCCTGCAAATACGCCAGTGCGGTTGCGGCCGCGAAGACAGAATACAAGGACAGGTGCTTCAAGCTTTGGGAGCAAGTCAAAGACAACTCTGACAATTGCTTCACCCATGTCGCCATCGAATATGTCAGGTGTTGGTAAATGATGAAATGCGATTTTGTTCTTCAATTCATCGCGAAGCGCAATCCACCAATCGGGCAACGTGCGTCGTAAGCAGACCACACTGCGTACAAACGGATCAGATATTAGGCACGCGTGCGCCACCGACTCAGAGCTGGCCCAAATCTGCGTACCGGTGATCAGAGTTGGCCTAAGGTCAGCGTTGCTCATAGGGTGGCATTTCCTGCGGGCGCTGAGCCTGCTGGGGATGCAGGCATTGAGATATGAATTGGCTTGGACAGTATGGTATGTGAAGATTTTCACAGACTTCCAGCCACGCTGCTATAACAGTTTCGTACTCGGAAAAATATGTTTCCAAGGCTCTATCTGGATCTGCTTCCGAATTACTGAAGGGTGCTCGACCCAGAAGCGCATAGAACACAGTTGCGCCAAAGGAAAAGAAATCACTTTGCACTGAGTCCCCAATCCCGTTTTGGAGTAGTATCTCTGGCGCCCAATAAACCCAGTTTCTCGTGCCCAATCGCACCCGTGAGCGGCTTCGGCTTATGCCGCCAGAAGGCTGCCCGATCGGCCGGGCACTGCCGACATCGACGAGAAGTAGTCGAGGCGGTTCATCGCGGGTAAGAATGATGTTTCTCGGCTTGAGATCTCGAATAGCGTAGGCTTGGCCTGATCGTTTATGGAGTAAGTGGAATAGTGATTTGCACATAGACCACAAAAGTGGCACCAATTGCAGTCGATCAGCGAAAGGGATGAGATGTACAGCATCCTTCAATGATGGACCGTCGAAAAATTCCCGAACCAGGAATCGACCCATTGAATCCAGATAGTGGAGTTGGGGAACAAGCCCAGAGCTTTGTCGGTTTAACTCGGCAAGTGCCTCCCCTTCCTTCAATATGCGCTGCTCAGCCAGCAATGCGTCATTAAGATCGTCAGTGAGATAGCTGGCTAGCTTAACGAGAACCGTGCCGTGATTCGGCATGTTTGCCACATAGATGACGCTTTGGTTGCCTGAATAGAGAAGGGAATAGCGAGCCTTTGCACCAACCTTGGACGTTGCTGCTGTGAATGCCGCTTCAAAATGTCGATTTTGCCCTCGAGTTAAAGCTTGGTCTTCGCTCTCACTGGAGTCCACGCATTGCGCATGCGCAGCCCGTGCATAAACACTACGCCAACTCTTCAGTACTTCCGGCAAATCGTGGTGCTGTCGTACGACTGCTTTCGCCCTCGCTACAATCTGGTCGCGGTCTCTCCCCATAGTGGCCAGCGTCGTTGTTGCTTCCGCCAGTGCCTGATAATCATCCGGGGGGACGATTCGGCCAGTTATGCCGTCCTCAACTATGTCTCTGATACTGCCCGAATCTCCAGCGACCACAGGAATACCAAGTGCTTGAGCCCAGAGGATTACCTGCGGCGTTCCTTCAGCATTGCCGTCCTCGGCTACCCTGGCCGGGTGCATAAGTACACAGGATGCTGCTATGGCCGAAAGCGTGTCTTTGAGCGGAAGATATCCGGCAAAACTGACTCTGTCGGCCATTGAGGAATGCATGGCGAATGTACGTAGCTTCTCCTCCTCTGGCCCAGTTCCGACGATACACAACTCAAAATCATCCGACATGTGAGACAGGGCGGCTATCGCCGTTTCAAATCCTTTTTTCGGTATGAGTCGGCCTACGGCTAGCAGCCTTCGCGAATTGATGATCACCCTAGGCGGCAATGCATTGAAATCTATAGGCACGGGGAGAATCTCGACAGGACGAGTCACGCCGAGTTGCCGGAGCCGTGCGACATCTGTTGGACAAACGACAGTAACTACTGTGGCTCGATCGACAATAGTCCGAGTAACCTCGCGCAGATGAGGCTTCAAAATCTTCACATTAGTGTCAAAGCCGCCATGGAAGCTGAGCACAAATGGCTTGTTCATCATTCTGCTCAACTCGAATGCCGTAAAGGCGACTTGCCCATCGTAAACCGCATGGATGACGTCACAGTTGGCAATGAGATCGGACTGCGGCAGACCCTGGGCAAGGTTCCAGATAGCTACAGCGTTTGTGATTTCAATGCCAGGGACTACATCGAAGACTTTTGCGAAGACATTGAATTCGTACTCGTGAAGCCCACTCAAAACTTGTGCGATGGCTACATGAGTTGGCTCCAAGAAACACTTTGTAAAAAAAGCAACTCTCATGGTTCTTGACGCACAAGGCGCTCCCAATCAGCTCGCGTCAGTCGCTGGTAGAGGAGGTTTGGCCCAGCATCTTCTGGCGCTGGACACGGGCTCATGCCGCAAGCCCGATTGATTTTCGCAGACGTAATATTGTCGGCCTTATAGCAAGTAGTGATTACCTGAATTTTGAAGCGATGAAACACGTAATCGCGCAATGCGAGGCAGGCATCGATCGCCAAATTGCGCACGACTGAACGCGGCTCGCCGGATCGAACGAGTTTGCGAATGGCCGTAGGATCGAGTGCAAGGCGACCCAAATCCATACAACCCTCCTCTTGATTTAATTTGGACCAGCCGATAGAACCTAAATTCATATTGCGATTGCGATGACGGACGAGCAACAAGACATCGTCATTCCTGCTTTCACGTCTCACTAACCAATCGATACCAGAATCGAAGTCAATAGCACGGTCATCGAGAAACCATCTGCGAATGCTCTTCGTGTTCCGTAGAGCAATAAGGAAAGGGTAGTCCGATGGATCGGGTATACAAACGTCCACAAAGGCGCCCGCGCATACAATGCGAGGCCGACTTTCCTTGTTAGGAATCACTGCCATGCAGCCGTCCATGCTGAGATGACGCGGTCTTGCGCTTTGCAATCCAGATCAGGGAAACACGGCAAGGTGAGCAGTTCGTTCTCGGCTGCTTCAGCAACGGGACATGGTGCAGCGTTATGGCTCCAGAGCGGATGCCGCGATAATGAAGTGTAGTGTGTGCTGCTCGCTATCCCGAAGTTCGCGAGTGCGTGCCGTATGGTAGCACGCTTTGCTCGCGGTACCCGAATCACGAACATAAGATATGAATCCGTCGAGAGTCGGCGACAGAATGAAACGTCAGCCAATGCCATCGGTAAATCTGCCTCGTACCGAGCAAAGATTGTAGAACGTCTCGCTCTCCAATCATGAACATGATCCAAATTGGCTAGAACGAGAGTTGCAGCCACATCTGTGAGCCGGAGCTTGGCCCCGCTGCCGCCTCCAAATTCGTATTCCCGATGCAACGACGTTGAGGAACGTTGGAATGTGTCAACTGTCATGCCTAGATAGCTGACTGCTCTTGCGGCTGGTTCGAGCTGGGCATCGCGAGCCCATATCAATCCACCTTCACCGGCAGGTGCCTCCTTAACTGCGTTGAAGCTATAGCAAGCAAAATCGCCTACAGGTTCTTCAGCAAGGTTACCGATGCGGTGAGCGCAATCCTCGATCAACGTAAGATTATGTCTATCGCAGAGCGTTCGGAGTTTGCTGAGGTCTTGTCGCTGGCCATAAAGGTGTACTGCCACGATCGCTCGCGTATGCGAAGTAAGATACCTCTCGACCGACTCTACATTGAGCAACAGAGTATCGGGGTTTACATCCACCACCACAGGCCGCATGCCTGCAATATGGAAAGCCATTGCTGTGCTTACGAATGTAATTGCAGGGACAATCACCTCGTCACTATCAGTGCGTCGAACTAGTTGAGCGGCTATATTCAGTGCAGCTGTGCAGGAAGAAGTTGCTAATGCCCACCCGCTACGCCTAGCTGTAAAACGTTGTTCCAGTGCGGCACATCGAGGTCCGTACCCCCACCACCGAGATTCCAGGCACGAGACAAGATCGGCTGCCAGATTCGATATCATCGGCGGTCTAAAGACGGGAATAGTCTGGAGAGCTGTCATTGTGCGCGCAACTCCTTAAATAAGGCAACATACGCGGAGGCTTCTCCGGCGGGCTGATGGTTCTTGGCAATGAGCTTTTGTGCTTCAGTTGCACGCTTGCTCCGTTGCTCCTGCGACATGCCCGCTTCGACGAGGGCGGCGGCTAGTGCCTCAGCGCTATTCCGCTTTACCAACCAACCCGCGCTGTCTGATACGACCACATCGGAGAAAAGATCTGAAGCCACCGGTACCAGACCGAGCGCCATTCCTTCCAGTAATCCATTTGCCATGCCATCCTCGATGCTTGGCATGACAACGATATCTCCCTCCGCGGCAATCTGCAGGGCTGTTGCCCGGTCTTGATGGCCGGTAACGTGAATCGCATTACAATCTATGAGTTGAGACCAGGCCATTCCACACTGGCGCTCTTCGACGGCGCCCAAAGCTGGCCCCACGATCAACAATCGCAGCGGGATATGAGCACGGACTAATTCAACTGCGTGCAACAGACAAGCGATGCCCTTCTTTTCACGTGGCGCTCCGATAAATACGGCCACCGGCTCCCGGGCCGACCAGTTTGTGTTGACATCAAGGTACGGACGGGCCGGCTTCGGCAAACAGTTGATTGGGAGTTCGAGACCGTTCACGATGACGCTTGAACGCGATCCGGCTTCAGGGAAGGCCAGAAGTAATCGCTGCCGCAAGTGCTGATTCACACAGACTATTCGATCCGCACTGTCAACAACGAGGCGCACTGCTGCGAGTCGGTCTACCGAGAAGATGTTCCGGCCGATATCGTTGCCTCGAACTCCGGCAACATATGGCGCGGATACAGCACGTGCAAGGTAAGCAGCCAGCAATCCAGCGTTCAATAAATAGAAAGACAAGACTACGGTCGGCTGGAACGATTGCGCTAAAGTCAGCATTTGGTCAAATGCGCGGCGCCGAAATATAGCCCGAATCTTTTCAGACAACTCAATTCCGGCCGTTGGCTGCTTCAAGAAGAACGGTCCCATCCGCCTAACTTGTACCCCATTATCATCCTCACAGACCAAATAGTCTTCATTTGTCAGGGGCTGGCTATTGTCGAATGTTAGGAGCATCACTTCGCAGCCCAAGCGGACAAGGTTCCTCGCGACTCTTTGTGCTGATGTGGCGACTCCACCAGACGTAGGAGGATATCCTTCTGAAACGAATAGCACGCGATGTTTAGAAGAAGTATTCATGGATGACTCGAGTCGTACCTCAGAAGAAACCCCGGATTAATAACAGGCTAAAGCGAGAATTAAACATTCAATGAACGATGAGGACATAAGCTACGGGCTTTGCAGAACTGAACATGTCTATTTTTGGAGAATCGTTGGGTTAGGCTCAGGTTGAACGTCGTCGATGTAGCTCTTGTTTTGTTCCAAGATTGTTTCAGTGATATTCAGGTGAATCCCAAGGCTGCGTGCGTATGCAGCAATAGCGCAAACATCTTTTGGAATACATTTTGAGTTAAATCCGCGCTGTTGAGGATATACGAATGTCCAATAAGGAGACATGCGTGGATCATCTCCATATACAGCTTCGCGAATGAGGTAATAATCTACGCCTGCTGCCTCGCACAAATCATAAAGTTCCTGAACCTCAGCAACCTTATGCGCTATGGCCCGATTCTCCGCAAGTTTGATGATCTCGGCGTTGAGTGGGTCCGTTTGCCGAATTCGAACTGATGAGTTGTATACCGCATGGTATGCTTCGATCGCCATACGTGTGTCCGCAAGTGTTCCACCAAATAACAAGAACGGATGCTGGCGCGAGTCAGCCAATGGGTGATTCGCGCTTTCGCCAAGATATTCCGGCTGAAATACGATTCGCTTCTTGTATTCAACTTTTAGTGCGTTTGTAGTTCCTGGATTCACTGTCGATCTCAAGATTATGAGCTTTGAGTCGATCCAAGAAACAACATTGCTGACTATAGAAGTGTCGAGCATACCGTCAGCGGTGCCTGGAGTTGGTACGCAAACAAAGGTAACGTCGCAAGAATTGATGTCAGTGCGAGATCCGAGTTCCAGCGGTTCATCGTATAGAGTGGCATATGGGAATAGTTTGGACATTGCTGTACCAACTGTTCCAAGTCCCACAATTCCAATCTTCATTCCAAGCACACCTATCACCCCTCGAACAGCAAAAGCATTAGTGATGACCATTTGGATTGATACAGAATCCCATGGCGCCTAATGGCGTCCATAGGCAGGGAGCATAGCGCACCAAAAGCCTATTGGAGTGAGCGTTTTGGGAGCCTGGTTGCAAATTATACTCACAAACGTACACCCTCCCGTCTATCATTACTAGCCCAAAGCGCAACCTTAGAAGTTGAACCTCTACAACAGCCTTAAAAGTCTGATGATCCCATGGAATTTGCGGGATTGTAATTTTAGAGAGGAAGTCTCCTCACTGTCTGCGGCCTGCTTCGCTGCCCTCCGCCACCCACCTCAGCGGGCCTGTTACTGCCCGCAACGCCGGCCCTGATTTGTTCGAAATCGAAAAAGCAACAACCAAAGCCGCTGGGGGTGAGTGTACCGGGACATGCATTACGCTGTGGACCTAAGACATCCGTTAAACAACTTTGCTGCATGCTGGGGATTGAATCATAGCCAGGATAATAATCGGACGCCAGGACCCCCTTGAACCCGACACCAATTCTGAGATGCTCCATTCGCAACAGAAGTGACCATTCCGCGAATGACCAACGAACTGGATGGATGAAGAGCTTTGATCGATCACAATCACCAATTGCTACCCGCGGCTGGGTCTTCGAATCGCGCTCGTGTCGAGCTCACGCACTGGCGGGTGTGCAGGAGAGTAGTGGAGCGATAGAGCCGTCGGCAAGCTCGCCGTCCGTTTGCAACCGTCGACCGGCCGATTGGTCTGTTTACCGCCGAGGCACCTAAAGGCTCGGGCACGTTGGCAATTGATGTGTCAGCGATATAATTCTCTCCATGGGGGGTCGGGGGGTGGAGGCTTCCAAAGAGCCAGTATTGCCTTGAAGCCCTTGGGAAGCACATTTGAGCATGCGTCGTTTTCCGCTACGGCGGGTCCAGGCGTGCTGACGAATCGAAAATCTGCACGGCTTGTTTCAGGGCACCAGCGTAGACCACTGGATATTGCTTCTTCGTGTACAGTCTCTTCTTCCGAATCGCATCGCTAGAGAAGTCCGCCTTCGGCCGGGGCTTCCAAATCCCCTGAAACAGCTCGGCGAGATGCTCATCATTGTACCGGCCCGTTCTCAGTCGAACGAACTCGGATGCCACCACTAGCCACTCGGTCGCGAAGACCTCCCGCTTGTGACCGCGCTTTCCAAATGTGTCGAGCATCCCTCCCAGCCGCTTCGAGAGCCCAACGAGCCGCGTTGGAAGATCCTCAAATCCAGTACTGAACGGGCGCAGCGCATCTGAGAACGGTCCTCTAAATACCTCCGACTCCAGCTTTGCCGCCAATTTGGCGGCATCAGCCATGAGCTTGGACACGCTCTCCAGTGGATGGTCGTCTGTCTTGCCTTTCCTTTCCTCTGTTGCCAGTAGTGCATAGAAGAGAAGCAGCACCCACAGGCATGTGCGGTCCCGATCATGGAGCCTATTCAGTGGATTGTCGGGGTGCAAGTTTCCAAAGGCTTTGGCTACGGGGACGCTGAGATCTGGGAGCACGGCTATCGATCTCCTCTCGGACCGGACACAAGCACGGTCAGGGTGTTGGCCTTTGCGTTCCCACGTCCGGATTCTAATCTCCCCCAAGACGTACAGAGGAGTTCAAACATGGCCAACATGATTCTCCGGCTTCCAGCTGTAAAGAATAGAACCGGCTTATCGAGATCGATGCTCTATGCGAAAGTCGCAGAAGGCACCTTCCCAAGGCCAATTTCGCTCGGCGCTCGCGCTGTTGGTTGGGTTGATACCGAAGTGGATGCATGGGTCTCTGGTCGAATTGAACAGAGCCGCAAGGCGCCGGCCGGACGGCTACAGGTGCGGGTGTCGCGCTGATGACGACGCTACCTGTACTGCTTCCCCCCGAGATCATCGCCGCTGCCGGCCGCGGCTGGCGGCTGTTCCCCGTCAAGGATGGGGACAAGAAGCCGCCATTGCTGAAAGACTGGCCTGCCAAGGCGAGCTCAGACCTTAGCCAGCTTGAGGCGTGGGCAACGCGATTCCCTGGATGCAACTGGGGCCTTGCATGCGGGCCTGATTCCGGCGTCTATGCTCTCGATATCGACGGAGACGCTGGGAAGGCCAGTGTGGCCGAATGGGAGCGCTCGGGTTTGCTGCTTCCATCAACCCGCACCCACAAGACACCTCGCGGGTTGCATCTGCTGTTTCGCTGGCCGGCGGGTTTCAACTTCACGATCAGTGGAGGCAAGCTCGGGCCCGGATTGGACGAGCGCGGGGATCGAGGCTACATTTTGGCCCCTCCGAGCTTGCATCCTTCCGGCCACCGCTATGAATGCCTCGATGAAGACGTGCCGCTCGCTGAAATGCCGCCGTGGCTCATTAAGCTTCACGAGAAGCCGGTGCAGACATCGAAGCCCACTGGCCCGACGCCATGCCATGCGAACACCCGTGGCAGCCGTACTACCGCACTCACGAAAGACATCGGCGCTCTGCTCCGGCGTAAATTTCCAGTTGAGGCCATCGAGGCGGCGATGCTGGCGACAAACCGGATCAAGAATGACCCTCCCCTGCCGGAATCGAAGGTCATCGACACCGTACACGACATGGCCAAACGGTATCGAGGTCCGGAACCATCTGGGGTGACTACAGCTCCCGCCGAGCCAATAACGCCAGATCGAGCATCCACGCTGGCGGCTGAACTGCTCACGACCATCAAGTCCTGGATCACAGGTTATGTCATCGTTTCGGAGGAGCAAGCAACGATTCTTGCTGTTTGGGTCCTTCACACCTATGTGCTCGCTGCCGCCGATATTACTCCGTATCTCCACATCACGGCAGCGGAGAAGGAGTGCGGGAAGAGTCTGCTGATGGATGTGTTAGCTGCCGTTGCCTGCAATCCAATCCGATCTGGGGGCATGACGGCAGCGGCGTTGGTTCGCACAGTTGACGCTCACGAGCCCACCCTGTTTCTGGATGAGATGGACGCGGCGATGGGTGGTGACAAAGAGTATGCGGAGGCGCAACGATGCATATTGAACGAGGGCTTTCACCGCGGCGGTACGTTCTATAAATGCGACGGCAAGAACCACGACCTGCGCGCATTCAATGTGTATTGCTGCAAAGCATTCGCGGGCATCGGCAGCCTTCCCGACACGGTGGCAAGTCGCTCCATCATGATCGAGATGCGCAGGAAGTTGCCCACGGAGATTGTCAAGTCGTTCCGCCACAAAGCAGTGAGGGCGGAGGCCGCTCCAATCGCGGCGGCTTTGGAGAACTGGGGGCGGAGTGCTGGTCCATATCTACAGAACCTCACACCTGCACCGATTGCCGGCCTGGGAGATCGCCAGAACGACATCGCCGAGCCTCTTCTTGCCATTGCAGGGCTTGCTGGCGGAGAGTGGTGCCAGAGCCTAACCGACGCCTTGCGGGCCGTCTACGGGTCATCCAGCGCGGAAGCCGCGTCTGATGGCGCGACCTTGCTGCGCGACATCCGCGATATCTTCGATGAACGTTTGACTGAAAAGATCTCGTCCAAAGACCTGGCTGAGTGTCTGTGCGGGATCGAAGGCCGTCCCTGGGCTGAATGGTCGCGCGGGCGGCCGATTTCCCCCAACCAAATCGCCAGAATACTCAAGAGATTCAGCATCCACCCGCAGACAATCCGGACAGCGGAGGGCACACCGAAGGGGTATCGCCGCGCGGATTTTGAGGATGCTTGGGCAAGGTACTGCCCTCTCCCCCTGAATTCAACCGCAACAACGCCACAACCAGCCTCTCCTTTGGCGGAACCCCGATTTTCAAACGGCAACACGCCAGCCTCTGTTGCGGTTGCCAATAGTGCCTCAAACCCGCATGAACAAAGGGGTGTGGCGGCTGTTGCGGTTGGGCAGCGAGGGGAGCGAGCCATGGCGATTGGAATATGAGCGCAGTATTGGAACTGATTCGGGCAGTTGAACCGAATGGCGGTCAAGTCGAGGTAAAGGACCACTGGTTCACGCGTATACACCAACGGCATTCTCTCGGATGGCTGTGAGGATTGCCACCATCTCTGTAACCTCCGGGTCAGTGAAGACGCCAGCCACCCCTTCTGGATGTGTGTCCGTGAAGGGAGGGTCATATAGCTGGGCTGGGTCGACGTAACCTCGGCGAGTCAATAGGTCAACGATAAGCTCGACAAATTGGTTCTGGCTGGCCGTGAGCGTCTTCCCGCTCAGGAAGGCCTGGAATGCCCGCCGCGCCGCACCGCGGTCCAGCCCAAGTAGCGAGCGGACGAAGAGTCCTAGCCCGCCTGTGTCCCGTCGAAGGACGGAAAGTTCATCGGAGCTGGCGCCCTCGCTTCGGAAGATGGTCTCAAGTTCCATCAGGTCCGCCCCCGTCAGCGGCTCATTCCATTTCAGATGCTGGATGGCAGGTCGTCCCTCGTACTTGGTCAGGAAGTGCTGCGCTTTGGCGCGGAAGCGGGCGATGTCCACCCCCGGAGAGGCTGCCGGCAGCAGGTCGGGAACAGGTGTGTGGTCAGCCAATTCATCCGGGAAGTCGGTAACAACAATTGGTCGGATGTTTGGCTCGATCAGTTTCACCAGGGGGCGGAGGCGCAACCGCATCTCTTCCAGTGTCGAGAGTGTGATGTCTCGCCAGAAGTCATCCGTCTGGATCTCCTGTAGCAAAGGCAGCTCCGCTGCAATCATCGGAATCACCGATTTCGCCTCCAGCAGTCCAGCCAGAACAACTACCTTCTGCCCCATGCCGAGGAAGGTGCGCTCTCGGCGAAGCATGGCAAGCTGCATCTTTAGAATCAAATGATCGAAGACCTTTGCGGGCCCTTCGGTATCCGTGACCGAAGTCGGTAGTCTAGCGAGTGGGTCGAGATCGCTGATCTGCTCAACATCGATCCTCCCAAACGCATCCGTTGCGGAATATCGTTCGACAGAACGGCGGTGAGGCCGAACCTCGAAGGTGTCGAAACTCATCCCGGCGATCTGCTTGCGGAGCATCTCGACAATCGCCGCACGAAGACTAAGGGTCGCCTCGCTATGCTGGGTCCCGTTCTCCGCCTGCTGGTCGAGCTCATGGAGCAGTTGGACGCGCCGGCGAAACAGCCTCGATGTCAGGCTTGCGGTTGTCGCTCCGTCCTGGGCGTTTGGGCTAATTCCGAAGTATTCGAAGTTGCCGCAATAGTCGAAGATCAGGAATTCTGTCTTGTCTTGGCGTGGGCCGAAGAGGTCCTTGCGGAGGCGGGTACCGCGGCCGATCATCTGCCAGAACTTCGTCTTGGAGCGAACCGACTTGAAGAATGCCAAATTGACGACTTCAGGCACATCGATGCCAGTGT
>Ga0302319_10018662_pt1 | contig 12638 bp, 7 predicted proteins | sample Bog_T0_2_FD_203319 | JGI IMG/M metagenome (GOLD analysis project Ga0302319, IMG submission 203319) | Peat permafrost microbial communities from Stordalen Mire near Abisko, Sweden - Bog_T0_2 | ecosystem: Environmental > Terrestrial > Soil > Wetlands > Peat | place: Sweden: Abisko, Stordalen Mire...
CCGGCAAAACGATCGGCGCCTGCGGAGTGATGTGGTCGTAATACATACCCGCGCCGAATTGCCAGCCAGGCATCCAGTCCGGCTTGGCGGTGAATGCGATATTGACCGCCTTGGAATCAGTGTTGTCCACCACCTGCTGGACCACATTCTTGTTCGGGTTGGTGGTGTAATCGAGCCCGTTACCCCCTTCAAGAAAGTAATTCAAATTCCAGCTGCCCGAGGGAATGGCCCCGTGGAGCGAAGCGCCTACCATGTGGACCGGCAATAGTCCGCCCGAGTCCTCAAAGTCCAAAAACGAAGGACGGCCCACCGCGTTCTGGAACCAGGTGCCATGATGATAGGCCGTATTGTAATAGCCCAAGGCCGTGTGGAACCGGCCTAAATCCACATTGAAGTAGGGGCTGGGCTCGTATTGTAACATCAACCGCTCGATGTCCACCCCCATTTCATTGTCGAGGTTCGCCGAAAGCACCGATTCCGACAAAACCGAAAACTCCTCAGCCAGTTGCGCGCTGATGAACAGGTCAAACTCGCCCAGAAAAAATGTGTTCTTGCCGCCGGTCTCAGTTACGCCGAGCAGGCTGGTGCCGCGGCGATTGTCCGCCGCATAGTCAATGTCCCCAAATCCATGAAACTGTATCGTGGGATATTTGGGCGGGGGTGGCATCGCCGACCCGCCGTCGTCCGCCGTTTTCGCTTCGTGCGCCAGCTGCAACTTGAGCGCCTGGATTTCGGCTTCCTGCCGGTCCACCCGCTGCAACAATTGTTGGACGGGATCGCCGGTGGGGGCATTCGTTTGCGCGGTCGCGGGGTTGGTAATGAAGTAACTGTTCGCCAGAGTACTCATGGCCAAAACCAACCGGCATGGGCTGCAAGGATTATTCATCGTTTTCTAGGTCTCTGAGGTTGCGGATGGTGGCAGTTCAAGGCTGCGTTCTGTAGGTTTCCAACTGCGACTTTTCTGGATCTTCCATCGTCATTTTTTGCAGTTACTTAAGTCGAAATTGTAAAATTAAGGTTGCGCTAATTTTGCGCTGCCGCGCTCACCACCTCCGCCAATTCGTCCAGATCGGCATGAATTCCATCCTGCCGCCGCACGATCTGACCGTTTCCGTCCAGCACCACCAGTTGGCTCGAATGCCGGATCAGCCCCGCCCCATCCCGCCCGAAGCCGATCCCCAGAGCCGCAGCCAGTCGGGCGGTGTCCCCAAGCGAGCCTCGCAACAGCCGCCAATGCTGGGGAGCGAGTCCCTGGTTGAAACGATAGTTCTTGAGCACCCCCATCGTATCGTTGGCCGGATCCAGGGTGACCAGCACATACGCCGTCCGTCGGCGAACCTCCGCAGGCAATGAAGCTTCAATCTGTTTCATGTCGTTCTTGGTAATGACGCAAATGCCTTCGCAAGTCGCGTAGAACATCGATATGACCACCGGCTGCCCATGTAATGAAGCCAGTTGAAATGCCTGCCCCTCGTCGTCCTGCCAGGAAGCCCGCAGATCAACCGTGAGGTTGGTGTCTATTATGTTGCTGGCTGCCCGTTTGCCCGTTTGCCCACCAGGCTGGCAACAGCCGCGGTGCTCCGGAGCGGTGCAACCTGCCAGCATCGCGGCCAGGGCCATGATGCAAAATAAGCTCGGACCCCGCATGGATGTCATGGTTCGTCATCGGACTGTTTCCGGGTGGGCTTGAGCAGAAACTTCTGATCCCAGTGACGCCGGGTGGGTTCCAGCCTGGATTGCCAGTGCAATTTAAGCGCTCCGGGCACCCATTCCTAACCCCACGCCTGTGGCATCCATCTCGCCTCAGCCTAGCGCTTGGCCGTAAACAGATAATGACCGGATGCCACGCGCACAACCGCCAGGTTCCCTGCCGCTTGGAGGACGGTGACGCCCTCGTCCAGATTGATGGGTTTTCCGCTTTCGGTCACCGAGCTTGCATCGCTTGTTGGCAGATGGACGGTGGCGCTGGAATTCGGAGGCACGGTCACTTCCAGATTCAGTAAATCTGCCTTCTTTTCCCAGCGGCTCTTGATCTGCCCGTAGGGCGATTGGGTGGAACCTTCGGCAAACGTCAGATTGCCTGTCACCAATGGCTCGATGAGAAACGATTGGTAGCCAGGATGCTCAGGATCCGGGCGGATGCCGGCGACGTCCTTAATAAACCACGACGCTATGCCCGTGTAGCAGGTGTGGACGCGGCTGGTCACATCCACATTCCAGTATTCCGGCCAGGTGTTTTCACCGCGTTTCAGAAAATAGCCGTAACTCGGTTCCTCCGTCCTGGCCAGGGGCACAAACGCCAGATCTGGACGGGGCGAATCTTCCACCAGATATTTCAGCAACACCGGCAACCCTGAACTGCCCATGTCGAAATAAGGATGGGTGGCAAATTCCTGCTCCAGCGTGCCTTCGACGGCTGGACGATGCTCCACCGGAACAATGCCCGTCAACAACGCAAACGCCTGGCGGACCTGGTTTCCGCCACAATACAGGTCGTTGGTTGGGTTGAAAAAAGCCAGGTTTATCCGCGGCGTCAACTCGTCCAGCCGCCGACGGTAAAGCGCCACGTCCTCAGGGTGGTTCAATGTGCGCGCCAGTTTGATGAACGTTTCCAGATTGAAGGCATATACGCAATTGTTGAAATACAGCGCTTCCGGCGAACCGCCCCGTTCCCGGCGCTGCCCCGGCGCGGCCCAGTCCCCAAGAAATTTACCCCAATGATTCGCGTAGTTTTGCAACAAACCGTCCTGGACCCGGCTGGCCAGGAATTCCAGCCAGCGCTTGCTGGAAGGATAGTTCAATTCCAAAACCCGCCGGTCGCCGAACGTCTCGTAGTGTTCCCAACTGATGTTGAGTCCGCAGCTGCTCCACATCGGTCCCCCATAGTGCTCGTTGATCTGCGGGGCAGTATGATTGATCCAGCCATTGGTTTCCTGCACGTCCGACCAGTCGCGCACCAGGTTCGCGTAAAACGCGCCCGAGTCATAGTTGGGCAGGCCTATGCCCCACGCGGTGGCAAAACTCTCCTCCCCATATCCCAGTCGTTCCCGGTGCGGACAATCCGACGTGTAGCCCTCCACCGTGTTGCACCGGTACGTCCACAGGTCGGTCGCATAGATTCGGTTGAACAATTCGTTGGAACACTCAAAATGACCCGTGCGCCGGAGATCCGTCCCGATCGCGTAACCGGTTATATCGGATGGCTGGGGCGGTTGTTTTAGCCCCTCCAGGGTGACGTACCGGCCGCACGAATAGTTGAAGCGATTTTGAAACGCCTCACCGTTCCTGCCTTTGGCAACATACTCGCTGCGTTGCCCAAAATCCTGCGCCGTGTCGCTACGATTGGCCACCTTGATCGTCACCCCATCGCCGGCAGCCAGCCCGCTAAACTTGATTTCCAGCCAGCCGGAGAAGTTTCGTCCCAGATCCACCAGATACGTCTGGTTCGTCTGCGCTTTTTCCCGTTTCACCGATAACGCCTTGAAGGCTTCAATCACGCGCGTCGGCGGGATCATTTGGGCTGACAGCGTGGCGTCTACCGTGGTCGCGGCGGCCATCGGCCACCCGCTGTCGTCGAAAATTTCCGCGTTCCACCCGGCAAGGTATTTCCGGGCATCCATCTTTTCGCCTCCATTGTCCATGTACATGGTTTTGCCCGTGTTTTCACTCGAACTGACCGCGCTGTGCCAAGTCGTGTCGCTCGCCACCGCTATGGGCTTGCCCCCCCGGGTCACTCCATTCATTTGCACGCGCAACGCGGGATGCGTCTTGAAAAAGGAATAGCGTGACCAGCCCGGGCCGGTCCACAGGGCAATCGTATTTGTTCCCGCCTTCAGCAATGGCCCCGCGTCGTAGGTCACATAAAACACCCGCCGGTCGAGGCGGGTCAACGCCGGGGTCAGGATGCGGTCGTCCACCTTTTGTCCATTGATGTAGAGTTCATGGTAGCCCACCGAGGCCACATGGATGAAGGCCGATGCCGCAGCCTGGTCCAGTACGAAATTTTTGCGGAACCAAATATGTTTCTCCGCCGCGGCGTTGGGATGCTTGATCCAGGTTCCGGTCCAATCGGCGGGCGATAACAAGCCCATGGAAAAACGCGCCATCGAACTCCAGTCGGATGGGTGTCCCGCCGGGTCGAACACCCGTACTTTCCAGTAACAGTCCTGATTGGAAACCAGTTGGTGTCCGCCGTAGGGAACCAGGCTGGACTGCGGCGAGGTGACGATCCCGCTGTCCCACAAATCGGCGCGGCCCGTTTCCAGCAGGGACTTCCGGCTGGCCACCATCACCCGATAGGCCTTCTGCTTCTGGCCCCGCACTCCGGCCAGCGCCGGTAGCTTCCAGCTTAGGCACGGCGCCGCGACATCAATCCCCAGCGGCTCCGTAAGATATTCGCATTGCAAGTCCCATGGACACCGGGAATCGGAGGACAGATCGCCGGGAAATCCCTGGGCGCAGGCGGTCAGCAGCCGGGTAACCACCATGACGGAGGCACCGAAGCGGATAAGATTCTTCATAAAAACGTTTTAACGGCCCGGCGTGTGTTGGCGTACAGTTAACCGCCCAACGATTCATCCGTCAAGCGCGCCAGACCGCAAACCCGGGTCACGAGACCCAGCCTCCGTACAAGTAAGTATCTTGGAATATTAACGTCTTCCTTGAGTATAGCAGTGCCAGCAGTATTGCGAGCACCAGCAACGCGGTCGCCTTTCCTGCTTTTGGCAGTCGAACCGAATAACTGAAAAGGTGAGCCCAACCGATGATCAGCAGGATGGTCCACGGTAGGGAATAGCGAATGAGGCTGCGAAAAGAAACCGCGGCCACCCCCGCAGCCGACAGGTACCACAACGCCAGCGCCCCGAGATACCAAGGAAGGCGTATTCTCCAGAGTCCGCCTCTCCGAAATTTCGGCGAATCGCGAAAGCCACGGAAGGCGATAAACTCAACCAGTGCCGTTAGCAGCAGTATTGCCGGGGTCCAACTCATGGCCTTCCAATCATCATTTCCCGTCAAGTCATAGTTATTTGCCTTAAATACTGCCAAATAATCCGGCACGACCTCCCACCCCGCCTTTTGGTTTTTCATATAATGATCAAACTCCCCGAAATGAATTTTGCAATATACAAAAAACAAGCCTGCTCCCAGTGCGGAGAATGCTCCAATCAGAAGGCTTTTTATTAGCGATGGTCTCTTTCTAAACAGCCAGTTCAGGCCCGCCAGACCGGCCATCGGAATTCCCATGATTCTGGTGCTGCTTAAGACGAACCCGGAAACCGCCCAGCCCAGCTCGGTTCGCGGCGACCGGCCCAAGGAAAAATAAACAATCAATACCAGCGTGGCGCAAAACAGCGATTCCGCATAACCCATCACCAGATAAAAGGAACACGGATGCGCAAAAATGCCGCCAACCGCCAGCGCTTGATACCGTGCTTGAACCCGCCAGTGTTGCAACAACCTCAGAAACACCGCCCAGAATATTACGGCGGCGGTTTGCGCCACGAGTAGTAAGGCTACTTCCGAATTGATGCCAAGTTCAATATGAAGAAACCGGGCGATCAACGGATATCCGGGAAAAAAACTGGCATTATCCTTGGTTTTACCCGGCGGAGGCTCGGGCACATACTGGCTGGCGGGAGCTGCCATGCCATACCCGGCATAGCCCCTTTCAACGATGTCGCGATAGTGATGGCTGTCCCACTGGCAAAGCCTCGTGTACGCGATGCCCAGATTCGCTGCGTTGCGGTCGGAAAACACCATGGCCGTGGCCACCTGCAAAAGCACGAGGCCGAGCGCTATAAGCCAGGTTTTCATGTTTGGGGAGGCCTGGTTTCAAACACGGCCTGGTCACTGTCGGATCCCACTTCGATGTATTCCGCGTCTTGATTCACGGCCCATACATCATGGCGCTTTCGACCGGCCAGGATGTTTTCCACCGTGAGCATCGCAGTCATGATGGCATGATCCTGATTGTTGTATTTGTGCATGCCATTGCGCCCCACCAGATGCAGGCTCGGATGGCGGCCTTCAATCTCGTCGCGAATCACTTTCACGTTGCTTCCATACTCGTCATCATACACCGGATAGGCCTTGGCCTGGCGCACCACGCAGCCATCCACCACCGCTGCGGGTTCCGCCAATCCAAGTTGCGCAAACTCGCGCTTGGCAAGCTCGATGAGCTCCTGGTCGGCGGTCTTCCAAAGAGCGTCACCTGCAAAGCAGAAATACTCCAGCCCATAGCAGCCAAAGGCGGGATCCGGAACCATTTCCGGGGACCAAGACTTGAAATTCTGGATTCTGCCCACTTTGACCTTGGGATCGTGAATATAGATCCAGTTGTCCGCAAACGGTTCCCGCCCTTTGAGAATGAGAATCACCGTCATGAATTCCCGGTACTTCAACGATTCCGCGGCCCGGCGTGCCGCCGGCGACATCAGCGGCTGAATCATCAACACGACTTCCCGCAACGGCGCCGATGAAATCACCTCGTCGGCCTCCAACCATTCAACTTTTTCGCCGTGGTCGGATCGATAGTGCACCCGCCATTTGCCGGTTTCACTCGAATACTCCAGCCGTTCGGCGCAGCATCCCATATGAATGCTGCCGCCCAACGCACGGATCTTTTCGGCGCAAGCCTCCCACATCATACCCGGGCCCTTTCGAGGATAATGAAACGTATCGATTAATGACTTGATCACCGGGCCGTTTCCAGCACTGCCGGAACCAGCCTTGCGGGGGAAAATTGCGCGCCAGATCGCCGTCCCCAGCGAAAGCCCCTTGATCCTTTGTGCCGCCCAGTCCGCGGAAATTTCCTTGCAATCCATCCCCCAGACCTTTTCCGTGTAAGTCTTGAAAAAAATCTGGAACAGCCTCCGTCCGAACTGGTTCACAACCCAATCCTCAAACGATCTTACCGGGTGAATTTGCCGGATCCGCGCCTTGCCATAGGACAAGACACACCGCGCTGATTCCAACACGCCGAGTTTTATCAATGCCTCAAACGCGCGCAGGGGATAGGAAAAAAAACGCCCCCGATAATAAATTCGCGAACTTCGCGGTCTTTCCAGGAAGTCGTTCGGCAGTATCTCGCGCCAAAATTGCTCGACGCGTTCCGACTTTGAAAAGAATCGGTGTCCGCCGACGTCAAAATGAAATCCTTTGTATCTGACGGTCCGTGAAATCCCCCCCACATACTTCGGATCCGCTTCCAAGACCGCCACCCGCCTCCCCTGCTGCGCGAGCAAATAGGCCGCTGTGAGCCCGGCCGGACCTGCGCCAAGCACAACGACTCCGGCCCCGGCTTGCTTCTGCCCGTCACTGAGAATCATGGGATTGTCTGATTGACCCAAATTGTGAAATAAGCGTCTCGAAAACTCAAGATTATTAGTCTTTGTCAGGAGAATCTGGCCTGCATTTTCCCTTGCCCCATCAAGGAAACGTCTGCGGGCGCCCCCTCAAAAAGCATCGGCCATTCATGTTCCCTGGATGGACCTCGGCACTGCCGGTTCAATGATTGCGGATCAGCCGTCCGGCCCTGTCCTAAAAGGCGCAGCCAACGCGGTCCCCGTCCAAGCCTATTGGCAATGCTAAGCTTTAACCCTCTGTGTTCGTTCGCAAAAACGCCTGTCTTCCAAAGGGGCCAGTATTGCAGGCGGTTGACAAAGTGAAAATATTTTGATAACCTATGTTCCAAAAAGTGAGTCATGATGCCTAAACCATAATGAACATGGGTAAACTAGAGTCCTTGCAAATCAACCCTCGTCCGGCTGGGGTCAAACCAGGTCAAACCAAAAATGAACGCCAACCACCAGCCTTGGGCTATCAAGAAGACTGGGACTTACTGCCAGTCGGACAGTGTAGGTCAGCCCGTCCCATCCGGCCAGGCTGCCAGTCGGTCAAAGCAGGTAAAACCAAATTTACAGGTTCATGGTCAAACCGAGTCTGTTATAACTCCTTCCAAATCAACGATCGGCCTCCATGGGTCAAACCAGGTCAAACCAGCACGTATCGCCATCGCCCTCCCAATGGTCCAACCGGCGATCGGGTCAAACCGGGTAAAACCAAAACCGAACTTGTCACACACATGCAACTCTTCGGATTCCCGTCTGGTCGCCTGACCCGGCTTCCATGCCGGAGCCGGCAAGCGGTCAAACCAGGTAAAACCAAAAATGGTAGGCCTGGGCTTCCTCCTCCGGTCATCCTAATGCAAAAGCCATTGATCTAAAATGGCGAATGAAATTTTACATGCCGTAAGTGGTTGATTTTAAAGGGGCTTATGCCAAATGCTCCCATCGAATGTCTCGGTTTTCTTGGCTTTTGTTCCTCATCATGTCCGGGTGATGATCGCCAATCCGAACCATAAACCTTGTTTGCCGGGATTTGGCACCAAGTTTGAACGGCTTGGCGGCTTGTCAAATCGAAGTCTCTGGTTTACTTTTCCGTTAATGTCGTTTAAGCAACATTTTGTCATGGCCGCCCTGCTTGGTTGCGGAACTCATTTTATTTTTGCCGACACCATCCAGCTCAAGGACGCCTCATCCATCACCGGCAGGATCCTCGAGGAAAAATCTGATGCGCTCATCGTCGACGTTGGTTACACCGCCTTAGTGGTGCCCCGCAGCGCCATTACTAGTGTAGCCAAGGTTGCTGCCGGCGCTAATGTCGCCAGTGTGGCTGCCGCCGGAACCGCCGCCGGACAGTTTTATTCCGCCGTCACCAGGTCCTCTCCCGCGCGCGATGTCAGTTCGCTCGTCAAACAGATCGGTGAGGCGGTCGTCCAGGTCAAGACGCCCGGCGGATTGGGCTCGGGCTTTTTCATCAACGAAAATGGTTATTTGATCACCAATTTCCACGTCATTGAGGGCGAAACCGAGATTTCCGTGGAAGTATATCAGCAGCACGATGGCCAGCTCGACCGGGAGACCTACAAGCAGGTCAAAATTATCGCCATCAACAAATTTCACGATCTCGCGCTCCTGCAAATTGAGGACAAGGACGCCCCGAAGTTTAAACCTGTGACGCTCGGCAGCGCGGACGCTCTGAATGTCGGCGACGGCGTCTTTGCCATCGGTAGCCCGCTCGGCCTGGAACGTACCGTGACCCAGGGTATTTTAAGTACCAAAACCCGCCAGCTCGAGGGTGAGTTATATTTGCAGACCAGCACTCAGATCAACCCCGGCAACAGCGGTGGCCCGCTCTTCAACCTCGCCGGCGAAGTCGTCGGGGTTACCAACATGAAGATCACCTTTGGTGAAGGCCTCGGCTTTGCCATCCCTGTGGAATTGGTGAAAAGCTTTCTCGACCATCGCGATGCCTTTGCCTACTCCACCGACAATCCGAACAATCCCTTCCGCTATCTCGAACCCCCGAGCCGGACCAAACAGAAAGTGGAAGCTAAATAAATCCTGGCGGTCAATACCGCCAACCACACCGCTCCCGAAATCCTACCCCCAATGACAACAAAATTTGTGCGTCTTGCCGTTGCGGCATTGTTACTGACCGCGTTCCGGCTCCCGGCGGCCATCGCCCCGGCGGAAAATCTTCTGCCGGCCGACACCCTGGGTTTTTTTGCGGTGCCGGACTGCGCTGCTGCCCGCACCGCGGCCAAGTTCTCGGCCAGCTGGATGTTTTGGGGGGACCCTTCCATGCGGCCATTTCGCGACAAGCTGGTTGCCAAATGGAACCAACAGTTCATTGCACCGATCGAACGCGATCTGGGGATCAAGGTCGCTGATTTCATCGACCTGCCGCAAGGTCAGTTCACCCTCGCCGTGACTGTCAATGGCTCCAACGGGCACGATGACATCCCCCCAGGCCTGCTGCTCCTGCTGGACGCGAAGGATAAAACCGATGCCCTCAAGACCAATCTCGCCGCGCTCGTCAAGAATTGGACCGATGCCGGACGCGCGTTGCGGACCGAACAAATCCATGGCCTTACCTTCACGGTGGTGCCGCTCACCAGCAACGATTTCGCCGGTATCCTGCCCAAAAAACCGGCGGTTTCGGAAATCGACAAGGAACCCGCCAAGCCGGCTAAACCTGGCCAGATTTATTTCACCCAGTTTCAATCCCTGCTCGTGGTTGGCAATTCTTCCACCGCCGTCGAGGCTGTGGCGGCGCATCTAACCGGCGGCAACGTGCCCGCCATTGCCGATAATCCCGTATTCGCCGCCGATAAACTGGCGCAATTCCGCGACAATCCGCAATATTACGGCTGGTTCAATGGCAAGACGTTTTTCGATCTCGTCGGCCAGGCGCCCGCCAGTGATGACGCGGAGGCCGCGCCTTCGCCATTGCCAGGCTTGACCTCGGCGAAGGCCTTCGGAGCGCTCGGCTTGGGCGGCATGAAATCCGTCAGCATCGCCGTGCGGGAAACGCGCGAAGGTGGCACGTTCACCCTCCACATCTCCGCCCCGGAATCCGCCCGCACCGGCCTCCTGAAAATCATCGCTATTCCGCCCAAGGACGCCAGCGTGCCCCCGTTTGTGCCGGCGGATGCTGTGAAATTCACCCGCCTCCGCCTGGATGGTAAACAGACTTGGGCCGAATTGCAGAAGATGGTGGCCGGATTGTCCCCCAGTGGCGAGGCCAGCTTGAACGCACTGATTAACGTCGCCAATTCCATGGGCCAGCAAAAGACCCCCGGATTTGACATTCGCACGGATCTTTTTGGCAACCTGAACGACGACTTCATCACCTATCAGAAACCCGCCTCCGGCAACTCCCTGGCGGAATTGGGCTCACCCCCCACCATCTACCTCATTGCCGTAGCCAATCCCGACGCGATGATCAATGCCATAAAGACCCTGGCCGGACTCAGCAATCCCCAAGAAAGCGAATCCCAGCCCCGGGAATTTCTCGGCCGCAAAATCCATACCATCTCCCTGAAATCCGTGCGTACGGCCAGTGGGGCCGAGACCCGTTCTCTCTATGTTTCGTCCAGCGGCGGCTATGTCGCCCTGAGCACCGACAGCGCCATTCTGGAGGAATTTCTGCGCAACGCGGATGGCCAGAACAAGGCTCTGCGCGATAATGCCGGGCTGGCTGGCGCCATGCAGCACCTCGGCGGCGCCGGGGGCGGTTTGTTTGGCTTTGAAAACCAACGGGAAGGAATGCGCGTTGCCTTCAAGGCATTCAAAAACACCATGACCGCTGATAACGCTCTCAAAATGTTCCCGCCCGCCTTCCGCGAGTGGCTCGACTTCAGTCTGTTGCCGGACTATGAGTCCGTTTCAAAGTATTTTTGTCTTTCCGCCTTTGTGGGCGGCGCAAATGCCGACGGCCTGACATTTACCTTCTTCAGCCCCCGGCCGCCGCAATTGAATTGAGTTTGGGTTTACCAATTCGCCAGCGCCTATCACACCCGCTAACTTCCGTTCCCCGCCCCGATTTGCTGCTGGATCACGCCGCAGATTTTTTTGGACCAGCTGCTGAGGGCCCTGGCGTCGCGGCCTTCCACCAGCAGGCGCACCTTGGGTTCGGTGCCGGAGTATCGCAGCAGAAGGCGGCCGCCCTGTGCCGATAATTCTTTTTCGGCCGCTGCCAGCAACCGGCTCAGACCCTCCAATTGTTCAAAGGGCTTTTTCTCCCGCACCCTAATGCTGGTTACCTGTTGCGGAAAGCGTGTCCAGCAACGCGTCAGTTCTGAGAGTGGCGTGCCCCGGCCCTTGAGCAGGCGGAGGATTTGGAGCGCGGCCACCAGGCCGTCGCCCGTGGTGCTGTAATCGCGGAAGATCAAATGGCCGCTCTGCTCGCCCCCGAAGTTGAAGCCGCCATGAAGCATCGCATCAATGACGTGCTTGTCGCCCACCGGGGTACGCAACATTTTCCCGCCGGCCTGCTTGATGGCGGCCTCCAACCCGGCATTGCTCATCACCGTGGCCACCAGCGTTTTCTTGGCAAGCGCTTTTTCCGCCAGCATCCCGAGGGCGGTGATGGCCATGATGTCGTCCCCGTCAATCAAATTGCCCTTTTCGTCGCACAGTAACACCCGGTCCGCGTCCCCGTCATGGGCAATGCCGATGCTCGCACCGTGTTCCACCACTTTTTGGCACATCGCTTGCGGATGGATGGAGCCGCAGTTTTCATTGATGTTTTTTCCGTCCGGTTGGTTGCCATGGACAATGACCTCCGCGCCCAATTCGCGCAGGACGCAGGGCGAAGCCTTGTAGGCCGCTCCGTGCCCGCAGTCGAGGACGATTTTAATGCCCTCCAGTGTCGAACCCTTGGGAAAGGAGGACTTGGCAAATTCAATGTAGCGGCCGAGGGCGTCGTCGATGCGCACGGCCTTGCCTATGTGCTCGGCGCTCGGGCGTATGTTTTCCACCTCTCCGGAGAAGACGAGTTCCTCGATGCGGTTCTCAATCCGGTCGTCCAGCTTATAGCCGTCGGCGCGGAAAAACTTGATTCCATTGTCCGTGTATGGGTTGTGCGAGGCAGTGATGACGATGCCGGCGTCGGCGCGCAGGCTGCGGGTGACATAAGCCACGCCCGGGGTGGGCAGGGGACCAATAAAGAGTACGTCAACGCCCATGGAAAGAATGCCCGAGGAAATGGCGTTTTCCAGCATGTAGCCCGAGAGGCGCGTGTCCTTGCCGATGACGATCTTGTGTTTGCCGCGCCCGCGCGCCTGTGATTCC
>Ga0302319_10018666_pt1 | contig 12634 bp, 6 predicted proteins | sample Bog_T0_2_FD_203319 | JGI IMG/M metagenome (GOLD analysis project Ga0302319, IMG submission 203319) | Peat permafrost microbial communities from Stordalen Mire near Abisko, Sweden - Bog_T0_2 | ecosystem: Environmental > Terrestrial > Soil > Wetlands > Peat | place: Sweden: Abisko, Stordalen Mire...
CCGCTCAACCTCGCCGCTCGTGGTTAATACCGCAATCAAGCCGGGGATGCTGTCCACCGTCAAGCGAGCCTCATACTCGCTTTCGCGAAACTTCTCCTCAGCGCGTTTTCGGTCCTCAATATCGGTCATCAGAGTGGACCACCCAATGATTCTGCCGGCTGAATCGCAAATCGGGAGGTTGCGAATCTGGAACCATCGATAAACGCCATCGGCCCGACGGCAGCGACCCTCAAAGTCGTACGGAGTTCCGGTTGTCATCGAACGTGTATGAGCTTCGATCACGTGCGGCAGGTCATCTGGATGGACCGCATCGCCGACCGCCCAGGCATTTATTTCATCGAGCGTCTTTCCGAAATACTTCAGTAGTTGCTGATTGGCAAGCTCGATCTGACCAATCGGACTCAAGGTACACACAAGCCCGGGAATACTGTCGAGAATCTTGCGTAAGTCGTTTTCGCTCGCTTGCAGGGCCTCCTCGGCGCGCTTCCGGTCGTCGATATCGGTGATAAGACCAAACCAGCGGATTATGCTGCCTTCCGAGTCTCGCACAGGAAGAATGCGCGTCTGCGACCACCGAAAGACGCCATCCGCCCGGCGATAACGGAGTTCACTCTCAAAGGGAGTTCCCGTTGTCATTGCATGCGTAAGTTCCTCGATCACGCGAGGAAGATCTTCTGCGTGCACCGCGCCGTTGGTTCCCCAGGAGTTCAACTCCTCAAGAGTCATGCCGAAGAATTCCAGCAGCCTTCGATTGGCAAGATCAATCTGACCCGCTGGATTCAGTGTGCATACAAGCCCAGGAATTCCGTCGAGAATCTGACGGAGATTGGTTTCGCTTGCTCGCAGAGCTTCTTGAGCGCGTTTCTGGTCGTCGATGTCGGTTGTGGTACCGACGAATTTGAAGACTCTTCCTTTGGCATCGCGCAGCGGCACGGCTTGCTGCAGGTGCCAGCGATAAGTCCCGTCCCGAGCGCGGAGAGACCTGGTTTCGAACGCAAAACCCTGCCCCAGACGTACTCCTTCGCGAAATGACATCGATGCTGTTTCGCGATCCTCGGGATGGACCGCGGCCATCCAGGCCTCGGGATGCGACCGGACGAAATCGAGAGTCTGACCGGAGAATTCAAGCCAAACCCGATTCACGAAATCCGGCGTCCCATCCGCCCTTAGCGTCCATGCCGATACAGGAAGATGCTGCAGCATCCCGGCCTCGAGTTCGAGCTCTTCGACCGCTTCGGCAAGCTCTTTTGTCCGTTCTGCTACTCGCCGATCGAGTTCGCTTTCTACCCGCGTTTGCTCATTCTTGCGAAGTGCCTGCTGCATCCCGATAGCCAGCTGATTTGCAGCTACGTTGAGCACCACGCTCTCGGTTTGTTCCGGAAAACCTACCCTTCGTGACCCCGCCAGGATAACCCCGAGCTCGCCCCCTATTCCCACTCGTATGGGAAATACCGAAACCTCCTGCCCTCCCAGGTTCCTGCGAATTCCTTCCGGCCCTTGCTGCGGGTCTTCATCGAACCATTCCTTCAGGGCCCGCTTGAGGTCCTCCCGGCGTTGGCTCTCCCCGTATGGCTGCGCAGTCCTGAGCGCCTCGATCGGCGCTTCACATGAGTCAAGTCGCACCCGCGCATAAAGACAATCCAGATCGAGCATCTCAAGAATCGCATCGAGAAAGGTGTCCAGGATTCGATTCGGCTCGTTGCCACTCCAGACCGCCGGAAGTGCAAGCACGCCGGCCAGGTCATTCATGCAGCGCTGCAGCCGCTCTAAATCAGCCGAAGGATCCGTCGGTTGCTGGCGCATACTTGCCTGCCGTCACTGAGGACTTGTTCTTCCAGCCCGCCGAGAGACTTCACCACTCATCGCTTAAGAACAAGCGAAGGCTCGAAAGTCAGGCGTTCTGGGTGGGCGGGGAATGGAGTGACTTACGCGAACTTGCTCGCATGCCGAACGTGCATAAAGTCGAAATAATTCTATAACGCCAAAGACCTGAGTCGACCCAAAAAATTCCTGATCCTATCGAATTCGAATCAAATACACATCTCAGTTATGATCGCTGCAAATGACCGGAAGAATCCTGGTCTTGCCAGCGTTTCAATTTCGATCAATGAAATGTGTAGGTTAATCAGGGGCTCGCATATTGCGAATTCTCGCGCGCAACCAATCGACGGCTCCCCGCAGCCGATCAGGGAAAGGCCCACGGAGCCGATCACCTGTCAGGGGATGGCGAAGCTACCACGACTCATCTTCCGCACGCTCAAGTGATAGTTAGCGGATGCAATCGCCCTTACATCTCCATGCTAATGCGCGGTTGGCCGATAAATCTCTTCTCTCATGTTCTGCGAGCCATCTGCGGAAGGTGTAATTAATCCCGCCGCCACTAAGGACGAGTACACAGCCTGTTCCGCCCTAAACCAGTCGACGTCGGGCGAGCCAACAGGGCTCCCCCTCTGTTCCCAAAGCTGATGCGCCAGCCTTGTCACGAGTTCATGCCGGCTCTCATACGCATGCTCCACCACGAGTTCCGGAAGCTGTTGCATATCGGGTAGTCGAGATTGGTCGGCCATCCTTACACCTCCACTTTTGAATCTGCGAGAGTGATCTTGCCTCGCCCCCCGCCATCTATCATTCGTTTGAATACCGCGCATGCAATGTCCTGCGATCGCCGTCCCAGTCAATCTAAAAGTTCATCGCCACGAAGGCTTCTCGTGCCACAGAATGAAAGGAGCCTCAAGCGGTACAAAGGCTCCTGCGTGGTGTGGAACGAGACGCGGCGTAAAGTCCACAACCGGTCGACTCGCCGGAGCAGTTGCGCTGTAGCTGAGGGCGCCTGTACTGTCAGCCCCGCGGTCGTCACGATTCATTGTTAGCTTGGTCGGGTTACCATCCTTCAGCGCCTCCGCGTAAAGTTCCACCGTCACTGCTGCGGGGTCGAGGTCACCAAGAAAAACCTGAACATGAAATAGATACTGGCCGTCCTGTTGCTCGACGGTCGCGGCGCCAAATCGCAGTGCCGGCCAATGCTTGGCCAGCTCGGCATGCCAGGCAACGATCTCTGCCGCAACTGCTCCACGATTCTCAGCGCGCTCGCGATAACCAGCCGCGGCCGGAAGATAATGGTCTTCGGTATATTGCCGCACCACTCGATTGGTCGAGAAGGTCGGAGTCAAGCGGGCCATGCTCTCACGCATGCGAGCAACCCACTTACCGGGAATTCCTTCCGCGTCGCGCGAATAAAACTCCGGGATAACTTCTTTTTCCAGTAACTCGTAGAGACTCTCCGCCTCAGCTGCATCCCACGAAGGATCATCCCCATGCTCACGCCCATCTCCGATCGCCCAGCCTACTTCCGGGGAATACGCCTCCGCCCACCAGCCATCGAGTTCCGAGAGATTCAATCCACCGTTCACCAGCACCTTCATGCCGCTTGTGCCGCTTGCTTCCCAAGGCCGTCGTGGAGTGTTCACCCATACATCCACGCCCTGAACCAGGTGCTCCGCCATGAGTACGTCGTAATCCGAAAGGAAGACCACTCGGGATCTAACTTCAGTTCGGCGTGCAAACTCAATCCACTGCCGGATCATTGCTTGCCCTTCAGCGTCCTGGGGATGCGCCTTGCCTGCAAGCACGAGTTGCACCGGGCGCTCTCGATTCATCAGAATGCTGACCAGCCGCTCCGGATCGTGCAGCAGAAGATTTGGGCGTTTGTACGTAGCAAACCGACGGGCAAATCCTAAAGTCAAAACATTGTCATCGAGCACCAGTGCAGCATCCGCCAGGTCTTCCAACGACCCTCCTCGAGCTGCTAATTGACGGCTGTAGAGTTTGCGGACGTACTCCACAAGCCCCCTGCACGTATCCGAACGGAGTTGCCAGAGGCTGAAATCGCTTGCTGCACGGATATCCTTTTCTTTGGCCGCCAAGGTTCCGTACCAGTATTCTTTGCCGCAAAGAAGTTCCCACAAGCGGTCCGCTTCCACGGAGTCCCAGGTCGGGGTGTGCACTCCATTGGTCACATGCGCTACCGGCACCTCTTCCTCAGGCCACCTGGGAAACAGGGGCTGGAAGAGCCGTCGGCTAACTTGACCGTGCAATTTGCTGACGCCGTTAATGGCGCCGCTGCCGCGGATCGCAAGATACGCCATGTTGAATGGCTCGGACGAGTCCTCGTGATCGCGTCGCCCCAGCGCCAGCAGATCGTCGACTGAAATTGAAAGCTGCTCTTCCGCATACCTCCTGAGGTATCGCCCGATCAGGCTCGGGGCAAACCTGTCAAAGCCTGCCTCCACCGCAGTATGAGTCGTAAAGAGATTGCCGGCACGCGTGGCCGCAAGCGCAACATCGAAGGGCTTCCCATTCTCTGCCATGAATGAACGCGCCCGCTCAAGCACAGCGAATGCGGCGTGGCCTTCATTCAAATGGCAGACCTCCGGCCGCAGTCCTAATGCTCGCAGCAGCCGCCAGCCCCCAATTCCGAGCACTAACTCCTGCCTCAAACGCAACTCCGGACCACCACCGTACAGTTCAGAAGTTATGCCGCGAAAGGACGGAAGGTTTGCTGGGTCGTTCGTATCCAGCAAATACAATTTGACCCGGCCCACTTGCACTTGCCAAACTCTGATCCACAACTTGACACCGGGCAAAGTGACGGGCAGGCGCAGCCATTCACCGTTTTGCTGCCGCACCGGTTGAATCGGAAGCTGGCCCGGATCATTGAATGGGTACAAGGCCTGCTGGTTGCCTGCGGCGTCGATTTCCTGGCGAAAATAACCTTGTTGGTAGAGCAGACCAATGCCCACCACCGGAACACCGAGGTTACTTGCAGCCTTCAATTGATCGCCCGCCACGTTGCCAAGTCCGCCCGAATAAATCGGCAGCGCTTCGCTCAGCATGAACTCCATTGAGAAATACGCAATCGTCGAAACGCCCGAATCCGGATGCGTCTTTTGAAACCATGACTCCGATTCTTCGGCAAGCGTCTTCTGACGGTGGAGATCAGCCAGCAGCTTTTGAAATCCCGGGTCGGAGGTAACACTTTTCAGTTTTTCCCGGGAAACGGTTTGCAGCAGAACCCAGGGGTTGTGGGTCAGCTCCCAGAGCTCAGGATCGAGCTGCTCCCAAAGCTGGTCCGCCGAGTGATTGAACGACCACCTGAGGTCCAGGGCCAGGTCCGTCAGAGCATCCGAAGTCGGGTTATCGAGACCATCATCTTTGATTATCGATTCACTCATGCATAAGCTCCCCTCACGACCTATCGGTTACGGCCGCACGCGCGCCGTGAGCCAGCGTTTCTGAAACAATTGCCTGTGCTTCTTCCTGAATACGCCGTAGATGGTCCTGACCGAGAAAACTCTCGGCGTAAATCTTGTATATCTCTTCCGTACCCGAAGGCCGCGCTGCAAACCACCCGTCCTTCGCAATCACTTTGATCCCTCCTATTGGATTGCCATCTCCCGGAGCCGCGGTCAGGATCTTCTCGATTGGCTGACCGGCAACTTCAGTAGCGTGGATGTCCGACGGAGACAATTTCGCGAGTGCGACTTTTTGTTCGGGCGTGGCGGGAGCATCGATGCGCTCGTAGACCGGGTCTCCCAGATCACCAGTAAGCTCACCATAAATCTGACCCGGGTCTTTGCTTATACGTGCCGTAATTTCTGCCGCGAGTAAGCAAGGGATAATTCCGTCCTTATCAGTGGTCCACACCGTACCATCACGGCGCAGAAACGAAGAGCCGGCGCTCTCCTCGCCGCCAAAACCCAACCAGCCGGCAACCAATCCTTCCACGAACCACTTAAAGCCCACCGGAACTTCATAGAGCCGCCGCCCCAGGCGAGCGCTGACTCGATCGACCATGCTGCTGCTCACTACGGTCTTGCCAATGGCGGCGTCCTTACTCCAATCGGCGCGGTTTGCGAACAGATAACTGGCGCATACCGACAGATAGTGATTCGGAGGCAGCAGCCCGCTTCCTTTGGTCACGATGCCGTGACGGTCGTGATCGGTATCGCTCGCAAACGCAATGTCGAACTTGTCTTTCAATCCAATCAGTCTTTGCATCGCATAGGTCGACGAAGGATCCATGCGAATCTTCCCGTCCCAGTCCACAGTCATAAAGCGAAATGTCGGATCGACAGATTTGTTCACGATCGTTAGATCGAGACCATACTGCTCGGCGATCCGCGGCCAGTAATCGATTCCCGCTCCCCCGAGAGGATCCACACCGAGCCTGATCTTTGCGTCGCGCACCACATTCATGTCGACGACATTGATTAGATCGCTGACATACTCATTCAGATAGTCGTGCTTGTGAGTTGTGGGTGCACTGAGCGCCTTGGCAAACAGCATGCGCTTAACACCGTCAAGGCTGCGCTCGATAATGTCATTGGCTTTCGATTCAATCCACGATGTCACATCCGAAGCCGCCGGTCCTCCCTGCGGAGGGTCATATTTGAACCCCCCGTCATCGGGAGGATTGTGAGAAGGCGTAATCACGATACCGTCCGCAAGCCCCAACTTCCGCGCGCGGTTATAAATAAGAATCGAATGGGAGACGGCCGGGGTGGGGGTGTAGGGCGTGCCTTCTGAAAGCATCACGTCGACGTCGTTTGCCGCCAGCACTTCTAAGGCGCTGGCAAATGCGGGTTCTGACAAAGCATGCGTGTCAATCCCGAGAAACAGTGGCCCGTCAATCTTCTGGAGCTTCCGGTAATCGCAAATCGCCTGAGTAATGGCCAGGATGTGCCACTCGTTGAACGCGACGTCGAACGCAGATCCACGATGGCCGGACGTGCCGAAGACGACTCGCTGCCTTGGATCGCTCACATCCGGCCGTAACTCGTAATAGGCTGTAACCAGCTTCGGAACGTTCACAAGAATAGACGGGTCCGCGGGTTTCCCGGCAGCGGGGCTAATTGTCATCGAGCACCTCATCGTCCGTAAGCAGAATTGCACTTGATCGAGGTTCGAGCCGAAAACCAATCTCACATTGGACAGCAGGCTCTTTCCCAGGTTCGAAGAGATCGCCGGGGGCGGCTCTCGAAGTATCGGCTGCCAGGCGCCAGATCTTTCCGGAGGGCGAAGCAGGAATGAAACAATCAACTGGATCGGTGTTCGCGTTGAACATGAGTAAGAGGTCGGGTTCTGTCTCTCCCAGAACTAAACATGCGAAGGCCTTCTGCCGCCCGTCCGCCCAATCGACAGGGCCGCCATTGGTCGCGAACCACCTTATGTCCGCATCTGTGTAGAACGTTTCTTTCCTTAAAACAGGATGCGCTCGGCGAAAGGCGATCATCCCCCGCGTGAAGCGCCGGATCTCCTCGTGCTTGTCAAGAAGGCTCCAGTCAAACCAGCTCACCTCGTTATCCTGGCAGTAGGCATTGTTGTTGCCGCGCTGTGTCCGGCGAAACTCATCGCCGCCGAGTAACATCGGAACCCCGCGAGAGATAAACAGCGTTAGCAGAAAATTCTTGATCAACCGGTTGCGCATCCCTTCGACAGCCAGGTCATCGCTCGGTCCTTCCACCCCACAATTCTCGCTGTAGTTAGCATCGGTTCCATCACGGCTGAACTCGCCATTCTCGTGATTGTGCTTTTTCTCGTAACTCACCAGGTCGTTCAGTGTGAAGCCGTCATGGCAAGTAACGAAGTTGAGGCTGCTCGCGGGACCCTTGCCCGAGCTCCTGTACAAATCCGAGCTTCCACAGATTCGGCTTGCAAACATTCCGGCCATGCCCGCGTCGCCAATCCAGAACCGCCGCACATCGTCACGGAAACGGCCATTCCATTCCGTCCAGCGCTTGGTCGAAAAATCTCCAACCTGATAGGCGCCCCCTGCATCCCAGGCTTCCGCAATGATCTTCACATCACGCAGGATGGGATCCTCGGCAATGCCTTCGAGAAGCGGAGCGTCGCGCAAAATGTTTCCATGCTCATCGCGGCCCAGGACCGACGCGAGGTCGAAGCGAAAACCGTCAACATGCATGTGCATAACCCAGTAACGAAGCACGCTCGTTACCAGCTCTCTTACTACCGGGTGGCTGGCATTCAGCGTATTGCCTACACCGGTAAAGTCCTTGTAGTACCTGCAGTCATTCTCTTTCAACATGTAGAAAATCGAGTTCTCCATGCCGCGCAGACTGATCGTGGGCCCCAGCTCATCCCCCTCCGCTGTGTGGTTCAAAACAATATCCAGAATCACTTCAATCCCCGCACGGTGAAAGGCCTTCACCATCTCTTTGAATTCCATGGTCTGGCGCCAGTGCGATCCCTCAAAGCTATAAGCCTGCTTGGGAGCAAAAAATGCGACCGGGTTGTAACCCCAGTAATTCTTGAGTTTCTTTCCGGTTATCGGATTGAGCAGCTCCGATTCATTCTCGTTGAATTCGAGAACCGGCATCAGCTCAATAGCGGTCACGCCGAGATCCTTGAGGTACGGGATCTTCTCAATCAGCCCGCTGAAGGTTCCAGGATGCGCCACACCTGAACTTGGATGAATAGTGAAGCCTCGAACGTGAGTCTCATAAATGACCATATCGGAGGCCGAATGCTTTGGAGCAGAATCTAACTCCCAGTTGAAATCGTCGCGGGTTACGATGCACTTCGGTGTGCTGCCTGCGTTATCAACTGTCGAATAGCTCAAGTCGGTTAGTGCGCTCGAGGAGTCGTAGCCGCGGGCCGCCGGAAAATCCCACTTCTCGACGCCGGCTATCGCCCTTGCATACGGATCCGAAAGCAACTTATGCGGGTTGAAGCGATGGCCCTCATTCGGTTGATATGGTCCTTCGATTCGATAACCATATAACTGTCCCACAGCAATTCCTCGAACCCAGATATGCCATATGTCGCCGGTCCGATGACTCGCTGGATCTATATCAATGATCCGCGTCGGAGTAGAGTCGTCAGGATCCTGGTAGAGTTCGAGGCGGACTCGTGTCGCATGACGGCTGAACAAAACGAAATTGACCCCGTCGCCTTGTTGATGTGGACCCCCAATCGGAAGCGGAGATCCCGACTGAATCTCACTTTCGACAGGCGATTCCACGAAAGGCTTCGCCACATTCTGCCCTCTGGTCAACTCAGTCATTGACACGGTTCCCCATCCGTTCATCTCAGATTCTGCGTGCTCCGCTCCGCCGGTCGTCGCTCTGTTCAATTGATCAGCAACGCAACATCATTTCTTTTGCCCGATCGAGGGTGGTTCCACCTTGGCCTTTTTGTTCCATCCATGGAAACGCGAGAAATCACCCGCATTCCATGCCTCGCGCAGTCCAGGTGCGCTCAGATCCCAGTCCGGGCGAATTTCACTCGTCACGGTGCGCAAGTCATGCCAAAGATCGATCACCGATGGACGCCCCCAGAACCAATAGCCGTTATAAATCCTGTGGATCACGAGGCCCGGCTTGAGCACGATCGTATGCGGGATCATCGGATTATGCTCGGGGTCAGTGTACTCCTGAATGTTGAGATCTTCTTGAATCGTTCGCCCGGGGTCTGAGAGAAAGGGCCACTGTGCTCCGACCGACGCGCGAAATTCCTGCAGTGTATGGTGATCATCGGTAGCGATCGTTACGATCTGCGTGTACGCCACCGCGATGTCCGTATAGAACTCGGCAAGCTCCAAATGTTGTCGATGCTCCTTCGGGCAATAGTGGCCGCGCGAGAGCGTTAGTATCAGCGGATCGTCGCCCTGCAGTTCGCTGAGGATGCGCAATGCACCTGTGTGGTCCGGCAGTTCGTAGTCGGGGAAAATTCCTCCGGGCAAAATATCAGAACGCATGATTCGACTCCTCTCGATTCCCTCAAAGATCCAGGGTTACGGCCGAGTTTGGTTGAGAACAGCACACGAGCACGTTCCCCGGGGCAAGCCTCTCCAGCGGCTCAGGATTATTCTTAACCGATCCATCAATCAGACCGGTCATACACGTATGGCAAACTCCGCTTCGGCAAGACCATCTGACCGGCACGTCGCACGCCTCGGCCAGCTCGAGCAAGCTCCCGAACTTCGCATCCCAGGCTGTAGTGATCCCGCTACGCGCGAATGACACAGAGGGCCCGGACCCGGCTGGTCCTTGCGGCTGGTGAGGAGTGTGAGCGACCCGCGCGATGCCAGGTGTAATGGCCTCAAGAGAACCGAAGATTTCAGTGTGTACATTCCCAGCAGGCACGCGCCAGCTTTGCAGTCCATCGCGCATACTCTCTAAAAACGAGGGCGGTCCACACAGATAGAAGTCACTGCCTTGTGGCACCCCAAGTTTCGCCAGCAAAGCAGCGTCGACATGCCCGGAAGCATCGAAGTCTATGCCCGCTCTGTCGTTTGCATTTGGCCTGCTATATACGATGTATCCTCGTCCGCGAGAGAGCTGTTTCAGCAATGAACGCGACTCTTCTCGAAATGGATGATCGACGCCATTGCGCGCTCCATAGATCCACCAAATCTCTTGTTGCGATTTGTATGCAGCAAGTGTGTGCAGCATCGACATCACTGGCGTTGCGCCAACTCCGGCACTGAGGAGGACCACAGCATTCTGGCTGGGACGAAGCGTGAAGCTTCCTCGCGGTGCGCTTACATCCAACACATCGCCTTGATGCGTGCCGTTGCACAGAAATGAACTTGCAACCCCATTCAACTCGCTCTTGATGCTGATGCGAAAATGATCGGCCCCGGGCAAATCGGACAACGAATAGCTGCGAAATACGGGCGGTTTGCCCGCATCGACCAGTAATCGCAAGACAACAAATTGCCCCGCCTCGAAGGCTGGGAGACGTTGACCATCGACCGGCGTCAGAAAAAAGGAACTCACAGCGTCGCTTTCTTTCTGTATGCTCGCAACTCGCATCTGCCGGAAACCCGGCCATGCCGGTGCCTGTTCCTCAAAGGCCAGTCCCGGATTCCCTGCCGTAGTTTTCGAACTCGCGTCTTGTTGGAGCATTGCTTCGAACGAGCTCCGCCAACCTTCGCTCAGGGCAGGAATCCGCAGCACCCGTTGCAATTGCCCGCTCGAATGTCCGGGCAAATACAAAAGCGCGTCAACGTCGGCAACGCTGATTCCTTCTGGACCGCTGGCGATTTTCACAATGTCGTCGCCTGCGCCGACTTCTCCCTCCTGCAACACGCGAAAGTAGAACCCCGGTCTGTGGTGCGCCACGAGAAGCTCAGGCATACGCGGTTCATCCATGCGAATGCCTACGCGGTAGCACGTCACGCGGGGCTGTGTAACTTCAAACTCGGCGCCACCGATGCGGTATCGATCGCCAACGCTCACCTCGTCATCTGAAAGTCCGTCAACGGTGAAGTTTTCTCCGAACTGACCGAAGGCAAAATCGCTCCGCCCCAGGAATCGCTCCCAGTAGTGATAAGAATCCATCTGGTAGACGAATACTGCGCGATGCTCCCCGCCGTGACCCGAAAGATCGCCCTGGCCATCGCCATCAACATTCAACTTCCGCACCATTCGACGTCCGTCAACAGGAGACTTCCAGACAGACGTTCTCACCGTTTTCCCATTCCAAATCACGTCGCGCGGAAGGCCGACATTTACTGAAAGCAACCTGGGCATTCTTGTCCCGTCAAGTTCCAACGTCTGGTTAGAGTTCCTGCATTTCGTTTCAGCGCCGAACTTCCGCTGCATTACCCAACTCGCCTGTTCTTGGCTCAGCGGCCACAGCCTGAGCTGCTCGGGCCTTGTGTGGCGCGCCAACGTAAGGGAACGAGGCGAGCAGATCCGTGTGGCAGCCCACGTTATCTCGAATCACTTTTCCGTTTGTAAGAATCGCAAGAAAGACGTCAATAGCATCGTCGGTAAGCGACCGGCCGTTGACAGGGTAAGACGCCGCCTTGCTGGGATCGTAAGGGAGGATGTCAGGCAGCAGAGTCCCAGCTGCTCGCGTTGCTGCCTCCGGCGTATAGCCGCCCGTGTGCTCCAGCGAGTGCGCGAAGACAGGGATGAAACGCGCATCGTCCAACGGCTCCCCACCCAGGTACGCCGCCTTCTCATCCCCTGTGAGGAATACAGATTGTGAGGCCAGTGCACCCCGGTCCGCCTGAGCCCACTTGCCGCTGGTCCCGTCCACAGTGCGATGCCACAGGCCCATCTTTCCGGAGCCCAGTGCAGAGTTAGGTACTTCCAGCACGATGCTGCACACGTCCTTGTCGGCGAAGAAATCGTCGCCAGTGAACTGAAGATTATTCAGCGCGCCCATCGTGTCAAAGAAAAACGGATCGCCTCGCCAGCCGGCACAAAAGCGGTACTCTCCGGCGTCCGTCACCAATGCCTCTCGCATAGTTGAGACCGGTGCTCCCTCCAGGATTATCTCTCCGCCGTCGCCGGTACCCGCAGCCTCCTCACCTTCGACACGGCACAAAGTCGCAGTCTGGGCCCCACTCTTGTCCGAGGTGAACCGCACTCTGTATGCGATGTCTGCAACGCAATCACCATCGGTGTCAATCTTGAGTTCGTACACCGCCTCCGTCGCAAAGGGGACATCCGTCGTCGGTCCAGGCGGGTTCACGCCTGCCGATGGATGTACGTTCATGATGAAGACCGACTTGGCCTCGTCCCCGGGCTTGGGGAACGCATACAGGTCAGTAAGATCGAGCCGTGCGTCCCCATTGGGAAAACCATAGTCCGGGCCGGAG
>Ga0302319_10018667_pt1 | contig 12633 bp, 12 predicted proteins | sample Bog_T0_2_FD_203319 | JGI IMG/M metagenome (GOLD analysis project Ga0302319, IMG submission 203319) | Peat permafrost microbial communities from Stordalen Mire near Abisko, Sweden - Bog_T0_2 | ecosystem: Environmental > Terrestrial > Soil > Wetlands > Peat | place: Sweden: Abisko, Stordalen Mire...
GGCGGTTTGTGACATTTTCCGTCATCGGAGACCGCGGTGAGACCGCGGATCCGGGTCCACGCCGTATTGGGCACGGGATCCGGCCGGGACGCTCCATCGGCGGGAACATCCATACTGCATCTTCCCGAAGGGACCACCACCTCGAGATGGATCTCGCGCGGCGCGTCGCGCGCGAAGGGATTGGCCACCGAGGTGGAACGGCTGCTCAACGGCGATCTCCCGATCTCCCGGCATTGCGTGCTGGACCTTTCCGAGTCCGACCTGGACCTGATCGCCCTCACCGACGAACTCGACCCGCGCTGGCCTCGGGGACTCCCGCGCATGGTGTCGGTCCTGGGCGACGTGGCCGCGCAGGTCGCCGGATTGGGAGCCAAGGGAGAGTCCGGTCTCCTGGTGCTGGACCTCCCCGGAAGCAACAACGTCCAGCGCCTCCGCAAGATCCGGTCCTGGTGCCAGATCCGGGGCTTGGGCGTCGCCCTGCGCGGCGGCTTGGACGGGGAGGCGCCGGAGTGGCTTAGACACGTTCCCGAAGGTTCCACCCCGGGCCAATTGGCCGCCCTTCTGGGCGCGACGAGCTAGGACTCGGAGAGGATCCGCCTTCCCGCCAGCCAGCGGAAGGCGAGAACGGTGTAGATCTGGACGAGATCCGCCCCCGCCTCCCGCGAGGCCAGGAATTGACCGCCCGTCTCCACGCCTCCGCTGGCCACCACGGAGAGCCCCGGCTCCAGCCGTCTCGCCTGCCGGATACCCCGCAAGGTGCTGGGGAAGAGGGGCCGTCCCGAGAGCCCACCCCTCAAGGTGGGTCGTCCGAGCTCCGGGAGATCGGGAAGAGCACCGCCGTCGGGCCATGTCCCGCTGGAGGCCGGCCAGGTGTTGAAGAGGACGGCGCCGGTCAGGTCGGCCGAACGGACCGACTCCAATGCGGTGGCGAACGCGGCTTCGGAAAGGTCCGGAGAAAGTTTCACCCAGACCGGCTTGCGCACCGGCTGCCGCTCGCGGAAGTCGCGCACTTCCTCCAACAGCCGACGGATCCTGTCCCAGGCGCGGTCCAAGCGCTCGTGTCCGGTGTTGGGACAGGAGATGTTGATCTCCAGGTAGTCTGCCTCGGGCCAGGCGATTTCCAGGCAGTCCAGCACGTTGCGGTCGGGGCTTTCCCCCGCGAGGAGGTCGGGATCCTCCGCGATGGAGATCCCCACCAGAAGCCCGCAGGCCTCGCAGGCGGCTCGATGGTCGGAGATGCGTCTCGCCAGCTCCCGGATGCCCGGGTTGTTCAAACCCATGGCGTTCTGGATGGCCCCGAACTCCTCCACGGTCCGCACCCGGGGATGCAGCGGATTGCCGCGTCGAGGCCGCAGCGTCGCCGTCCCCACGGTCACCGCCCCGAACCCCAGCGTCGCGAAGGCCGGCAAAAACCTCGCGCCCTTGGAGGCGCCCGCGGCCAGGACCAGGGGCGTGCGCAGGGAGAGCGGCGTGGAGCCGTCTTGGAAGGTCAGGGTGCAGGCCGCGGAAGGCGGGGGTGCCCACCGCGAGGTCAACCGGAAGCATTGCGCGAGCAAGGCGAGCGATCCGTGGCGCAATTCGGCCGACGGAATCGTGTCCCGGACCGCAGCCAGGAACCGGTCGGGCAAGGTGTCCTCGTAGGGTTTCATTTTCCGATGCAAAAGGAAGAAAAGACCGCGCCCAGGACCTCGTCCGGGGGAACCTCCCCCACCAGATCCGCGAGGGCCGAAAGAGCCTGGCGCGCGTACCAGGCGGCGATCTCCGGCTCGCGGGCGAGGATCCGATCCGCGGTTTCCCCGAGGGATCCCAGCGCGGATTGGGCCGCCTGGCGTTGACGTTGTCCCACGAGGCTGATCTCCTCGGGTCCCAGCCGATCCCCGGCCAGCAGCTCGGAAAGGCGGTCCCTCAATGGCTCCAGTCCTTCTCCACCGGTCGCCGAGACCGCGAGTTCACCGTCGCCCGGCGTCCATCCCCGGTGGAGGTCCATCTTGGTCCGCACGACCAGGAAGAGCCCATCCCCGGAAAGCGCGATCTCCTCCGGAGACAGATCCCGTCCCGCTTCGGCCACCAGCACGCGCAACCGCGCTTGGGACAACGCGCGGCGGGTATGGAGCTGGGCCATCGCGTCCAAGCTGTCGGAGGGCAGACCCAGGCCCGCGGTGTCCACCAAGACCACCGTCCCGAGCCGGGTGTGGACGGGAAGCTCCACCCAGTCCCGGGTGGTGCCGGCCACAGGAGAAACCAAGAGGCGGTCCTCGCCCAGAAGGGCGTTGGCCAGGGAACTCTTCCCGGCATTCGGGGCTCCGGCCAGGACCGCGCGCGGAGCATGCCCGCGGGCCTGCAACCGGTCCTGGGCCTGGAGCAGGCGGGACAGCTCCTCGCGGGCCCGGTCCAACCAGGGGAGCAGGTCCTCGCCTCCCGGGGCGGCCTCCTCTTCGGCGAAATCCACTTCCAGTTCGAGCCTGGCGGAAAGCGACACCAGCGCAGCCCGCAGGGGACCGATCCTCGCCTGCAGTCCTCCGGACAGAATCCGTCGGGACGCTTCCAGGGCGTCCTCGGTCTCGGCCGCCACCAGGGCTCCCACCGATTCCGCCCGGGACAGATCCAACTTCCCGTTCTCCACCGCACGGCGGGTGAATTCGCCCGGAGCGGCCAGCCCGATCCCCAGGCGATGGAGATCCTCCAGGACCTGGCGGACCAGCAAAGGATTGCCGTGCAGGGAGAGCTCCAGTAGGTCTTCGCCGGTATAGGAGCGGGGACCCGGAAAGAACGTCGCCAGGGCCTGGTCCAGCGTTTCGCCCGTGCGCGCTTTCCAGTCCACCAAGGTGGCGAGACGGTTTGCGGGGATCCGCCCCAATTTGGCTTCCAGGAGGTCCCGAACGCCGGGACCCGTGACGCGCACCACGGCGAGGGCTCCGCGACCCGGCGCTGTGGCCGGGGCGCAGACCGTGGTCACTTCTTCTTCTTGCCGTTCACCGGGGGGGCGGCGACGGCCGGTGCGGGGGAAGGATTGACCAGCCAGGTCTGGCCCATGGAGAAGAGGTTGGACACGGTCCAGTAGAGCACGAGACCGGAGGGCATGGACCCGGAAAAGACCAGCATCATCACCGGCATGACCCAGACCATGGCCGCCTGCTGCGGATCCTTGATGGTGAGTTTGTTCAGTCCGAACAGGCTGGCTCCCATGATGATGGGCAGGATGGTGAGGCCCGACGGGAACAGGAACGGGATCTTCAGCGATTCCGCCACCACGTCGGGACGGGAGAGGTCGTGGATCCATCCGAAGAAGGGCTGGCCGCGCAGCTCGATGGCCCTGCCCAGCACCTGGTAGAGGGAAATGAACACGGGCATCTGGAAAACCAGGGGAAAGCACCCGGCCATCTGGGCCATGGGATTGATGCCGTGCTCGGCATAGAGGCGCATGGTCTCTTCCTGCACCTTGCGCGAGTCGTTCTTGTACTTCTCCTTGGCCGCTTCGATCTGCGGCTTGAGCTTGGGCATGATCTCCGCCATGCGTTTGGATTGGCGCACCTGGCGCAGCGTCAGCGGGAGCACGGCGGAACGCGCCACCAGGGTCAGGAGGATGATGGCCACACCGTAGTTCGGGACCAGCCGGTACAGGAACTGCAGCAGCCAGAGCACGAACAGGCAGAGGTGGGGAAACCAGATGTCGGCGCGGAAGAACCAGGCGTAGCCGGTGAAGAGCACCTTCTCGAATCCGACGCCCCAGGTCTCCAGGGCCTTGATGTCCAACGGCGTCACCGCCAATTCCAACTGCTCGGAGGAATCGGGATGCCAACGGAAGCTCCAGCTGTAGGAGTTCTCGGCGCCGCCGTCCACGCCCTTCAGGCGCTCGGCGGAGAGGTCTCCCTCGCGGGGAGTGCCCGGGAAGTCCACGGCGGCCAACGCGTATTGGGTTCTCAGGCCAACCCAAGAGAGGCTGCCGGAGGCCGATAGGGGCTTGTCGTCGGTGTGGGAGTTGACGTCGTCGGCATCCTTCCAGACCAGGTTGTTGTACCGCTGGGGTCCGAAGGCGATCTTGGCGGCGGGTGGGTCGATCTGCAGGAGTCCGGCATTCCAGGAGAGCTTGACGGGGGGGTGGTCCCAGCCCACGGTCTCCAGGCGCAACCCGATGGACGGCCGGTTGGCACGGAAGACGTAGGTGCGACGCACCGCGTGCCCGCCGCGGATCCAGGTCAGGTGCAGCGCGAGGGAGTCGTTGCCCACCAGGTCCACCGTGTCGCGGTCGGTTCCTTGGACGGAAAACGGCGCGTCGGCGAGGTCTTCGTCGGCCACCTGAAGGGCCAAGGCTCCCCCGCGGTCTTCGGGAAGGATCCAGGGGTGTCCGCCGCCGCGGCGTTCAACGGATCTCAACTGCAAGGCCTCGATCCGGCCTCCCTTGCCGGAGACCACCACCTGCAGATCCGGTGTGCGGACCAGGATGAGGCGAGAGGCCAGGCGGGCGAGCGAATCGGCCTCGGAGGCGTTGTTCGCCGAGGAGTCGGATTTCGTCCGGGCCGCGGTCGAGGCCGCGATCCCCGAAGTCGGGACGAGGGATGGCCCGATCGAGGGCGTGGTGGTGTCTGAACTGGACCGCTTGGCGGAATTCCCGGTGGAGTCGCCTCCGGCCGTTGCCGCAGGAGGGTCGGGCAGGTGGAAAGCCTTGCGGACCATCTTGTGCCAGGGGTCGGACGTGAACAGGAGGAATGCCCCCGTCACGACCAGAAGCGAGATGATTGTCTTGCGGTCCATACGATCCTCTCAACGCTCCGGCACGGGATCGATCCCGCCCGGGTGGAAGGGGTGGCATTTGGCCAGCCGAAGGAGAGCCAGTCCACCGCCGTGCACGAGGCCATGGCGGTGGAGCGATTCTTCGGCGTAGGCGGAACAGCTGGGGTAGAATCGGCAACGTGGACCGCCCAGGGCGGGGCGCAGCCATCGGTAGGTTCGCACCAGGATCAAGGCGACGTGCTTCACGGCTTCACCAGCTTGGCCTGGATGAGCGACTGCATGGCGTGCTGGCGCACGGTGCGCGTGGGCGACTCCAGGCGGCGGGGCGGAAAGGACCATCGGATCCAGACCCCGCCGAGCTCTTCCTTGCGGTGGCGGACCAACTCGCGCAATTGGCGCCGTATCCGGTTGCGCAGCGGGGCGGACCCGTTTTTCTTCCGGACGGTGACGGCCATCCGCAACGCGCCGTCGGGTGCGGGACAGACCCATCGCAATTCCAATTCCCCGATGCGGATGCACGATCTTGTCTGGCGCAGGAGCTTCCATGCATCGGCATCCGGCAACCGGACTTCGCGAAGAGGGAACGCGCCTGCAGGCGTTGGGATCAGGCTTCGTCGGAGACGGTAAGCTTCCACCGTCCCTTGGCTCTGCGCGAAGCGAGCACACGGCGGCCATTCTTGGTGGCCATGCGGAGGCGGAAGCCATGCTTGTTGATGCGCTTGCGATTGTGAGGCTGGAAAGTACGCTTCATGGCGAAAACTCCACGGATGATCTATTAGAGAGGGCAGGAATGTACCTGCAGAAGCCCTTGTCGTCAACGGGGATAAGAAGAAGAACCGGAGCTCGTTGACCGTTCTGACTCATATTCATAGTATACCCATATGTTCAGACGACTAAAGCGTGGTCCGGGGGCGCAATTCCTTTGGAACACCTCTTTTCACACGATCCCTTTTCCGGGAGTGCACTGACAGCATGTCCAGACCCCTACCCGGATTTCGGCTCACGTTTGGGATCGTGGCGACTTGGCTCTCCCTCATCGTCCTGATCCCATTGGCGGGATTGTTCCTCCGAGCCTCCAGCCTGCCTTTGCCCCGGATCTGGGAAATTCTCTCCTCGGGGCGCACGCTTTCGGCCTTCCGGGTCAGCTTCGGATGCGCCGCGGCGGCGGCGGGAGTGAACGCGTTGGCCGGTCCCGTGGTCGCCTGGACCCTGGTCCGGTACGACTTTCCCGGTCGGCGCTTCCTGGATGCGCTCATCGACATCCCCTTCGCCCTGCCCACCGCGGTGGCGGGAATCACGCTCACCACGCTCTACGCGACCAATGGCTGGGTCGGTAGTCTGCTGGATCCTCTGGGCATCCAAGTCAGCTACACGCTGAAAGGGATCGTGTTGGCTCTGGTCTTCGTGGGACTCCCCTTCGTGATCCGCACCGTGCAGCCGGTCCTGGAGGAATTCCCGGCGGAGGCGGAAGAGGCGGCGGCCCTGCTGGGTGCCTCGCGCCTGCAGACCATCGCGAAGGTGATCCTTCCTTCGCTGGCGCCTGCCATCCTCACCGGGACCATCCTCTCCTTCGCGCGCTGTGTGGGCGAGTACGGGAGCGTGGTCTTCATCGCGGGGAACATGCCGGGAAAGACGGAGATCCTTCCGCTTTTGATCATCACCCACCTGGAGGAGTACCAGTACGGGGAGGCCACCGCGATCGCGAGCGCGATGCTGCTCCTGTCCTTCGGACTCCTGGTGCTGGGAAACCGCATGCAGGCCAGACTCGTGCGCGGAAGAACGAGATGAGCGGCGAGACGAAACGGATCCAAAACGACCCCTTGTGGCTCCGCGCGGGAGCCATGGCCTTCACCCTGCTGTTCCTGGGCGTCGCCGTGCTTCTTCCGCTGGTCTCGGTCTTCGTCCAGGCCTTCGCGAAGGGCCTGGGCGGCTGGTGGGCGGCGGTGTCCGATCCCGACACGGTCTCCGCGATCCGCATGACCCTCGTGGCCGCCCTCGGTGCGGTGCCGCTGAACACGGCGTTCGGGATCGCGGCGGCGTGGCTGGTGACCAAGCACAGGTTTCCCGGCAGGCACCTGCTGGTCAGCCTGATCGACCTGCCGTTTTCCGTCTCTCCGGTGATCGCCGGCCTCGTGTTCGTGCTCCTGTTCGGGGCCCAGGGCACCTTCGGGCCCTGGCTCCAGGCCCACGACATCCACATCATCTTCGCCTGGCCGGCCATGATCCTGGCCACCGCCTTCGTGACCTTCCCCTTCGTGGCGCGGGAGCTGATCCCGGTGATGGAGGAGATGGGCACCCAGGCCGAAGAGGCCGCGGTCATGCTGGGCGCCGGAGGCTGGACCGTGTTCCGGAAGGTCACGCTCCCCGGCATCCGCTGGGGACTGCTCTACGGGGTCATCCTGTGCAACGCCCGCGCCATGGGGGAGTTCGGGGCGGTGTCGGTGGTGTCCGGACACATCCGCGGGGAGACCAACACGCTTCCGCTGCACGCGGAGATCCTCTACAACGAATACGACTTCACCGGCGCCTTCGCCGTCGCCTCGCTTCTCACCCTGCTGGCCGGAGCCACCGTGGTGATCAAGCTCTGGCTGGAAAGGAGAATCGCGCGATGAGCATCCACATCCAAAACCTCTCCAAGTCCTACGACGGAAAGCACCAGGTCCTGAAGAACGTGTCCCTGGACATCCCCGACGGGGAGCTGGTGGCCCTCCTGGGACCTTCCGGCGGCGGGAAGACCACGCTCCTGCGCTCCATCGCCGGCCTGGAGGTCCCCGACTCCGGACAGATCCTGTTCCGCGGGGTGGACGCGACGCGGCAGCGCCCGCAGGACCGCGGGGTGGGCTTCGTGTTCCAGCACTACGCGCTGTTCCGCCATCTCACGGTGTTCGAGAACATCGCCTTCGGCCTGCGTGTCAAGCCTCGCGCCCAGCGGTTGCCGGAGGCGGAGATCCGCGCGGCGGTGCAGGAGCTGCTCCAGTTGATCCAATTGGATTGGATCAGCGGCCGCTATCCGGACGAACTTTCCGGGGGACAGCGCCAGCGGGTGGCCCTGGCGCGAGCGCTGGCGCCCAAGCCCGCGTTCCTGCTTTTGGACGAGCCCTTCGGCGCCCTGGACACCAAGGTGCGCAAGGAGCTGCGGCGCTGGTTGCGCCAGCTCCACGAAGAGCTGAAGATGACCTCCATCTTCGTGACCCACGACCAGGAGGAGGCCTTGGAGCTGGCGGACCGCGTGGTGGTCATGATGGACGGCAACGTGGCCCAGACGGGAACCCCCGACGAAGTCTACGACCGTCCCTCCAGCCCGGAGGTCTACCAGTTCCTGGGCGACGTGAACCTCTTCCGCGGACGCGTGGCCTCCGGCTCATTTCTGCACCAGCCCCACTCTCCCGACGGTGATGGAACCGCAACCGCCTTCGTACGCCCCCACGACCTGGAGGTGGACCGCTTCCCCTCCACGGACAATTCGGTGCCAGCCCTGGTGCTGCACGCCTACGCGGTGGGGCCCAAGGTCCGGGTGGAACTGCGCCACCGGGATTCGGGCCAGATGATCGAAGCCGAACTCACCCGCGACCGTCACCGCAACCTGGGCCTGGCCGCAGGCGACCCGGTGTGGGTCACCCCCAAATCCCTGCACGTTTTCCAGGACGGGCAGGAGGTGGCGATCTAGGGAAAACATACGGCGATTTGCCTATGCAATATTTGTTATAGCCTATAAATATGACGGATATAAATAGACTATAACCAATCAATATTGTGATAATTTATAGATTATAGACTATGAATAAAGCAAGGCTTGCGGCCCAATCTCGCGCCCATCTCGATGCACGATTCAAGGAGCTGGGGTCACTTGCACGCTACAGCCCTCCGGTGCGCGGCTGGATCAAAGCCGTGCGTGAGGCCCTTGGCATGACGACGACACAACTGGCCGCACGATTGAAGGTGAAGCAACCATCCGTCGTGGCCCTGGAGCAATCCGAGGCGAAGGGATCCATCGAACTCGCGACCCTGCGGAGGGTTGCCCAGGCGCTGGACTGCACCCTGGTGTACGCGCTGGTGCCCAACAGGCCGCTGGAAAGCACGATACGCGCCCGTGCCCGCGCCTTTGCGCATAGACGCCTTGGTCCGGTGGAACATTCGATGGCGCTCGAGGACCAGAAGGTGGAAGCGACGGACTCCGAGGCATGGCTGGACGAAATCGTGCGCGAAAAGAACCCGCGCCTGTTCTGGGACTGAGCCCGATGACCGATCCGTTCCAAGAGCCGGAGGATGCCACCGCCCTTACGATGGAGGAAAGGCGCGAACTGATCCCATCGCACATCGCCTTCCGGAGGGAACTGAACGAAGTCGAGCAGGAGAACATCGCCAGGGCGCAGGACTGGGCCATGAGCCGTCGCCGCGATCTGTTGAGCGAGAAATTCATCATGGCCCTGCACCGGCGCATGCTCGGCGACGTATGGCGCTGGGCCGGAAAGTTCCGGACAACCGAACGAAACATCGGGATCGACCACGGCGGAATTCCCGTGGCGCTTCGCCAGTTGCTGGACGACGCCAAGGCCTGGATGGAACGTCGGACATTTTCTGCCGACGAGATCGCGGTGCGAGTCCACCATCGGCTGGTGAAGATCCATCCATTCCCCAATGGAAACGGACGCCACGCCCGCTTGGTGGCGGATCTTCTCGCGATGAGCCTCGGTGTGGAGCGGTTTTCCTGGGGAAGCACCAGCCTCCAGGATCCAGGCGAAACGCGTCGGCGCTACATCGCGGCGCTGCAGGCCGCCGACCGGCACGACATCCACCCCTTGCTGCTGTTCGCACGGTCGTAGGCACCCGCGACCGCAACTTGGGCCTGGCGGCTGGCGACCCGGTGTGGGTCACCCCCGATGTCCCTGCACGTCTTCCAGGACGGCAGGAGGTGGCGATCTAAGATCTCAGCAGATCACTGGCAGGCGGGGAACTGCAGGCCGGTGTTTTGGTCTTGGTCCTGGCTCGTGCCGGAGATCGTGTAGTTGATGCTGCGTCCCGCGTAGTCTGTGATGGTCATGGACTGCCCGCTGCTTAGGTTGTTCGAGACGCTCCAGGCTCCGTAGGAAAGCCTATTGGCGGAATTCCCGTTGACGGTGACGCTCTTGATGTTCAGGACGGTGTTCTCGATGAAGAACTGATTCGCATTGCCTGGCTTGATACGGAACACCACATTGCCGGTGACGGGGCAGGGCACGTACTTCCAGGTGGTGCCCGACGGGTTGCCAATGGGGAGATAGCCCAACTGTTGGAAGGCCGGATAGCCGACATCCAAGTGGCCGTTCGGATCGCTAGAGCAGGGCGCATTGCTGTTTTCCGGACATTCGTCGGTGATCGTCGCGACAACGTTGGTTCCGTTCTTCCCGGTAAGTTGCACACAGGCACCGCACATGCCCACCGTATTGAAATCGCTGGAACTGTTCCCGGGAATGGCGACGAAATACTGCGAATTGGCGATGTTGTTCATCTTGTCCGATGTTTCTCCACTCGACTCGAATCCGTGGTAACCACAGGCAGTCTGGTAGTAACCGTTGGTCTGGTAGGTGCCTTGTCCGAAGTAGTACCAGGTAAAGGAGCCGGAGCCGCTGTTCGGAGAGTTCGGCAAGGTGCAGGTGCTGATGACCACCACCGGTGTGGTGTCGCGCATCACGATGTTGATGCCGCTCTGGTTCATGCTGTTCATCGTGAAGGAGGTGTCGTGGTAGACGGAGTTTCCCTTGTGCGCCAACAGGGTGGGGTTGGTGGCCAAGGCACGCGCCGAAATCGGTGGGGAGGAGACGCTCACTCCTGCGAAGCCATTCAGGGTCAAAGGCTGCGAAAAGCTCGCATTTCCGCAACGGACGCGCAGGATGGCGGCGCCGTGGTGGGAGCCTGGGGAGAAGGGAAGGCGAGCTTCCCCATCGACCAGCGGAGACTGGCCCTTCCAGAGGGTGGAGCCCGTAACATCGATCAGGGTCAACTGGAGTTCCCCGGTCGCTGCGGGGTACTGGACCACGAGCTCGTTGCCTTCTTGGTTTACCGAAAACGCGGAGGGAACTGCCGAGGCCACGATGCCGGTAGCGGTTCCGATGGTGAAGTTTCCGTTGTTGTCCGTAGTGGTGGTCAACTTGCTGGAGGAGTCCTGCACGGTGATGGTGACGCCGGACAGGGTGCTGCCTGTGGCGTTCTTCACGGTCCCGGAGGCGCTCCACGTCGCGAAGGAGCAGGTGGAGCCGATGCCCAATAGGAAAGCGGTCTTGGCCAGAAGGCGGGGCCAGGGTTGTAGGGCGATGCCAGAGGTTCGCGGAAACATGAAAAATGATCCTTCCCGGGGGGCGAAAAAGTGTGGACAGAAGGCCGGAATCTAGGCCTTCACGCTACTTTTCGCTCCCGGATTCCAAGCGACTGTGGAGGTAGATGGGGTCTGGAGTGTACGTCCGGTTGCGAATCCGGGAGAAGTTTCCAGTGGGAACGACAACCAAGGGCAGTTGAACGAAGGGTGAGCTGAAAAGTTGCTTGCATCGCCAAAACCCGGTCCTATGAACGAAAACGAAAGGGTGTTTCGACTCGGCTAGATGGATCTTCCCCTCCGCTATCTATCCTTCCTTGTACCCTCCCACCACCGCGAGACCCGCCCCGTCCATGAACACATCCCCCTTCGCCGACCCGTGGAAGAAGACCAAGACGTCCCTGGCGCCTCCCCTGCGCAAGGCTCCGGCGAACATCGATTGGGAGGCCATCGCTCCCAAGAAAGCGCAGGCCTCGTCCGGTTCAAGCAAGTACATGGAGCAGCTGCGCGAGCAGGACCCCTGGCCCACCCCGAGCGACAAGAACACCAACAACGTCACGATCTTCAATTGCCGGTTCCTGTCTCCGGACGACCTTGTGACCGACGAATCCTGCACTGTGGCCTGCGATGTCAAGATCCTGAATCCTCCCACCTCCCGCGAGATCCGGTTCCGGCTCCAGTACCGGATGGCCGACGCGGATCCTTGGACCGATCTCAACGAGTCCGGTACGGCGGGGGTCAAGACCAATCCCCCCGATCAGACGGCCCAAACCGACCTCACCCTCTATTCCCCGATGCCGGCCCCTGACCTGGGGACCATCATCCAGTTCCGGGTGGTGGCCTCGCACAGCGAGGCGGCCGCCGACGCGGAAGGCCCAAGTACTCCGGTTCCCTTGCGCAACCTGTGCCGATACATCGGGGCACCGGAGATCGACTTCGCAAACGACTCCTCGTGCCCGACCCTGGACACTTCCGGAGGCTTGATCCAGGCGCTCGGCGCCGCTGTGAACCAACTATCGGTGCCTCAACCCCTGGGGCCGCAGACCGTGGTCGTCTTCGGATTCGCGTCGTCGTCGGGGACGCCGGACCACGACCGGGACCTGTCCCTGTGGCGAGCCCAGTCGATCCAGGCGCTCCTGGACCGCGATCCGGATGCTTGGGGAGATCTGGCCACCGCGCATTTCACGACCGGGGACATCCAACAGATCCTGTCGGGGCTGACCCAAGCCTATGGGTGGCCCTGTGATCCGGGCGATGTGGATGGAATGGACGGCCCCCACACCCAATCGGCGGTGCAGGCGTTCCAGGGAGAGTGCAATACGCGCTACTCGCTTGGCCTGACCATAGACGGTATCTGCGGCCCCGAGACCTGGAAGGCGGTGCACCGAGCGCTGTGCGCCACGGTCGCCGAGTCGCTGGGACAGGATCCGAACGCGGAACCCTCGTGGCCCGATGTGCCCTGGGGCTATGCGGATGGCCAGGGCGCGTACGCCTGCGGCAGCGACTTCGCGGCTCCGGACGACGAGGCTTCGGACCGCCATGCCGAAATCCACTTCTACGAGTCGAACATGGAGCCCAAATTGAAGGCCAACGGAGCGGGTGGAGGAGGGACC
>Ga0302319_10018668_pt1 | contig 12632 bp, 10 predicted proteins | sample Bog_T0_2_FD_203319 | JGI IMG/M metagenome (GOLD analysis project Ga0302319, IMG submission 203319) | Peat permafrost microbial communities from Stordalen Mire near Abisko, Sweden - Bog_T0_2 | ecosystem: Environmental > Terrestrial > Soil > Wetlands > Peat | place: Sweden: Abisko, Stordalen Mire...
GCCCGCGAACAATGGCTCTGGCGATTCTCCGCGACCTCCTTTCCTCTCCGTACTCGTAAATGAGGTCGGCAAGCTCGCGCTCGTTCGCCTCATTCACCACTTGTTCGGCAGTCTGTCCGGATCGCGTATCCATCCGCATATCCAACGGACCATCTGCCTGAAAACTGAAACCCCTGTGCGCCTCATCGAATTGCAGGCTGCTCACTCCAAAGTCCGCCAGTAACCCATCCACGGAAGCCGGCTTTATATGGCTTGCAATGGAACTGAATGCTTCGCCGATCAATGTAACTTGCGGCGCCCGGCTGCCTAACTCGCTACTAACTCCCGCCAGCCTGGCTCTGGCTAACTCCAGCGCCTCGGGGTCCCGATCGAAACCAATCAAATGCCCCTGCGGCCCGACGAGTCTTACAACTCCCTCTGCGTGGCCCGCAAGCCCGAGAGTGCAGTCAACGTAGGTCCCGCCTGCGCGCACCCGGAGAAAATCAATCGCTTCTTGAAAAAGAACTGGCACATGCCGGTCATTCGATTTGGTCATGTGCTTCCCCCTGAGGGGCGGTTACCGATCAACTATGCCGGCGCGTAATCGCCGCCACCGCTCTGCGTTCATCCGCTGTCATTTCGAGAGATGGAAGCCGCATTTCGAATTCCTTCTCGTTCTGAACTTCCAGAAAGACCAGCTTCCCCAGCACCACAACCTCGGCATCGAGCTTGGCCTTGTCGCGCAGGATCTGGGGAATCACTACCCGCGACTGGCTATCCATCTCCACCTGCTGACCGTAATAGCTGGTCAGGTTCAAATACTTCTCCACCGCGTCGTCGAGTGTGCTGTACTCGGCCAGCATCTTCTCCTGCTTCTCCCACTCTTGCAGCGGCCAAATCTGGGCGCTTTTTCCGTCCGTTGAGGTGATATAAAACTGGGTCACATTGGCCGCGTCCAGCAGCGTTTTGAACCCAGAAGGGATCTTCAACCTCCCTTTGTCATCCACCTTGGCCGGATTGTTGCCCCGAAACACCGATTTGCCTCTTGACGATCCGCGGCCGACAACGAATCCTGAACCGCATCTGATCTTCTGGCCCGAACTTTTGTTTTCCCGTTAGCCAAGCTGGTTCCCCAGTTGCTTTGGACCCCTGTACGTCTCGTGGAAGAAGTGTTTTGCGAGTAGACTTGCTTTTGTGTTGGTTCAGCGGCGTTTTCGGGGCTTGTTTTTCTGATTCCCTTATGACTTCGCTCCACCCGGCTCCACAAGAGCGATAGTACAGCCGATATTTCGTGCGCGCCACGAAAAAATACGTGCCAGATCGCAACAGTTTCGGATTAAATGTGGGAAATTGGTCTAATAGCTTAGGGAAAATCTATTACCACAACATCTAGTGTTTACTGTGATGGTTCCACTACTGGACAGAAACTGACGCCTTGTGATAAAGCGAACAAAGGGCGAAAATCTCTTAAGATGCAGCCGGAGGAGCTTGTCCATTGGACCGCCTGGTCCGCTCTGTGACCACCTTCAGAAGATAGAAGAATACCAGGATATTCACCACCAGCAACGCTGACCGGATGTACGTGAGCCGGCGAATTACTTCGAAGATCTCCCATGGCAGGAACGACGCAGTGATTCCCAAGGTCATATATTCGGCCCAGGTCTTTTCCAGGTAGAGCCCGATTCCTTCCACCGTACCCAGCGTCGCATAAGCGAAAAGGCCCACGCTGAACCGGCGCAGCACCTTGTCGTTCACAAACGCCGCCCTTTCGAGGATGAAGTCAACGAAGTGCGACTCGGGACTGAAGTGGAGGTGGTGGGCTAAGCGCTGCAGCATGTCGGGCAGATCGTGGTGCACCAGGCGAAGCGCACTCACGCCGACGGCGATGAAAAGGGCCGCCTGGGCCAGTTTGAAGGCCGCAATGAGAATGAGCCACCGGTTATGGCGGGGCTTTCGAATGGTGGTCCTTGATGGGGATTCGATAATTTCCTCTGCCATGCGTCGCCCAATTGCAGGGGGCTCCTATCGATACGTTAAACGATGGGGGTTGGTTCTCCCAACCGGGCTCCGTCTGGCGGCCCTAAATCCAATTCGAAGTCTGGCGCGTTCATGAGGTGTAGTCAATTCCCCGATGGAGGTAGTTGAACCCATGACCCGCACCAGCAAAATTGCCCTGATTGCCCTCGCCGCAGTCACCCTCACATTCTCCGCCACAACAGCTCTTTCCCAGAAGGACCCAGAGGTGGGTGGCGCCGCCATGTATCCCGCTAAGAACATTGTTGAGAACGCGGTCAACTCACAGGATCACACCACGCTGGTAGCAGCGGTGAAGGCCGCCGGGCTTGTGGACACGCTGGAAGGCCCCGGCCCGTTCACTGTGTTTGCGCCCACCAACGAGGCCTTCGCCAAGCTTCCCGCCGGCACCGTGGACACGCTGCTGATGCCGGCAAATAAAGATCAACTGGTCAAGGTCCTCACCTATCACGTAGTCGCGGGAAGAGTGACCTCGAAGGACCTGGTGAGACTCATCAAGAAAGGCGGCGGCAAGGCTGAGTTGAAGACTGTCTCTGGCGGCACGCTTTGGGCATCGCTCGATATGGGCAAAGTGGTTCTCACAGACGAGAAGGGAGGCATGGCTACCGTAACAATCGCAGATGTCTACCAGTCTAACGGAGTGATTCATGTTATCGACTCCGTGGCATCGCCTAACTGATTCCTTCCACAAGCCGCTTCCATTCCTCCAGCCGGGAGAAAGCAGCGCTGCTATTTCAGCAAGCTGGTACACGCTTTTTCGGCTGCTTTTTTCTCGGCGATTCCGCGCGGGCCCCGCTATACCATACTTCACTTCTTGCCATTCAGCAGCGCATCGCGGTCCACCAGATTTCCATCCACAATCAAGCTTGAGATGCGGCGGGCGTTCCAGATGCTTTGCGTTGGATCTCCGTCCACAACCAAAATGTCAGCGCGGCGGCCGGGAACAATCTGACCCAATTCATTCCAGCCGAATTGCAGAGAATAGTTGCTGGTCGCCGCGGCAAGAGCTTCGCGCGGAGAGAGGCCCAGGCGCACCAGCATCTCAAGTTCCGTATGCATGGAGATGCCGGGCATGCTTCCGAACGCAGCCGCTCCGGAAGCCGCCAGATAGTGCGGAAATGCTGAGAAGATGGTCTGGTTGATACGCCATAAACGCATGGCGGACTGATCGGCCTTCTTGCGCTGGCCTTCTTCCATGTAGCGTTGCGCGGATCCCGGAAGATGACGCGTCCACGGCGCAAGCGGGTAATTCAACTCGCCAGTGGCGCGATCGGAGGGCAGGTACATTTGGGACGGATCGAGCAGCGCTGCGGCAGGTTCCTTCCACAAATTGCGGTGGTCTGGCAGACTAACGTAAAAGAGGCTGAATGTAGGCATCAGCGCAGCGTGGTGCGTGGCCAGAAACTTCGCATAGCTGCGCCAATGCGGGTCGGTCGGTGGCAGTCGCTCGGAGTAGTCATAGGCTGTGTTGGCGGGGCCGCCCTCCGGATCGTCCACGAGCGGCCGCTGCAGCTCATCGGGTACCACGCCCAATTCATAGCGGCTCATATGGAGCAGCGCATCGACACCCGCCTCAATGCCAACCTGGTAGGGCGTGGAGACGAACTCCCCATAGGTGACGATCCCGAGTTGATGAGCGCGAGCGATGATCCATTGCGTGTTTGCGGCCGTGAGGTTATGGCCCAGCCACAGAACACGCGTGCCCAGGTGTGCTGTGTCGATAAGTTGGCGGGCAGTGTCTGCCGGGGCTAGCTCGGCGGGATGCGCGCCCTCTTTCAGCATCGCAGCCCACTCCGGACGATGGGCAAGCAAGCTCCAGTTGTCGGTGGATCCGATCGAGTCCAGAAGGTAAAGGTGCGGACTGGGATTGGCGGAAGTATCGACCACGCCGCGCCGGTCGTCGCTGGACACTACAACCGTGGTCACGCCCATGTAGAGGTTGGCGCTGGCCTGGCCCTGCGAGTTCATGCCGGCGAATCCGTCGACCAACCCAGGGATCAAATATTTGCCGGTGCAGTCGATAACGCGCGCGCCTTTTGGAATGGTAATGGCATAGCGTGCGCCGACATCGGTGATGCGGCCGTCGCGCACAATCACAACCGCATCTTCAATATCCTTTGCCGAGTGACCCCACTCCGTTACGTCCACGACCGTGCCGCCAACCAAGGCCAGCACTGTGGGCGAGGGGAGTTTTGGAACTACGGGGGGCTGGGTCTGCGGCCAGGCAAACACTGCAGCCAAAACCGCTCCCCACAAACCCGTCGCAAGGTCACGAACTATTCGCATAGTTAAATTGTTCTGTTGAGGATTGTCGCACAGCGATTTCGAAAAAATGATGAAACACCGCAACAGTATCCCAACATTGAGACCCTTTAGCTGGCAACGAGCGCGGGCCGGCGGCGACGCGCCAGCAGTGGCGTCACCTGCGCCTGTGCCGCCTCTACGGTCAGTCCGTATTTGGCGCGCAGATCGTCTACCTTGCCGTGCTCGATGAACTGGTCAGGCCAGCCGATGCGCACCACCGGAACCTGGCTCCCCATCTCTTCCAGTGCCTCCACAACCGCTGAGCCAAATCCGCCCATCTTGACATGATCTTCGAGCGTAACGAAGGCGGCTACGCGGCGGGAATATGCCTCCAGCATTGCGCGGTCGATCGGCTTGATGAAGCGTGGATTGATTACCGCCGCGGAGTAGCCCTCGCGCTCCAGGCGGTGTGCGAGTTCCAGCGCCAGCGAAGTCATGTTCCCAAGCCCCAGGATGGCAACATCGGAGCCATCCTCAAGCACCTCGGCCTTGCCGACCTCGAGCACTTGCGGCTCAGCCTTGCGCGTCACGCCTGCAACCGCCCCGCGCGGATATCTGATCGCGCTCGGCCCGGGAAGCTGAACGGCGGTGGTCATCATGTCGGCCAGTTCGTCTTCATCCTTCGGCGCCATGAGCACGATCTCAGGAATGCCGCGCAGATAGGCGATGTCGAACAATCCGTGATGGGTGGGACCGTCGTCGCCTGAAAGCCCGGCGCGGTCCATGCAGAACGTCACCGGCAGCTTCTGCAAACAAACATCGTGAATGATAGGATCGAAGGCCCGCTGCAGGAATGTCGAGTAGATAGCGCAAACAGGCCGATAGCCGCGCGTAGCCATACCGGCGGCAAACACCACCGCATGTTCCTCGGCGATGCCCACATCGAAATACCGCTTGGGATGATGCGGACGGAACAGATCGAGCGCTGTCCCGTTGGGCATGGCTGCGGTGATGGCAACGATTTTTTCGTTCTTGTTGGCCAGCTCGACAAGCGTATTGGCGAAGACCTCAGAGTATGTCGGCAGGCCGGCGGGCTTGGTCATCCCCGTATCGGGATCGTAGGGGCCGAGGCCATGGAATTTCTTTTGTCCATCGAGCGCCGGTTGATAGCCGCGGCCTTTCTGCGTGAGCACATGCAGAAGCACGGGCCGCTCAATGCCCTTCAAAAACTTGAATGTTTCCACGAGTAACGGCAGATTGTGCCCGTCGATGGGACCAAAATATTCCAGGCCGAACTCCTCGAACATGATGGAAGGCCACAGCATGCTCTTGGCTGCTTCTTCGGCACGCCGCGCCAGCGTTACTGCCGTTTTGCCGCCGATCTTCTGCACAATACGCTTGGCGGATTCGTGCAAATGCTGATAGTGCTCGTTGGTCACGATCTTGTGGAAGTAGCGCGCAATGGCACCCACATTGCGATCGATGGACCACTCATTGTCGTTGAGGACAATGATCATCCGCTTGGTCTGTTCGGCGATATTGTTCAGGGCTTCAAACGAGATGCCGTTGGTAAACGCTGCGTCTCCGGCAACGGCGATCACGTTTTCAGTGCCGCCTGCCAGGTCGCGCGCCACAGCCATTCCCAGCGCCGCGGAGAGCGCCGTGCCCGCATGACCTGCGCCGAAGCAATCGTGCTCGCTCTCTGTGCGCAGCATGAAGCCGTTGAGCCCGCCCGGCTGGCGAATGGTTGGAAAGCGGTCGAGGCGGCCAGTAAGAATCTTGTGAATATAGGCCTGGTGGCTTACGTCGAAGAGCAGCTTGTCCTCGGGAGTATTGAACACCGTATGCAGCGCCAGCGTCAGTTCCACCACGCCCAGGTTCGGACCCAGATGTCCGCCGGTTTTGGACAGCGTCTGGATCAGGAATGCGCGAATCTCCTCCGCCAGTTGCGCCATCTGCGTGAAATTCAAGCGCTTCAGGTCTGCAGGCGAGTGGATGGACTCCAGCAATGCTCCCATGATCTTCCTTCTCCCGGAATATGAGCCGGGTCTCCAACAAAAAAGCCCCCTATGAACACGGGGCTGCGAGGCTGCCATTAGCCTTCGACTTTATCGCGAACTATCTGCACTTGGACCGAAAACAGTCTGTCACGGGTTGCCCGCCATGGTTCATCGACCGCAAGCCATCCCTAAGTATACCAATCTTGGGCATTTCCCTCGCTGGAATGTTTTGACGCAATTGCTGCCCCGGGTTTTCATCGAGAAGCCTTCATGGGATTGCCCTGCGGATGACAGCCGGGGACCTGTCCGGAAAGTACCGGAAGAAGACGGCACAAGAACAAAAGCAGGTCCTTCGATTGCGCTGAAGTACGCTCCACTCAGGATGACAGGTCATTTTATGGAATGCCCTTTTGGCACGGGATACCAGGTTTGGGGTTTGGGTGGTAACTCGTTTAGAAGGAAAAATCTCGAGAATTGGCGAAATACGTAAGTTGTTTGTTTGCAATACATTTTTTGGTCATTTTTCACGTAACATGCTTGTTTTCATACATATACGCAATAAACCGGAAAATGGGCTGTTTTTGGGGTCCCGGCCTTACGCAAATCTGACTCGGGGAACGAGGGATTTGTGGTGCTTTGAAGGAGCATTGAGTTCATTGTGCGCGTCTGAAGTGAATTAATGTGCAAACCCTGGGAAAACATTTGGGACTGGTTTTGCGGAGAGGCGCCTTCCTCTCGCAGCGGGCCACAGCGAGTTGTAGGATTGCGATATACGGGACAACCGGGAGGACGAAATTGTGGGCAAGATGAAAAGTGCAATTCTAATGGGTTTATTGACCGCAGGCTTGGTGGGGACGCCGCTCATCCAGGGACAGTTGCCGGAACCTGGTAGTGCGTCGACCGCGCCCAACCCGCTTTCCGACACAACCATCAAGCCAGGCAAAATGATCCTCTTCGACCTGGAAGCACGCTTCGCAAAAGACGTGCTCGATCACGGCGGCGCTGCTTTTGCCAACTGGTTCGCCGAAGACGGCGTGGCGCTCAATAACGGACAGGCTCCGCTGATCGGCAAAGTCGCCATTGCCAAATCAGCCAACTGGTCCGCAAAAGCTTATCAGCTCACCTGGACTCCGACGGACGCCGTCATGGGTCCCTCCGGCGATATGGGTTACACCTGGGGTCATTACGAAGGGCACAGCAAAGATGCCAACGGCAATCCGGTCACTACTACCGGCCGCTACATGACCATCTGGCGCAAGCAGCCGGACGGAAATTGGAAGGTGGTTCTGGACGCCGGGAGCAACGAGCCGGCAGAGGCCGGGGACTGCTGCAAGGTGCCTGGGGGCGCTTGAAATAGGACGGACGACTCGTGCAAAAACAGTCGGGACTTTGGGTGAGCGTCTTGAATATTTTCGGCATGCCCGCTGCTGGGGTGGAAAAGCTAAGAGCGTCCGTTCTAACTCAAAGGTAGGGCCGGCTGTTGCTTAAATGGTAACTGACGAGTCGGCGACCATCCAGGCAGAACTCAAAACCAGTCGCGCATTGCCCGCTTGAGGATTACTTCTCCTGCATACGACGCGGATGGTCGGTGTATAGCAACTGATGACGTTCTCCAGCCTCCGCCCAAGTTCGCGGTGGTGTGAATCGATCCAGAAGAACATCGTCGATTGCCGCTCGCATCTGCCTTGCGCATGTCACTGGACCCAGTTGCCCAACACCAGTCCCCATGCCGGGGAAAGCAAGCCGATCAATCTTTTCCGCCACTGGTCGCCCCTGGTCCGAGCCAGATAGGAATTGTTGATTCATGACGCACAGAAGAGCCGCTCTTGTGGCGAGGTAGGCATTCACGGATTCGGTTAGCACCATTGGCACGCGCATTGTCGGTGCAACGATCATGTAGGGAATTTTGCTGTCGCCGGTCTCCATCACCTCTGCCGCCCCGACGAGTAACTCGCCGTGATGTCTCTCGGCAATTAACAGCTGCAGACGCGCTTGAAGATCATGACCGAAACGGCGGAGGTAGACGGCGTCAACCCCGGCATCCATGAAGCCGAAGCTATTGGCCGGGCTGACAACTGCATCGCAGGGGACTTCCAGGATAGAGCTATGATGAATCTCAACGAACTCCAAGTCCCCGCAGAATCGCCGCCACGCCGTTGCGAGTGATTCGTCCACAGCAGTGAGGATCAGTTTCATATCTGCTAGGGTAGCGCAATGGTAAGGCAGTGAAGGATGCCAACAGTCCAACCGGAAGTTACTGGTCGCGAACCAATGCCTGTGAGAACAACGGCAGCAGATAGCACCATTGCGACTACGGGGAGCCAGAGAGAGAGCGCGAACCGAGGCCTGAGCTTGAAATTATCCATGGTTTCTGAAAGGACCTTGTAGGGTAACCAGATTCTACAATGGGCCGTTCCGAGTGTGTGACCGGCTACTCGGACAGGGCAATCGCATGAAGCGTATCCCGGTGACGAATTCGCAGGTTTGGGCCGTCCCGACGGGACTAGATGGCTCTTTTGGCTGCTTTCCCCACGCTGAAGCGAGGGGCTAACCACCAATGCGCCTACGGCGCGACAAGAATTGGAACCAGTCTGGGCAACAACTTGGATTCATGCGATTGCCCTGGCTACTCGGAAATTACTCTATGGTAAACAACGGTTTCCCGAAGGGGCCAAAATCGGGGTCGTGTATACCGTGACAGCGACGTCAGCCATCGAATTGGCACCTGATCTCGGAGTCTAGGATGGCTTGCTCTCGACGACGCGTAGGTGTACACTGATGCGTACACAAGGAGGCTCTATGCCCGCGATCAAAGTCGGAGTTCGTGAGTTTCGGGAACAGATCGCCCGCTTTCTCGAATCCGATACCCCGGTTGCCGTCACCCGGCGAGGCGAGACCTTGGGCGTGTATGTGCCGACGCCCAGGAAATCCACTAAGCCCGCAGATAGAGCCGAACTGCGGGCTGCCGCCCAGCGTCTGGCTGAAGTTCTTTCCGATGTGGATGAGGAAGAGTTGGTATCCGAATTCAAACAGCTCCGCCGGGCCGGGAAAGGACCCGCCCGCTAGATGCTCGTCCTTGATGCCAACATACTCGTTCGCGCTATCCTGGGACGGCGCGTGCGGCAATTGTTGGAAGCCTACGCGGGCCCGGGCCTTCGCTTTTACTCCCCTGACGCCGCATACGCCGAAGCAGAGAAGTACCTGCCAGCTCTATTGAAAAAGCGGGGAAAATCGGACGCGGACCTCGCGGCTACCCTGGAGGACCTCAAATTGCTGGTCGAGCCCATCAACCGGGATGCCTACGAACATCTCGAAGCAGAGGCAAGAGAGCGTCTGCGCGGGCGCGACGAAGACGATTGGCCGATTCTCGCAACCGCCCTCAGCCTTTCATGCGCAATCTGGACAGAGGACGCCGATTTCTTCGGCACCGGAGTGGCGCAATGGACGTCGGATCGCGTCGAGATTTTTCTAAGGAATCAAGCCAACATCGTAGAACAGGATGAACGATAGACATGAACCTCATCCGCATCGCAGTTGAGAAGGGGTAGTTGGGTTGATGAATTATTCTCGTGGTAACTCGCGCAGGTAACTGAATTCCGCACTACAAAACCGATTCTCAAGTAACACGAAAACGGGCGTTTAGCCGGAAAATTCAATTACTTATGTCGTAAGTCCAGAGAGAGTAAACTCCCATCTAAGTGGCAGAGCCAACAACACCCAAAAGGCTGATACTTGCGGTGGGTGGACGTGTATCTTATGGGCACAATGCAGGGTCAGCATCTGGGAGAGCACTTGGCGGTGGCCTTGCGACAGGAAGTTGAGATGTTTGACCGCAGCCCCGACCCCTCTCTCGATGAACTGACGGAGCTTTCCGCCGTGCTCAGCAATGCCGACTACGCCTACATCGGCTGGATGGACTTCAACCGCCTCTGGTTTAAATCTCAGTTTGGCTTCAAAGCGCCGGAGCAGCCCCGCACCACGACCGCCTGCCAGTGGTTGCTCGAGACAGGCAGGCCGCTGCTGATCCGCGATGCCGCACAGGATTCCCGTTTCCCTCCCACAGGGATCCCGTTAATGGGCGCCAAACCGTGCCGCTCCTATGCCGGCGTGCCACTCATCTCCGGGTCTCTGCAAATCATCGGCACGCTGGCGATTTTGGCGCGCGAACCGGCCCGGTTTGGCCAGGAACATATCACGCTTCTTGAAGTCCTGGCCCGACAGGTCGTCACCCGCCTGGAACTCTACGCCCGCGTCCGCGCACAGGAACAGTCGCAGCGCGCCCGCCAGCGGACCGAACGCGCCCTGGCCATGGAACGCTGCTTTGTGGCTGCGACGCTGGATTCCGTTCCCGCCCTGGTGGCCGTTCTGGATACAGCCGGGCGCACGGTGCGGCTCAATCACTCCTGCGCGCAACTCACGCGCCTGGCCCTGGCCGATGCCGTGGGCCGTCCGTTTGTGGACGAGGTGTTGGAGCCTGAAGATCGCCAGTGGGCAGCCACCAAGTTGCGCGAAGCTGCCACCGGACAGGTCTCAGGACCCCACGAAACTGCCTGGAGAGTCGTGGGCGGATTGAGCCGGCGCGTCAGTTGGACGCTGCGCCCGCTGCAAGGCCCCGACGGCGAAATTCAGTACCTGATTGTGAGCGGGCAAGACGTCACCGATCAGCGCCAGGTGGAGATGGCGCTGCACTCCAGCGAAGCGCGTTATCGCGAGGTGGTCGAGAACTCGCTCGGCTTTGTTTTCACCTGCTCGCTCGAGGGACGGCTCACCTCACTCAATGCTTTCACGGCGGAGACGCTCGGCTACCGCGCCGATGACCTGACGGGACGCTCCGTATCGGAACTTATGGACGACGCCGGCCTGGCCACATTTCAGGATTGCCTGCGCACGCTTGAGACGCAGGACGAGTGGCAAGGCGCTCTGCCCCTGCGCCGCAGCGACGGCGTTTATCGCCGCATTGCCTGCCGCAGCCGCCGCATGCAGTTGCCGGGCGAGCGCCCATTCGTTCTTATCCACGGCACCGACGTGACCGAGCAGCACGAAGCCGAACAGGCGCTGCATATGGCCACGCGGCAGCGCGAACTCATCCTCGAATCGGTGGGCGACGGCATCTACGGCATCGACCTCGAAGGCCGCCTCACCTTCATCAATCAGGCCGGCGCGCATGCCTTGGGATATACGCCTGAACAGTTGACCGGCCGCGATCTGCACGAGGTCATCCACCACAGCCACGCGGATGGCACGCCCTACTCCAAGTCCACCGACCCCATTCTCCAGGCACTGCGGCGCTGCGAGTCCATCCGCATGCGCGACGAAGTTTTCTGGCGTCACGACGGCACCGCATTCCCGGTGGAATACAGCGCCAACCCGCTGCTGGAAGAGGGCGTCATATCCGGCATGGTCGTGGCATTCCAGGACGTATCGGAACGCCGCCGGCTGGAACGGATGAAGGACGAATTCATCTCCACCGTGAGCCACGAACTGCGCACGCCGCTCACCTCGCTGCGCGCTTCGCTCGGTCTCATCACTTCCGGCACACTCGACAAACGTCCGGAGAAGCAGCGCCAAATGCTGGACATGGCAATCGGCAACTGCGACCGCCTCATTCGCCTGGTCAACGACATTCTCGACTTCGAAAAAGTCGAAAAGGGAAAGCTGCCGCTCGATCGACAGCCTGTGGAAGCCATCGACCTGCTGCGCCGCGCCGCCGACGTGGCCTACGCCGCTGCCAGCCAGGCACATATTGCCGTGCGCGTCGATGCTGCGCGTGTAAAAGTCCTGGGCGACGAAGAACGCATCCTGCAAGTGCTCAACGAACTGGTCGCCAACGCCATAAAATTCTCGCCACCGGACACTACCATCCGCCTCTCCGCGCAGCCCGGCAGAGAGAACGCCGATAGTTCCGGCAATACGGCGGCCGATACGGCAAATGGTTCGGAAGAAGTTTGCTTCACCGTTGAAGATCAAGGCCGTGGCATTGCTCCCGAGAAGCTGGAGCGCATCTTCGAGCGCTTCCAGCAAGGTGACGCCTCGGACTCCCGCGCGTTGGGCGGAACCGGCCTGGGCCTGGCCCTCTGCCGCAGTATTGTGGAGCAACATGGCGGTCGCATCTGGGCCGAAAGCACCCCAGGAAAAGGCAGCCAATTCCACTTCACGCTGCCCGCCGCGGCAAAGAGCGCCCCGTAAGAACCTGTCCAGAAATTGTGCGCATTGAACGGTATGGGATTCATCCCACAGGTTTACCTTCGCGTTTTCCCTCCCGGATTCTCGCGATGCCCGGCCCATTATGTGGGATCGGACGAACCGCACAGCCCCTCCAACGCATCTGCTCAGTGAGCACCCTTTAGACGGATTCATCGTCTAATTTTTCACGGG
>Ga0302319_10018673_pt1 | contig 12629 bp, 7 predicted proteins | sample Bog_T0_2_FD_203319 | JGI IMG/M metagenome (GOLD analysis project Ga0302319, IMG submission 203319) | Peat permafrost microbial communities from Stordalen Mire near Abisko, Sweden - Bog_T0_2 | ecosystem: Environmental > Terrestrial > Soil > Wetlands > Peat | place: Sweden: Abisko, Stordalen Mire...
GGTCGTTTTCCCCTTCGTTGAGCCAGCACTCGGGCATGTACATCGGGATTCTTTGAGGTGACTCGCCGAGGTTGTGTCCATTGAGCCAGATGTGACCGGTCCGGAGGTTATCTCCCGTAAGAAGTCCGATGGTTTCCCGGATGCCCGGGGTGTGATGGTAGGTGAACGTGGCCCTATAGAAAGTCGGGAGGCTGGCGGTTGCGGGATCACCCGACTGCCATGGCTGGGAGATGAAGTCCGGCCAGTTCGTCACGCGCCCTATCACCGGCGTCTCCTCGAGCCCGGTCAACCCAGGGCGAAAGTACCAGGTAGCATGCGCCGCCGGCGAGTTATGCCAGAGGCTGAGCGCGAGACTGCCTGAGCCGCCTTTTCTGCTCTGAGCCTGGACAAGGATGGTGTTCTTCCCAGGGACCAGGAGCGTCGAGGCATCCGCCGAGGTCCCGGCGAGGCGCTGACCGTTGACATAGAGGGCCGTTTGATCGCCGAACCCGGGGATCTGAACGCTCGACTCAACGTCCGTCGAGCCGAGGCTGAACGTCCCCCGGAACCATGCGCCTCCGCGCTCGATGCGTATCGACCGCGACGCTGCGTCCGGGGTGAGGGGCTGCCACGAGGAGTCATTGAAATCAGTCCGGGCCACGTCGGCAATGGCCCCGGGATCGCCCCTACCCCCCCAGCGCTTCCATTCCACGTCAGGCTTGGAGGGAGCGCTCTCCGTCGAGACGGCGCCCCAGATGCCGCGCGCGGTGGTGTGCCCGATGGGCCCGGTAAAAATGTACAGGGTGGGACGCGGCAGGCCCTTGGCCAGAATCGCCAGTGCGTTATCGCCGGGCTTGAGGCTGAGGCTACCCAAGGAAGCCGGCTGCCCGTTCAGGAAGGCCGCAAAGTCGCCTGACTGACCCGAGAAGTGCAACGCCGCCGGGCCGCCCGCGTCCGAATGGATATTCGCGCGGTACCATCCATAGCGGTTCTGGAATCCGTAGCCTTCCATCGCTTGCGGGCCGGTGGATTGGATCCAGCCGGTGAGGGGCGTGGCCGGGTCGCGCTCGGTGGCCGCATCGCGCCATGACCATGCCGACAGAATCGGCAGCGGCGGAATCGAGGCCGCCGGCTGGCTGAGCTGAGTCTTGCCTGCAGGGCCGTAGATCGTCGCGACCCCACCCCCAGGAGGGAACTCCACGCTGCCATCCGCAAGGACAAACGACGGTCCAATGTAGAGCTTCCCATTTGCCAGCCATGTTTTTTTGGTGAGGTCGGTGTTCATGACCAACAGGATCGCTTTGCGCCCATCAAAGGAATCCATGGGCACCTCCGTGACGGTATCGCCCGCCGGGTAGGTGAAATCGAGCTGGGTGACCGGCGGCCCGGTGACCTTGTGCTTGAGCGTGACCTCGCCAGAATCGCCAGCCGGCCCGTAGCAGACCCAGTAGTCCGTACCGGCAATGGCCTGGCGCAGCATCACGTTCGTGCAGACAGACTCAAACAACGCATTTTTCGTCCACGGCACGTTCACGAGGATGGTCCGCGGCTCATCCGGCGCCACCTTGATGCTACCGGTATGAGGAAGGGAAAGATCCCCGACGCTGATACGGGTAGTGAGCGTGCCCCCTTTATCCGCGCTGGGCGCGGTGTACGCGGATGCGTCCGGAGGGATCTCGGGCAGATTGGCCGCGTTCACTTTTTTCTGGAAGTTATCGATGAAGACGATGCTGCCCGCCGCGGGGCTGGTGCGCGTGTTCACGCGGAGCCCGGGAAGATCGCTTTTCGCAAGGTTGGGGTCGTCGTGGCTGGCGGTGAGGATATCCGAGAAGCTCTGGGCAAAATAGGCGGCCCGGCGGGCGGCAAAGTAAAAATTGCGAAGCTGCCCCGCCTCGCCAATCGGGGCCGAGTAGTCGTACGTGGCATCGTGAGAGAAGCCCGAGTAGCCGAAATTCGTGCCCCCATGGACCATGTAATAATCGTACCCAGCGCCGCCGAAGGAGATGATCTTCCAGGTACCTGCCAGTTTCTCATTATACATCCCGTCAGGCATGTCCCCGTAACGTCCGATCCAGCCGGTCCAGAACTCCGTTGTAAACCATGGGGAGGCGCCGGGGGTGAAAGGCCGCTCGCCCGCGGGATCATTACCGTGATGGAGCCCGGAAAGGAACAGCGGGATTTCGAGGCCATTGGCGCGCGCCTGATCGTAAAGATGCTTCAGGTATGGATCGCGCTCGTCCATCCCCCAACCATGCGGGTGCTCGTTCTCAAGCTGGGCCAGGATGACGGTGCCCCCGTGGTTGATCTGGTGTCGCGCCACAATGGCCTCAATTTTCGCAAGGTGCTGATCAACGTAAGCATCATACGCCGGGCCACTATCGCGCAGCGTCATCCCCGGCTTGATGGTGAGCCATGCCGGGAAGCCGCCATTATCCCATTCCGCGCAAGAGTAAGGCCCCACGCGGACGATGGCGTACATCCCCATCTGCTGGATGAGCGACAGCCACGCGTCGAGATCAAGGTTATCCGTAAAATCCCACTTCCCCTCGGCCCCCTCAGTGGCATTCCAGAAAACGTACATCTGCACGCAGTTGAACCCCATTTGTTTGGCCCGCCAGATCCGGTCCGCCCAGAGCTGGCGGGGGATGCGGGCATAATGCATCTCGCCCGAGGTGATGTAGGTGGGCTGGCCGTTGATCCAGAAATAGCCGTCTTTCCAGTTGATCGCGCTCGCCGCGGCCGGGGCCGGTGGAAAAATGTCCGCATTGGGTCCGGCCCAGGCCGTCAGGGAGAGAAAAAGCGGGAGGAGCAGGAATCGCAGGGGGGCGAAGGAACGCATGGGGTGAAAATGAGGGAATTGAGAGCGGAGGTCAAGGTGAGGGCGACAACGCTATTGGCACCGCGGGAAGCCATCGGCGCCCATGAGTCATTTAAGAAATTTGGCAGCGCGCCCGATCCGAAGGATCGCCGCTAAAATGGGCGTTATGAACCGTGAAAACGACTTTTGGGATTCTCCATTTGATGACTCGGATTACTTTACAGGCCTGACGTTGTCCGACGCCATGATTCGAGATGCTGAAGTTAAGATCGGCTACAAGTTACCGCGTGCATTCATCCGTCTAATCAAGATCAAGAACGGAGGCTCATTGAAGCGGGATTGTTTTCCGACACCCGTTGCGACATCATGGGCGAAGGACCATGTGGCGGTCTCGGGAATTCGCGGCATTGGCGGGCAATGGAGCATAGGCAAAACGACGTTTTGGAAATATCCGGACGTCGGTTTTGTTGCAGGCGAGTGCCCTTCTGCTGGTCATGACGTAATTATGCTCGACTACAGCGAGTGTGGGCGAAATGGAGAACCCCGCGTAATTCACGTTGAGACTGAAACGGCAGGTGCGCCGGAGGTTTTAATCCTTGCATCAGACTTTGAGAGCTTTTTAGAAGGGCTTCGGGAATATGGCAATTTTTAACAAGTTGGCCAGGCCGTTCAACTACAACCTGTGCTAATTGAAACCCTGAAAGAGGGTGTTCCGAAATTGCTTCGGCGCTACAGGGTAAAGACGAAAAACAGGATTTGGCGGCAAGAGGACAAACCGTGTAACGGCAGGCCCTTCCGAAAAACTTTACGGCTTTGCATGAGTCCCTCTCCCAGAAGGGGAAATGCTCACGCAAAGCCGCAAAGGCGCAAAGGAATGCAAAGCATGGCGTTCCCAAAAACCACGCCACCACCGATTCGATTTCGGAACACCTATCTTCCGGGAACTATTGGTTGTCCCATTAGTGGCTCAGGATACCCGGGGCGTGGCCGACTCGCCCGTCCGCCAACCGCCACTGGATCCCCTCCTCCTCGCTGGGCTGGCTTGAGGTCTCCCCGTTGGGGCTATCCGTTGAGCCCGCCTCAGCGCTTGGCGATCACAATCTTTAACGGGTTGCTGAACGAAAATTTACTTCCGGACACGCTGACCGGACCTTTGCGCATCGCCTCCTCCAACTCCAGCCATGCCGGCAACAACCCTACCATCCAAACCAGGAGCAATACCCCGCACCGGCGCAGTACTCTTCTCGCGATGGGGCAGCCCGGTACGAGCATCGCCGCCACCCCCAGGAAGAAAACGAACGTCGCCACCGGGGTATAATGGAACTCGAACACGATTTCACCGGCGGTTTCAGTTCTATTGAAAAACAGTTTCATAATTCCCGTTGAAAGCATCGCTCCGGCCGGCATGGGATGCAACCTGCATTCAAGCCCCGGGTTCAAACCTGCCCGGTCTTCGGATAACTCCCGAGGATCTTCACGAAGGTGCAATGCTTGGCCAGCTCGGCCAGCGCTTTAACCAGCGGCGCATCCTCGGCGTGCCCGTCGATATCGACGAAGAAGAAATACTCCCACGCCTTCCGCTTCGACGGCCGGCTCTCGATCTTGCTCATGTTGATCCGCAAATCCTTGAACGGCGCCAACGCCGAAAACAACGCGCCCGGTTTATCCTGCACGCTGAACATGATCGAGGTCTTGTCGTCCCCGGTGGGCGGGCAGGTATTCGGCCCGATGATCAGGAACCGCGTCGTGTTGTTCGGGCTGTCCTGGATGGAACTGTCGAGCACGTTCAGACCGTAAACCTCGGCCGCCATCCGGCCGGCAATCGCCCCGGCATTCGGCTCCTTCGACGCCAGCTCCGCCGCGCGGGTCGTGCTTGAGACCTCGATCAAATCCACATGCGGCAAGTTATGCCGCAGCCATTGCCGGCACTGCCCGATCACCTGCGGATGGGTATAGATCTTCTTGATCTCCTCGCGCGGAATTTTCGCCAGCAGGTTATTCTCGATCTTCAGCGAAAACTGCGCGCACACGCGCAACTCCGAATCCATAAACTGGTCCAGCGTGTAACTCACCGCTCCCTCCGTCGAGTTCTCGATCGGCACCACCCCGTAGTCGGCTTTTCCCCTCGCCACGACGTTGAATACCTCCGCGATGCTCGATTGCGCCGCGTACTCGACACTCGCGCCGAACTTCTCCCGGGCCGCCTGATGGGACCATGTCGCCTCCGGCCCCAAGTAGGCGATGATGAGTCCCTTCTCCAGCGCGAACGATGCCGACATGATCTCCCGGTAGATCGCCCGAACCGCGGACTCCGGCAGCCGCCCCTTGATCCGCGCATTGAGCTCAATCAGCGACCGCAACAGCTTCTCCTCCCGTTCCGGGGCGTAAATCGATCCCCCATCCCGCTTCTTCAACAGGCCGACCTCATGGACCAGGTCCGCGCGCTGGTTCAGCAGCTCGAGCAACTGCGCGTCAATGGCATCGATGCGGGAGCGGATTTCGCCGAGTGTCATGGGAGGCTTTCGGGAGCCGGTACCGGCTCGCTGGATGGATTTTCTTCTGTTTCAACCGGCGACGCGGCTCCTTCCGCTGCGGGATCGGATTCGGCCTGCAGCAACTCGTCCACCGCTCCTTCGGGCTTCAGCGTCTGCGCTTCGTCCGTTTCGGCCGGAGCTTCCGGCACCGGCGCGGTCGGCAGCGGGATTCGCCGCAGCTCCGTCGAGTTCGGCAATTCGTCGAGCGTCTTGAGGCCGAAATGCTGCAGAAAATACTCCGTGCTTTCGTAAAGCAGAGGGCGTCCCGGCACATCCGCCCGCCCCGCGATCCGCACCAGGCCCCGCTCCAGCAGCATATTCACCATGCCATCCACGGCCACCCCGCGCACCGCCTCGATGTCGGCCCGCGTGATCGGCTGCCGGTAGGCGATGATCGCGAGGGTCTCCAGCGCCGGCCCGCTCAGCCGGATCGGTTTGCTCTCGGGAAACAGTTGGCGCACCCACGGCGCATACGCGCTGCTGGTCACAAAATGCCATCCATTCACCTGCTCCATCAGCCGGAATGCGCGCTCTCCGCCCTCCAATTCCGTCTTGATCTCCTCCAGCACCACGCCGATCTCGGCTTCCCGCGTTTTCCCCAGCGCCTGCATGGCCGGATCCTCGCTCTCGGATGCGGCCCCCTTCAGGGCAGAGGCGATCTCACGCGGGACCAGCGGTTTCTGGGACGCGAACACGAGCGCCTCTACGACTTGCTTGAGCAACGGCATTTCAGTCGATTTTGGATTTTGGGAAGCCGGGAGCAAGAGCCTTTTCTCCCCTTACCGCTCATTTCCCCACGTAAATCGCCTCATCCGGCCAATCCCTGCGGATATAACCCGCCTGCATGTTCACAAACGGCAGGTAATTCCGCATCACCCGCACCGGTTTCAGCAGCCGGATGGTCGATACCTCGATGATCGACCCTTCCCCGTGGTTTCTCAGCAGGCTCGGGATCAATTTCTCCTGCACCGTCTGGACGATGTCCATGTCGCTCGCCCCGTCGATATACAACAGCATCGCCACGTTCCCATCGATCTCCGCGATATGGCTCTCAAACAGCATCTCCGTAAAAATCGACCGCACAAACGGCTCCCGGCGGATATCGTCCTCCACCTGCTGCACCGTCACCCCCAGCCGGAATTTGATGATGTAAACATGCCGCGCCGTGAACTGCCCGGTCCCGCTCTCGGTCAGGTTCACCTGTGTGTGATAAGAGAGGACACCATCCTCCTCCAGCCGTTGCCGTTTCCGGCCCACTGTCCGGACATTCACGCCAGTACTCTCACCAATTCCGTTATCCGATTCGCGCGGATCCCGAATCAACTGGCGAATGATCAACCGCTCCTGTTCGTCGAGTTCTCTCATTTTTGGGGTAAAATGTGGGTTTTTGTGGTCTTTTTTGCTCTTAAAAGGACAAACTTAGACAAGTCAGTGGGCGATATGCGACATAAATTTGTCAGTTTTGGCAAATTTGCGCCTTGAATTGTACCGTGCAATGGCTATCCTCGTCCAGTTACGGAGGACCCAGATACCATGAACCAAGTCATCAAAGATGCCATTAAAGGCAAAGAGACCCTCTATTCGCCCGATCTCGACCACGATTCCTGTGGCGTCGGCCTGATCGCCTCCATCCACGGAAAGCGCTCCAACCTGGTGCTCCGTTACGGGATCGATTCGCTCTGCCATCTCGCCCATCGCGGTGCCATCGATGCCGATGCCAAGACCGGCGACGGGGCCGGCGTGATGACCCAGATCCCTTACAAGGTCCTGGTCCCCGAGGTAAAACGCCTTGGCCACGAGCTTTTCCAGGAAAGCGACCTCGGCGTCGGGTTCGTATTCCTGCCGCACGATAACGCCTACGCCCAGGCCCGGGCAAAGGCGATCACCGAGGAGGTCATCACGAAGCGCGGGCTGTTCCTGTTCGGCTGGCGCGAGGTTCCGATCAATTTCCGCGTACTGGGCGAAAAAGCGCAGAGCACCATGCCCCGCATCGAGCAGGTCCTCATGGGCCGCCCCTGGGGCATGACGGATGAGGAATACGAGCGCCGCCTTTACTTGTCCCGCAACGAGATCGAGAAACGCGCGGCGGAGGCTGGGATCAATCATTTCTACATCCCCTCCTTTTCCCACCACACCATCGCCTACAAGGGCCTGATGGTTTCAGCCTCGCTCGAGAAATTCTACAAGGATCTGGCCAATCCCGAATACGAGACCGCCCTTTGCGTGTACCACCAGCGGTATTCCACCAACACCTTCCCCACGTGGACCCTCGGGCAGCCCTTCCGGATGGTCGCCCATAACGGCGAAATCAATACCCGCCGCGGCAATGTCAACTGGATGCGCGCTCGCGAGGCCGAGCTCCAGGCCGACGGATGGGGTACGGACATCGAGCTCCTCAAGCCGATCATCCAGCCGGGTGGCTCGGATTCCTCGGAACTGGACAACGCGCTCGAGGCCATCGTAATGAGCGGACGCTCGATTCTCCACGCCATGACCATGCTGGTCCCGCCGGCGTGGAGCACCAACAAGGAGATTAGCCCGGAGCTGAACGGCTTTTACGATTATCACCGCTGCTTCACAGAGCCGTGGGACGGCCCGGCGGCCCTCGTTTTCACCGATGGCATCACAGCCGGCGCCTGCCTGGACCGGAACGGGCTGCGCCCCGCCCGGTTCAAGATCACCGATGACGGTATCTTCACCCTTGGGTCGGAAGTCGGCACCATCGAACAGGATGACGCCAATATTATCGAGAAAGGCCGCCTCGGCCCCGGCGAAATGATCGCGATCGATACCGCGCAGGGCAAACTGTTGCGCGATGCCGAGATCAAGGCCGCCCTCGCTGTGCGCCGGCCTTATGGCAAGTGGCTTGGCGAAAATCTTCTCCGACTTTCGGATCACCTCGCCAGTCCCCTCACCGATCCCGTCGGCGACCTGGATATCCTCACGCTTACCCAGCGCCAGATGGCTTTCGGGTATTCCGCCGAGGAACTGGACATCATCGTCAAGCCCATGGTCAGCAGCGCCTATGAGGCCATTGGCTCGATGGGCGATGACACGCCGCTAGCCGTCCTCTCGCTCCAGCCGCGCCTGCTCTATACCTACTTCAAGCAGCTCTTCGCGCAGGTAACCAATCCGCCGATCGATCCCATTCGCGAGAAGCTGGTCATGTCCCTTGTCACGACCATCGGCTGGCGCCGCAATTTGCTGGGAGAAGGCCCCGAGCACGCCCGAGTGATCCAGGCAGAATCCCCGATCCTCTTCCCGAACGAGTTCGAGACGCTCCGGAATCTACCCGGCTACGAGCACACCTCCTCCACCGTCTCCTGCGTGTGGCCGCTCGCCGAGGGCGAGGCGGGTCTCGAGAAGGCGATCCAGCGGATTTGCACGGAGGCCGGCGAAGCTGTCATCTCCGGCGCACGCGTCCTCATCCTTTCGGATCGCGCCGCGGATCATCAGAACGTCCCCGTCCCAATGCTGCTCGCAGTCGGCGCGGTGCATCATCACCTCATCCGCATCGGCAGGCGCATGCGGGCAGGGATTGTGTGCGAGACCGGCGAAGCCCGGGACGTCCACCACATGGCCTGCCTCATCGGGTATGGCGCCGGCGCCGTGTATCCTTACGTCGCTTTCGATACCTGCCGCGAGGTCCTGGAGAAATCGCAGGCCGCCTCCGCGCAGAAACTGGAGTCCGCCCGGAAGATGACCGATCCCAAAAAGCTCGCAGATGCCGAGACGGAAGCCAAAGCCTGGGCGGCCCTCACATGGACCCAGATACTCAAGAATTACCGCAAAGCCATTGAGGACGGTCTCCTCAAGATCATGTCGAAGATGGGCATTTCCGTGCTCGCCAGCTACCAGGGCGCGCAAATCTTCGAGGCCATTGGCGTGGGTTCCGCGGTGGTCGAACGTTGCTTCTCCGGCACCTCTTCGCAGGTCGGCGGGATTGGCTTTGCCGAGATCGCCCGCGAATCCCTCTTCCGCCATGCCCAAGGGTATGCCCAGCCCGTTCCCTCGGACAAGGATGGCTCGCCCCAGCTCGGCGATCCGGGCTACTATCGTTTCCGCCGCGATGGCGAAGTCCATGCGGTCACCCCGCCTGTCCTGAAGAGCTTCCACGCGTTCGTGAAGACCGGAAAGCAGGAGGACTACGCCACCTACGTTGCGGAGTTGCTGGCGAATCGGCCTCTCTCGCTGCGCGATCTCACCGAATTCGTCCCGCTCTCCTCGGGGCCCGTCCCCATTGACGAAGTGGAGTCCATCGAGGAAATCCGGCGTCGCTTTACCACCGCCGGCATGTCCCTGGGCGCTCTCTCTCCCGAGGCCCACGAGTGTCTCGCCATTGCGATGAATCGCATCGGCGGCAAATCGAATTCCGGCGAGGGCGGCGAAGACCCGGAACGCTTCAAGCACCGCGAGAACGGCGACCTGGCCAATAGCGCCATCAAGCAGGTGGCCTCCGGCCGCTTCGGTGTCAACGCCTCCTACCTTGCCAGCGCCAAAGAGATCGAGATCAAGATGGCCCAGGGATCCAAACCCGGCGAGGGCGGCCAGCTTCCCGGCCACAAGGTCAGCGGCCTCATCGCCCGGCTCCGCCACACCGTGCCCGGGGTGATGCTCATCTCCCCTCCCCCGCACCACGACATCTATTCCATCGAGGACCTGGCTCAGCTCATCTATGACCTCAAGCAGGTCAACCCGCGCGCCCGCATCTGCGTGAAGCTGGTTGCCGAGGCCGGTGTCGGCACCGTCGCGGCGGGCGTCGCAAAGGCGCACGCCGATATCATCCTCATCTCGGGTCACGATGGGGGCACCGGCGCTTCGCCGTTGTCCTCCATCAAGAACGCGGGCAGCGCATGGGAGCTTGGCATATCCGAGGCCCAGCAGGTCCTCCTCCTCAATGGCCTTCGCAACCGCGTCACGCTGCGCACCGACGGCGGCCTGCGCACCGGCACCGATATCGTCCAGGCGGCAATCCTGGGCGCGGAGGAATATAACTTCGGCACCATCGCCCTCATCGCAGCGGGCTGCGTCTACGTGCGCCAGTGCCATCTCAATACCTGCCCCGTCGGCATCGCCACGCAGGACGAGCGCCTCCGCGCGAAGTTCAAGGGCTCGCCCGAGAGCATCATCAACTTCTTCAACGGCGTTTCCGAGGACGTCCGCCAGATCATGGCCCGCCTCGGCGTTCGGACGCTCAACGAGCTCATTGGGCAGACCAAGTTCCTGCGCCAGCGCCACGTGGCCCATCATCCCAAGGCCAATACGCTGGACCTCCGCCGCATGCTTGCGGACGTAGCCCCTGGCGACGATTCACCGCGTTACTGCACCCGCATTCGGAATGACGGCCCGTGGGATCGCCCGCTCGATGACGCTGTTCTCCAGGATGCGAAGGACGCCATTACCGATAAGACGCCAATGTCCCTCTCGTACAAGGTGCGCAACGTCAACCGTTCGGTGGGCTCCGGCATTGCCGGGGAGATTGGCTACCAGCGCGGGCCGCAAGGCCTGCCCGATGGCACCCTCGAGCTCAAGCTCGAAGGCAGCGCGGGCCAGAGCCTGGGCGCCTTCCTTTGCCCCGGCCTCCGCATCGTTCTCGAGGGCGAGGCCAACGATTACGTCGGCAAAAGCATGAGCGGGGGCGAGATCATCGTCCGCCCACCAGCGGTCCGGAAATTCACGGCACATGACAACTCGATCATCGGCAATACCGTCCTCTACGGGGCGACCGGCGGAATCCTTTTCGCCAGCGGTCGCGCCGGTGAACGGTTTGCCGTCCGCAACTCCGGCGGCACCGCCGTTGTCGAGGGTCTCGGAGATCATGGATGCGAATACATGACCAACGGCACCGTCATCGTCCTGGGGCGCACGGGGCGCAACTTCGGCGCCGGCATGACCGGCGGCGTTGCCTACGTGCTTGATCTCGAGGATAAATTCGAAAGCCTGTTCAACCCGCAGCTCATCGGGGTCGAGCGTCTGGCCGAACCCGACATCGCCCTGGTACAGCAGCTCGTTTACAAGCACCTCGAGAATACCGAAAGCGAACGCGCCAAGGAAATCCTCGCTGATTGGCCCCGATTTGGTCCCAAGTTCTGGAAGGTGCGCCCTCACCCCCCGGCGGCCAAGCCCGCGGAAACTCAACTCAAACCCGCAGCCGAAACCGTCATCTCCGAGCGGGTCATCGCGACGAATCCATAATTGCCGGTCGTTGGACTTGCCCTTGAACCTGAACTTGATACTTCGGGTTCTCCTGGGCTATTCATTGGGACCACCTTGAAAGGGATTGGCGGCAACCCAGCCGCTGCGGCCATCCTGTAAATCCTGTTTATCCTGTCAAAATGGACATTGCCAAACAACTCTCAGTCTTCCTTGCCAACACTCCTGGGACCCTGTCCGAAGTATGCGCGGAACTGGCCAAGCAAAAGATCAATATCTACGCCCTTGCCATTTCGGACACTGTCGATCACGCCGTGGTCCGCATGGTCGTGAGCGACTCCAAGCGGGCCCTGCGTATCTTCGAGGAGCGCGGGACGCTGGTCGTGGAGAACGATGTCCTGCTGATTGATGGCGATAATCGTCCCGGCTCCCTCGCGAACATCGCCCACAAGCTTTCGAAGGCGAAGATCAACATCGAGTACGCCTATCTCGCCACAAGTCCCGGTTCGAAGCGAGGCCTCGCCATCGTCCGCCCCAGCAACGTCAAGAAGGCGCTGGAGATCCTCAGCAAATAAGTGCCTTTTCGCATCCCGCCACATGAATGGGCTGGAGGAGGAGATTATCCCGCAGAGGTCCGCAGTTGCGGGACGGAACCGCAACCATACGGGGAATTCCCGCGGAGATCCCGCAGTTGCGGGACAGAGGGAGGCAAGGAGGGGATTTTTGGACAGGATGTACAGGATTGACAGGATGGGAGGGAGCGCGAGTTCCGATTGGATGCAGGGAGTTTAACGCAGAGGCGGAGGAGGAAAAAATGTGCGCGGCGCGCGGAAACTTTCGAGGTTTGCTATGCAGGGACGCGGAGCGGAGTGGTCCCAAATATATGCCTTGCGCGCCTCGATCGCCGGTCGCGTTGACGCCTCCCATTGGGTCCTATTTGACCGATTGCACCAATCCCCTCGGAATTCGGGTTGAAGAGCTGCGGAGATTGCGGGCGACCCTACAGGCCGCAGCGCGTTATTGGTTGTAACGCAGGCCTGAAGGGCTGCGATTTGCGCGGCCAACCTTTCAGCCCGGAGAAGAACCAAATCATTACTGGAATTGGTATCAGTCCTTATCTATCCCATTGGGAGGATTTACCTCTT
>Ga0302319_10018674_pt1 | contig 12629 bp, 11 predicted proteins | sample Bog_T0_2_FD_203319 | JGI IMG/M metagenome (GOLD analysis project Ga0302319, IMG submission 203319) | Peat permafrost microbial communities from Stordalen Mire near Abisko, Sweden - Bog_T0_2 | ecosystem: Environmental > Terrestrial > Soil > Wetlands > Peat | place: Sweden: Abisko, Stordalen Mire...
GCTGGGGCGTCTCGGTCGTGATCGGGGTCGCCGAATCCGGCAAGGAGATTTCTACAAGGCCGTTCCAGCTTGTGACCGGGCGGATCTGGAAAGGCACCGCCTTCGGCGGCGCGCGCGGCCGCACCGACGTGCCGAAGATCGTGGACTGGTACATGAATGGCAAAATTCAGATCGACCCGATGATCACCCACGTGCTGCAACTTGAGGAGATCAACAAGGGATTTGATCTGATGCATGAAGGAAAATCGATCCGCTCTGTCGTCGTGTTCTAAACACCGGAAACTCAAGCCCAACTGCAAGGGAGGATTTGCTATGACTGTTCACATTCATCCGTCGGTCGACAATGGTGTCAAAAAAGGCTCCGGTCATTTCGAAGGCGGCACCCTGGTCTGCAAGTGCCAGGACAAGCCGGTCAAGGTCGGCATCAAGGGCGACGTTGCGCATAATCACGCCTGCGGCTGCACCAAATGCTGGAAACCGGACGACGCCGTGTTCTCGGTGGTCGCCGTGGTGCCGCGCGACAATGTCACGGTGCTCGAGAACGGCGACAAGCTGCAGGTCATCGATACCTCGGCCACGATCCAGCGTCACGCCTGCAAGGCCTGCGGCACGCATATGTATGGCCGCATCGAGAACAGCGGTCATCCGTTCTACGGGCTGGACTTCATTCATCCCGAACTGTTCGTCGAGGCCGGCTCGGCGGCGCCGGAATTCGCGGCTTTTGTCTCCTCGATCATCGAAGCCGGCGTCGACCCCGGCCAATTGGACAGAATCCGGTCGCGGCTCAGGGAATTGGGGCTCGAGCCCTATGACTGCCTGTCGCCTGTGCTGATGGACGCGATCGCCACCCATGTGGCGAAATCGAAAAAGGCCGCCTGATTCGGCGGCAATCGGACTCTCGTTCTGATCCTAGCACTGATGCACCGTTTGCCGGCGCATTGAAAGCGCTTGGGAGCGAGAGGTCGGTTATTCGTAAGGCGCAATCAACGGCACGCCAAAATGTTTGAAATGTCGGGTGTTCGCCGTGACAATGGTAAGATTGTGAATGGCGGCGGTCGCCGCAATGGCCGCGTCTTCAAAACCGGGGGCGGCTCCCGCGCCAATCGCGCGGTCGAGCAGCCGACCTGCTTCGAGAGCGGCGTACGACGTCAACGACAACGTTCTGGAATGGTAAAGCTCCAGGATGGCGTCAAGCCAATGGGCAAGAGCAGCGGCGCGGCGCGCGGAACCTTTGCGTTCGAGTTGCGAGATGCCCGCTTGAATCTCTGCAAGTGTTATCGCGGACAAAAACAGCTGGTCGTCGTGCTCGCGTATCCAGGTTGCAAAGCGCGCAACCTGAGCACGCACGCGCTTCCCTGCCGGCGGAGGAGCGAGGGTTGAAATCGCGTTGGTATCGAGCAAATAGCCAGACATCAATCGGAAGCGCTCTTTCGCGCGATCCGGGCGGGACGTCTCTCCGGCAGGTCCTCCTCGGTAAACTCGGGAACAGCCAGAAGAAGATCGGCAAAGGAAGGGACCCTGGAGTTGAGCTTGGTCCATTCGTCATGAGAGATGATCACGGCGGCTGGGCGGCCATGCTTGGTGATCGTGGTCGGTTCACCCCTTTCGGCAGCCTCGACGACCGCTGACAGCGTCGACTTGGCCTCGCGAAGCTGCAATTCTCTCATCGCCTTGTCCCCGTCTGTTTCGGTGACTACAAGAACCGATGTAGTCATATCTTTGCTGCGGTTCAAGGGTGAAAACAGGGAGCCGCCTTTGCGGTCGCCCCGATAGGCCGAGGACAGCGCGGCGATCGCCGCCTGATCAGGATCCTGGATGCAATAACGTCGTCGTTGTTGCGGCCGAATTGCGTCGAGGTGAGGCGCCGCAGCGGGTCCGGTTGTCATAGATTTGACGGTGGTCCATATCTCCGCGATCAATGACGCGTGGGGAGCTGCTTGATGGACGAACTGAATGGAAAATTGATCGCATGTCAGATCCTGATCACCGGATTGATCGCGCGCGTTGCCAACGAGTCACCTGATCCGTTGCGATTTCTCACCGTCTTTCGCGACGAGATCAAGGCGGTTGTCGACGGTGTGAACATTGTCGGTATGGACCAAACCGATCGTGTGCGGCTGGTCGCGCAGCAGACCGTCGATGAATTGTTCACGTTGATGAAGCCGCCCAGTCTGGACTGATGACGCTGCTGTAACGCCGCTTCTTCGAACGATTCAAATCATCGTGTCGGAGCCGGCGCATTAGAACTGTTCTGATCTAGAGAGATTCAAGTCTAGAGATATTCAAGAGGCTCGGGCGCCGACGGCGTTGACCCGAGATTTGGCTCCCGATACATCCCTCCAGTCGCTCATGCGAATAGTGCGCAGGGGCGATTTTGTATCTCGTATGGGGCGTGTGGATATGGGGCAGGCAATAGCACCGAGTTCGTTGCGCGATTTCGCAGCCATCAACTCGGTCGATGAGAGGCTCGACGAATATTCCGGCAAGAGGGTGTCCGCGGTCGCTGGCTTGATCGCGGTGGCGTCGTTCTCGGGCGCCGAAGCTCAGACGATGCTTCCGCCGGTGACGGTCGATGCGCCGGTCGCCCGTCCGCGCCCGGCTGCGTCAAAACCGGGACCGGACCAGATTCGCGCCCGCGACGCATTGCGGCGCGCAGCTCAACAGCAGCGGTCCGTGCGAGCTGCGCCCATACCGTTCCCGAATGCCGGCGAGTTGAGGGCGGATCGCAATCCCTATGCTGATGCGGCTGCGCCCTACAAGATCGACCATGTGCAGGCATCGGGAAAATTTCCTGAGCCGCTGTTGAACACGCCGAAGACCGTCACGGTACTCAGCAAGCAAGTTCTGGAAGACAAGAACGCCACCACGTTGAAGCAGGCGGTGCTCGGCACGGCCGGCGTCACGCTCGGAACCGGGGAAGGGGGCAACGCCTTCGGTGACCGGTTCTTCATCCGCGGGTTCGATGCCAGGAACGACGTGTTCCTTGATGGCGTGCGCGACTCCGGTGTCAGCGTTCGTGAGAATTTTTTTACCGAGCAGATCGAAATCCTGCGTGGACCGGGCTCGTCCTTTGCCGGCCGCGGCACTACCGGCGGTGCGATCAATATCGTAACCAAGCAGGCTACTCCCGACAAGAGTTTCTACAACATGGATACGTCGTTCGGGACGGATCAGACCAAGCGCGTCACCCTCGATGTCAACCAGGTTATCAGCCCGGCGTTCGCGATCCGGGCCGGCGGCGTTTTTCAGGACGCCGACGTCGCTGGCCGTGGCTATACGACCGATGATCGCGATGGCGGGTTCGTAGCGGCGACGTGGAAGCCGGTCGATGCGGTCAAACTCACCGCGGACTATCTTCATACCGATGTGCACGGTTTGCCAGATTTCGGCGTGCCGTACTACCGGCCCGGCGCGACCGGCGCCGGCGGTCAGCAGTTTACCAGCACAGCCGGCGGTCCATTCCCTGATTTCGGCGTCAATCGCACCAACTTCTACGGATTTGTGAACCGCGATTTCTTCAAGGTTCAGCAGGATATCGGTACGATCAATGGCGAAGTCCACATCACCCCGGATCTGGTCTTGACCGACAGGTTCAGGGCCTCTCGTTCGGAATTGAACTATATCGGGACGATTCCAGAGCAGCCCAATGTCAGCAATCCGAACCCGGCGCTCTGGACGATCAGCGCCAATCCGCAAAGTCGGTTTCAAGTCACCGACGTCCATGCCAACCAGACGGAAGCGACCTACAAATTCGGCACGGAAGGCTGGAAGCATACCGCGCTGGCTGGCGTCGAAATATCCAGAGAGACGTCCTATATCGACAAGTATGCTGGTCTGAGCTCGGAAGCGGTTGGCACGCCATCCGCCGGCGCCGGTTCGGTAACCCAAAGCATATTCAACCCGCAATACACCTTCTTGCCGTTTCCCGCGCCGGCTCTGGCGGGATTGCCGACCAACCTCAGCATCGACACCAAGAGCGTCTACGTTCTCGACACCGCCAATTATAATGATTTCATCATCCTGAATGGCGGCATTCGCTACGATGATTACAACATCAACGTCAACGGTTACGGCAACGGAGCCGCCGCGGGCGTCTTCGGCGCGCAATCCGCGGAGTTCGGGCTTCCGAACTTCAACCTGGGTATCGTGGTCAAGCCGTTGCCGTTCGCCAGTGTCTATGCGGCTTACGCGACCTCATCGGATCCGGTCGGCGCTGAATTCGACGGTACCAGCGCCAATTACGGAGGACTGGCGCCGGTTCTCAACGGCGGCTCCAACCAGATATTCGGGCCTGAGAAGAACAAAGCCGGTGAAGTCGGTACCAAGTGGGAATTGTTCGATCGTCATCTGCTGCTGACCGCGGCCCTGTTTCAGACCGAAAAGGAAAATGCCCGGGAATCGCAAAACATCACCGCCACGACTGCGACCGCCGCCTGCCCTTATCCCAGCAACGTGCCCGCAGGGAGTACGGTGCCCTGCATCACCGCAGGAGCGGCTTATCGGATCCGGGGTATCGACCTCGAGGTAGGTGGCAAAATCACTCCCAAATGGAGCATTTTCGGCGGTCTGGTGCTGATGCAATCGGAGGTGACGAAGTCGCTTGCTCCTCCGGCTCAACCGCTGCTTTACGCTTCAAATGTCGGACTTCCGCTCGCCAACGTCGCGCATCAATCGTTCAGTCTGCTTTCAAAATACCAGTTCAACGACACCTGGGAGTTCGGTGGACAAGCGGCCTATCGTTCGAAGATCTATGGCGGCACGCTGTTGGCAGCGAACCAGGGGACATCGCTTCCCAGCTATTGGCGTTTCGATGTGTTCGCCGAGGCTAAAATCGACAAGAATTGGACGGTGAAACTGTTCGTCAATAACATCTTCAACAAGCTGTACTACGATGCGCTTTACCAGAGCGCGACGCCGTTCGTTCTAGAAGCGCCCGGACGCTCGGCGTCGGTGATGATTTCAGCAAGATTCTGATCGTCGACGCCATGCTGATCTGTATATCCGGGGTTCTGAGCAAGACCGATGTGGCGGATTTCCGCCGTGTCATGGATGGTTGCGTGTGGGAAGACGGTCGTAGCACCGCTGGCGCGCAGTCGGCGCTCGCCAAGCGCAATGAGCAACTGCCGCCGGACAGCGAAGTGGCCCGCCTGCTCGGCAACCGCATTATTTCCGCGCTGACGGCCAATCCCCGGTTTCTTTCAGCCGCGATACCCCTGCGTATTTTTCCGCCGCTATTCAATCGTTACATCGGGTCCGATGGGCACTATTTCGGTGTCCACGTCGATAATGCGGTGCGCGGCGACCGCCTCACAGGCTTGCGTATCCGAACCGACCTGTCGGTGACACTCTTCCTGGCGGAGCCCGACGAATATGATGGCGGGGAACTGGTGATCGAGGGCACCTACGGTTCACAGGCCGTGAAACTAGCTGCCGGCGACCTTGTCCTCTACCCAGCGTCCAGTCTGCACCTGGTGACGCCAGTGACGCGAGGGGCGCGGGTCGCGTCGTTCTTCTGGCTGCAAAGCATGGTTCGTGACGCGCACGCGCGTAGCTTGATTTTCGATCTAGACGCCGCGATTCAGGCTTTGGCTGAGCGGCTAGGCCGCAACGCTCCCGAAACCGTTAAATTGACCGGGGTCTATCACAATTTGATCCGCTACTGGGCCGATGCGTAAGACGAGAAAGCTCTGAGTGGGATGTTTCGTGGGCGCCTGAAGGTGCACCGCATGCAGCAAATCCCTGAGAGAGGCGGTCGAGCGGATGAACGATCTTGACGTCGCGCAAAAAGCTTCGCACCGATGGTGGATTGCGGCCGCTATCGTATCGCTCGCGCTGCACGTGGGCGGAGCGACGCTGGTGCTTATGCATCTTACGAACGACGAGGCGGACGATGCCCTCGGAGCCCCTGCTATCGAAATCGCAATGGAACTGAACTCTCCGCGTCTGCTGGCGACCGATCTGCCGCCGGGTCCGGACAGCGACGTTTCGGTTGCATCGCCCGCGCTCGTCGAGCAGCAGACGGAGCTCAACGAGACCGAACGGCCGAAGGCTGTGCCGACCGATTCCGATCGTCCCGATCGCCTCGTTACACCGAATGATGCGAGGAAGCCGGAGAAGGACGACAGCAGGATAGCGACGGTGCGGACGGCGGCGTCGCAACAGTCGATGGCGGCAATCGCCACTGCTACGCCCAGTTCGGATCATAGCGAGCCGGGGCCTCGAGCGGTCGCGCCAGTACCCGGGTCAGGTGAAACCGCGCTGCGCGTTCGCGCGACCTGGCAGAAGGAGCTCGTCGCGCATCTCGACAAGCACAAGCGCTATCCTTCGGAACGGGTGCTCCAACCTGCCGAGATCGTGGTAGGCTTTGTGCTGGACCGTATGGGACATGTACTGTCGATGGATATCGTCAAGGGATCGGGCGATCCAGCCTTCGATGCCGCGGCGCTGGCGATGTTCAAGCGCTCCGATCCGTTACCGCCGCCGCCGCCACTGGTGGCAGATGAAGGATTGTATTTCAGTCTGCCCGTGATCTTTAGGGTGAAGGGCAAAAGCTGAAACTTTCATTGATGCCCAACGGCGGCAGGCTTGGTCCCCAGGGAAGCCCGAGGATGACATTTGCGAGGTCATTTCTGTATCGCTCAGACGCTCGTCGCTGGTCTATTGAGTAATACTTTATACGACCGTTGCGAGCGGTCTCGATGTGCCTTCAGGCGCTTGACAAAGGTTATATCATCGTTATTGAGTTAAGCTCAATAAAATAGTTTAGGAGGGAGGCGTGGCGATCATGCCCAAGGCTTTTTCTTGCCGCTCGAGCAGCGGATGGGGCGCGAATTTGACTCTTAGCCGCAAGAATGCGCGGCATGGCTGAGGGTGTCCGGCGCCGGGTCACGCGGTTGCCGCGCGAGCAGCGCGTCAGGGATATCGAGGCGGCCGCGCGCGATGCTTTCGTCGCGAATGGCTATGCGGGGACGGCCGTCGCCGACATCGCGGCCAGGGCCGGCGTCGCCGAGGGCACAGTCTACACGTTCTTCCCGACCAAGCGCGACCTCGTCATCCGGGTCGTCGAGCTTTGGTACGAGGCAATGCTGCGCGATTTCATGGTGGCGCTTCCGGCCATTCACGGCGCGGCGAACAAGATGCGCTTCATCATCCGGCAGCACCTGAAGTCGCTGCACGACAATCGCGAATTGGCGCGTCTGTGTTCGAACGAGGTTCGCAACGAGGGCGACTATTACCAGGGCGCACTCTATGCATTCAACCGGCGCTATACGCAGGTCTTGATCGAGGTTTTCCGCGAAGGCGTGGCCAGCGGCGAGTTCCGGAGCGGCGTTTCGGCCGGACTGGTCCGTGACCTCATCTTTGGCGGGATCGACCATCACATTTCCGCCTATCTCTACGGCCGCGGATCGTTCGATATCGATCATTCGACGGCCGAATTCATGAACCTCGTGCTGGCCGCGATCGGCAAGGTGACAGCTGACCCGCCGGCTCTCGACCGGCTCGAACGCGTTGCCGCACGGCTCGAGGCTGCAGCCGACCAGCTTGAATGAAGTGGGGGCACCCCGCGCCACAAGGCAAGATAAAACTGGGAGCACGCCTTTGACCTACCGCTCGATCTTTCGCCCCGGTCTGTTCGCCAACCAGCGTATCATCGTCACCGGTGGCGGCAGTGGCATCGGCCGCTGCACCGCGCATGAATTGGCGTCGCTCGGTGCCCATGTCGCGCTAGTCGGTCGCACGATGGACAAGCTGCAGGCGGTCGCCAAGGAAATCGCGGCGGCGGGCGGAATCGAGCCTTCGTGCCATGCCTGCGATATTCGCGTTCCCGCGCAGGTCGCGCAAACGATCGCCGAGGTGCTTTCGAGCGGCTCGCCCATTGCAGCGCTGGTCAACAATGCCGGCGGTCAGTTCCCGTCGCCCTTGAAGGACATCACGCCGAACGGGTTCGATGCCGTCGTGCGCAACAATCTGACCGGCGGCTTCCTGATGGCGCGCGAATGTTTCCGCGCATCGATGGAGGCGAATGGCGGCGCCATCGTCAATATCCTCGCCGACATGTGGCACTCGATGCCGGGCATGGGTCATTCCGGCGCGGCGCGGGCGGGCATGCTGAACCTGACGATGACGGCCGCGGTGGAATGGGCCTATGCCGGGGTCCGCGTCAATGCGGTCGCGCCCGGCTGGATCGCCTCGTCCGGCCTGAAGGCCTATCCGCCGGACATGAAGGCCAAATTCCAGCACCAGCAAGGCTACGTTCCGCTGAAGCGCTTCGGCACCGAATCGGAAGTATCGGCCGCGATCGTGTTCCTGTTGTCGGAAGCCGCCAGCTTCATTTCGGGGTCGTGCCTGCGCGTCGATGGCGCCGCGCCGAACGCCCGCTTCGACTGGGACATGCCGGACCACCATCGCTCTAGACCCTATCGCGGCTTTGAGCTGGAGACCGAGCTCGACTTCATCACCCGGCTCAACGACGCAGCGAGCTGAGGCAAAACGGCATGGCGATCCTGGAGTCTTCGATCTCCACGACCAGCGATGGCTTTGCGGCCAATCGCGCGGCGATGCTAAACCTGCTCGACGACGTTCGCGGGTTCGAAAAGGCGGTGCAGGCGCTGTCGAACAAGCGGCGCGACTTGTTCGAACAGCGCCGGCAATTGCCGCCGCGCGACCGGGTGGCTCGCCTGGTTGATCGCGGCAGCCCGTTCCTCGAACTGTCGACGCTTGCCGGTTTCGGCATGCACGAAGACGACGGGCGCGAGAATGTCCTGGGCGGCGCTGTCATTTGTGGCATCGGAATCGTCTCGGGCGTCCGATGCATGGTGATCGCGCATGACAGCGGCATCAAGGGCGGCGTGATCCTGCCATATGGCATGAAGAAGCAACTCCGGGCGCAGGATATCGCGGCCGAAAACAAATTGCCGGTGATCTATCTGGTGGAGTCCGGCGGCGGCAGCCTGCAGCTGCAGTCGGAGACCTTCATCGAGGGTGGCGGCGTGTTCCGCAATCAGGCGCGGCTGTCGGCGGCCGGCATCCCGCAGATCAGCGTCGTGCATGGCTCGGCGACGGCAGGCGGCGCCTATCAGCCGGGCCTGTCGGATTACGTGATCATGGTGCGGTCGCGCGCCAAGGTGTTCCTGGCCGGGCCGCCGCTGTTGAGGGCCGCGACCGGCGAAATCGCCACCGACGAAGATCTCGGCGGCGCCGAGATGCATTCGGCGGTGTCCGGCGTGTCGGACTATATCGTCGATGATGATGCGGAGGCGCTGGCCTGCGCGCGGCGGATCGTGGCCGGGCTCGGCTGGTCGGTGGCGACCGAGGCGACCGGGTTCAGCGAGCCGCTCTACAGCGCCGATGAGTTGGCCGGCGTGGTGCCGGTGGATTTTCGCTCGGCTTATGACGTGCGCGACGTCATCGCAAGGCTGGTCGATGGCTCGGACTTCCACGAATTCAAGACCAATTACGGCCCGGCGACGGTCTGCGGCCAGGCCGCCATTGCCGGTATCTCGATCGGCATCATCGGCAATAACGGGCCGATCGATGCCGATGGCGCCGCCAAGGCCGGCCACTTCATCCAGCTGATGTGCCAGGCCGGCAGTCCGATCATCTATCTGCATAACATCACGGGTTTTCTTGTCGGGGTCGACGCCGAGCGGCGCGGCATTGTCAAGCATGGCGCCAAGATGCTGCAGGCCGTGGCCAACGCCACGGTGCCGCAGATCACGCTGCATATCGGCGCGAGTTTCGGCGCCGGCAATTTCGGCATGTGCGGCCGTTCGCTGCAACCGCGCTTCATCTTCGCCTGGCCGAATAATCGCATCGCCGTGATGGGCGGCGAGCAGGCAGCCCGGGTCATGACCATCATCACCGAGGAGAGCCGCAGCCGGCGCGGCCAGGAGATCGACCGTAACGCGCTCGACATCCAGGAGCGTCAACTGATCGACCAGTTCGACCGCGAATCGACGGCGCTGTTCGGCACCGCGCGGCTGTGGGACGATGGCATCATCGATCCCCGGGATTCCCGCCTTGTGCTGGCCTACTGCCTTTCGATCTGCCGCGACGCCGACAGGCTTAAGCTTCATCCCAACAGCTTCGGAGTGGCCCGGCTATGAGCATCTACACGGAACAGCATCTTGAACTGCAGCGCTCGGCGCGCAAGCTCATCGACACCGAGATCAATCCGCATGTCGATGCCTGGGAGGCGGCCGGGATCTATCCGGCGCATGAGGTCATGCGGAAGCTCGGCGCGGCCGGCTTCCTCGGCATTCACAAGCCGGAAAAATATGGCGGTCTCGGCCTCGACTATACTTATGCGCTGGCCTTTGCCGAGACGCTCGGCGAAATCGCCTGCTGCGGCGTCCCGCTGTCGATCGGCGTGCAGACCGACATGGCGACGCCGGCGCTCGCCCGCTATGGATCCGACGAGCTCTGTGAACAATTCCTCCGGCCGGCTATCGCCGGGGAAATGGTGGGCTGTATCGGCGTTTCCGAGCCGAGCGCCGGATCCGACGTCAGCCGGATCAAGACGGTCGCGCGCTCCGACGGCGATGATTACATCATCAGCGGTGGCAAGCTCTGGATCACCAACGGCGTCCAGGCCGACTGGATGTGCATGCTGGCGAACACCAGCGACGGACCGCTCCACAAGTCGAAGTCGCTGATCTGCGTGCCGTTGAGGAGCAAGGGCGTGACGATCGCGCGCAAGCTCGACAAGCTTGGGCTGCGCTCGTCGGACACCGCGCAGATCTTCTTCGATGCCGTCCGCGTGCCCAAACGCAACCGGATCGGCGAGGAGGGCCGAGGCTTTGTCTACCAGATGGAGCAGTTCCAGGAAGAGCGGCTGTGGGCGGCCGTCAGCATGATCAAGCCGCTCGAAAAGGCGATCGCCGATACGATCGACTATACCTCGACGCGACAGGCGTTCGGTCGCCGCATCCTGGACAATCAGGTCGTCCGGTTCCGGCTCGCTGAATTGCAGACGCAGATCGAACTGCTGCGGTCGCTGATCTACCGCGCTGTCACCGATTACGTTGCCGGCAGCGATGTCACGACGCTCGCCTCGATGGCCAAGCTGACCGCCGGGCGGCTGTCGCGCGAGGTGTCGGACGCCTGCCTGCAATATTACGGCGGCATGGGCTTCATGAACGAAACGCCGATCTCGCGGCTCTATCGTGACATCCGCGCGACCTCGATCGGCGGCGGCGCCGATGAGGTCATGCTGGAGATCATCTCCAAGCGCCTCGGCCTATCGGATCAGAGCCGTGGTCCGAACCCCAAGCGGGGCGGCTGACGATGGCAACGCCGCACGCCCGGCCGTTCGGCACGGTCCTGATCGCCAATCGCGGCGAGATCGCGGTCCGGATCGCCCGCACGGCGCGGTCGATGGGCTACCGTACCGTGGCGGTGTTTTCGGAGGTCGATGCGGACATGCCGCATGTCGCGGCGGCGGACCAGGCGGTCGCGATCGGACCGGCGGCCGCGACCTTGTCCTACCTCAATGCGGCCAGGCTGATCGAAGTCGCCCGCCGCACGGGTGCCGACGCGGTGCATCCGGGCTATGGCTTCCTGTCCGAAAACGCGGAATTTGCCGAAGCCTGCGCCGCGGCCGGGCTTGTCTTCATCGGCCCGTCGCCGGCGGCGATCCGCGCCATGGCCGACAAGGCGCGCGCCAAGCAGCTGATGCTGGCCTCGGGTGTTCCCTGTGTGCCGGGCTATGACGGCCACGACCAGTCGCCCGATGTCCTGTCGCGCGAGGCCGGTCGCATCGGCTATCCCGTCATGATCAAGGCGCTTGCGGGCGGCGGCGGCAAGGGGATGCGGCTGGTCGCTGCGCTGGACGACTTCGCCGACGCGCTGGCCTCGGCGAAGTCGGAGGCGGTGAAGGCGTTCGGGCGCGGCGACGTGCTGTTGGAAAAGGCGATTGTCGCGCCACGCCATGTCGAGGTGCAGGTGTTTGCCGACAGCCATGGCCATGTCGTGCATCTCGGCGATCGCGACTGCTCGATCCAGCGCCGGCACCAGAAGGTGATCGAGGAGGCGCCTGCGCCGGGACTTGATTCCGCGCTTCGGCGTCGGATGGGCGAGGCGGCCGTTCAGGCTGCCCGCGCGGTCGGCTACCTCAATGCCGGAACAATCGAATTCCTCGTCGACAGCGCCGGCGACTTCTATTTCCTGGAGATGAACACCCGGCTGCAGGTCGAGCATCCCGTCACCGAGCAGGTGACCGGCCTTGATCTCGTCGAATGGCAATTGCGGGTGGCGGCGGGCGAGAAGCTGCCGCTGACCCAGGACCAGGTCCAGATCTCGGGCCACGCCGTCGAAGCCAGGCTCTATGCCGAGGACCCGGCTGCCGGTTTCCTGCCGCAATCGGGCGACGTGATGGCCTTTGAGCCGCCGGCAGGTCCGGGAGTCCGGATCGATCATGGCCTGCGGTCGGGGCTTCGCATCTCGACCTATTATGATCCGATGATCGCCAAGGTGATCGGCTATGGCAGCGATCGCGACGAGTCGACGCGCCGGCTCCGCCGGGCGCTCGAACGGGTGATCGTGGCAGGTTTGCCGACCAACCGCGGTTTTCTGTTGGCTTGCCTGACGCAACCCGCCTTTGCCGAGGCGCGTCTCAGTACAGGCTTTAT
>Ga0302319_10018675_pt1 | contig 12629 bp, 6 predicted proteins | sample Bog_T0_2_FD_203319 | JGI IMG/M metagenome (GOLD analysis project Ga0302319, IMG submission 203319) | Peat permafrost microbial communities from Stordalen Mire near Abisko, Sweden - Bog_T0_2 | ecosystem: Environmental > Terrestrial > Soil > Wetlands > Peat | place: Sweden: Abisko, Stordalen Mire...
CTCTCGTCGCGGATAAGCTGAACTAAATGAAGAACAGGCGACCGGCGGTCGAGTACGATGGGCTCGTCTTCGTTGCCGTAGAGATAGATCACCTCTTCGCGCTTGGCGATGGAGGCTAACGGCTGGCTGGTGATCCCGAGAGATTCGAGCGCTTCGGCGGCGGCGTGGAGCTGGCCGAGTCCGCCGTCGATGAGGATGAGCGACGGGAGGGTTTGCGGCTCCTTTGAGGGTTTTCCCTCAGGGGCTAAAGCCCGCGGCGTTTCTGGGTCGTTTTCGGCACGACTCAAGTCGTGCCCTTTCAAAGCGCGTTTTCCGTCGTGAGCCTTTGAGCTTTCCCAGGTCTCAGAATCGAGACCTGGGGCACCCACCTGATTGCCAGAAACGGCTGTGAAGAGAGCGTCCTTGCCAGTCTTCTTGCTTATTCCTTCCAGCAGCCGCCGATAGCGGCGATGCACAACTTCACGCATGGAGGCGAAGTCGTCGACACCGAGGACGGTCATCACTTTGAATTTTCGGTAGAGCTGCTTGTTCATCTTGCCGTCTTCCCAGACGACGAGGGAGGCTACGGTTTCAGCGCCCTGGATGTGAGAGATGTCAAAGCACTCAATGCGCCGGGGCAGCTCGGGCAGCATCAGCGCGTCGGCAAGAGCCTCTTGAATGGCCTTGCGCGACGGTTCGAGAACCCGAAATCGCTGAACGTAAGACTGCTTCGCGTTCTGTCCGGCAAGATCGACGAGGGATCGCTTCTCGCCCCGCTGAGGGACGGCGATCTCGATGCGATGACCGGTGCGCTCGGTGAGCAGGGCGGCGAGGGTCTCGCGGTCGTCGAAATCGACGGGGACGAGGATGGTGCGTGGGACGTAGTGCTGGTCGATGTAAAGCTGCTTGAGGAGTGCCGAGAAGACTGTGCCGGCGTGGAAGGGGACTTCCCGGCTGGCTGGCGTATCGAGTGTGTCAGTGCGATCTGCTTGGCTTCCCACCCATTCGGCAGAAGGCCGCCGAATGGATGGGGCACCTGGTATTTGTGGCTCATCAGGGTCCGCAGCGTCGGTTTCGAGCAGGTCGGGCAGGTCGTCCCAGAAAAACTCGCGGCGGTCGACGATCTTGCCGGCGCGCACGTGGAAGAGGTTGACGGCCAGGCTACCGGCCTCGAAGTGATAGCCAAAGACATCGGCGTCGTCGTCCTGCTCGGCAGTGGCGATGCGCTGTTTCTCATGGAGCTGGTGAACGGTGGAGAGCTGGTCGCGCAGCCGTGCGGCGGCCTCAAACTGCTCGGCTTCGGCTGCCGCTGTCATACGTGCATTGAGCGTTCGTTCAAGCTCGGCCGACCGGCCCTCGAGAAAGAGCTGTGCATCGCGAACGGCTGCGCCATAGAGCTCGGGTGTCGTGAAGCCTTCAACGCAGGGGCCGAGGCAGCGGTGGATGTAGTACTGCAGGCAGGCGCGGGGATGGTAGCGGGAGAGATCGACCTTGCAGCTGGGGATGAGGAAGCTGCGATGGATGAGCTCGACGATGCGATAGGCCAGGTTGCCGGGAAAATAAGGGCCGTAATAGGCAGCACCGTCCTTGCGCAGGCGGCGCGTGACAAACACTTTAGGATAGCGGTCGGCCAGGGTGAGCTTGACGTAGGGATAGGTCTTGTCGTCGCGCAGCAGGATGTTGAACCGCGGCTTGCGCTGTTTGATGAGGTTGTTTTCCAGAGCCAGCGCTTCATGCTCGTTGGCCACAAGGATGTAGTCGAGATCTACGGCCTCACGCATCAGCGAGCCGGTCTTGGCGTTGGCCTGTGCGGCTTCCAACAGATAAGAACGCACGCGCGAGCGGAGGTTCTTGGCCTTGCCCACATAAATGACCTCGCCCTCGGCGTTCTTGTAGAGATACACGCCAGGCTGGGTGGGGAGGGTGCGAATTTTCTCGTAGAAGTCCATCGGGTGAGGCCAGTCACTAGGATAGCGGGTCGGCGGGTCAGCAGGTCGGCGTCGAGTGATCGCTGCGCGCAATCCTTACCTGATCGGGTAAAAAATACCCGCAAGGCGGCGTTGGACGCCCATGAGCGTGAATCTGTAAGTCATTTAGAATAATCACTGTACGCATACTTCCAGGTTTGGCGTCGCAGATGCTATCTCTTCAGGCGAAGGAACTGCCGGTGTGCCGGCGGCATTGAGGAGTGAAAAACATGAGCATGCAAGAACTTGGAGCATTGGGATTGGCGGCGGGATTGGCCGTGGCGGGCGTGTCAGGTTGCGCAACCAAGAATTATGTACACACGCAGACGGCGCCGCTGGTGGAACATAGCGACCAATTGGACGCCAAGACGGCTGCGAACAACCAGCAGATTCGCGATGTGGACCAAAGGGCGCAGGCAGGCGTGAAGCAGGCGCAGGGCGCCGCAGATAACGCTACGCAAAACGCGCAGAATGCTTCGAAGTCTGCCGGGGACGCTCAATTGTCAGCCGATAACGCAGTGCACAGGGCGGACTCGCTCGACAGCGTTGTGAAGGGGCTGGATAACTACAAGTCCATGGCCGACGTATCAGTGACTTTCGGCTTTGACAAGGCTGTGTTGACCAAGGACGACCGTGACCAACTGGATACATTTGCCGCGCAGCTTGGCGCCGCCAAGAGCTACATTCTCGAAGTTACAGGCGGAACGGATTCGACCGGGCCTGCTCAGTACAACTACGAGTTGAGCCAGCGCAGGGCCGATGCCGTGGTGCAGTACCTGGCATCGAAGTATGGCATTGCCGCACACCGGTTCTACCTGATCGGTATCGGCAAAGACAACGCTGTTGCGCCGAATACAACCGCCGAAGGGCGCAAGCAGAATCGTCGCGTCGAGATCCAGTTGCTCTCGAATATGAGCGACCAGGCAGCCCCACAGACTGCATCAACCTCGGGCGGTGGACTGTAGGGCTTGTGCAGACGCTGACCAGTTAACCCGGAGCATTGTTCCGGCGAAATAGGGGGCCGATCCGACTTGGGGATCGGCCCTTTTTGCGTGTTCAACGAGCTTGCGGCTAAGAGCTAACGGCTGAAAGCTATTTTATGTGTTCTGCCCGGACATCATTGGCGGTGAAGAGGCTGAAGAACGGAGCGCCGGCAGCGGCGGCTTCAACGGCCGGACGGCCGTTCGCTTCCTGGCGTTCAACAATGCAGACGACCGCTGCCACGATCATGCCGGCTTCGCGTGCGGCTTCGAGGGCATTGATGGTGGAGGCGCCGGTGGTGCATACGTCGTCCACAATCACCACGCGAGCGCCTTCGCGGCAGAAGCCTTCGATGCGGCGACCGGTGCCATGGGCCTTTTCGGCTTTGCGGACGAGAAAGCCTTGGAGCAACGAAGCGCCAGGGTTCGATTGAGCGCGCCACGCACTGGCAGTGGCGACGTTGGAGACGATGGGGTCAGCGCCCAGGGTGAGCCCGCCGACGGCCTCAGCTTCAATGGCGTTTTCATTCAGCAGATCGAGGATGGCTTCGCCCGTGAGGCGGCCACCCTCGGCGTTCAAGGTCGTGGTCCGGCAGTCGATGTAATAGTCGCTCGTTCCGCCGGAAGAGAGCTTGAACTGGCCGAGGCGAAAGCTGGTGCGGGCGAGGATGGCGAGAAGCTGCTGTGCGTGGGTGGTCATCGGATTTGATTGTAAGGCAGCGATCTCTGCCCCTTTACACCTACATCTTTTCCATGTGCTGAAACCCGCCAGTACCGAGGAGCATGATGATGAAGAGCAGCAGGTTGTACGAGGCGTGGACCACGACGCTGGCGGCGAGCGAGCGGGTGGCAAGCCGCACAGTGCAGAGAATCAGGCTCACGCAGTAGAGCAGCATCAGCGGGCCTACAGCGTGGGCAATCTGTTCGGCGTGCATCAAGGCAAAGGGAACGCTGGTGAGGGCGGACCCCAAGACCATCGCGAAGATGGACCACTGCGGATGGCCGTCGGCGTCGAGGGGCCGTGGCCGTCTGCCCGTGCCTTTCTCCATCGCCCAATCCCAGGCCGTGCAGAGGCTGGGCAGCAGAAAGCCGCGGAAGAAAGTCTCCTCAAAAAAAGGCGCGAACGTGGAGCCGAAGATGAGCAGCAGCCATGCGTCCGTCCGGCTCTGGAAGAGCTTGTCGATGGGCGCGTTGGTGGGGCCGGGCATCACCATTTGATCGATCATGGCAAGCGCGAAGCAGAGCACGGCCGCGCTCAACAAGCGCCAGCGCAGCCGGATGGCGGTTGCGCCGTGCCATTGCAGCCCGGCAAAGAACCCCTCGTTCCAGACAAGAGGAAAGACGAATAGGCAGAGACCGAAGGTACACAGGTACATGCTGACCATGCTGCCCAGGGTGTAATGGATATCGGTTTTGGCCTGGTCCACAGTCAGCACGCCGAAGAGATGGAAATGAAGGGCAGAATAAGTGAGCGCAACCGCGCCGAGCCAGCCCAGAATGATAAGCACGAACAGAATGGAGAGATGGCCAAAGTTGGGGATGCGCGTGGGCCGTAGAATCTCGGGTTGGTAAATGGACCGAAAGAGCGCCGACTCTGAATCGGTTGCGCCGGATTCGGTATTGAAGTGCTCCGGCAACAAACTCGGACCAAAACCGTTTGCGGTAGTCAGGCTATCCTCGGGCGCGAGGATGCCTTCCCTGCCGGGAATCGGGAGCTCTGCAACATTGGGGTCTTGCTCGGGAATATCGCTCATGCAAGTCCCGTTTTCTTTTTGCGCGGGCCAGAGGTTTTGTCAGCGGTCTCGTCTTTTACTGGCCGTTTGGACTTTGCGCGCGTAGCGGCAAGGTCTTCTTCGGCAGGGGTGGCGCGGCTGACGCGCTTTGGCTTTGAGACTTTTTTGGGGGCCGTTGAATTCGCTGTTTCGGAGCCGAGAACTGAAAGGCTCAACTCGCCGCCTAACTCGTCGGCCGGCTCAATTCTGGCAGACTCTTCGTCAACGTCAACGGCCGCGAGCTGACCGTTTGCAGAGGCGTAATACCGAGTCAGGAAGTGCCCCGTGTAGGAGCCGGGTGTGGCAGCGATCTTTGCGGGGCGGCCCTGGCCAACAATACGGCCGCCGTCCTCTCCACCCTCGGGCCCCAGGTCGATGATCCAGTCGGCATTGCGGATCACGTCGAGGTTGTGCTCGATGATGATGACGGAGTTGCCCAGATCGGCGAGGCGATGCAACACCTCGAGCAGCTTGCGCACGTCGTCAAAATGAAGTCCGGTGGTGGGCTCATCGAGCAGATAGAGGGTTCGGCCGGTCTGGCGCTTCGACAATTCGCGAGCCAGCTTCATGCGTTGCGCTTCGCCGCCTGAGAGAGTTGTCGCGCTCTGGCCCAGGTGAACGTATCCAAGCCCGACATCCACCAGGGTTTGCAGCTTCTGGCGCACCAGCGGCACATCGGCCAGCGCGGTCAGCGCATCTTCAATGGTCAGGTCGAGCACGTCGGCGATGGAGTGGCCCTTGAACTTCACGGCCAGCGTCTCCTGGTTATAGCGGCGGCCGTTGCACACTTCGCATTGCACGTAGACGTCAGGCATAAAGTTCATTTCGATGCGGCGCTGGCCATCGCCCTGGCACGCTTCGCACCTTCCGCCGGTTACGTTAAAACTGAAGCGCCCCGGCTTGTATCCGCGCTCGCGCGCCTCGGGCAGCATGGCAAACAGATCGCGGATCGGCGAAAAGACCTGGGTATACGTTGCTGGATTCGACCTCGGTGTGCGGCCAATAGGCGACTGATCGATTCGGACAACCTTGTCGAGCTGCTCCGCGCCGGTAAGCGAATCGTGCGCGCCCGGCTCTTCGCGGGAGCCGTAGATGGTCTGTGCCAGCGAGCGATAAAGAATGTCGTTGATCAGCGTGCTTTTGCCGCTGCCGCTCACGCCCGTGACCACGGTCATCACGCCCAGCGGAATCCGGATCGAAATGTCCTGCAGATTGTGTTCACGGGCGCCTGTAACGGTGAGCCATTTGCCGGTGAGGGTGCGCGGCTTGGCGCGTTGCAGCATGGTCGCGGCGCCCGAGAGATAGCGCCCGGTCAGCGATTCAGGGCAGGCCATGATCTGCGCGGGTGTGCCCTCGGCCACCACAAACCCGCCCAGACGGCCGGCGCCGGGGCCCAGGTCAAGCACATAGTCGGCGTGGCGAATAGTGTCTTCATCGTGCTCGACGACGAGGACGGTGTTGCCCAGGTCGCGAAGCTTTTCAAGGGCGTTGATGAGCCGCATGTTGTCGCGCTGGTGCAGGCCGATCGAGGGCTCATCCAGCACATAGAGCACGCCGCGGAGCCGTGAGCCAATCTGCGTTGCCAGGCGGATCCGCTGGCCTTCACCGCCAGAAAGTGTGGCGGCATTGCGGTCAAGCGCCAGGTAGTTGAGACCGACGCCACAGAGAAATTCAAGGCGCTCCACAATCTCGCGGCGAATGCGTTCTGCGACCAGGGCCTCGCGCGCCGTGAAGGTGAGGTTGATGGCGGCAGAGAGCGCGCGGTTGAGGGAAAGCGCGGTAAAGTCGGCGATCGACAGCCCGCCAATTTTGACCGCGAGCGACTCCGGTCGCAAACGCTTGCCACGGCACACCGGGCACGGCGTGGCAGACATGAAGTTCATCATGTAGTCGCGATATCCGTCGCTGCGGGCCTCGTCAATGGAGCTGCGCAGAAAGGCCAAAATCCCATGGAATCCGGTGCGCGGCGCTTCGTTTTTGGGCGGACCGTAAACCAGGATGTGCTGCTGCCGCGGCGGCAAATCTTCAAACGGTAATTTCAGGTCAATTTTGTACCGCTCGGCGGCAAGGTGGATCAGCTTCAGTAGATATTGCGAAGCAGAGCCGGGGCCAAGGCCACCGTCGAGCAGTGGCTTTGACCAGTCGGTGATCACCTTCGCCGGATCAAGGTCGTAGAGCGATCCAAGGCCGTGGCATTCCGGGCATGCGCCAAAGGTGGAGTTGAACGAGAAGCTGCGCGGTTCAAGTTTGGGCACGTCAAGGCCGCAATCGGGGCAGGCCATCGAGGCAGAGAAGAGTTGCTCATCGCTGCCAGCCACAGCGACCAGTGCCAGGCCATTGGCCAATTGCAAAGCCTTGGTAATGGCGGTTTCCAGGCGCTTTTCGACAGAGGGCTTGCCGGGGCCGTTTGAGGGCGCGGTCAGGACTGTTGCATTGGCGACCGGGGGCTTTAGCAGGATGCGGTCGATGACGGCTTCAATGGTGTGGTTCTTGCGGCGGTCGAGCAGCAGCGGTTCTGAGATGTCGCGGAGTTCGCCATCGACGCGGGCGCGAAAACCTTGCTGGTCAAGCTGATCGAGCAGGTCTTTGAATTCGCCCTTGCGCCCGCGCACGATGGGCGCCATCACCGTCACGCGTTCACCCTTGCCGAGTTCAAGAATGCGCTGCACAATCTGCTCGGCGGTCTGGCGAGAGATGGGCCGCCCGCAGTTGGGGCAGTGGGGCGTGCCCACCGAGGCATAGAGCAGGCGCAGGTAGTCGTAAATCTCGGTAATGGTGCCGACGGTGGACCTAGGGCTGCGGCTAGTGGTCTTTTGCTCAATCGAAATCGCCGGGCTGAGCCCTTCAATCGAGTCCACATCGGGCCGTTCGATCTGATCGAGAAACTGGCGAGCATAGGCTGAAAGCGTCTCGACATAGCGGCGCTGCCCTTCCGCATAGATGGTGTCAAAGGCAAGCGAACTCTTGCCCGAGCCGGAGAGGCCAGTGACCACCGTCAACGTGTTGCGGGGGATGCGCACGCTGATGTCGCGCAGATTATGCTGGCGCGCCCCGCGCACCGAGATGTGAGTAATGGGCATGGTAGGTAAAAGTCCGAGACTCGGATACTTATATTGTAGACACCGGCGATTGGAATTGATAATATCCGCCCAAAGTTCAGTGACGATCTGGCTCCGGTATTACCCAATGGCTGGGCTGCAAGGCCAGCCATTTTCTCTGGCGCGACGCCACTTTCCCTGAGTTTTCGCGTGCGCCGGAACGATCGACACCCATCGGAATCTTTCTCTTTTCTCAGGAGGTCCCGGATGCTTCACTTCCAGTGTGCCCCTTCAAAGCTTCTTTTTGCCGCTTCGTTGGTCATCTCTCTGCAAGCTGGATCGCTTGCCGCGCAGCCGGGTCAAGTGCCGATTCCTTCCAATCTGGTCCAAACCTCGAAGACCGATGCTCATGAATTTGGAGTCGGCTGGACTCTTGAAAAAGACCAGGACTCCGCCGGCGCTGTGCTCGAAGGGCGCGTCTACGACAGCAAGGGCACATTGCGCGAGAAAGAAGAGGATAAGTATTCAACGGACTCGGGGGCGAAGCTGAAGACGGAGAAACGGCTCTGGGACTTCAATGAAAACGGAAAACTGACCTTGGGGGTTGACTACAAGTACGACCTGCGCGGGGACTTCAAGTTCATTGACACGACCCACTATGGTTTCCACGGGGAGCGAACCTGGGAACAGATCACCGACTATCAGCCCACCGGCATAGCAACGGAGGAATGGAAATCCGCGACAGACAAATGGACCAATGGATTCACCCAATACAAGCTGGACACGCCCAAGCCGGGCGCTACAGTGGCGCCGCCCGTCTCTCTCTTGCCGACCATTACGAACGTTGGCGTGCTCTTTCCCAGGAGCTTTCGTCCCGGCGACACCATCACAGGCTCCTTGTGCGCCGCGAAGTACGCCGAAAGCTTCAAGGGTGTTCCCGGCTTTAGCGAATATTCATTCCCCACCCAGATGTACCACCTGCCCGACGGCTCCCTTGAATGGCCGAGGCTCTCAATTGGTGTAAGGGGTGATGGATATACGCCTGTCAACCCGAACGGAACATTCACGCTGCACATCCCAATGGATTTTAAGGGCTCGATGGAGTTGCAAACGCGTCAGCAGGATCCAATTTCCGGCCTGGGTCAACCCGATGCACTGCTGGAATTAGGCGATCCAGTGGCCGCGCTCGAGATTCCGAAGAATTTGTTTTCCAAGACAGCCAACGCTGACCTTCAATACGCGATGACTGAAGACTTGATTGATTATTGGAATGAAGCATTCGACCTGGAAAACGAGATTGATGATTTCTATGAAGGGTATGGCCCGGCCGACGTGGATATCGGCCAGCTCGAGGAAGACCTTGATGATGTTTATGACGACATCGACGGCCTCACGGCTCGATTACCCACCGAGGTCGTGGTCAAGCTCGCGCGGGGCATGGCGGAGGAGACCCGCGAGATCAATGAGCAGATCCGCAAAGGACCACTCACCGCGGACCAGAAGGTTGAGCTCACTGAATACGATCATTGGGCGTCGTTCCTCGAAGATGAAGCCGGGGAAGCCACAAGCATCCGGTTATCGTCGGCTTTCCGGCCGGTTGAGCCGTTCTGGACATTGCCCGTACTGAGCCAGAACAAGCTCGGCGCACTGCGCGGTTCGTTCTCCGGCGACGCCAACGATACTCTGCTCAAGATCGGCGACTATCCTGTGCAGCCGCTTTGCTCGACGCCCGACACCCTTTATTTCATGCCGCCGATGAGCTTGACCGCCGGCCTGCACAACTATCTGATCGACAGTCCAGGGATAGCGGAAACAACGTTGCCCGTTTTCTACATGACGGTGACCATGTGGGCTGACCAACTGAACCTGCGTAAGGGCCAATCTACCACCTACCACGTTAAGCTCGATGGACTCAATGGCCTTCCCGGCGGCGCGTGGAACGCGCCGTTCTTTCCCAGCGACCTGGTCAGCCCAGCTGAATGGAATGCGCAGACGCCAAACGCGCAATCGCCGGGGTCATCGCTCACAGGGTCGATTACGCTTGCGGTCACCAACCAATCGCCGGGCACCATCTCCATGGCGAACACATTCAGCATTCTCGATGCGAAGTTCTTCGCGCCGTCGGGCACATACCAGATCGATGGCGGGGTCGGGGCCATCACGGATGGCACATTCAGCATTCAGGGCGTTGCGCGCGCATATCTTCAGCCGGAGTTGGGGCTCGGCACGCCGACCGGCACGCCGTCCGCGCCGATATACGCACCCCAGCCGACGAGGTGGACGCCGATTGGGGGTTGGAGCGCGGCACCCTCGGCGTCAGCTTTGGGTACGACCCCATCCAATTGCTCAATCGGAAGCATGGATGGTCTTCAATGCATGGGAAATGAAACCACCCGGCTCTATGATGATGCGGTTGGCAATGGCCACACCGCGACGGTCGGAAATCCGTCGGCTCAAGACACATTGGACGCTGCGAAGAAAACGGTGAAAGAGGCGCAGGAGATAGAACAAAAAAAATTCAATGAAAGTTTCACTGACAATTTGATCAGAGAGGAGGCTTGGAAAAAAGGCGCTGAGGGCGCTCCAAAGGAAGATTACGACAATTACTTGAAAGACAAAGACCGTGCATATGAGGCGCACAGGAGATGCAACGAAGCGAAAGTTCATCAGGATCTGTTCCCGTCCCCAGCGAGAGAAAAGGCAGTTCAAGATACGACCACTGATTGCGAGGACCTCGACAAAGCCGTAAAAAAGTCACATGAGGCACTGATTAAGGAGTTCACCAACTACGATATTGCCGATTGGACTGCCAAGGAAGCAAAAAAAGACCTGGCCAAGGCCAAAGCCAGGCTGTTTGATGCCCAGGAGGATCTGAAGGCTGCGGAGAAGGCCATGTCAGCGCCGGCCCCCACCACCCCACCTGCTCCTGTCGGTCCGGCATCCCCCGGTGCGCCCGCACCCGCTACTCCAAAAACTCCCGCCACCCCAGACACGCCGGGTGCGCCTGCCGTGCCTGCCACTCCTGCCCCGCCAGGAACTCCGGCTACCCCAACCCCGCCCACAACTCCGCCGGCGCCCGGCGACACCGAACCACGGATTCCCATCGGGTAGCTGCCTCGAACGAAATGGCGTCGGCAGCAACATCGCCGATGCCGTTGTTCCGCGCCGCAAAAAAGCCTGAATGAGAAATTGCGCGTCCGCACATTCAATAGGAAACAATTTGCCAATGAGAGACGTCGAGATGTATAAATCGATGCGCGGTGGTTTGGGTCGTATTTCGTCTCGACAGCTTCGGGATCATCGCCTCGTTCCCCAGCCCAAGGAGTGCGATCCGTCCCATGACCAGGATTTTCGTCTCAATTGTTGTTGCCGCGGCCGCACTGTCGCCGTTGGCCTTTGCGCAGACCCCGCCAACCTCGTGGGTAGATAAAGATACCGGCCACCGCATTGTTCGGCTTACCGATGAGCCCGGTTCGTCAGGGTTCTATTTCAACGTGAACCCGTACACGCCAGATGGAAAATCGATGGTCTATAACTCCACCGACGGCATTCGCGTTCTTGATCTCACCAGCTTCAAGACTCGGCTCGTCGTGCCCAATCCGCCGCGGCCTGCCGATGCACTTCCCGGAACGCCAGGTTTTTTTCGCGGTGGCGTTCATGCCATTGTCGTTGGCAGAAAGACCAATTCCGTCTTCTATTCCAAGATGGATCCAGCCACCAGGCTCAGTACCATTTATAAGGCCAATGTAGACACCGGTGAAGTAACTCAGCTCGCTACTTTGCCGCCGCGCGCAAGCGTGGCCACCATCAATGCGGATGAGACTCTGGGCGTGGGCACTTACGATGAAAATGAGACGCAGCCTAACCAGGAATACGGGCTCAATCGTCCGCAGGCAGCAGCGCCAACCGGAAGTCAGACACAGCAAGCTGGTAACTTGGTCCAGCCCGAGGGCAAAGGCGAGATGATGGAGCGCCGTCTAGCCGCACGCATCCCTGTAGTTCTATATTCCGTCAACCTGCAAACCGGCAAGGTTACCATTCTGCTGCACTCCACCGATTGGATCGGGCACATGCTCTTCTCGCCCGTCGATCCAACTTTGTTGATGTATTGCCACGAAGGTCCGTGGCAAAAGGTTGATCGCATCTGGATGATTCATGCGGATGGGACTCATAATGAGCTGATTCACAAGCGGACCATGGCTATGGAGATTGCCGGCCACGAGTTTTGGGGTCTTGACGGGCAGACTATCTGGTACGACTGGCAGTTACCCAAAGGCGAGGACTTCTTTCTTGCCGGCTATAACCTGACTACGCATAAGCGCGTTGCCTATCACATGCAACGCAACGAATGGTCGATTCATTTCAACCTCACCCTCGGCGAAGACCTGTTTACCGGCGATGGCGGCGATCCGGGCCAGGTGGCCAAGGCTCCGGATGGTGAGTGGATCGAACTCTTTCATCCGCAGATGTTGAACGTTGGCGACGGAGCCATCAACGCTCCCGACTACTGGCAGCCGGGAGTCTTTCACTCCGAACATCTTGTCAACATGTCTCACCATAACTACCGCCTCGAGCCAAACGTTCATTTCTCCCCGGATAAGAAGCTGGTTATCTTCACGAGTAACATGTTCGGGCCTAGCTATGTGTTTGGCGCCGAGGTTGCGAAGGCCGATAACCCAGCCGCTGCCGACGTGCACTCCACTCCAGAATTGGCAAGCCAGTTCAACCCAACCAAGCCGACACCTGTTCATCAGGTGCAATAAATAATTGCTTTGTCGGCGGCCAGGTCTTAGTCAACATGGCCGCCCGACACCGCGCATTGATTCGGCTGAACACTGTCCTGGAGCTCTTATGAAGCGCATCCTACTTCTTGTTTTCTTCGCAGCCACAATG
>Ga0302319_10018678_pt1 | contig 12628 bp, 14 predicted proteins | sample Bog_T0_2_FD_203319 | JGI IMG/M metagenome (GOLD analysis project Ga0302319, IMG submission 203319) | Peat permafrost microbial communities from Stordalen Mire near Abisko, Sweden - Bog_T0_2 | ecosystem: Environmental > Terrestrial > Soil > Wetlands > Peat | place: Sweden: Abisko, Stordalen Mire...
TCATGATGCAGGTTGGCTTGCCCGCCTTCTGCGATCCCTTCTTGGAAAACCGATAACCATCCGGGCACTTACCCACCACCGCGTGATACGCGTCGGCAGTCAGACGCTTGTGCTTCTGTCCTTCTGTGTCTTCAATGATCGACGGGACCGACAGCCAGCACAGTTCGCCCTCAATCATAAACGGCCGGAACTCGCAGGCCGGTTCCGGCAGCGGTTCGTGTGCAGCATCGAACCCTTCGTCTGCGGAACATTCGACTGATTCCAGCATTGACACACTGTCACTGCCTTCGGTCAACGCAGTCGCATTTGCGAACACGCGGTTGAACGCTTCCGGGTTGTCCTTAAAGTATTCCGCCCCTTCCGTCAGTGCCGCGGTACCCGGCGACAGATGAACGCCCCTGCCCGGATTCTTGATCGACTCGACTACCGACGGATTATCCTTCAGCCGCTGCAGCACGTCAGCCACCGGCTGCTTGAGCGCATAGACTGCCGTGATGAGTTCGCGCAGATGCCCAAATGAGAATCCGTCCGTTTCTTTCGCCAATCGTTCGATTTCATTGTCTTCCTCGATCGGCTTGTCCGCTTTGCTCAGCTTCGCCTGCAGATAGGCCAGCCGGCCTTCGTAGGGCGGTGGGCCGACGTACACCAGGTTGTCGAACCTGCCGGGCCGGCGCAGGCGGTTGGGGATGCGATTCAGATAATTGGTGGTCCCGATATACAAAACGTCGTTGATCGCCAGTTCTCCGTCCAGCAACTGCAGGAACTGCCGTGCGTCGTAGCCTTCGGCATATTCATCGCAATCTTCCAGCACCACGACCACACGCCGGTCTGGCTCGATCTGCCGGAACGCCTGAAGACCTTCAATGACCGCCGTGATGCTCTTGCTGAAAAACACCACGTCACCCCTCTGAATAATGACTTCAGAGAGTTGTTGGATCATTGCTGATTTACCCATTCCGGGTTCCCCGTGCAGCAAGATTCCGCGGTTATGCATCAACCCGAGCTTGTCGTAGTCCGGTTTCAAATCCCAGAACCGATCTACTTCGTTAATAACCGTTTCCATCGCGGAGTTCGGGAAGCGGTAAAGTTCGTCCGTCTGCGCCTTCACGCGCGTGAACACCGGACCGCTCATCCCCATCGTCAGCTTGTACGCGTACCGGCCCAGCTTGTCCGCCGTCTCGAACGGACCCATCGGCTCGAAAGAGTCGCCCCGGCGCATGTACTGGATGTAGGACTTCTTCAACGGTTCGGGTTTGTCGCCATCATCACTGGCGGACTTGTTGCTGCTGACCTTGACGGAATGCCGGCCTTCGGTCAGTTCCTGCAAAGCGCTGACTTCGTTGCGCAGAGACTCTTGGATTTCCGTCGCAGCGCCGCTGATAAGAATCTTGCCCGTTCCATCGTCGAACTTGACGGTCACGCCCGGATACTTTTCGTGCGTCAGTTCTATCGTTGTCTGATCCTTCGGCACCCAGCCGCCGCGCGTCGTCATGACTGCGAACGTGCTTTCGCTGAATACCGGACCGGTTGTCTTGCCGAACTGTTCCGAATAGACATTCGCATTCTCAGTCACATTCAAAGCGCGTGGGAGCTTCACTACCTTTGGCAGTTCCGCCACAACCTGCGCGGCAGTCAACGACTCTCCATCTACAGTAGTGGGACCGGACAAGGATTCGACGATGCCCGCAGGCACCCATTCCATCGGCAGGGTTTCCAGTTCTTCCGGCGTCACGCCTTCCGCCGTATAAACGACGCCCATCAGATCCCCGCACTTATATGATGTGTGGCCGGTTTCCTTCGGGCAGGGCAACGGGCGGAAGTCCGCGAACACGTGTTCACTTAACTGCCGCTGTTCCGCGACCGGCTTTGTGCGATCACCCTTAGTGACAGCAACCGTGATGATCTTCGGTTCACCTTCACCCTCAAACCGGCCCGCCCACTTGGCAACCTGCCCCGGACGCTTGAACCGGTTGTGACGCCGGGCAACAACCGCAGGGTGCGGGTGCATCCTCCGCATCATCGCGCCGCCGTGCAGGCCGATGCCGGGGAAGCGTTCATCCACTTCGTCACTGACGGCTTCACGGATACGGCCAGCCGCTTCGTGGCGCTTCATCATTTCCGCAGACACTGCCTTGCCGTGCTGGCCCTGCGCAGATCGGTAATGCTTGCCCACGCGCTCCAGGGCGCCGACGTGATGCAGGTCATGAACCGCCGTGTTGATGTCGTGCCGGCTGGCGTCCTGTTTGATGCGGAAACTGGACTTCTGCAGGTAGTCGGCAATCTCGCTCTTGCTGCGCAGTTCACCGTGATTCCCCATGTGGTCGATAATGAGGTTTTGGATGTGCGCATCGAGCGGGCCAGCGCCTAAAACCTCTTCCAGCGGCACGTTCGCCAATAGCCTGAATCTGCAAATACGATCAATTTCTGCATTCCGTTGTTCGGTGAAGCGCCCCGTGACATTTGCACGCGAAATACCCTCTCCATTCTGTGACACTGTGTCAATCGCTTCCTTCAGTTCCGGATTCTGCTTCGTCACTCCATACTTCCGTTCCAGGATTCGCTGCCCGTCGCCCCGGACATACGTGAAATCAATATGATACTGCCCCCCAACCTTCCGCACGCCCGTACAGTCTTCTTCCATCGCATCCTTCACCCCCAGATGCTTCGCCATGTCCGCATGCACTGCTTCAACTGCCGGCCAAAAGTACAGATCGCCTTCATACTGCAATCCCCGCACAACGTAGTCTTCGTCTTCTTCCTTCTGCTTCTGGCACAAGTTCAGCAATTCTTCCTTCGTCGGATTCACCAGCACCCGCGTGCCGTTAATCATTTCCCTTCTACTCTCTGCGATCCCTTCCTGCACTTGTTCCATCTCACGCGGATGCCATTCATCCCCTACCGTCACTTCCACGCCTCCCGGCACCAGCGGCTTGACCTGCCCGATGATGTTCTCATCGCTCGTTCCCTTGTGCGGGCCTTCCGGCCAGTCTCCGTCCCCCACGCTGATATGCAGGCGCTTTCCGTCTTCGCTTGCATATGCCCGTGAATCCGGTCCGAGTGTCCTTACGTACTTCACGACCGCGCTGGCATACGCCGGCTGCACGCGTTCCTCAATCCCTTCACTGTTCGCCGCATGCGCGCCGGCAATGCGCCTGCGTTCGCTTTCCTCGATTGACACACTGTCAATCTCATTGAAGCATTCCAGCGCTTGCGCGTATTCGCTTTCCGTCAGTTCTTCTCCGTGATCGGCACCGTACTCCTTCAGCACCTGTTCAATGCACAGATCAAACTCCGCCAGAGAATCGGCGTATGTCGGCATCGCTGCTTCCATCAACTCTTCCGCTTCAGCCAGCGTAGCCGGTACTCGGTATCCCTTCTTGTGCTTATCCCCGCCGATCAGGAACACCAGCTTTGTCGGATCGTTCGGATCTTGCGCGATGCCCCAGGAACCGTAGTTGCTGCTGAGGTTCGTGGGCGTAGCCATGAAATGACCTTGGCTGAATCCCCCTACTCCCGCTGATACGGTCATCTCTGTCTGCTGCTTCTTCACAAACCCGCTACCGCGCATCCGCTGTTCCAGTTCCTCCGCCGTCGCGCCGGACTTGGACATGCGGAAACTCCCGTCACTCTTCGTCGGCGCATGCTTCCAGCCCCAATTGCCTGAAGCGTCCTTCTTCACCGTCACGTAATGCTTCAATCCCTTTTCCATCGGGTCGCCGCGGCTGTACAGATGATCCGTATCCCCCGCCGCGCTGGACGCCTGCGGCCGGAATCCGTAGTGCTTCACCAAATCCCGATGAAACGGATTCTTTGGCTCTTTCACTTCTTCGATTCCTTCGTTCACACTACCCTTCAGCGGACGATAGTTCACGTTGCACGCTTCGCAGCGGATCGTTGATACGCCCCTTCCAACTCCCGGCAGGAACGTCGCCGGACCCTTGCACTTCGGGCACGTATCCGGATGCGATCCTTCTAACTGCTTCTTCTTCGCTTCAGCTTCGGCACGTTCACGTTCTTCCTGCTGCCGGTCGTATTCCACGCTCGCTTCGCGCACCGCAGTCCGGCCTTTGGCGGTCGGTTCGTAGTACGGGAAGTCTTCGTACGCGTAACCGTACGCCGCCAGCCAACTCAGTGCCTGCTTGACGTTCGACTCGGGCAGCCGAAATCCTTCCCTCAATTCGTTGAACGTCTGCCTTGCCTGCTTAACGAGCTTGACCAGAACCTGCAGGTTCTCGCCTTCGGGCTTGTTGTCTTCGGATTCAGTGATGGATTCAGTTCGGATCGTAGAAAATTGCACAGCGTGCGGAACTTCCCGGCGGGTTTCCTTGAGCAGCGGAATAGCCTTCCGAATTGCATCTGCTTTCGTATCCGCCAACACATCGACAGTTTGAAAGCCTTCCCGATTGCCGTATTTGTTGCCCTTAATAACCGGACCGTATCCTGTGACCTTCCACGCGTACGTCAACTTCCCTTCCACCACACTTTCCTTCGGTTCACCCGCCAAGCTGGTGTTCGTTGCAACCGGCCCGGTCACGCCCGCGAACACCGTCCCGACGCTCGCCCAAGTCGGCAGCCCGTTCGGCGCGACCTTCCGCTTTTCGTCCTTGTCATACTTCTTCTTGTCTTCCTTGATCGGCAGACCCTGCACGATCGTCACGTCACTCCGCTCATGTTCGTGGTTGGACTTTTGCCCGGATTCCACCAGCACCGTCAGCTTCACGAACTCGGCGGAACCTTCTTCGACCTTCTTCCAATCGTTTTCCGCAATCTTCCCTTCAAAGATCGCCAGGAAATCCTTGGCGCCGGGTTCAGCGACGGTTTCGATCAACTGCCTGAAAACCGGGGAATCGGTGTCCAGCAGCCACGCTTCAAACTGAATGGCGCACAGGCCGGCGTCGGAATTGGAAAAGACCGGATCTTTGTCCAGGAAATGCTGGGTGAACGCCCGCAGTGCTTCAGGGTCCGTCGCGGGTTCGATAGCATCCGTATCCCCTTCTTCGTTCAACGCCGCCGCCTGCAACACGGCTGCGATGTATTCCGGCGTGTGTGCGATCAGCCCCGGACGAAGCTCAACGCCTTCAGCGCGAATGCGGCCGGCAGCGCGGAACAAGCTGTTCCCACCGGCTTTTCGCATTCCGCCCCGCGTCTTGGAAGTCAACCGCTTGGAAGCGCGCCGATGATTGCGTACTGCCCGGCGGAAACGTTCAGTCATCGCTAAAGGACCGTTCTTTGACACTGTGTCAAACATTCGTCGCTCCGGTATTCGCACTCTCAACAACTTCCAATTGCCGCTGCAGGCACAACACGCGCTCAGTGTCGCCCTTTTCAGTCTTCTCTTCCATTTCGACAAACAACGCGGACTTCGGATCGTCAGCCCCTACGCCGAACTGACCGCCGTAGCCAACAAACGAATGCACGGTCCCGAACTGACCGCGCCGCGAAGACTGAACGAAGACAACTTTGTCGCCGATTCGCATCGGTGAATTGTACACGAAACCCCCGTCCGCAACTACTCCACCTGCAATGCTTTTTCAGTTTCTGCGTCAAGCAGCGCTGCTGAAGGTTCAAGCCAAATCCCAGAATTTTCGATTTGCTGATGAACGTGCGGACTCGCCCGGCCTTGAAGTCGTCAATCATTCCGACCCGTCTGTCGTATGGCGTGCCGCCATCCATCGCGTGCGAGTTGGATGAACTGCCGCACCTTCGCTAGCTTATTCGCGAACCGTGCCCGGTCTTCCGCGGGCATGATTGCCGCGGGTCACTCATCTATCCGATGAAGTTCATACGACTGCTCCCAAAAGACGATCCGCGTTGTCTGCAATCTCTTCCCAAAGCACTGCACACGTCGCATGTGCAACCTTCTGCTTGCTGACCTTCACTTTCACCGACGCCGTATGCTCCCGCTTCGCCTGCCCGTGCGAAGCTTCCGACAAAATTTGCAGGAACGAAATCACGCCGATGGATTCATCCGTCAGGATCGCGATCAGTTGCTTCTTCTGTTCATCCGTCACAGCGCAATTCCTTTCCATCCCCCAACACGCTTCAGCATCGCCGCATTACGTTCCGCTTCTTCAAATTCATCCCGATACTTCACGATCATCCCGGCCGGCGGGTGAAAGCTGCCAGCCGACCAGCGTGACGTATCTTTTTCTCCGCGCGTCGTGAAGAACGTCCGAGGAAATCTCCGCACGGTCAACCCGTACTTTTCTTCCCACAGGTACTTGCAATACCGTTCCAAGTTCCAGTCGTCGCGCATCGCCAACATCTGATGCCGCATCTGCATCGGGTAAGTCAGCATCGGAATCAGCAGGTTCAACGCAAACAGCGACAGAAACGGAGTCATCACCCAGTGCCGGTCCGTAATGCCTCCGTAGTCCTGCCCTTCCGGCACCCAGACCGCGCTACGATCAAACATTTCAACCGGCGGGTGCGGATACTTGAAAAAATGGTCGCTGCGCGTCTGAATGATCCAGTCGTACTTGCCTTCAAGAAATCCGTTCTTCAACAGGCACTGCTGAAGCAGGTGGCGATACAAAATCAGGATGCCCGCCGATCCCTTATGTTCTCCCGGACCCTTGATTCCGCCCAACCATTGATCCTTGACCTGAAGCAGTTGCCGCCAGTCCTTTAGACCGTAGTTCTGTGACACACTGTCAATGATTTCGCCAAAATCCTCCGGTTCATCATGTTCTTCCACCAGGATCGCCCGCTCGCGGAACGGATCGGACTTGCCGGTCTTCTGCACGACTAGCAGCAAATCCGCGTTCAGCGGTTCAAGCAGGTTCTTTACGAAGTTCTGATACGTCACTTCGTGCGCCCTTGTCTGCGCCGTAATGCACACCAACGTTTTCATTTTCGCGCCTTCCGCTTTTCGTCAATTCGTTTCAACAACGCCCCCGCGATTTCTTCGTCAGACATCACCTTGTACGGATTAGGTTCCGCGGCTTGCCGGATCGCCAACAGTGCCGACGCCACATACGCCGCCGCGGATTTGAACCCCTCCATGATATTCTTGGGGTCGCTAAGAAAATTCACTCCGGCCTGCACACCGCCCTCCGGCGGGATTGCGTCGCGCGCCATCTTCGCACAGACTAGACGCTGAACGTTAGGGCCGGCTTTCATTTCGTATCCCGTCTACATTCTTCCATTGCGCATCACCGTCCGGGCAGCGAACCCAGGCCGGGGTTCGCTGTCGCCGGAGAACGACCAGCCGCATGCAAAGAAAGAGCCAGCCAAACCCGAAGTCGAACAGGGTCTTGTGGCCGCACTGTGGGGTGAAGGCGCTGTGGATCAGTTGGGGAACCTGTATCTTCCAGCCGGTTAATCACACACTGACTCAAAAAGTCCTCATGCTTGCACGTCTTCGGATCTTTCTTTTCGGCATTCTTCCCCGCTAATATTTCATCGACAACGCGCGCCATCAAATCCCAATCCGGCGTCGTCTTCGATCCGTCCACAACGTCAGCCTTGCGCATCGCGTCAACAACGATCTGTCCGACCGTCCGTATCTGTTCGTCTGCCATCAGTCAATTCCTTTCGGTGTAGGCAAATACTTTGCCCGCAACACAAGCGGGTATCCTGCATTCATTTCACTCAAACTGCACCCGACCGGAGCTTCGACGATCAAGTATCGCTTGCAGCCCAAGCACACGCCCCCGATTTCCTCGCGATTCGCTTCCTCGACAAACGAATGAAACAACAGTGCCCGATTACAATCACATGCTCCATTGCCAGTTTCCCAAAATTCACGCGACCGGCGGTCGCACATCCGCGTCTTCCCGGTTTCCGTATCCAGCACTGTGACTTCTATCTTCATTGCAGCCTCCCACCTTTCTTCATCTGCGGAAGCGGCGCACCCATCCCGTCCACCAACCGCTGCTTCGGCGTATTCTGTTCCAGCCAGCCCCTCGCCGCGTCGATCCGAGCTTGCGGCAGATGTTCCAACGCGGCCGCTTCAAACTTGTCGAACGCTTCAACAGCCATCGCCGGAATATCGTAACAAGGCACATACGGCGGCGAAGGTTGCCCGTCCGCCACTTCATTCCATAACCTTTTGTAATTCGCCTCCCGCTCTGCGGTCCAAGGATTCGTCACCTTCACTTCGACCTCAATCCCGAAACCAAACTCAAAGGAAAATTCCGGATACGGTCCGGCGGGCTTAGCAGTCGCACGCGCCCTACCCCGCCATTGCGGGGCCGCGCCGTCGATCGGCAGCAAGCACACCAACACCCTGCCGGCGTTGTCGTTAAACGTCCGCACTTCAAACGGCACCTTCAGCTTTTCCTGCTCCGGTTTGCGGGCACCGCACTTGGAACAAAACGGCGGCTTGCCGATAAAAATATGTTCACACGATTCTTTGATCTTATCTTGTTCGGACACTTGCCTTCTCCTGCTTGTACGTGATCCGCGTAATGCCGTTTGAAACACGCCGGGCATAACGGCGGCGTCTGCGTCTTTCCACCGGACAGCAACACACTGGTTGGTCAGGGTCCGCTTCTGGTGGCCCCGGACCATGTCCCATGTCGGAGCGAACTCCCTCGCCGGCCCCGCCGCTGACTTCACAGTGATGTCGATCGACGCCGAGCTTCCGGTTGATCTGACCACGATCAAGAAATAGCACCTTCATGGGTTGATCTCTTTGAACAGTGCGTCAGAGCAGGCTTTACAGGTGTTCTTGTTCAGGTGGAACTGGGTGATGTCCACGTTAATATCCCAGGCGACAACCCGGCCACACAGTGCGGGTGTGTCGGCGCCGCCACCCAGCTTTCGGCCGACCTCGGTGAGCCGTCGAATATGCCAGAGGCTTCGGCCGGTTGCATGAACGGATTCACAGAAGGAGAAGTTGCTCATGTGTTTGTTCGCAAAACCACCAATCGCATACACAGGAAGAGCCGGCCAAGCCCAATCGTGGCTGCGTAGTAGAAGCACAAGCCGCCTGCTTTAGCTGGCGGTAGTTGACACGTCTGCCTCATTCATAATCCCCTCTCAGCCGGGGCCAGTTAATCAATACGGCAACCCCCAAGATCACTGCATCGAACAGCGCCCCATGTGACCAGCCGTGCCGCATCAGCCTGTCCATCAACAGCCAACCCAGCACGAACAAACACATCCAAATAAACACGGTCCACGGCTGACGAATATACTTGCACTTGCCCTTCATGACGCTACGCCTTCTTTCTTCCTGCGAATCGACTCCCGATCAACCGGAACTTCCTTCGGAGCATGCACGCCGATGCTAGCGCGCTGCGAAGACTTGCTGCCGACATACGTAATCGTGATCCCGTCACGGATTAAGACACGCTGATCCCGTCGCAAGTTATATCCGTCCCTTTCCTTCCCGGCTTGGTACACCAGCACACGGATACTTCCATCCGACAACGTGTACACGTACTGAACGAACAGGTCGGCACCGATCTGTATTCGTTCGCCTTTAACCAACGTCAGGATGAGCACTCAACACCGCCTTCCCAACCGTACTTCTTCAGCAGTCCTGCAATGTCCGGAGGTCGGTGATCCGGCGGCTTTACCCACTTCCCATCACCACGCCGGTAGCCACCCGATCCGAACTTCGCCAGATTATTTTCGTCAACCAGTTTGATGAACGGCAGGTCCGGGACGCCGCACGCGAGCAGCGTCCCGATCGTCACGACACTGCTGTCGCAACAGCCATCAACGATCTTCACCAGATTCGACGGGTGTTCTTCGTAAAGGCTCAGATTCGGACAGGCGAAGCCCAGCGCGATGATCGCTTCTCGCGCTTCTTCGTAGATCAGCCGCGCACGGAGCTTCCGCACGCGCACATCCGGAATGCACGGGGACGCCGGCAGTTCCTGCCCGGCTAACTTCATGAACTGCTCAATGCGGCGCATGTGGTGTGACTTGATTCTCTCTTCGCTCACGTTCCTTGTCCTTTCTCGACAGTTCTTCCAACCGCTCCGCGATCTTCCGATATCGCGCCGCGGCACTTGGACGGTCGCTGCATTCAATTGCATCTGCAACACTACGAAGCCAGTGAATCATGTCTTCGTCGGTTGACACAGTGTCAATCACCCGTTACGACATTCCCGATCCCATCCGCTGAACGCTTGCCGACCAAGTGTTCAAAGCAGTTGCTGTATCGACTATTCCGCAGTGCGTCGATCACGGTGCCGTGCCAGCCTTCATACCCGGCGAACAAGCACCTGATTTCAGCGTCCGCCGCTTCGCACGCCCGCTGATTCAGCATGAACAGCCACTGCGAAACGCTGGCGCTGAAGATCATTTCAGTACTCAACGACATCGGCAGGATTCCACGAGCAGCACCGCGTACCTGCTTACGCACGTCCAGCTTGCTCAACTCCGGATGCTTCGCTTGCCACCACGGCGTAAGGTCCGCAATGATGTCACGATACAACTGGCGCGCTGATTCGATTACGTTCGCGTACTTTTCATACAGCGGCGGCGTACCGCCGTCCGCCATGTACGCGTCCAAAAGCGGGTGTGTCACCACCGGAGAACCGTCTTCGTCGCAATACCGCGAGGAGCGTTGCGAAACGGCACAATGATAATGGTGCCGGACCTGTTCGTGAGACATCGTCCGGCCTCCCCGCAGATACAAGCTGATCCACCTTTCTTCGGGAAATTCCGGTTCGACGCGGCGAACTTCGACAGTTTCGTTTCCCCATGTATCGCCATCCGTTGTCGCCGCCAGTGGTGCCGCCTTCCGCATTTCGTAGTACAACAACCGGCCCATCACCTCACACAGGTCAAACGACCCCTTACCCAATTCGCCAACATACGGGGGTGTAAATCTCTCCCACTGCGCAATCGCAGCCAAATTGATCGTCACGCGCGCTGTGTTCACGCTGCGCATTCCGTACGGCGCGACTGTAAACCACGCGCCGGGTCGGTTCGCCAGCGACAGCCAGTTGTGCAACAGCGCGCCGGGAGGCAACGACACTTCGCACGTAATCGGTGCGTGCATCAGCACCGAAAAGTGCCGGCTGTCGCGGATATGCTTGTGGTATTCCGCGCTGTTGCGACCCTTTCCGAGCGAATCATAACAAATTCTTCCGCACAGTTCCGTCACGCGGTCGATCGGCGAACCCTGCATCTGGTCTTCCCGTGGCGTTCCCATTTCAGGCGGGATTAGCACAGCATCGCCGCCATCGTAGACCAGCCGCGCCATCAGTTCATTGTCTGCCATCTGTCGTATTCCTTTCTTACTTGCTTTCTGTCATCCAAGCGTCATACCAGGAAATCGGATGCCCGCTGATCCGCTCCATCGACGCCTTGCGGCACGACAGCTTCGTAAAGCCCGCCAGCAATCCAACGCTGATCGCCAGCCCGTAGATAATAAGCGCGCGACTCACGACACACCTGCTTTCGTCCGCCCTGTTTCCGCTCCCCGCAAATTGAATCCCGCATGTGGCCGGGCCGGCAGGTCCGGGCGCACAATCACAGGCGCGATAAACCGCAGTTCATACGATGGGTCTTTCCGCGGTCCGACTGGCTGCCAGCGTGCGTGCGCCGAACGCGAATGCGACCAGTGCAGTATGTGTGTGCCGCCGCCGCTCGCGTGCGTCTGCGTTGCAGCCAAAGGCCGCGGCAGGTCAATGGCACGTCCGAGCGTCATCGCTACCGGTCGGTCTTCCCGTGCTTTCTGTTCCAGCTTCGCAACCGTCACCCGATCACCGGTCTTGAGCGCCCATTCATACGCAACTGTTTCCTTGCGCGGAATGTCCGGTCGGATCACTTCGTGCTGATTCGTCACGAAGAAACAGGTGCAGGCCGCCAGCGCCAAGATTCCCCGGACCATTTCCGGAGACGGGATGTAATCCTCCCCGCCCTCCGGAGAAGGTCCGCGCATCGCCGCCAGTGCTTCGTCCAAACTATCCGCCAGCGTCCTCTCCGGTTCCGGCTTAATGACTATGTACTCGTAACGCGGTTCCCAGATGCGCGTCGTATGACCTCCCGAACGCGCTTCAAAGTTTCCGCTGGATCGCGTCTCACTGCCAAAACTGGTATCCGGCACCGTATCCCAACGCATCTCTCCGAAGTCCATGTACAGCACGAGCATCCGAGACTTCGGACAAGTCGCGTTCGGATCTTGCTCGCCGCGAACAGCCAAATTCAAGTCGGCCAAGCTGATGCTTTCTTGGTCAAAAATCATGAACGACTTGAGCGGGTACTTTTCGTTTTCGACAAACGGATTGCCTTCGACTGGCAGGCGCACGCACGTCGCCGGAAACGGAGAATGGAAGTGCTTCCCCTCGATATTGATCTTCGTATCCGCCAGCATCGACGCCATCGCCGGCCAAACCTTGACAGTCGGGCAACCGAACTTGTGCCAGTCGCGGAACATCTGCGCCCGGTTGCGCGCTTCCAAGTACGCGTGCGGATCAGTCCCCGCCAGGATCTGCTTGTGGACGAGTCCCATCATCGCGCCCTCATACGCATCGTAGAACTTATCCGGCGCAATCCCGATAGACTTTCGCGACAACTGTTGACGCATCGCGTCATACGGTGTCCGCAGGTCATTAAATGTTATTGACACTGTGTCAATCCTTGCACCTTCTGAACTTGCCGAATTCCGACCCGGCATTTGCAGGCACTATAAGCGAAGACACCGCCCCTGTCAAGCGATTAA
>Ga0302319_10018679_pt1 | contig 12628 bp, 9 predicted proteins | sample Bog_T0_2_FD_203319 | JGI IMG/M metagenome (GOLD analysis project Ga0302319, IMG submission 203319) | Peat permafrost microbial communities from Stordalen Mire near Abisko, Sweden - Bog_T0_2 | ecosystem: Environmental > Terrestrial > Soil > Wetlands > Peat | place: Sweden: Abisko, Stordalen Mire...
CGCGGCCTCTAAGCCCTGCCCATCGCAATTCTCTCGATACATTGAGCAGCCAGTTCAAGCCCGTTAATGTTTTTAAATCGTCCGGATATTACGCGACACCGTGACCGGGTCTCTGGGCTCATTAGCTTGGTCAAACCATCCGTGATCTCCCTTCCGTTAGCCGGCCTGGAATTGAGCCAGTCACCCACCCCAAGTTTCCTAGTGCGCACGCCGTTGTCCGTCTGGTCAAAACATAGGGGACTGATCAGTTGGGGGGTGCCCGCCGCCATCGCTTTTGCCACAGTGCCAATTCCACCATGATGCATTACTGCAGCGCATTCTGGAAAGAGCTTTTGGAACGGCGCAAACGGGCAGTGGAGGATGGAAGACGGAAGGGGGTCCGGTAGCTGGTCCCTGTATTTCGTGAGGAAAATTCCGCGCACACCCAGCAGCGCGCATGCTTCGAGTGCGCCGCGGAACAACTCGGCCGGCCGAGTCATCCCTGTTCCAAAAGTGAATGCGACCGGCGGAGTTCCCGCGCGGCAAAACTCGAGTAACTGTGGGGGGAGATCGTCACCCTGTCCGCCATCGAACATGGGAAATCCGGTAAGCCTCATTTGCGGCGGCCAGTCGGCTTGGGGTTGACCATACCACTCCGGAAATAATCCAAGAACAAGCTGGGGTGAAAGCCATTGTTTAAAAATGCGCCGCCATGGATTCAAACCGAGCGAAGCGCGCACGTGGTTCAGGCTTCTTCCAACAAGGATGTCGCCGACAACATCCAGAGCGCGCCAAAACGTCCGCCAAACTGGTCGAGGCGCATGGCGAAGGAACATAAAGCCAGGCATGATCGGTGGCGCGATTGAGCTGGGAATCATCCACGGCTGGAGAATGAGGTTCACCAACGGAATGCCATGCTTTTCGTGGACTAAACCAGCAGCGAACACGCCAGGACTGGCTACAAGTGTGGTGTCGCCAACGATCAGTTTTGAGAGGAGGTAGTATTGTCTTTGAATGAAGCGCACGCTCCATCGAGCCATAAGCGGCGCGGTTTTCACCGGATTCCAGAAATCAGGATCACCGAACAACTCGTTGTTTTCTTCCGCTGAAACCAAAGCATGAAACGAAAAGCCATGCACGCGCGCCAATGATTCATAATGCGCGCTCGCCGCCAGTATGACTTGGTGTCCCCTTGAACGCAGTTCCGCGCCCAGTCCCACGTAAGGGAAGACATCCCCGTCTGTGCCCACAGAAGCAAGAATAACGCGCATCAGAATGAACTGGTAAAACAAATAATAGCCACGGCGATTCAAGATGCAATCTTTGGCTGAACGGCGTCAGTTCGGCCATCGCCCTCAGCAATTTAACGTTCTGCAGAAGGTCTTTCATTGAACCGATAGAATCCTCCCGGACGGGCGCCTGCAGATTCCGGAAATCAATGCTCATCCTTGTCGTTCTTTGCCGGTTCCTTGAATTGCTTTAGGTACAGTTTTGCATAGAGATTTCCCGCCCGCAGGAGTTCCTCATGCCGGCCTCGTTCCATGATCCGGCCGTTCTGGAGCACCAGGATTTGATCCGCGGCTTGCACGGTCGAGAGGCGGTGGGCAATGACGAGCGACGTACGGCCAACCAATGCAGTAGCGAACGCCTGTTGGATGGCGCGTTCCGATTCCGAATCGAGGTGGGCGGTGGCTTCATCCAGAATTACCAGCCGGGGAGCTTTCAGCAACAATCGGGCGATGGCCAGACGTTGCCGCTCGCCGCCGGAAAGACGGTGCCCGCGTTCGCCAACGACCGTGTCCAATCCTTTGGGCAGCGACTTTACCAGCGACAGAAGCTGCGCCGCCGCGAGCGCTTCGTTCATCTCCGCTTCGGTGGCGGACGGTTTGGCGTACAGCAGATTTGCGCGAATGGTGTCATGGAACATGTGGGAGTCTTGCATGACCATTCCCACCGCATCGCGAATAGATTTCGAGGTGGCGTTGCGCACGTCGAGGCCGTTGAGCCGCACGGCGCCGCGGGTGACGTCATACAGACGGGCTGCCAGCTGCACAAGTGTCGTTTTTCCGGCGCCGGACGGTCCGACCAGAGCGACGAGCTGGCCGGGTTCTGCCGTGAAGCTGATTTCGCTTAACACATCCTTTTCCGCATGTTTGTCGAGTGTGGGAACGGATTCGAGCGACGCGAGAGAAACCTCGGCGGCCGAAGGATAATGAAACCACACGCCTTCGAACTCGATTTGCAAAGGCCCTTCCGGCACGGGTTGGGCGTTGGCCGTTTCACTGATGTCGGGTTTGAGATCCAGAACTTCGAACACACGTTCGAACGAAACGAGGGTGGTCATGACGTCGATTTGAATGCTGGAAAGGCTCGTGAGCGGTCCATAAAGCCGCAATAAATAAGATACGAGCGCCACGACCGTGCCGACGTCGAGAACCCGGTGGGCCGCCTGCACTCCGCCCCAGCCATACACGGCGGCGGCGGCCAGCGAAGCCATTAAACCCAGACCGATAAACAGGACGCGGGTGTAAGTGGACATGGTCATGTTGATTTCGCGCACCCGGGCGGCCTGGCGCGAGAAAGCCGCCACTTCCTCGTCCGGCCGCCCAAAAATTTTTGAGACCAAGGCGCCGCCCACATTGAAGCGCTCGACCATGAGGTTGTTCATTTCCGCGGCGCGGTCATAACTTTCCCGGGTCAGGGTGCGGAGTTTCCGTCCAATTTGCCGGGCTGACCACAGGAACACGGGCACCACGACCAACGCCGCCAGGGTAAGCCGCCAGGACAGGAGAAACATCGCAATCAAGACCAGGATCACGGTTACCAAATTTCCCACCGTGGTGGAAAGAAGACCAGTGAACGCTTCGCGGACTCCGCCGACATCGGTGTTGAGACGGCTGACCAAGGCGCCGGTCCGCGCGCGTCCGAAGAACGCGAGCGACATCTTTTGAATGTGTTCAAAGACGCGAATCCGCAAATCAAAGACCATCTGAAACCCGATTTGAGCGGCGAGCTGGCGCTGGGCGAAGGTCAAGGCGCTGTCGAGAATACTCACCCCCGCGGCGGTCAAAGCGAGAATCGTTACGACGTGGGCGTCTCCGGGCAGAATTCCGCGGTTGATCAATTGCCGAAAGATGAGCGGGTTTATAATGCCAACCGCATTATCCAGAACCACCAGAAGAAGGAAGAAACCCAGAATCCCGGCATAAGGCCGGACAAAAAGTCCCAACCGCCGGAGCGTTCCCGGGGCCAGCTTGTGTTTCAACACATCCTCGTCTTTGTGAAACGAGGATCCCAAGTTGTGAATGACGCTCATTGGTTATTACGTTTAGGTCGCATGAATTGAAGAATTTGCCAACCTCGGTTTGAGGATAGCAATGTCAGACATTCCGACAATTGAAAAGTCCCGGGAGAGATTCATGAATAGTTCCCTGTTCCATCCGGACCTGCTCGCCGCCCATGAACCAAATCAAATGTTCGTCTCGTGCCGATTTCTCCGCCCAATCCCAAGGGGCTTGCGTCCCAAAGCCCGGGGTTGCCGAGTGAGCGAGGATACCCTGGGTACCCGCGTCCACGATCCTGTCAACCCCACCGGGGTTGTGTCTTCCCCTCGTAGCAAACCGTTCCAGATAAGTCGTGGTTCAAGGAAAGTATCAAAGTGTCGGGGTGAGCAATACTTTGCCGCCCTAAGTTCCAGTTTGTTCCGTTGGAAGAGCGGGTGGCAAACTGCACTTGCTAAGAAACGTGGGCGTGCAAAATGCATTGGTCTAGTACGCAATACATCGGGATTTCTGCATGGCACGCCGCTCGCTACAAAGGAAACATCGGACGCAAATGATAAATGAGTGTCTTAAAAAAGGACACCGCCATCAGGATCCCCTTTTAGAGGCTCTTCGCGTTCGAAGTATTAACTTTGGGAATTTAAGTGAACGTTTCACGTTTCTTGATCTGCGCTGCGGGTGGATTAGTGTTGCTCGCGGCTGGTCTGTTGGTGCCGGCGCACTTGCGGGCGGTGGACATTGGTCTCGTCGAACGGGCAGGGCGGGATGATGTGGGATTGCAGGCGCAAGGACAGACTCTGGCCGGGGAAATGAAGTTGGGCACAGCCAACCTGTTCGCTCAGGCGGCCCAGGCGGAAAACCTGTCCGGTTGGCAAAAACTTGCCATAATGGTAACGAACTTGGCGCAGCAATCGCCGGAAGCACAGAATTGGGGGGATGACCGGCGGACCGAAAACCTGTTCGGAGCGCGCGGGATTCACGCCAGTCCGGAACCCTTTACCACCTTTATTGTCCGATCCGAGAACCGCACGGCCGTGCTCGCGGATCTGCAGAATTCTTCACAGCCGGCGGTAAGGGAACTGTTGCGGAGTCGGGCGTTGACACAGACGGAACTCTTGCCGGCATCTTCGTCGGCTTCGGGCGAAGCGTTTGACTCTGCGATCGCCATTGGCGGGCTGCTCCTGGATGACCGACAGATTTCCGCTGGCTTGAGCGAAGGCATTCTTAACTTGGCGGCACAGGCGAATTCAGGTCAGGGCTCCCGGGCGCTCGAAGAAGTGCTGCTCGATTTTCTATCACTGGGCGAACGTTTTAATTGGGACCAATTGGCCTCGTTCACGGCGCAAATTCCCGATGTCATGACGCTGCATCAACTTACGGAGTATGTCCGGAGTGCGGGTCCGCGGTTGCCGGTGTTGTTCGCAACCGTGTGTTTATCAGGGCATCCGGCGGAAGTGGTGCGATATCTGGATCGATTCAGCGGTCGTTTGGACGACTTGGGCGCGAGCCTGCGATATGGCGCGGCCGGGGTGAACGAACTGCTGCAAAGCGGCCAGCGCCTATACAATCCCAGTCTCGAACGCCGGATCGTGGCCTTCAATCCCTTCGGTTGGTTTTTCTTTATGGTCGTGAACTGGTGTTTTCAGGCGCCGTGGTTTGGGTTCGCGTTTAAATGGTTCTGCTATCTCGGCAGCGGATTTCTGCTGGCGTTGGCCATCCATTTTCTGCGGCCCACGATGCCGGTGGCGGAGCGTGTGTTGCATGTGCGCGGTTTTCATGTGTTCCGCGAGTTTTTATTTTCGCTGGGGTTCCTGCTGTTGGTGCTGCTCTTGAGCGAGCCGTTTCTCGCCCAAGAAAACCTGCGGGAAAACTTCTCGTTCCGGCTGCGTCTGCCCATGGTGGGCGGCGCAGTTCCAGTGGGAACCACCAGCGTTGCTACCAATGTTATGAACCCTGTCATTCTGCTCACCCTGCTCGTGTTTTTTGTGCTGCAGGCGCTGATCTACGTTTCCTGCCTGCTCAAGCTCGCCGAAATCCGCCGGCAACCATTATCACCGCGCATGAAGCTCCGGCTGCTGGAGAACGAAGACCATCTCTTTGACGCCGGTCTTTATCTCGGCTTCGTCGGCACGATCATTTCGCTGATCATTGCCTCGATGGGCCTGATCAAATTCAGCCTCATGGCGGCGTATTCCTCGACGTCGTTTGGCATTATCTTCGTGGTGATCTTCAAGATTTTCCACCTGCGGCCGGCCCGGCGGAAACTGTTGATGGAGGCCGAACTCGTTGAAGAACCCCCCGTCGTCATCCGAACCGTCCCGGCGCCATGAATCGCAGCATCCTCATAGTCATTTGCGATTTCCTGTTGTTGAGCCTTCTGACGTTTTCGACCGACATCAACAAGATGGCGGACGAAGGGTCAAAGTCGCCGACGCGGGTGGAAGTCGCCACCAATGCATTGGCGAACACCAGTAACAGCGACCTCGCGGCGGCGATGAAGCTGGCGCTGGAAGAGGAGCAGGCCAACCGCGTGCAATTGCAGCAGCAACTGGCCGCCGTTCGCGAGAACACGAACCAGCAGGCATCGCAATTGATCGAGCGCGCCCAGGAAAATGCCCGGTTGCAACAGCAATTTGCCGCCGCCCAAACCAATGTGGCAGCGCTGAGTCAACAATTGCAAAGCACCACTCAACAGGCGCGGCAGACTCAGGAACAACTTTTGGCGGCGCAGGGCCGGGCCGAGCAGCAGGCGGAAATTGCGGCCCGATTGCAGCAGCAGTTAAACCAGGTTTCGCAAACCAATCAGACCGATCAAAGCGAAAGGCAGCGGCTGGCCAGCCAGTTGCAACTGGCGCAGGCGGAGGGCAGAGCCGCCCGCGAGCAGGTGACGTTGATGCAGCAGGAAGTGCAGGCGGAACGGGTGGAAAACGCCCGATTGACGGAGGGATTCAAGACGCTGGCGACCAACTCCACGCAGTTGGCGCGGGAGATTCGTGAGAATCGGGCGCTGGCCCCCAATACCATTTTCAGCGATTTTGTCAGCAATCACGTCGTGGTCGATATATCCGCCTCACGCTCGGGTTTTTTCGGGATTGATTCCAACAAGGGCCGGCAAACGGAGACGGTGCTGGTGACGGACGAAACGAATACTTTTGCGCTTTCTCACGTGCAGGATACCCCTTTTACACTGCGGGATCCGGGCACGGATTGGGATTCTCTCTCCGGCAAGTTGACCGGCGCGGCCGACGTGGCCATTCATTCGCTCCTCTTTAATGTGCAGGATCCGCGGGTGGTGATGATCCCGGCCAGTCCGGACGACGTCCGGCGGCTTGGTCGGCAGCCCTATCATATTTCGTCCGATCCCTTCAAGTTTCAGGATGCGGTCTTGGTGGGGGCGGATGAAACTTATTATGGCGTATGTAATTTTCAAATCGAGGTGGACACGCCGCAGTATGTCCGGCTGGATCGGAGTGTTCTGAAGGGGCTGTTCGGCAAATTCAATCCGTCGCGCGGCGACCTGGTCTTTAGTCGGACCGGTGAATTTCTTGGGATCATGGTCAACAGTACGTATTGCCTGACGGTTCACAATTTTGCTTCCTCGGCGAGTTTTCAGTTCGGGCCGGATGTGCGGACGCAGCACACGGGCGAGACGCTGGCGCAACTCTCCGATTATGTGATGCAGTTCGCCTGGCGCCTCCAGTAACCAGCGTGACGCTGGACCCAGTTGCGGTCCCCCGACCGCCGCACATGCGCAAGCCGGAGGCGCGTGGTGGCGGGATGTCGGAGCGGTCCTGCACCGGACCTGATCGCAAAGCGTTTTGGACTGCGGCGGCGCCCCGCCGCTTTTTCGCCGCCATCATCGCGTTCATCCGGAAACATCAAATCAATCGTGTGCCCCTGTTTGCCGGGCGTGCTGTCCCCGGCGCCCATCCGCCCCGGCCGCTGGCTATAGGGTGAGGTTTCCCCCAAAAAGAATTTCGCGCATTGAACCCTTGAACCAGATTGATGTGCTTGCGGGAGGACATCGGAGATACGCTGAATAACCCAGCGCGGAGCCCTCTCCTCTCAACGAGGAAGGGGCAGGGGGGAGGAGTGAGACCACGTGAGTCGTTGAAAATAAAAATTCGAGGTTCATAAGGAAGAGTCACGCTGGTCCCCAGTTGTCCCAACGAAGGAACTTTTCCGCAATCCGCCCCAGTTCGTCATATCCGTTCTGCCGTTGCAAAGTGGCCTGGATCACACTAGGATTTGCAACGCGTTTCATGGCGGAATACAAAGTTCAATTTGAGGTCTTTGAAGGACCGCTCGACTTGCTCCTTTATTTAATTAAAAAGGAGGAGGTGGATATTTATGAAGTCAACTTGACCAAGTTGGCGACGCAATTCATTGAATACATCGACCTGATGCGCCAGTTCGACCTGGAAGTGGCGGGGGAATTTTTGGTGATGGCGTCCACGCTGATGTTTATCAAGAGCCGGGAGCTGCTGCCGGTGGACAAACAGGTGCAGGTGGAGGCCGAGGAGGAGGGGGAAGATCCGCGCTGGGAATTGATCCGGCAGTTGGTGGAATATAAGAAGTTCAAGGACGCGGCGGCGCAATTGCAGACGCTGGAAGACCGGCAGGAGAATGTTTACCCGCGGTTGCCGGGCAAGATTGAATTTGAGGTGGAGGAAGCCCCGGAAAAACCCGAGGCGGGCATTTTTGACCTGCTTAATGCGGTCAATGGCATCCTGAAACGCTTTCAGGAAAAGAGCTCGAGTACGCGCGAGATTTTCCAGGATAAATGGAGCGTCAGCGAAAAAATTGAGTTTGTGCTCCAGACGATTTCCTCGCGCGGGAAGGTGCGCTTTTCCGAATTATTTGAGGCGGCGGCCAGCCGCACGGAAGTGATTTGCACGTTTTTGGCGCTCTTGGAATTGATTCGCATGAGGCAGTTGGCGTGCGCCCAGCCGGAGCCATTCGCGGAAATTGAGATCAGCAAGGCGGCTGACGAACCGCCGTCGGAAACTGTTGCGCTGACGGTGGAGAATCCGGGAACCGAAGCTCCCGCAAATCCCGCCGCCGAAACTCCTGCAGTGAATATCTCTGGACCGGAGCCGGTTGTTCAGCCGATTACGGAAGCGGAACCGGAACCCCACGCCACGACCGAGGCGCCAGCTCTTGCGCCGCCGATGACGCCCGCTGCGTTGGCGCCAGAACCACCGCCCGCGCCGATCCCGCCAGCTGCGCCTGAGACTTTGCCTTAAATAATTTGCATGGAATTGAAATACATTTTGGAATCGCTGTTGTTCTCGGCGCAAAAACCGATGAATGTGAAGGAGTTGCGCGACTTGCTATCCGCAACGGCCACTGCGGAAGAAGCGGGCGATTTCGCCAAATCGCTCAAAAAAACCAAGGATGAAGATATCACCGCCGCGCTGGAGCAGCTGGCAACGGATCATGAAGCCGCCGCCCGCAGCTATCGGCTGGTATCGGTGGCGGGCTCCTGGCAATTCGTGACGCAACCGGAATTTTCGCCTTGGCTGCGATCGCTGGTCGGGGTCAAGGCGCGTCCGCCGCGTTTGTCGCAAGCGGCGCTCGAAACCCTCGCGATCATTGCGTATCGTCAGCCGGTCACCCGTGCGGAAGTCGAACAGGTGCGCGGAGTGAATGTGGATGGCACCATGCAGACGATTTTGGAACGCGGTTTGGTGGAGCAAAGCGGGCGGGCGGAAGTCGTGGGCCGTCCGTCGCTATACAGCACAACGCCGCTGTTCCTGGAATATTTTGGATTGCGCGCTTTGGAAGATTTGCCGGCGGCGGATGAATTGCGCCGGATTCCGGTGGAAAAACCGCCGGCCCCGGTCACGGCTGATCCCGGTCTGGCCACGGCGGCCCCGCAAGAATTGAAGCTGGAGGCAGCTCCCGCGGCCGTCCCCACTGAAACCGCCGAGACTGCACCGCAGGCGGAAACCGAGGTTTCACCGGCTGAATCACCGACGGATGAAGCGGAGAAGTAAATTGATTCTCGCGCGCGAATTGCGCATTTTCCCTGAAACGTGAGTATCTCCGAACATCGAGAAGCCATCGACAAACTGGACGCCAAAATCGTCCGGCTCCTGAATGATCGCACGCGCCATGTGCTGGCCATCGGCGATATCAAGACCAAAGCCGGGCAGGAAATATATGCGCCGCATCGCGAGCGGACGGTCTTTGAGCGGGTTTGCAAGCATAACGACGGTCCAATCACGAACGAGCAACTGCGGGCGATTTATCGCGAAATCATGTCCAGCGCCCTGGCGTTGGAAAAGACGATGACGATCGCGTATTTCGGGCCGGAAGCGACTTTTACGCATCAGGCCGCGATCAAACGGTTCGGCTCCAGCCTGAAATATTCGGCGCAGCGGACCATTCCCGATGTTTTCAACGAAGTCGCCAAACACACGGCGGACTACGGCGTGGTGCCGGTGGAGAATTCGACGGAAGGCGTGGTCACGCACACGTTGGACATGTTCGTGGACAGCGAGCTGAAAGTGGTTTCGCAGATCGTGTTGCGGGTGCAGCAGTGTTTGATGAGCAATTCGCCACAAGCGAAGATCCGCAAGCTTTACGTGCACCCCCAATCGCTGGCGCAATGTCGCGGCTGGATTCAGGCGCATTATCCGCATGCGGAAATTGTGGAAACGTCGTCCAACGCGCGGTCAGCGGAGCTGGCGGCCAGTGAAAAATATTCGGCAGCCATCGCCGGAGCATTGGCCGCGGAAAAATACGGTTTGAATTTATTGGCGGAGGACATTCAGGACAACGCGGCTAATGCCACGCGGTTCCTGGTGCTGGGCCGACAATGCAGCCCGCCTACAGGCAATGACCGGACGAGTCTGATGATTAGTGTCGCCGATAAGGCAGGCGCGTTGCACGAGGCCTTGTCCGCGTTTCGCAAACAGAAGATCAACATGACCAAGATCGAGTCCCGCCCCAGCAAGCGCAAAGCGTGGGAATACTTCTTCTTCATCGATTGTACCGGCCATTATCAGGATGCAAAGGTGGCGAAGGCGATCAAACTGCTGGGTGAACACTGCAACTTCGTAAAAATTCTCGGGTCGTATCCCGATCTGGAGTAGACGATGTATCACCTTCTCCTGGGGGAGAAGGCCGGGATGAGGGCGGGCAAAAATCATGCGCCAAAGGCGCCACTTCTCAGCTGCAGCGGAGCGCCCCCGGGCTTGCCTGCCAGGCGGGATTGTGGTAACTCCTCCGGCATGAGTAACCATAAAATGTTCCTCCTGTTTTTTGGATCAGTCATGTTTGGCCTGCTCGCCGCGCGCGCCGGTGAATTCCCTGACGATTGGACCTGGGACGACAAGCCGGAATTCCGGGCTGATCACGCCACCCTCGAAGGGAAGTCCATGCCGCCCTTCCATGTCAGCGATTGGATTAATGGCGGCATTACCGCCTCAGCGATCAAGGGCAAGGTGCTCGTGGTGGATCTCTATGCGACGTGGTGCGGCCCTTGCATGCAAGCCATTGCCCACAACAACGAGCTGCTCAAGAAGTATGCGGCTCAGGGGCTGGTAATTGTTGGCGTCTGCACCAGCAGCGACGGGCAGGAAGTTTTTGCCAGCAATGCCGCGCAACATCACCTGACCTACCCGGCGGCTTGCGATCCTGAGCTGAAAACGGAAAAGGCCTACGCGGTGCATTATTATCCGACCTACGCCATCATCGATCGCAAAGGCATCGTGCGGGTAGTCGGTCTGCAACCAGAGCACGTCGAAGCCGTCATTCAAAAATTGCTGGCGGAGCCGGCGCCGTGAGGCGGCCTGCCCCCTATTTCACCAATTGCTGCCCGCTCTTCGGGCTGAAGGCCCGGAATTTGACAGCCTGGGTTGGAGCGAGTCCGACGAGCGGAGGCTCAGGTAGTCCCCGCCATTAATCTCACAAGGCCTGCAGGGCCGTAACCTCACCGCTCCAGTTGCCGATTGAAATGAACGGCTATTGCGGGCAAGCTAAGAGGGTGAGCCATTTAGCCAAAGCCTGTGAAGTATTCGACATTGAACTGGCCGCGTTGAAATCCGTTCGCGCACAGTTGGACAAGAATTTCGAAAAAGCGGTTGAAATCCTCCTCGGTGCCCTCAAACAGCGGGGCAAAGTCGTTATTGTTGGGATTGGAAAATCCGGCAACGTGGGTTCCAAAATCGCCGCCACCATGACCAGCACCGGTTCCACGGCGGTCCTGTTGAACAGCGTGGATGCGCTGCATGGCGATCTCGGTATTATCAATGATGGCGATGTGATTCTGGCTTTGAGCTATTCCGGTGAATCGGATGAATTGCTCAATTTGCTGCCGGCCTTGAAGCGCTTTGCGGTTAAAATCATCAGCCTGACGGGCAGCGTCAAATCTTCCCTCGCGCGCTACAGCGATGTCACCCTGAATGTCAAAGTGCCGAAAGAGGCGTGTCCGTTTAATCTGGCGCCCACTTCGAGCACCACGGCGACGATGGTTATGGGCGATGCGCTGGCGATGGCTGTATTGCAGGCGCGCGGATTTAAGCAAAGCGATTTCGCAAAGTTTCATCCCAATGGTTCAATCGGGCGGGCAATGCTGTCGCGCGTGGCCGACATCATGCGCTGTGGGGCGCGTAACGCCGTCGCGCGGGAAAATCTATCGGTCAAAGAAGCGCTGATGGTCATGACGCACGCCAAATCGGGCAGTCTGAGTGTGATCAACGCGGCGGGAAAATTGGTCGGCATTTTTACGGACGGCGATTTTCGGCGTCACATGGCGAGCGACGATAATTTATTGTCCAAACCGTTGAAAACAGTAATGACGCGCAACCCGATTTGCGTTCGCGACACGGCGCTGGCGGTTGATGCGCTCAAAGTATTTAACGATCGAAACATCGACGATTTGATCGTGGTGAACGCGAAGCGCGAGCCCGTGGGCTTGATCGATTCCCAAGACCTGCCCAAGCTCAAGATTGTGTAGCTCCTTCGTAGTGGCAGGCATCTTGCCTGCCGTTGAGCCGGGCATCCTGCCCGGCGGAAATGAACGGACATTGAAAACCTGCAATCACTCCAGCCCGCACGCTTTGCGTGCTCGCTTCAGGACAGTCTGCGCCAGAGCGCGGGCCTTGGTGGCGCCATCGGTGAGCACGGCGTGGACGTAATCCGGATTGGCCGCCAACTCGGCGCGGCGCTGGCGGGCTTCGGTGAAATAATTCCAGTAATTCTCGAATAGCGCCTTTTTCAAATCGCCGTAGCCGAGACCCCCGGCCCGTAAACGGTTTTCAAAATCGGCGGACACGGCGGGCGCCGCGACCAGTTTCAGGAGCTGAAGGGCCACGTTTTTTTCCGCGTCGGGTTTCGGTTCATCGGGTGTGCGAGAATCC
>Ga0302319_10018681_pt1 | contig 12627 bp, 12 predicted proteins | sample Bog_T0_2_FD_203319 | JGI IMG/M metagenome (GOLD analysis project Ga0302319, IMG submission 203319) | Peat permafrost microbial communities from Stordalen Mire near Abisko, Sweden - Bog_T0_2 | ecosystem: Environmental > Terrestrial > Soil > Wetlands > Peat | place: Sweden: Abisko, Stordalen Mire...
CCGCAAACACTTGGTCACCGCCGCTGATATCGTCGGCAAAATCGCCGGCGTCACTCGGCTGCCGGCCGGAGTCGTCGGGGCGATTGACATCCATCAGCGCCATTCCCTGGTCGACGTGGACCAAAGCGAGGCCCAGCTCGTCCTCAAGAAACTCGCCGGCATCCGGATTCGAGGCGAGATCCTCAAGCCCGCCCTCGCCACCGGAATGGACCTTCCGGCCGATTAGGGGGCGAGCTTCTGAGCGGCATGTGAACGGGGATCACCCCCAATTCACCCGGACCAAAACTAAGGCCCGACCGGCCGCTCGCCCAGCAGTTCGCGGGCGTTGCCCCAAAAGATTCGCCCGACTTCCGCCGCACCCAGGCCCAGCTGTTCGGAGGCCTCCCGTATGCTGCGCAGGGACTCGATTCCCACCAGGGTCATCGCCGAATTGTTCATGGCATCGGCATAAATCCACTGGGCCGACTTGCCCGCCGTGACGCACCGGCCGCGCAAGTGGCTTTCCGGGTAGTCCGTGCCGAAGAGCACCCGACCCGGACCGAGAGTCGCCAGAGCGATCTTGATCCCCTCGGGCTCGGTGACGGCCGAGGTATCGACAAAGATGTTCGGCCGGTCCTGCAGGGCCGCAAGTCCGCGGGCATTGCGCCAATTGAAAGAACGGGCGATGTGGGCCAGCACCACCCGGCAGCGCGGATAGCGGGCGCTGAGCCGGAGGAGCGCCTCGCGATTGGCCGGATCCGCGACCGCGGCGTCCTTGACCAGGTGCAGCGTCAGCACCGCGTCGTGCCGGTCGCACAGTTCCCACATCCAGGCGGGGGCGTACTCCTCCACGCCGCATTGCGAGGCATCGCCCTCCCGGCCATAAAGAAAGTAAGGCTTCAGCCCCCGGCAAAGCCTGCTCTCCAGCCAGGCCGCAGCCAGCGCGGGATCGTCCCCCGGTGCCACCAGCGCCAGTCCGACTCCGCCCTGGGCCGGCGGGGCGGCGGCAAGATCCTCCCACATCCAACGATTGACCCCAGGGCGGTCGTTGCCGCGAGCCGTGTAGGGGAAAACCAAGGAGCCGGCCAGCCGGCGGCCCGGCAGCAGCTGCTGGACGGCGGCCCGGTAGGCCGCGAAGTCCACCGTCTTGCCTGCCAGCGCGTCGAACACCAGTTCCGGGGTGTAGTACCGCGGATGGATGACATGGGCATGGAAATCGAAGACCTGCTCGGGCAGGAAGCCGTCGGTGGCTTCGGCCAGGAGTTCGCAGTCGACTGAGTTTAGGTCCGATTCCAATTGCATGGGCGGCGGGAGGAAGGTGCCGATTGGTCCGAGACAGCAGGGGATTGTCAACCGCTTTGCCGTCCGGGATTGACCCGGCCGGCCGGCCGGGTCCGGATGGTTCCGCACCTATGCCTTCGTCCCGCCTTTTGGTTTCCCTCTGGACCGCGGTGTTGCTCTGCGCCGCGGCGCCCCGGGCCGTCCACGGGCAGGGCCCGGAGTACAGCGGACTCGGCCGCGATTACGGGCGGTCGACGGTCATCACGCACCAAGGCATCGCCGCCACCAGCCAAGCCCTCGCCTCCCAGGCCGCCGTCCAGATCCTGGCCAAAGGCGGTTCGGCGGCCGATGCCGCCATCGCCGCCAACGCTGTCCTCGCCGTGGTCGAGCCGATGAAGAACGGCCCCGGCGGCGATCTTTTCGTCCTTTATTGGCAGGCCGCCAACGGCGTCTTGACCGGACTCAACGCCTCCGGACCGGCCCCACGGGCGCTTTCCCCGGCCTTTCTGGCCGAGCACGGCGTGAAAACCATGCCGCAGGAGGGCATCCACAGCGTGACCGTCCCCGGGGCGGTCGACGGCTGGGCGAAAATGCACCAGCGCTTTGGCCGGCTGCCGTGGCGAGACCTCTTCACCGCCGCCATCGCCTATGCCGAGCAGGGCTTTCCGGTCTCCGAGGCCATCGAGGAGTCCTGGCGCAAACCGGAGGGTCTGGCCAAGATCCGGCGGTACCCGGGATCGGCGGAGGTCTTTCTGCCCGGCGGGCATGCGCCGCTGGAAGGCGAGATGTTCCGCAATCCGGGCCTCGCCCATGCCCTGCGGCTCATCGCGGCTCAAGGCCCGAGCGCCGTCTACCAAGGCGAAATTGCCGCCGCCATCGTGCAGACCTCCACCGCCCTGGGGGGAACGCTGACGGCGGCCGACCTCGCCCATTTCTCCTCCGAATGGGTTCAGCCGCTGTCGATCGACTATCGCGGCTGGAGGGTTTACGAGCTGCCGCCCAACAGCCAGGGCCTGGCGGCCCTGGAGATGCTGAACCTTATGGAGACGGTCCCAGCCAGCCCTTTTGGGCCCCTCGGAGCGGACGAGCTGCACCTGCGGATCGAGGCAATGAAACTGGCCTATGCCGATGTTCGCCGCTACGACGCCGATCCGCGTTCCTATCACGGGCCGGTGGCGCGCCTCCTCTCCAAGGAATATGCACGCCAGCGGGCCGCCCTGATCGACCCGAAGCGCGCCAATCCCAGTGTGCCGCCGGGCCAGCCGGTCTCAGGGGACACGACCTACCTCACGATCGTCGACCGGCAAGGAAATATCGCGAGCTGGATTCAGAGCGTCTACGCGGAGTTTGGCTCCGGCGTGACCGTGAAGGACATGGGCTTCGTCCTGCAGAACCGCGGCGGCGGCTTCACCCTCGAAGCGAGCCATCCCAATGTCCTGGCCGGCGGAAAGCGGCCGTTCCACACCATCATCCCCGCCTTCATGGAGCGCGGCGATCTCCACATCGGCTTCGGCATCATGGGGGGCCCGAATCAGCCGCTAGCCCACGCGCAATTCGTCTCCAATCTGGTCGACTACGGGATGAACATCCAGGCGGCCCTCGAGGCGCCGCGCTTCACCAAGCAAACCGCCAGCGGCAACGACGTCGCGCTCGAGGGGCGAGTCCCGATCACCACAGTGCAGCAGCTGAGCGAGCACGGCCACCAAATCATCCTCCGCCGCAATTACACCCAGGAGATGGGCCGGGGCCAGGCCATCCTCCACGATTCCAAGACGGGGACTAACTACGGCGCGTCCGACCCCCGGGCAGACGGAGCGGCCACGCCAGAGCCGATCACACGCTGATCAGGGCTTCCCGGGCGATTGCCCGGGGCATTCTGCCACGGAAGCTTCCACCCACAGGGTGGACTTGCCGGGTGGCAGGTAATGCCAGGGCCCCCCGTCGTATCCCACTCCAGGGACGTGTAGGCGGCTACCGTTTGCCGCCGCCACCGCCGCCGCCGCCGTGTCCACCCCCACTCCCATGGCCACCGCCACCTCCGCCCCCGTGACCACCCCCACCACCGCGAGATCCGCCTCCGGGTCGGGGAGCGTGGGGAATGGACGGAGGGCCACCGCGACTGGGGCCCGCATGAAACGGCGGCCGAGCGATATGTCCGCCGCGGTAGTCGAAATTGTTTTGATAGAGGGGCCCCGAAATTCCGTAGGCGCCATAGACCTCAAGGAAGCCGGCGTCATCCGGCGAGCCCGGAGCCACGCAACCCGCAATGAGGACGGTCAGGGCGACCAGGAAGAGGGCCGGCAAGACATCGCCGAACTTTTTCATGGTTGGGCCTTGTCCGGAGCGGGCTCCTCTTCCACTTGGACCAGCCCGATCGCAGCGCCAGTGGGATCGGCGACAATCGCCCTCCAGTATTCCGCGGGAGCGTCCGTGGGCGGCACCAGCACCCGCCCGCCGAGACTGACCGCCTGCGCGACCGCGTCCTTGACACTCGCCACTCGAACAAAAAGAAGCCACGCCGGGTGGGCTTTGGGGCGCGCGGGCACCACGGCGATGCTGGCCCGCGAGTAGCCACCGCTGACCAGGACAAGATTATTGGGCCCTTCCGTGCGCCGGTCGGGAATGACATCGTATCCCATCACGGTACGGTAATAGCGGCCCGCGCCGCCGGGATCGCGGGCGAACAATTCCGCCCACGTCCAATCGCCGGGTTCGGGCCGGTATTCACCGGGATCGCCGGAACTCGAATGCATGATACCCAGGATCGCGCCTTCGGCGTCGCTAAAAATGGCCTGGGTTCCCCGTTGCGCCAGATCCTTGGCCGGCAGGAGCACGCGGCCGCCGCCGGCAATCGCCGCGGCTAACGCCTGGGCGACATCCGGGACGGACACATAGCCGACCCATCGCCCGTGCACTTCGTCTTTCATCCGCACCGGTTTCCGGGCGATCCCGGCTATCGGGCGGTCATCGACGGAGAGAACAATGTAGGGATGGGTGCCGGAAGCGGTCGTCCGCTGGATGGTCGTGGCCGTCCAGCCGAACAGTCCGGTGTAGAATTTCTGCGCGGCAGCCGGATCAGCGGTGAAGAGGTCGCCCCAAATAAATTTGCCGGCAAAGCGATCGGTCGTCGCAGTCGAATTGAGCGGGGGGAAGTCGTCGGCTTTGGCGGTCAGCACGGCGGCGCCAAGGAGGATGATCGCCAGAGTCTTCATGCCCATCTTATCCAAGCTGTCCGGGGCTTCATGGTTGGGTTCAATTGCCCTAGACGCGTCAAACTTAAAATCGTACTGAGAAATTTATGATCTTTCCGCCTGCCATGGCGGAGAGACCGGGGAAACGGGGGAATAGGGAGGGGTCGCATCCAATCCATCAGTGGCATGCTTTTGCCCGGAAAATCCACCCCAAAGTCGAGAAGCCAATCCGGTGATCAAAACCGATCCGCCAGAATCCCGGTTATAAAAAATGCGGGCTAGCGCCGAAGCGCGCGGACGGCCATCGCCACCACCAGGGCGAGGCCGATCCCGATGATGAATTTGCGGATGGCGGCCTTGCCGACGCGGCGGGCGGCACCGACCGCGCCATAGCCGCCGGTGAGCGCTCCCACCACCATGGCCGCGACAAACCGCCAGTCGACCAGCCCGTTGACGGCGAAGAGTATGCCGGCGATGCCATTAATGACGAAGGAGACCAGGCTGGTCATCGCATTCATTTCCAGGATATCGGTCATCCCCAAAAGCCCGAGGATCGACAGATTCATAATGCTCATCCCTGCCCCGAAATAGCCGCCATAAACGGCCACGGCCAGCTGGGCCAGGAGGGCGACGGCCAGCCAGCGGCTGCCGCCGGTTTGGTGGGCCTCGGCCGATTTCAGGTACCGTTGCACCGGCCCCTGGATCATGAACATCACGGTGGCGAAGAGGATCAGGACCGGGACCAGCCGGTCAAAGGTGTGGGTCGAGGTCTGGCGGAGGAGCCAAGCGCCGAAACCGCCGCCGATAGCGGCGGGAATGAGCAGCCAGAGGAGCCGCCGGTGAATCTTTTTCAGCTCGTGGCGAAAACCCCAGATGCTGCCGACCGAACCCGGCCAGATGCCGACCGTGGTGGTGGCATTGGCGATGATCGACGGCAGGCCAAGGGCGACCAGCACGGGGAATGCGACGAGGGTTCCGCCGCCTGCCACCGAATTGATGGCGCCCGCGACGAAGGCGGCGAGAAAGGCGATGACGAGCCGGACGGGATCAACGGGATGCATGAAGCGCGGGAAGAGGTTGCTCGGAGAGAATCAGGATCAAAACGCCGGTTCAACCGGTCATTTCAGGAGATCCTCCTGGGCCAGCACCCAGGCGGAAGGATGGGCGGTGAAGCCGATTTTCGGATAGTACCCAGTGGCATTGGGAGCCGAGAGGAGGATCAGCTTGCATCTCGGTCCGAGGGACTGCCGCGTCAGGCGAATCAGGGCTTTGCCAATACCCTGCTTTTGCCAAGCGACATCTACGGCCAGGTCGGAGAGGTAGCAGCAAAAGGCAAAATCGGTCACCGACCGAGCGACGCCGACCAACTGCCGCCCTGACCAGGCCGTGCAGAGCAAATCGGCATGACGGAGCATGGCGGCGATGCAGGCAGGATCGTCGACCGGCCGGCGCTCGCCCAAGGTCGAGCGCCGCAGGAGGCCGGTAAACACGGCGGCGGAAATGGACCGGCGAGCGCTGTAGACGATTTCCATCGCGGGATGGCCGGACCCCTAGCCCGCAGCTGCCGCCGGCGCGCGCAGCTCGCCGCGGGCCCGCCACTTGGAATGGAGCAGCAGGATAATAAAGGCCAACAGGGCAAATCCCGGAATCCAGACCGCCGTCCGCAGCGCTTCCTTCTTCGCTCCCAGCTGCGCCTGCTCGATCACCTGGCGGTCCGCCAAAGGCGCCGACCGCAGGCGGTCCTGGTTCAAGGCCGCATAGCTGCCAAAAGCGCTCGATTTCCGCTCCGTCAGATAAATCTGATGCAGCTGGGTGTGGGCGGCGGCATCACGGAGGACCAGATCCCTCTCGATGCGCTTGTCCTGGATCGTGCCGAGAAACACCATCCCGACGCTGAGACTGAGCAGGGCCACCCCGCCGATGCAGTTCAGGACCAAGGCCCCGCCCCGCGGGAAACGCTCCGCCACCAGGCCAAGCATCGTGCCCCAGAAGACCGACTTGCCGAAGCCATAGAGCGTCGCGGCCGCGAAGATCGCCGTCCCGCTCGCGAGCGAAAATGCCCCGATACCCAGGGCGGCGCTCAAGGTGCCGGCGATCAAGAGGCCGTAGGGTCCGAAAAAGCGCAGGAGAGGCCCGGCGGCGAAGCGCGGCACGGTCATGATCACCGCCGCGTAGACCAGGAGCCAGCCGGGGTTGAGGCCGAAGGTCTTCATGGCCGGAGCCATCAGGTCGGTGATCCAGCTGTCGATACCCAGTTCCGTCGTGGAGAGGGGGATCATCAGGAGGAGCAGAATGAAATAGTACAACTTGCCCCAGGAGCGCGCGTACCACCCAAAGGCCGCCGCGACCGCCGCGGCCGGCAGCAGAGGCCAGAGGAAGCGGCCCGATTCCAGGTGGAGGATCCCGTCGCAGACCTGGAGGGCGACCAAGTAGACGGCGACAAAGGCGCCGGAGGCGCCGAGCTCCTGCAGCATCTCCCGGTAGCTCACCCCGGAGGACACCCGCTCGCTCACTGGGAAGCGCGCGCCGATAAATACCATGCCATAGGCGATGGCTGGCACGAGCGTGAGGCTGACCTTCCAACGCCAATCCAGCCCGGCCAGCGCAATGGCCAGTAGGCCGCCGGCGATCATGCCGCAGGGCCAGCCGGCCGCCACCATGCTGATCCATTTGGTCTTCTCCCGGGGATAGATCGAGGCGAGGGCGGTGTTCATGTAGGCCTCGACGGTGCCGTTGGAGAGGGCGAAAATGAATGTGCCCCAGTACAGCATCCGCGCCGTGGTGGCCAAGAGCAGGATGGTGATCGACGAGATATGGAAGAGGAAGCCGACGGCGGCCGCCCGGCCGTAGCCGATCTTGTCGATGACCAGGCCGAACCCGATGATGCTGAAGGCGAAGGGCCAGAAGCCGACCGCCAGGATTTGCCCAACCTCGGTTTCGCTGAGGTTAAACTGTGCCTGCCAATTGCCGATGATCTGGGTCCGGACAATGAAGCCGAAGGCGCAGGTGGCGAGCGCGACAAAGCAGCCCCAGAAGATGCGGGATTCGTTCCGGATTTTCGGGGTCATGGCTTAGAAGCGGCAGAAGGCACGGACGAGCGAACCATCGGCCTCGACCAGGCGGAGGGGGGCAGCGAAGAATTCCACCACGGGTGCCGTGATCGCTTCGACGTTGGCCAACCCCTCGACGATGACCGTCTGCCGGCCGAAGAAGATCTTGTGCACGGCCAGATGATCGTGGGGATGGATGGAGGCCTGCTCCACCCCGACCAGGTGCAGGCCGAGGCCGACGAGGTACTCGGCCGCGGGCCGGCTGAAGCCGGGAAAGTTGTCGTGATAGTCCGGGGTCTCCCAAGTCTTGGCCCAGCCGGTCTTGACCAGAACCTTGCGGTGGCGGCGGATCTCGGCCTCGTGCGGCCGGAAGTCTTCCGGTTCGAACAGGCCGCCCTTGGCCGATTTCCGCCGCAGATCCACGACCACGGCGGGACCGACGCAATGCTCCAGCGGCAGCGAGGCCGTGTCCGTGCCGTCGGGCACGCAATGGCGCATCGCATCCAGGTGCGTCCCCGTGTGCAGATCGGTGCTGATATGGAGGACATTATAGTCGCCAATCCCGATCTCCTTCAGGGGCCAGCCGATCAAACGGGCGGCTCCGGGCCACCCTTTGGTGCCGAGCTTCAAGGGATGGGAAAGGTCGAGCAGACGCGGCGCAACAGGCGGGGTATTCATGGGGGGGAGCCGACCGGGGCGATCGGGAGGCGTTGGTTGTCAGGGAGACCCATCTCGGGGCTGTCGCCAAGCTTTTACAATCGGCGACCGAAGTTCGCTTGATGCGCTCCCCATGGCCTCCAATTTGGGGCCGTTTCCCAGTCTCTCCCCATCCAATGAAGAAAACCCTAACCCGATTCCTCCTGGGTGCGATTCTAGTCGCCAGCTGCCTTTTCCTACGCGCAAACGAGCCGCGCAATCTCGCCTTGGTCAAGGGTGAGCTGCGGACGTACGAGGCCACGGAGTATCCGCGGGAAATCGCCGCGGTGGCGGCGCGCGCCACCGCCTGGCTGGAGGAACGCGTCCTGGCGCGGAAGCCGGGCGAGCGGCTCACCGTCGTGATCGATCTGGATGAGACTCTCCTGTCCAACTGGCCGTACATCGATCAGATGGATTTCCCAAGCACCCAGGCCATGATGAAGTGGATGCCCCAAAGCCGGTGCCCGGCGATTAAGCCCGTGCGCGAGTTGTACCGCGCGGCCCGCCGCGACGGCGTCGACGTCATTTTTCTGACCGGGCGCGCCCACGAGCTTGAATCCGCCACGATCAAGAACCTCCAAAATATTGGCTGCGGCGACTATGCGGCGTTGATTTGCCGCCCGCCGGGCAATCGGGAGACCGCCCAGGCCTACAAAACGGCGGCGCGGCGGCGGTTAAGCGCAGACGGGCGCACGATCATCCTCAATATCGGGGACCAGCAGAGTGATTTGGCCGGCGGCTATTCCGAACGCACCTTCAAGCTGCCGAATCCGTTTTATTTCCTCGAATAGGGCGAAGGGCCCCGACAGCCCGGGGCGGAGCGCCGGCGGCCATTTTGTTTGCGATCTCCGGCGTCCGATTTCAATTTGGCCGGAAGCCACCCGCCATGAATCTCGGCTCGCCTTCGTCCCCGTCCGTCCATCCCACCGCCCGCGGCTATCCTCTCGACGAGAATCAATTCGGCTCCTTGACCGATGCCTCGGATCGGATCGGCGATCCGGCGGCCCTCCGCCGGCAAGTCGAGGAAGACGGCTACCTGTATCTGCCCGGCTTCTTCCGGCGCGAGGATGTCCTGGCCGCCCGCCAAGTCGTCACCGACCGCCTCATGGCCGAAGGGTTTCTCGATCCGACCTATCCGGCGCAGGAAGCGATCGTCGCCGACGTCAAGATCGTCAATGCCAAGAGCGCCTTCAAGCCGCCGACCGGCCACAACCTGGACCGGGTCAAAACCTACAATGCCGACGATCTGACCAAGAACAATCGCCCGCTGCTGGATCTCCTCCATCGGGGCCGGATCATGGAGTTTTTTAATCGCTATTTCGAGGGCCCGGCCCGGCATCTGAACTACATCTGGTTCCGGGCGGTCAGCCCGGGTCTGGGCACACCGCCGCATTGCGATTGGGTGTACATGAGTCGGGGAACGCCCAACCTCATGTCCGTCTGGGTGCCCATCGGCGACGCCCCCCTGCAGGTCGGCGGACTAATGATCCTGGAGAATTCCCACAAGCAGGCGAAGCGGCTGCAGCCCTATCTCTCCCGGGACGTCGACGAATACTGCACCAACGGGCCCGACGCCAAGAAGATCGAATCGGGCGAACTGCTCTACGAATGGGACGGCACGCTCTCAAAGAATCCGGCCTCCCTCCGGGAAAAGTTGGGCGGGCGCTGGCTCACCGCGGACTACCAGGCCGGCGACGTGCTGATTTTCACCATGCGCACGGTGCACGCCAGCCTGGACAACCAATCGAACCAGGTTCGGCTGTCGGTCGACACGCGCTACCAATTGGCCAGCGAGCCGGCGGACGAGCGATTCGACGTGGAGAATCCGGTGCCGTATTCGGTCGATTTCAAAAAGGGCCGGGTTTGCTGAGTCACGCCGGCGGGAAGATGCCGGCCGTGTCGATCGCCAGGCCCTGCAGCGCCTGGTCGAGGTGGGCCAGAGTGCGGCCGCCGACCAAGACGCAGTCAACGCCGGGTTGACGCACGGCCCAGGCGAACGCGAGCTGGACGGCCGGGTGGCCGGTCCGAGCCGCGATCGCCTCCAGTTCCGCCAGCCGGCCCCGAGCCAAGTCGTTGAAATAGATGTCCTGGTGGTCAGGCACGATGTCGAAGCGACTGCCCGGTTCCACCGTCCGCTTGTGCTTGCCGGTCAAGAAGCCCGCGCCGAGCGGGCTGTAGGTGACGATCGCCACCTCCTCCCGAGTGCACAGGGCGCTCAAGGCCGCGTCGACGTCGCGCACCGCGAAATTGTTATTGTTTTGCAGCGCCTGGATCCGCGCCCAGCCGGACTCCGACTGCATGGTCAGCACCCGCTCGAGCTGGGCGACGTTGAAGTTGCTGGCGCCCAAGGCCCCCACCCGCCCGCTCCGCACCTGCTGGTCGAGGGCACCGAGGACCGCGGGCGAGGCCGCCGCCTCGTCCCAGCCGTGAAAATAGAACAGGTCGAGGCGGGCGAGGCCCAGGCGCTTCAAGCTTTGGGTCACCACCGCCTCGACCCGCTCCGGGGTGTAGGGTCGCAGCATCTTGGTGGCCAGGAGCAGGGAGCCGGACGGGGGGCGGCGGGAAGCGAGCCAGGCCCCGACGATGCTTTCGGAGGTTCCCGCCGGACGCCCGTAGGCCTCGGCGGTGTCGAAATGAACGATCTGGTGGGCCCAGGCATAGTCCATCATCGCAAAGGCCGCCGCCTGATCGATCTCGCGCCCGAACGTGCCGCAGCCGAGGCCGAGTTTGCTGAATCGAGAGCGGAGCGAATTCTTAGGAGGTGGGACCATAGGGAAAAGGGGCGTTTCGGGCCGACCGGCGATCAGGGACCGTCCATCACCGCGCTGGCAATCCGGAAATTCCCGGCGCAATCGCACGCGGCATAGTACATCCGGTAACGGCCGCCGCCAAGTGCGGCCAGCGTCATGTCCTCGGCATGGACCGCGTCCAAGCCCGCGGCGCCATAGCCCTCCCCTTCGACAATACAGCGGGACGGCCCCCAGGACAGCCCGTCGGTCGAATAGGCCGCGAAAATCCGCGATCGGTAGCCCGCCAAGTCGGTCGCGATCGAAGCCGCGGCGAAGTCCACCGTCTCTCCCCGGGCCGGCGCCGCCAGATCGTGGCTGGGATGGGCCGGCACGACGGTGCCGGCCGGCACATCCTGCCAGGCGGAAAAGATCATCGTCCAATCATCCCCCTCGCTCTCGGGCGGGATCACCTCAGCCGCGGTGATGCCGACGGCGTCGTAGTCACCCTGCCGGTCGCGCATGCGATAGCCGGGCTCCCGTGTGAAGTTCAAGCCGTCGGATGTGCTCGCGCTCACCACGCTCTGGGACAGGCGCTCGCCGCCGGCCGGGCCGCCGGGTCCGTATTCCGAATCGAAAAAATACATCCGGCCCCCGCCCTCCGGGAGCGGCAGATACCGCGGCGCGCCCACGCCGCCCGGGCTCTCGATCCGGAGGCCCGGCTCCAATTCCCAGCGCAGGAGGTCAGCCGAGACCGCGCTGGCGATTCCAGTCGGCATGCCAGCCGGGCCGCGAGCCTCGAAGTACATGCGCCAGCCCAAGCCGGCCGGGGTCACGGACGGCGCCAAGGCCCGCCGACTCAAATAGGGCAGGGCCGGATCGGGCCGGATCCGAAACCCGGGCTCAGGGCGAAAAGTCAGGCCGTCGGCCGAGAGCGCGCTAAAAATCGAGCCCTGACATTCGGGAAAGGGCCGCTCCGGTCCGACCGCGGTGTAGAAAAGCCGAAAACCGCCGCCGGGAAGGCGAACGATGCCCGGCGCCTGCACTTTGGAGCTATCCACAGGCCGGGAGCCGGCCAACCGCGCTCCCGCTTCTTTCCGCCACCGACCGGTCAGAGCCATAGCTCCAAACTTGGCCCAGTTTCGCTCATCAGGCCAACGAAAAACTCCGCCAGTTCGGTGGGCGAGTCGGCGGGACCGGGCCAAGGTTTTAAGTTGGCGGATTGCCCTCCGGTCGTGCTTCGTAGGTCCGGTCCCTACCACCACCCGCGCCTCCATCGCCTCTTTGCCCTCCCCCCCGCCGCTGCGGGCTTCCGCCGGCATCTTCTCGATCACCCCCGCGGTGGGACCAGACCGGCAACCGTACCGGCGCCAGGGTCCACCCAGTCGTCGGCGACCTCCGGACCACCGTCGTCGATCAAGCGCACGGTCGGCACCGCCACCGGCCTGCAGGCGGCGGAGATCGTGAGCTCCCGTTCCCACAATTACGCCGTGATTCCCCGGGCCGACAATCAGACCATCCGCTGGCAGCACTCCACTGCCAGGACTGCGCCCGGCCAGCTGAACCTCAGAAGCGCTCTGGCTTCGCCGCCCGGGCAAATAAACATAGGTAGGCCGTTGCCGGCTTTCCCTGTTACACCACCGGACATGCGGGTCCGCATCCGGCGGTTCGGCGGAGATGAGGTTTCAGGAGGGTTGCAGGAGG
>Ga0302319_10018682_pt1 | contig 12627 bp, 12 predicted proteins | sample Bog_T0_2_FD_203319 | JGI IMG/M metagenome (GOLD analysis project Ga0302319, IMG submission 203319) | Peat permafrost microbial communities from Stordalen Mire near Abisko, Sweden - Bog_T0_2 | ecosystem: Environmental > Terrestrial > Soil > Wetlands > Peat | place: Sweden: Abisko, Stordalen Mire...
AGTTTTTTTTTTATGACGTGCGCGTGCCGGTGAAAAACGTCATCGGGCAGGAAGGCCTTGGATTCACCTTTCAGATGCTGCAATTTCAGGAAGAGCGGCTATGGGCGGCGGCGAATTCCTTGCGCACGCTGGATCGGATGATCGACCAGACCATCGCCTACACGCGCGAACGCAAAACCTTCGGCAAGCCGATCCTGGATAACCAATACGTGCATTTCCGCCTGGCGGAACTGCGAACGGAGGTGGAGTGCCTGCGCGCGCTAACCTACGCCGCGGTCAACGATTACGTCTCAGGCAAGGACGTCACCCGCCTCGCCTCGATGGCGAAATTGAAATGTGGTCGGCTATCGCGCGAGATTTCGGATTCCTGTCTGCAGTTCTGGGGCGGCATGGGCTACACGATGGAGAATCCCATCAGCCGCGCCTGGCGCGATGGCAGACTCGTTTCAATCGGCGGCGGCGCGGATGAAATCATGCTCGGGATCATCGCGAAGCTGGAAGGCACGCTGCCGGATTCGCGCCGATGAGTTTTGCCACGATCATGGTCACGGTGGCGCGCGGCGTCTGCCACGTGACCCTGAACCGGCCGGCGCAAAAAAACGCGATGAGCCTGGCGATGGTGGCGGAGTTGCGCACGGCGCTGGATGAGGCGTTGGCCGATGACGGCGTACGTGTCATCCTCCTGCGCGGCGCGGATAGGAATTTTTGTTCTGGCGGCGATATCACTGACATGGCGGCGGCGCGCGGCGCGGCCCCGGATGGTGCGGATCCCATCGCGGCGATGAACGCAAAATTTGGATTTTTATGCGCCGCCTTCGCGGAATCAAACAAGCCCGTGGTCGCGGTGCTGGAAGGCGCGGTGATCGGCGGCGGCTTCGGCCTGGCCTGCGTGGCGGACGTGGCGGTAGCGCACGCCGGCGCCAAATTCCGCCTGGCCGAAACCTCGCTCGGCCTGGTGCCAGCGCAGATCGCGCCTTTTCTGGTCGCGCGGCTGGGCTTTTCAACCGCAAACCGGCTGGCGCTGACAGCCGCCACCTTCTCCGGCGCGCAAGCGCTGGCAGTAGGGATGGTGCACGAACTGGCGGAGGACGACACCGCGCTGCAAGCCTGCGTGGCAAACCTGCTACGCGCGCTGCAAAAATCACCCCCCGGCGCCCTGGCGGCAACCAAACTCTTGCTCCGCCGCGCGGTGTGGCAACAGCCCGAAACGCTGATCGACGAAGCCGCAAAAATCTTCGCCCAAGCGGTGCGCAGCCAGGAGGGCGAGGAAGGTATGATGGCGTTCTTGCAGAAACGCGCGCCGGCCTGGGTGGACCCCGGCTGATGGCCTTTTCCAAAATACTCATCGCCAATCGGGGAGAAATCGCGTGCCGGATCATCCGGACGGCGCGCACGATGGGCTACAAAACGGTCGCCGTGTTTTCCGACGCGGACGAAGCATCGCCGCATGTGCGCATGGCGGATGAAGCGGTCCGCATCGGCCCGGGGCCAGCCGCCGAATCCTATCTGCGCATCGATGCCATTCTGGACGCGGCCCGGCGCACGCACGCGAACGCGGTCCATCCCGGCTACGGCTTCCTGTCGGAGAATGCGGATTTCGCGGCCGCCTGCGCCGCGGCGGGCCTGGTTTTTGTGGGCCCCACGCCGGAGGCGATTCGCGTGATGGGAGACAAAGCCAGGGCCAAAGCAAAAATGCTCGAGGCCGGCGTGCCCGTCGTCCCCGGAGCTCCGCTCGCGAGCCTCGCGGCGGCGGAAACCCTCGGGTTTCCGGTCATGGTCAAACCCCCCCCCCGCGGCGGCGGCCGCGGCATGCGCGTGGTCCGCGAGCCCGCCGCGCTGACGGAGGCGATGGACTCCGCCGCGCGCGAAGCCGCCTCCGCCTTCGGCGACGGCACGCTGATGCTGGAGACATTCATCGAGCACGGCCGGCACATCGAATTTCAGATTTTTGGCGACGAGCATGGCAACCTCGTGCATCTGGGCGAGCGCGATTGCACCGCGCAAAGGCGCCGCCAAAAAGTCATCGAGGAATCCCCCAGCCCGGTGGTAGGCTCCGCGTTGCGTGCACGCATGGCCGGCGCCGCCTTGGCCGCAGCAAGAGCCGTAAATTACGTCGGAGCTGGAACGGTCGAATTCATTCTGGCCGAGGACGAAAAATTCTATTTTTTGGAAATGAACACGCGCCTGCAAGTGGAACACCCGGTGACCGAATGTGTCACGGGTCTGGATTTGGTGGAATGGCAATTGCGCGTCGCCGACGGCGAAAGATTGCCGCTCTCGCAAGACGAAATCAGCTTCACCGGTCACGCCATCGAAGCCCGGCTATGCGCCGAAAATCCATATGAAAACTTTGCCCCGCAGACAGGCGAGGTACAATATTTTGCGCCCGCGGACGCCGGCATCCGGGTCGATGCCGGTGTCGAGTCAGGCACGCGAATTTCGCCATATTACGACTCGATGGTCGCAAAATTCATCGCCCACGGCGGCAGCCGCGCGGAGGCGGTGCGCAAACTGTCAGCCGCATTGGCGTCGGCACCGCTACTCGGCCTGGACACCAACGCCGAATTTCTAAAAGATCTCTTTCAGACGCCGGAATTCGCAAACGCCCGGATGCATGCGGGGACGATCGATGAATGGCAGGGCGCAAAAATTCTGCAAGCCAAGCCCCCGGCATTTCCCACGATTGCGCTGGCGGCTTCGATCTTTGTGCATGGCATCGCCGGCCACTGGAACCGCGGCGTAGCGGCCTACGGAATCACCTTGCGCGACCACAACGGTCACGATTATGCATTGCAAATCCTCCAACAGCGCGCCGGCGTCACCGTGCATCACGGCGATCAGGCCGCGGAGATTAAAATTCTCGAAGCGAGCGGCCAAAAAATATGGTTCGAACGCGACGGCGTGCGGGGCCGGGCGCACGCGGTAAAGCAGCCCGGTGTTCTGTTCCTGGCCAGCGACGGCTTCACGTGTCGATTCCAGGAGAAGCCGGCCTTTGCCGGCGCGGACCTGGTGACGGACGGCTCAACAATTCACGCCCCGGTGGCAGGCACGCTGGTTTCGATCTTGCCTGTCGGCGCGGGGGTGAAATCCGGCGAGATCATCGCGGTGATCGAGGCCATGAAAATCGAAACGCGCATTCCGGCCGCGATGGACGGCGTGATAACGGACATTTTTGCCGCGGCCGGCACGCAGGTCAAAGACAAAAAACTCCTGGCGAAATTGGGACACGGCGAATGAACCAAAAAGCGATTCTCACCTGCGCGCTGAACGGCGTGCTGACCAACCCCGCCCAGCACAAGGTGCCGGTAACCCCTGAGGAAATGGCGGCGGCCGCGAAGCAGGCCTTTGACGAAGGTGCGGCCATCATGCACGTGCATTTCCGCGACCAGCGGCCCGGCATGGGCATGTTGCCGACCTGGGAGCCTTCCGTCGCCGCCGAAATCGCGCAAGCGATTCGCGCGGCGTGCCCCGGCGTCATTCTGAACCAAACCACCGGCATCGTCGGCCCCGAAACTTCTGGACCCATCGCCTGCCTGCACGCGCTGCAGCCGGAAATCGCGGCCTGCAATGCCGGAAGTTTGAATTATTTAAAAATCAAGGAAGACGGCAACTGGGCCTGGCCGCCGATGCTCTTCGACAATCCCGTGCCAAAAATACAAACCATGCTGGACGCCATGGCCGCCATCGGCGCGCGCCCGGAATTCGAGTGTTTTGACCTCGGCATCGTGCGTTCCGTTGACATGTACGTGCGCCACGGCATGGCGGCCAGCGCGCAGTACAACTTCGTCATGGGCGTCGCCTCCGGCATGCCGGTGGACGAACAGGCGCTGGCCTTGTGCGTGAAATACGCACGGCCCAACGCCGCCTGGCAAGCCACGTTGATCGGGCGCGCAGAGATCTGGCCGGTGCACCGGCGCGCCGCGGAACTCGGCGGCATGCTGCGCACCGGGCTGGAAGACACGTTCTACTTGCCAGACGGCGCACGCGCGGAACATAATGGCGCGCTGATCGCGGCACTGGCCACCTGCGCGCGCCAGGCGGGGCGGGAAATCGCCTCGCCGGACGAAGCGCGGGCAATGCTGGGGCTGACGAAATGAACTAAAATCAAAAAGGGTTTTGGCATGGAAGCGGAACAACGGATCATAACGACGCCGGCGAATTTTTTGGCGACCGCCGCTCGGGAAAAAGACGCGGCGGCGTATTTTGTGCGCGGCGAAACCGCGTGGCTGCCGACGAGCTGGACGGCATTCGAACAACAGGTCCGCCGCGCCGCCCGCGGGCTGCTCGCACTCGGCGTCATGCCGGGCGATAAAATCTCAATCCTGGCCTACAACCGTCCCGAATGGGTGATCATGGATCTGGCGGCGATGATGGTTGGCGCCATTCCGGCCGGCATCTATTTCACCGCCGCCCCGGCGGAGGTTGCGTTCATCGTGAAGGATTCCTGCAGCGTCGTTCTGGCGGTGGAAAATGCCGCGCAATACGCCAAAATCGCCGCCAAGCAGAATGAGCTCGGCACACTGCGCCGCGTGGTGATCATGGAGGGCAAGGCGCCCGACCCGTGGGTGATCGAGTGGCGTGCGTTTTCCGAACTGGGCGGCGCCGCGCTGGATGCGGAAATCGAAAAACGGCTGGCCGCGATTGCGCCGCGCCAGGCGGGCACCCTGATCTACACCTCCGGCACCACGGGCACGCCCAAGGCGGTGGAACTGTCCCACGCGGCGCTCAGCCGTTGCGTGCAGGTGCTGCAGCAGACCACACCACGCGGGCCGGCCGACCGGGTCATCTCCTATCTGCCGCTCGCGCATATCGCCGAGCAGATGTTGAGCATCCATTCCTTCGTCGATTCCGGCGCCAAATTATATTTTGCCAAATCCGTGCAAGACCTCTCGGCGCATCTGCCGGAAGTGCGGCCCACCTTGATGTTCGGCGTGCCGCGCGTCTGGGAAAAACTCGTCTCCGCCCTACGCGAGAAACTCGGTGCCGCGACCGGACCAAAAGCCAAGATCGCCGAATGGGCGCAGGCAACGGGGCGGGAATGGCACCGGCTGGAACGCGAAGGCAAGCGGCCACCGGCGGTCCTCGATATTCAAAAGCGCATCGCCGAGAAATTGGTGTATTCAAAAGTCAAGGCAGCGATCGGATTGGATGCGGCGCGGCTACTCTTCTCCGGCGCCGCACCCATCGCACCAGAGGTGCTGGAGTTTCTCGCCGGGCTCGATGTCGTCGTCTATGAACTCTACGGCCAGTCCGAAACCTGTGGCCCCACCACCAGCAACGTACCAGGCGCCAACCGCATCGGCTCGGTGGGCAGGGCGGTACCCGGCACCCAACTGCGCATCGCCGAAGACGGCGAAGTGTTAGTTTTCGATAACAAACTATTCACCGGCTACGCCGGCCGGCCGGACGCGACGGCGGAAGCGCTGGTGGACGGATGGCTGTATTCGGGCGACGTCGGCCGGCTGGATGAGGACGGCTATTTGTACATCACCGGCCGCAAAAAAGACCTCATCATCACCGCGGGCGGCAAGAATATCTCGCCGGCGCCGATCGAGGCGGCGCTGGAAGCCGTGCCGATGATCGAGCACGCTGTGATCGTGGGCGACCGGCGGCCATTCTGCACGGCGCTGATCACGCTGAACCCTGATCATCTGGCGGGCTTCGCAAAAACCCACGGCATTTCGCATGAGAATGCGCGCCATCACGCGGCGGTGCACGGCGAGGTGCAGCGCGGCGTGGATGAGGTGAACGCGGAACAATCCCGCGTCGCCGCCGTGCGAAAATTTTTGATATTGCCGGGACGTTTTGGGGTCGATACGGGCGAACTGACGCCGACGCTCAAGATCAAGCGCGCGGTGATTCTCGAAAAGTACAAAACCGAGATTGAAGCGCTGTATGAAAGAGAAAAAGTAAGCAGCGCCTTTTAAAAAAAGGCTCCCCGCCTGGGGCGCACAAAAACTTTTGCTGCGCTACGCGCGGCTCCGGCGCCGCTAAAGCCGCGCGAAGTCTTACTCAGAACAAGTAACCCACACCGGCGCCCACCACTGTCGGGCTCAGCGACGTTTTTGCGACGATTGCCCCATTATTGATATGCGCCGTCGTGTTGATGAACATCTGCTTGATATCGAAATTGGCGAACCAGTTGCCGCCAAGATGATAGTCAAATCCCGCATCCAGCGTCGGGCCCACGCCCGTTGAGTAACCGGCCTTCGTCACCGTCGGGCCCGCGGCGTGGCCGTCGTAGAAAAACGCCACGGTCACGCCGAGCCCGGCATACGGCGTGAAGCCCGCGATGGGTGCCGTATGATATTGCAGCGTCACCGTCGGCGGCAGCACCCACACGCTGCCGACATCCACCTTCCCCAGCGCGGTGCCGGTGGCCGAAACGTCGTGGCGCGTCGTGGCGGCGATCGCTTCGACCGAAAAATGATTTGTCAGGAAGTAGGACAAATCGACTTCCGGTGCCGCCTGGTCGGTCGCATTGACGTGGCCGCCGATGCCGGAGACCGAGGACGAAAAATTCTCCGGCAGCACGCCGATGGCGCGCAGATGGACGAGAAAATCCCCCGGCTGAAAGCTTTGCGCCCGCGCACCGGGTGCGGCAAGCAGGACGGCGCCCACAAGCGCCGCGGAGAGAGCTTTGTTCACTGGATTGGTCCTGTTCGTGAAAGTTATGATTTTCTAACGAACGGAGAGAACGCCAAAAGCGTGCGGCAGGCTTTGATATACGTCAAATGATTATGATTTAGAGGAGAAAAGCGCTTTTCGAAACAGCCCCTACACCGGCCGGCAAAATCCCGTCCTCTTAGGCTTCGCCCGCGGCGATATCGGCCAGACGCTGCGGCTTCAGCAGCAGCACTTCGTGCGCGTGGTCCAGCGCAATCAGCCCATCGCGCTTCATCGCGCTCAGCGAGCGCGACACGGTCTCAATCGTCAGCCCCAGATAATCCGCCAGATCAATCCGCGTCATCGGCAGCGGCAGTTTTTGCCCGGGCTTCGGCACGCCGCCGGCGGGGCAGTGCTCGTTGCGCTCCGCCCAGGTCATCAAAAAGCTGGCAACGCGTTCCTGCGCCGTCTTGCGGCCCAGCAACAGCATCTGGTCGTGCGCCACGGTCAGTTCATGCGTCGCGATGTTCAGCAGCCGGCGCTCCAACGCCGGGAATTCGCCAAACACCTCGTGCAAAGCCTTGCGGTGAAAGCGGCACAGTTGAACCTCCCCCATCGCCTCCGCGGAAAACGCATAGCTGCCGGCCACGTCCAGCCCCAAAAACTGCCCGACGCCCATAAAGCCGGTAATGTGCCGCCTGCCATCAGGCAGGGATTTGAACACGCGCACATTACCGGCGCTGATATTATAAAAATACGCCGCCGGCTCCTGCTCCTCGATAAACACTTTCCCGGCGGCCACCGTCGTACGCTGCGCGGTACGGGCCAGAAAAGAAATTTCATCGTCGGTCAGCGCGTCGCACATGCCGATATGGCGCGCTTCGCAATCCGCGCAGTGCGCGGCGGCATTGCCGTGTGCGACGTTGATGGCGACACTTCGCCTGAGAGCGGCTTCGGGCACGTCAAAAACTCCCAGAATTTTGTTCTTATACCGCAATTCCCGGCGCTGTTAACCCTGTTTTTTTCGACGGTGAAACGGCCGGCCGCTTGATTCAGATCAAGGAGCGCCGCCGGCGAACGCGCTCTTTGGCACGGTCGGAGGGATGGACGGCCCGTGCGATGGAAGAATTTGTCATTGAACCTCTTGCGCGATCAGCCATCCTGGACGCCTATCCGCTGATTCAGCTCACTGATCCGCAGATGCACCTGCAGGTCTGGAAAACCCGCGCGCTGGCCGCCATCGGCCGGGGCCCCAGCGGGCCGCACGGCATCCTCGTGGCGCGGCGCCGGACGCGCCGGCATATCTGCGGCATGGTCTGGTTCCGAACCGAGCGGGATTTCGTCCAAGGCCGCGTCCTGGTGGCAAGCCACCTGGTGGCCGTGGATATTCTCAACCCCCGAGGCATCACCCTGGCGCTGGTGAAAGCGCTGGCGGCGCGGGCGCGGCAGCAAAACTGCAAGCTGGTCCGCCTGGTGGTGGCGGAAGGTGCGGCGATGGCCGAGATGCTGCCAGAGGCGGTGCTGGAGGCGGAGCCGCGGTCGCGGGTGGACCGGTTTACGAATTTGAGTTTTGCGACGTAGTAGGAGAGAACTTACTTTTCTTGTAAAAAATAAGTGGCCCGCGAACGCGGAAAAAAACTTTTGCTCCTGGGGCTTTGGGTCCGGGATTGCCTTTAATCGGCACCAAAGGTGGCGATAAAAGGCATCCCGGACCCAGCGCCCCCAGGAGAAAGAGTTTTTTGCGCGCTTTTTTTCAAAAAAGCGCTGCTTTCTTTACTTTCCCTAAACATATCCTTTCGAAAAAAGCCTCGATTGATCTGAATCAAGGTTTCCATAAGCCGCCGCGGCTAATTCACGTATCATGCTGAAAGATCGCACCGTAAAGGATCTGGCTGTGCTCACCGCGATCAAGTTCGCCGTGATCGCCGTGATTTATTACGCCTGCTTCGCGGCGTATGACGGCCGGCCGCTCGACACCGCGGCGCATCTATTGGGACCAGCGCCTGCATCATCAATAACAAACCGGGGATTTTGACATGGACGTCGTCTCGCTCTCGCGGCTGCAGTTTGGGCTGACCGCGCTTTATCATTTTCTGTTCGTGCCGCTCACGCTGGGTCTGGCGATTCTGCTGGTGATCATGGAGGTGGTGTACGTCACCACCGGCCGCGTCATCTGGCGGGATATGGTCAAATTCTGGGGCGTGCTGTTCGGCATCAACTTCGTCATGGGCGTCGCCACCGGCATCACCATGGAATTCCAGTTCGGCACCAACTGGGCCTATTATTCCCACTACGTCGGCGACATTTTTGGCGCCCCGCTGGCGATCGAAGGCCTCATGGCGTTCTTTCTGGAAGCCACCTTCGTCGGCATGTTTTTCTTCGGCTGGGATCGCCTCAGCAAAATTCAGCATCTATTCGTCACCATCATGGTCGCCATGGGCACCAATCTCTCGGCGCTCTGGATTCTCATCGCCAATGGCTGGATGCAGCATCCCGTGGGCGCCAGGTTTGATATGGCGACGATGTCCATGCAGGTCAGCGATTTTTCCGCGGTGCTGATGAACCCGAACGCGCAGGATAAATTCGTGCACACGGTAGCCGCCGGCTACTGCGTCGGCGCGATGTTCATGATGTCGGTCTCGGCGATCTATCTTCTCATGGGCAAGCACCGCGCTGTGGCGCTGCGCTCCATGACGGTCGCGGCCAGTTTCGGCCTCGCCTCCTCGCTTGCGGTCGTTTCGCTGGGCGATGCCTCCGGCGTTACCATCGCGCAGGACCAGCCGATGAAAATGGCCGCCATCGAAGGCATGTGGAACACCGAGCCCGCGCCCGCCGCCTTCAATGTCTTCGGCCTGCCGGACCAGGCCAACCACGTCACGCGCGATGAAATCCAAATCCCCTGGGCGCTCGGCCTGATTGCGACGCATTCCACCGATGAGCCGGTGCAGGGCATCATTCCGCTTGTGGCGCGCAACGCGCTTCGCGTCGCTTCCGGCGCGCAGGCCTATGGCGCGATGGAAACGCTGCGCACCGACCCCACCAACGCCGCCGCGCAGGCGATTTTCAACGCGCATGTGAACGACCTGGGCTACGGCCTGCTGCTGAAAACCGTCGGCGTGGACGACGTGACCAAGGCGACGCCGGCGCAAATCCAGGCCGCCGCCTGGTCCACCGTGCCGCCGGTGGCACCCGTGTTCTGGTCGTTCCGCATCATGGTGGCGCTCGGCATCTACTTCATCGCGCTGTTCGCGGCGATGTTCTGGAAGGCCTGCACCCGCAAGCTGGACACCACGCGCTGGCTGCTCTGGGTCACGGCATTTTCCATGCCGTTGCCCTGGATCGCGGCCGAACTCGGCTGGACCACGGCCGAAGTCGGCCGCCAGCCCTGGACCATCGACGGCATTCTGCCCACCGCGCTTTCGGTCTCCTCGGTGCCGGCGATGAATGTCGCGATTTCTGTCGCCGGGTTTGTCATCCTGTATTCCTCGCTGTTCTGCGTGGAAATGTTTTTGATGGTCCGCGCCATCCGCAAAGGCCCCGGCCAGGTGCACGCGCCGTCCAGCCTGCTGCCCAAGGCGCCGGGATTCTTGGGCTCGGCGCATCTGCCGCACCCGGCCGAATAACAAAAAGGGAATCCGTATCATGAACGAATATGAAGTTTTCCGGCTGATCTGGTGGGCTCTGCTCGGCGTGCTGCTCATCGGCCTGGCGGTAATGGACGGCTTCGACCTCGGTGCCGCCATGCTGATGCCCTTCATCGGCAAAACCGACGCCGAGCGACGCGTCGTCATCAACACCGTCGGCCCGGTATGGGAAGGCAACCAGGTCTGGCTCATCCTCGGCGGCGGCGCCATCTTCGCCGCCTGGCCGATGCTCTACGCGGTCTCCTTCTCCGGCTTCTACTTCGCGATTCTGCTCCTCCTGCTCTCGCTGATTCTGCGGCCGGTGGGCTTCAAGTACCGCAGCAAGCTGCACGGCACCAAATGGCGCAATTTCTGGGACGGCGCGCTATTCGTCGGCGGCCTGGTGCCCGCCCTGGTGTACGGCGTCGCCTTCGGCAACGTGCTGCAAGGCGTGCCGTTCTCGTTCGACGACACACTCCGCATGACCTATACCGGCTCTCTGCTCGGCCTGTTCAACCCGTTCGCGCTGCTCTGCGGCCTCATCTCGGTCTCGATGCTGGTCATGCACGGCGGCGCCTACGTCGCCTGCAAGACCGAAGGTTTTTTACGCGCCCGCGCCCAAAAGGCCGCGACCTACGCCGGCATCCTGACCATCCTCCTGTTCGCCGCCGCGGGCGTCTGGGCCTCGCAACTCGACGGTTACGTCGTGCAAAAATTCGCCGGCACGGACGGTCCCTCCAACATGCTATTGAAGACCGTGACACTCGCGCCGGGCGGCCTGTTCACCAACTACCACATCGCACCGTACACGATGATCGTTCCGGCCATCGCATTCCTAGGCGCCGTCGCCACCATCGCGCTCACCCGCGCGGCAAAGATGCCTGGCGTCACCTTCATCACCTCGGGCCTCGCGGTGGCCGGCATCATCGGCACCGCCGGCGTATCCCTCTTCCCCTTCATGCTGCCCTCGTCCTCGGTGCCGAATGACAGCCTGATCGTGTGGGACACCTCCTCCAGCCTGCTCACCTTGCAAATCATGCTGGTGGCCACAATCATCTTCCTGCCCATCATCCTCGCCTACACCAGTTGGATCTACTACGTGCTGCGCGGCCCGGTAACCCTGGCCACCATCGCGCGCGACGATCACACGGCTTATTGAAAACGGAGCAAACCAATGTGGTATTTTACATGGGTGTTGGGCCTTGGCTTCGCGGCGGCATTCGCGGCGATGAACGCGATGTGGCTGGAACTCAACCCCGGCGCGTTCGAGGGCAAACTCTCGGAACCCGACGAAGGCTGAACATGCGCGCCGCCTCGCTCGCCTTCGCCGGCGCCGCCAGCCTGATCGGGTTGATCTTCCCGTTCTGGCTGGCCCGCCAGGCGACGGACCTAAACCAGACAATTTTGCTGGTTCTGATGGCGGGCATCATGGGCGCGTTCATCTACGGCGCCGGCTTCGCGCCGCAAAACCGCACCGCGCGATGGGCGATCTCCCCAGGCGTGACATGGCCGCTGCTGGCGGGCAGTCTGGGTGCGCTGCTCATCATTCGATAGGAAAGCAAGGCTTCTCTTTTGAGAAAAGAAGCTTCGCGCCGTGTTGCTCCGCCATGGCTACAAACGGCGCGTCCTTCTGTCATCTTTCGTTGCGTTTCTTTTCAAAAAGCGGCCCGGAAATGTTAGCTGCCGGCCATACTTCACGCTAATGTACGCCGCGGGCCAGGCAGGCAAGGTTGTTTGCGCGGGTTATAGGCCCACATGATTGGCGTGATGAACATGCAAAAAATTTTACGACGGGCGCGGGCTGTGCTGGGCCTATCGGCCATCCTCGCCCTCGGCGGCTGTATCGTCGGCCCATCGGGCTACCCCGGCTACGCGTATAATTCCGGCGCGTATGGTGGCTACGCCTATGGCGGCTATCCCTATGGCGCCTACGCCTATCCGGACGTCGGCTATTATGGCGGCTACCCCTACTATGGCGGGTTTGTAGGCAGCGTCTTCATCGGCCCTGGCTATTACGGCGGCTACCGGTCCGGCTATTTCGGCCGCGGCTGGGTGCCCGGCTACTACGCGCACGGGTTCTACGGCCATCCAGGACCAGGCTTCGGCGGCCCAGGCTTCGGCGGCCCGGCCTTCGGCGGCCCACGCTTCGGCGGCCCAGGCGGCGGCTTCGGCCGCGGCACCGCACCCGGCGGCGGCCTGCCGGCAGGCTCCGGCGGCTTTCGCGGCGGCGGCGGCGGAACCGCGGCCGGCTCAGGCGGCGGCTTTAGCGGCGGTGGCGGTGGCGGCTTTGGCCGCGGGGGTGGCGGCGGCGCGCCAGCCGGGAGCGGACACCGCTAAAGAAGTTCTTTTTTGAAAAAAAGAACCAAAAAACTTTTTCTCCGCTTCGCGCGGCTCGGGC
>Ga0302319_10018685_pt1 | contig 12626 bp, 13 predicted proteins | sample Bog_T0_2_FD_203319 | JGI IMG/M metagenome (GOLD analysis project Ga0302319, IMG submission 203319) | Peat permafrost microbial communities from Stordalen Mire near Abisko, Sweden - Bog_T0_2 | ecosystem: Environmental > Terrestrial > Soil > Wetlands > Peat | place: Sweden: Abisko, Stordalen Mire...
TGCGCAAACGCTGCATCAGCCAACCCAATCAGCACCAACTTATCCTTCTCGAACGCCTCGGCCTGCGCCTCCCTGCCGTGCCGGAATTCGCACCGATGTAGTGGAAACTTCGCCCTATCCGCGTTGAAAGGACAAGACTTACCGCGCAAACTGCGGAAGTTGGGTTAATGGCGCTCAACGAAGGATGTGCCGTCAGAATTGAGGTGAAAGGATTTCCCCGGATGACCGATAGTTTGACGAGGACTCTCGTCTAACTCCAGACCCGGAAAGACTCGGCTTCATGCGACGTGCTCAATTCAGCGTCTCGGCTCGCTTCATGCTTGTATTGGTAATCGGCCTTGCGATTCCTTCGTGCATTGCAGTGGTTTCTCTCTACGAATTGAAACAGGCGCTGTTGCAGGCGCGGACCAGCGAGGTGAATCACCTGCTGGATACCGCATACTCTGCGGTTGTTTACTACCACGACCGGGCAGTCAAAAGACGCATGACCGATGCGGCGGCACGAGAGGCCGCCCGAAATGCGGTGCGCGCCATGCGCTATGACGGGAGTAACTACTTCTTTATCTCGGACACCAACGGGACGGCCATTGCGCTCGGATCAGATCCGGAGTCGGGCGGCAAGAACCCGCTCATGCCCCCGCATCCGACGAAACTTCCGGTGGTCTCGCTCATGGTCGACGGGCTGATTGCGGCATTTAGTAGCGACGGGAAGGAGAGGGTCGCCACGTTTCGCGTACGTGGGTCCGGCCAAGCCGCGCCCTTGGGCAAGATTGCCTGCACGAGACTCTTCGAGCCGTGGGGGTGGTCAATCGGCACCGCGGCCGGCGTGGACGACATCGACGCTCATTTTCGCGCCCAGGCTATCTGGCTTGCCTCCGCTTTCTCCGGTTTGATTGCCCTGGCCAGCCTCCTTACATTTCTGCTGGGGCGCAACCTGTCAGGGGCAATGAAGCGGCTTTCGGTGCGAGTGGCGAGCGTGGCGCGGGGAGAGTTGGACGGCGAGATTCCGGACCTGGAGCGGGGCGACGAGGTAGGCGTGATTGCGCGTGCACTGCTGGCGCTGCGCGACACCGCAATAGAGACGATCGAGCTGAGGTTCGACCAACTCACGGGACTGCCCACCCGGAATCTGATGTTTGACAGGCTGCGCCAGGCGTTGGCGGCCTGTTCGCGGACTAGTGGCCATGGTGGGCTGCTGCTGATCGACATGGACAGATTCAAGGCCGTCAACGACACGCTGGGGCACGATATGGGCGACGCACTGCTCAAGCAGACCGCGGAGCGCTTGCTGTCCTGCGTTCGCGAGAGCGACACAGTGGCGCGACTCGGCGGGGATGAGTTTGTGGTGGTTGTGGTTGGCGCCGGCCAAAAGGAAAAAGAAGCCGCGACTGCCGTGGAAGCTGTAGGCAAAAAAGTGCTGTCCCAGTTGAGCGCCCCTTTTGTGCTTGGTAACGTAAAGCACATCGCATCGGCAAGCATCGGCATGACGCTCTTCAATGGGGATGGTACGCAAGCTGAAAATCTGCTGAAGCAAGCCGACCTGGCCATGTACAAATCCAAGGACACGGGCCGCAATGCCTGCCGTTTCTTTGATCCATATATGGAAGCAAGCGTGCGCGCGCGTGTGGGCGTGGAGCGAGATCTGCGGCAGGGCATGGCGGAAGGGCAGTTTGAACTCTACTTTCAACCCCAGATCGGGCAAGGGGGCCAGCTGTCCGGCGCCGAGGCGCTGATCCGGTGGAATCACCCGCAGCGCGGGCTCGTTCTGCCGCTCGACTTCATCCCGCTGGCCGAGGAAGTGGGGTTGATTGTCCCTATTGGCCATTGGGTGCTGCAATCCGCGTGCCGACAGTTGCGTCAATGGGCCAATCATCCACACACCGCCTCATTGACGCTTTCCGTAAATGTAAGCGCTCGCCAGTTTCAGCGTCCCGACTTTGTGGATCGCCTGATTGAAACAATGGCCGAAACGGATGCTCCGCAGAGACTGCTGGAGCTTGAACTGACCGAGAGCCTGCTCCTCGACGACGTGGAGTCGGCGATTGGGAAGATGCTCGAGTTGCGGGCAGTCGGGTTGGGACTCACACTGGACGACTTCGGCACCGGGTATTCGTCCTTGTCGTACCTCAAGCGCCTGCCGCTCGATCGGTTGAAGATCGATCGGAGTTTTGTGCGCGATGTACTGGTGAACCGGAACGATGCGGCGATTGCGAAGACGGTTGTCGCGCTGGCCGAGGCGCTGGCGCTGAATGTGATTGCCGAGGGCGTTGAAACCGCTGGGCAACGTAACTTTCTTGCCGGACTGGGCTGCCATGCCTACCAGGGTATCTTTTTCAGCAAGCCGTTGCCTCTTGATCAATTTGAGGTGTTTGCCCGCCGTGCTGCCAAACAGCAAGGAAGAACCGCCTTTGTGGTGGCTTGAATAGCTTTGCCGGCGGCGCAGCGCTAGCAACCAAACCAAGAAGCAGCAGGATGTCGAAACCAACTGCAACTAATTGAGCCGCTGAACGCATAGACGATTCTTTCAAAATCTCGCCCAGTCCAAACACAATCAAAAAGGTGACGGGGAGCGTATGCAACACTCGAGAGTTCGGCTTATGACAATCCCAGACGGGTTTGTCACTGGCGAGTTCTATATTTGGCAAGCGCTCAATGATGGCCTTGAAGACTTCCTGTGCCTCTGTTCGCGCCAACCCAGCCCCAAGGCAAAAATGGATCCCCATGCCGAAGGCGAGATGCTTGTTATTCTGGCGCTCGATGTTGAATGTTTCAGGATCAGGGAAGTAAGCGGGATCCCGATTAGCGGCGTTGAGCATCTGGAAGGCAACCTGCCCCTTCCGCAACTTCTGCCCGCCTAATTCAACGTCGTCTTTGATCACACGAGGCTGGCGGGCAACCGGGCTTTCATAGCGCAGCATCTCTTCGATCGCCGACGTCAAAAGAGAGGGATTCTCACGCAGTTTCCGCCACATCACGGCACAGTGCCAAATACGGCGCCGCAAACGCCCACTCCTCATCGCTTACGTCGCTCGGATATCCTGTCCGATATTCCCTTCCCATGCAGCCATGTTGCGCATTTCAAGCCATGATTCAGAACTTTTTCATTCTACGGGAATAAAGTTCATAACAGGCTCTAGAATGATTGCGTCTAAAGAAATGAGATCGACAACGCAAAGGAGAAAGAGATGAGGAGATTCGTATTAGCCTTCACGGTCGGAGCAATTCTCACTCTGCTCTCTCATGTCGCAGCCGGACAAGACAAGGAGCATCCTCAAGGAGATCAAGCAGGACACAATGCCGGCGTCGACATGAGAGGGGACCATGCGATGGGCTTCTCGCATGAGAATTCAATCCACCATTTCCATTTGTACTCAGACGGTGGAGCGATCGAGGTGGTTGCGAACGACCCCAAAGACGAAGCCACCAGAGAACAGATCCGAATGCACCTTGGACACATTGCACAGATGTTCAGCGCTGGAAACTTTAACGTCCCAATGTTCATCCATGACAGAACTCCGCCAGGCGTCCCGATAATGGAAGCAAAGAAGGATGCCATTCATTACAAATTTGAGCACACGCGGATCGGTGGGCAGATTCGAATCACGACAGCCGATTCTGACGCTGTGACGGCTATTCACGAGTTTCTGGTCTTTCAAATCCAAGACCACAAAACTGGAGATTCGATAACCGTTAGGACCGCGAACTAAATTAGATTCTCCTCGACTAAGAGTCCTTTCACCCGACTGCGAATCTCGTCCCTGACTTTTCGAACTTCCTTCATTGGTCGCCCTTTCGGATCGGGGAGTGGCCAGTCGTCTCGGCGAAGCCCCGGCACAAAGGGGCATTTATCACCGCAACCCATGGTGATGAGGAGCTGCGCATCGCGCGCCAGTTCATCCGTTAATTTCTGCGGTTTGGCGCAACTGAGGTCTATCCCAATCTCCTGCATGGCGGCGAGGACTTCGGGATGGACACGGAGGCCTGGTTCCGTTCCAGCGGATACTGCTTCAGCGAAGTTCCGGTTGGCAAGTTGGTTAAAGAAAGCAGCCGCCATCTGGGAGCGGCCTGCATTATGAACACAGGCGAAAATGACTTTGATCATCGTTCCTCGTCCTTCGATTGTCGCTTTCCGATGTTGTCTATCTCTCGTTGCAACGCAAAGCTATCCAGAGTTGCCAGAGGCAAGCATAGGAAGAGGCTGATCCGGCGGTCAAGAACTGAAAAGGCTTGCGAAAAGGCTCGGTCAATCTCTTCAGGTGTGCCTTTCACTGCTGCTGGATCAGGGACTCCCCAATGCGCTGTCATTGGTTGGCCCGGCCAAAAAGGGCAGACTTCTTTCGCGGCGTTGTCACAGACGGTAAACACGAAGTGGAGAGGCGGCGCGCCCGGCACAGAGAACTCATCCCATGATTTGCTTCTGAGATTGTCAGTGCTCAATCCGGCTCTTTCTATTTGGCGAATGGCCTCCGGTCGGACAGCTTCGGCGGGATGAATACCTGCGCTGTAGGCCGTGAAATTCGGCAATCCCTTGCGGTTCATGATGGCCTCAGCCATGATGGAGCGGGCGGAGTTCCCCGTGCAAAGAAACAGCACGTTGTATCGCGACATATCAAACATCCTTTCAAGCGAAGGTCGTCGATGCGTTGATTCTCTTCCCGCTGTACTTTACGAACAGCAGGCTGGGCCACAGCAGGATTTGGGAGCAACGATTCCAAGCTTGATCGCGTAGACCTTAACGCTGGCGGCTGCCGCATTGATGTCGTATTGGGAGAGGAGCGACTTTAATTCCTCATGGAGTGGAGCCGAAGCGGTGGGTGCTGGAGTGCAGCAAGGATCTTCAATGACCTGGAAAGGATTGACGGTTTCCATCTTCGAAGAACAGCAGCCGGACTGATTCTCGACCTTTGCGTACGCATTGAGGTCCTTGCCGCTGTCGACTACCTCTACGTGCTCAAAGCCGGCCGCCAGCAGTCCAGCTTTGTAGTCGTCGATCAGGATTGCGCCGGCAATGCAACCGACATAAGCGGCGACACTCTTTGCGACGGACTCAGGCAGTTCCTGTTTTAGTGCAATGTCGCTCACCGCAACGCGACCACCGGGCTTAAGTACGCGCGCGATTTCACGGAAGACAGCGGGCTTGTCGGGCGCCAGGTTAAGGACGCAGTTTGAGATGACGCAATCAACGGAAGCATCAGGAAGCGGGATCTGATCGATCGTTGACAGGTAGAATTCGACATTCGTGTAGCCGCCCGACTTGGCGTTTGCACGTGCCCGGTCGATCATTGCCGGCGTCATGTCGATGCCTATAGCGCGGCCCGCTGGTCCAACCATCTTCGAAGCAAGAAAGACGTCCAGACCTCCGCCAGAGCCGAGATCGACGACCACTTCACCTGGCTTGATGTGAGCCGTCGCCGTCGGATTGCCGCAAGACAGCCCCATGTTGGCTTCCGCAGGAATGGACGTGAGTTCTTCCGGGCTGTAGCCAAAGGCTTCCGCCACGGCCTTAACTCCTGCGTGATCGCTGGACAAGGAACTTTCCGCCACTGCCCCATACTTCGACTTGACTGATTCCAATATCTGTTCTGTCATGACTCTCTCCTAACGGAATAACGATGGGAAAAACATTCGCCCAAACGAATATATCCCTTGCGAACATATTCGTCAAGGCGTATAAATGGATCATGGTGGGAAAATCATCTCCGTTCAATATCGAACTCTTCTTTCAAGCATTGGGAGACAATACCCGTCTCCGTTTGCTCAACCTGATGGGAGATCAGGAACTCTGCGTCTGCTATTTTGTGGAGATCCTGGAGCAGGGGCAACCCAAGATATCCCGGCATCTGGCGTATCTTCGCAGAGCGGGAATTGTTGAGGCTCGCCGGGACGGCAAATGGATGCACTATCGCATTGTCATGCCCCCAAGCATCGGAGCAGCGCAGATACTGCGTCAAACGCTGACGTGGCTGAAAGAAGATCGAGCGATGCAGGCAGACCGGATGCGCCTTTCGAAGGCCTGTTGCAGCCCGGCAAAGTTCGTCGCTCTTCAGAGAGCGCCCCTACCGGTAGCTGTTGATCACCCAATCTCTCCCGAGGCAAAATGACCATGTCGAGCACGCCCTATACGCAAGGCCAGATCTGTGCCCCACTCCTGCGCAAGAAGCTCTCATTCCTTGACCGCTTTCTTACGCTTTGGATCTTTCTTGCCATGGCCATCGGAGTGGCACTCGGCCACTTCATTCCCGGCTCTGCCGGATTCATCAATCGCTTTCGGAGCGGAACAACGAACATCCCCATCGCCATTGGACTGATCATCATGATGTTTCCGCCACTCGCGAAAGTGCGCTACGAAAAGCTCGGCGAGGTCTTCCGGAGGAAGCGCGTGCTTGGGCTGTCATTGGTGCAGAACTGGGTCGTGGGACCGGTACTGATGTTCGTGCTCGCCATCGTTTTCCTTCGTAGTGACGCAGCATACATGCGCGGCCTCATTCTGATCGGTATCGCGCGTTGCATCGCAATGGTCATGGTCTGGAATGAACTCGCGGATGGGGATACCGACTACGTCGCCGGCCTGGTTGCCATCAACAGCGTGTTTCAAGTTCTCTTCTACAGCCTCTACGCATGGGTCTTTATCACCGTGCTCCCCAAGTGGTTTGGTCTTCAGGACAGCATCGTGCAGGTCAGCATCGTGCAGATCGCCAAAAGTGTTGGGATCTACCTTGGAATTCCATTCGTATCTGGATTTGTTACGCGCTTAGTGCTCATTAGGATCAAGGGCGAAAAGTGGTACCGCACGCGCTTCATTCCACGGATCAGTCCGTTCACGCTGATTGCGCTACTCTTCACGATCCTGGTCATGTTCTCACTCAAGGGCGACCTGATCGTTCGGCTCCCACTCGACGTCCTCCGCATTGCTCTTCCGCTCGTAATCTATTTCATCATTATGTTTCTGGTCAGCTTCTGGATGGGCAAGCGACTCGGAGCAAATTATGCACAGTCAGCAACCCTCTCCTTTACTGCGGCGGGTAACAACTTCGAGTTGGCGATCGCCGTCGCCGTGGCCGTATTTGGCCTGAACTCCGGAGAGGCGTTTGTGGGGGTCGTTGGACCGCTCATTGAAGTTCCCGCATTGATTGGGTTGGTCAACGTCGCCTTCTGGTTGCGGAAGCGTTACTTCGCCGGCGCCAGTGGCGACTTCATAGTCCTCCCAGTTGAGGACGCGCGATAACGGCCTGCGTTTGCAGCCGCCACCCTGTTTGGGGCAAGTGGTCGTAGCCTCATTACGATTATCAGAGCTTTTTCAAAGCACTTCGTCGAACGGTCCTGATTGGTAAAAGCACCAACCGATTCTGACGCCAAACGGATTGCCATATTGCCGCCCTTTCACGCTCAAATGGGCGGCAATTAGGATTTTCTTGATATTCGCCATATATTCGCCTATACTTCGGAAATGTTCCAAGGGCCATCGACACGCACGATATTCGTGGTCACCTGCAAGCGCTGCCGCCGGGACGTTCCGGCAGGCACTCGGGAGTTCCCCTTTCAGTCAATTGCAGTAACGTGCCCGCTTTGTGGCGAGACACGGCGCTACCGGCCGTCGGAAGTGTTCCTGGGTAAGGCAGACCAGCTCGTTTCGCGGCAGAATCCCGTTGGGAGCCCGTAGTGTTCGACCCTGACGCCAACATGCCCCGAATCAACCGCGGGATGGTCTACCTGGGCGCCTGTTTGATCGCCGGGATTCGCCTCGCCAGGGAAAAACAGGTCAATGTGCGCGTAGTTTCAACAGGAAACGCAATCGAGAAGTCAGTGGAGCTGGCACACGAGATCTTTAATCGAGTTTTTCGTCGCGTTCCTGACAGCTTGAATACGAAGTAGCTCCTGTCGGTGCCGAATACAATGAACTTGTCTTCCAATGCGACAACAAGCTGCGGCGGCGGATGGCGACTTGGGATTGTGGCCGATGGACCGCGGTCTTAGCGCAGTTCTGGCCCAACTTCCCAGTCAGGCCGGCGAGAAATGGCGAATCATCCAATTCTTCAGCATCTCTGGGCCGATATTCTACGATTGTTGCTTTCCGAAAGAGCGCGTACTTGGGAGCAAGCCCACGCCTGGCCGAAGAGGTTAGTCGGGCGGGAACGAGTTCGTCTGTACTTAACGATACCCGAGCCTTGAGCAGAAAGGAAAACTAATGCCCACATACTTATGTCGCTGGCCCAACGGAGATATGTCACTTGCTGCAGGGGAGACCGAGGTTGAAGTTGCTTATGTTCTGGATGAAGTCGACAATCCCGATGCCGCCGAGCTGATGGAGCTAGACCACGCGATTGCTGTCCACTTCAAGCTCGGCACGAGACCCGGTGAAGAAGGAACGCTGCCTCTGGGCTTCGAAGGCATGAGCGAAGAGTTGGAGTCCTCGATCTGTGAGCGAGCATACCCTTTGTACAACGAGGTCCGCACGAAGTCGGAACCGACGATAAAGGAATTGACCGAAGCCCTGAAACACGAGAAGAACCCCCTATACCGAAAGGCACCCGAGCCGTCTTCCGATCCCTCGGTTGCCCGTCTCCAAGATGAAATGCAAATGCCCCGTATAGTGCTTGAACATCTGGCTGGGCGCGCGGCAACAACCGCAGGGATCCCCGGAAAGATATCGCCCGAGGACATCAGGAAGATGGTGTGCAACCCCGTCTACTGTTTGGACCGGGTTGCTCCCTGGATCGCTGAGGCACCTGGACCGCTAGTTCCCGTCGAAGAATGGGTCGCTGCCGGCGCCAAGCTGATAGAGGAAATCGGCGCCGAGGCCTACTTACGTTTGCTCATCCAGAACCTCAGAGGAGAATAGCCTGATACGAATGTGGGTGGTGCGAACCGAGTAGGGGTCGGCTCACGAGAACGGCCATCAGCAATTGTTGCCGTGCCCAGACTCGCTGGGCAACGTGCACCACTTGACGACTAAATTGGTCTTGGCAAACACCGTTCCAACTGGTAATGAACCGAAGTGATGCGGATCACCTCGCTCATGCTCCGCAAGTCTGGAACTGCGCATCGGCCTGTTCTCGTCAACCCGGTTTCCCCGGCTAGACATTTTGCAGAGCGTTCCGTTCAGCTCAATGCCGAAAGGCCGCCCGATTTTGTCGCGAACGACGAAGCGGGCTCGACACAGCAAGCGGCCCGTTCACAAGTGCGAAGCCTCATCGTCCCCCGGAAATTTCTCAAACAACGTGTCGGATTGCGTCTAGGGCGGAGGGAAACTCAGGTCGTCGTGATGCGGCCCTGGGTGACGAATCCTCGCGGGGCGTCCCTCGGCCTTCATTCGGCGCGCGGCTTCATTCCAGTCCGGACGCTCTGCGTGGTTCTGATGCCAGTGGACGACGCTCGCTTCGTCGGCCCATTCAGCGAGGCGTGGCATCGCCTCGCGATGCGAGCCGCTGGCCATGTAGGCCTTCATGGAGTGCTCATCCTCCCACATGGTCATCGTCCAGAACGCGCGGTTCTTGTCTTTCAGAAGCGCCGGGGAGATAGATCCCTTGACGCTCCGTATCTGCGAGATGCTGCGCTGGGCGTGATGCATAAGCATTGGCACAAACCAGAAGGCGCGAGCTCGAAACCTTGTGATGCTGACCTGTGGCATTTGTTCCTCCGTTGCGTGAATTGATTGCGAATTCCCGACTACTTGCTCACAAAGTAACTCGGCCCGTTGAGGTCAGCGAGCAGCCCTTGTTCGGTGGGTTCCCAGCCAAGCTGCTGACGAGTCACAAGGCTCGAAGACGGATTGTCGGTTGCAGCAAAGTCCCCGAACCAGCTAAAGCTCTTGCCCGCGTCTTTGACCGATATGGACTCAACCGGAATGCCGAGTTGACGGCCAATGATCTCGGCGATGGAACGGAATGGAATGCCCTCATCGGCCACACCGTGATAACGCGCGCCCGCTACACCCTTTTCGAGTGCCAACCGGAACAGTCGTGCCGCATCCCGACGATGTACTGCAGGCCAACGATTTTGACCATCACCGACACAAGCAAAGCGACCGTTCTTGCGGGCGATACCAATCAACTGGGGCACCAGTCCGGTGTCGCCGTCACCGTGAACTGAAGGCGCAAGCCGAATCATGGTTGCACGCACACCGAGAGACGCCAGAGCCTCGACATTTTCCTCGGTCCTTGCGCGGGCGATGCCGGGCGAGAGGGGATCGGGCTCATCCTCTTCCGTCGCCGGCTTTGCGGCACGGAAGCCAACGTGCGACAGGCCCATCGTGCCAAAGGTAGTAAACCTGCCATGCAGGTAATGCACATCGGCGGAGGGATTGCGGCCCGTCTTGATCACGCCGTCAGGTGACACGAGATTGCGGAATCTCGCAGTACTTTGTTCATGGTGCCGGAACCGATCGACCACCCCGCCACCCCCAAACGGGCAGCGATCAGTGGCTTTCATCGACTACTTCCAAAGCCCTGACGTTGGCATAGTTGACAATGGGAGAAAACGAAATCAGCAACTTTCCCTGACCGTTCGGCTCCAGCCCATGGAATGTTTTCTTTAAGATGTGCGAGAAGCCTGCATCTTTAAGAATGTCCAGTCGGTGGCTCAGCATTACACCGTTGCAGCTCACATCGAAGATTCTGTCGCCTGGACTGTGAAACCAAGTTTCTGCAAAATACAGGGTCAGACCGTAACGTCCGGGCGGCACCGGGATGGCGTAATGAAAGTTGCCCATTCTCGCCACTTTATAAAGGTCGGGGTCGGCGGATCCAGTTACTGGAACACCGCCAGAGAACAGTTCGCCGCCGATATAGAAGTTGTCTGGACTCCAACGGTTACCGGCTTGATCCGTATAGAAGAATTCACCTGCGTGGATTTGAATGGGTGGGATCATTCGCGAATTTGCGGGCAGAAGTTCGATCGCGCTAACCAGGGGCAGTGCCCGGCTGGCAATGAATCGCAAATGTAACTCTCCATCTTGCGCTGGTACGATGTCCCTGAAGGCACGTGTTGTGGTCGAATCGAAGCCGGCATCGGTAATGACGTCGAAGTTGTTTAGTAGCGCTTGACCATTGGCACTCACCTGGAAGACGCGTTGGTTCTCCCCGTCTCCACCGACCTCGTTGCCATAACGAAATTGTGGCTCCACAAAATAGAGCCGCATCTCATAGACCTGGTTCTGTTTGAGAGGGATATCGTAAGCAAAGGAGCCTTCCCGCATCGTCCGGAATAATTCCGGATCGGTGGGCGGGAAGAAGAAGCTCGTTGTACCAACCCTAGGTTCCCCACCTGTAAAGTAGCGATCGGACAACCATTGATTGCCGAAACGATCTGTGTAATTTCCGGGTTGCGAGTTGCCGGCGAGGATGCGAACAGCATTCCCTGTAGTTGCCTTCGCGGACGACGAAGGGGAAGCAGCTATTCCAGCAGTGGGCAGCGAGTGTGACTGCCCGTGTCCAAATTCGGATTTGCCAATCACTCCGAAGTAAAGAAGTAGCGCGCCAAACATAACGATTAGCAGCGCCACTGATGCCATGATAGCGACCGCAACTTGTCGACGGGGCCCCCGAGCGGGAAGCGGTTGTTGAGATTCAGGACTCTCCGGGGCAGGTTGCGCGACATGAAACTCCGGTACATAACTTCCTGCGCGTAAATCGATCCGCACGGAAGCATCTTTACCTGATTCAACATAATACTGCGCGAGACGCTTGCGCACTTCAATCGCCGCGTTACGAACCACTGGATCTTCTGCGGTGTCGTAATCCGGGTTTCTGCGAAAGACGCTTACACCGACCACCCGTTCCTTGATCTGGTCGCCGCGTCCGGCAATCGTCTCCTCAACGATAAAGCTGAGCAGAATCTGGCAGCGTTTACTGTTCTTGAATTGATCGCTATTGAGCAGCCGCTCCAGTTCCAAGCGAACATTGGTCGTGTTGGGCTGCCCTTCAGCGCTCTCTGCTGCCGCTTGAAGGGCTTTCGACATCCAAAATTCTCCGCGCGCTGATGTTAGCACGTTTTCCCCAGGTAGAGTACGAGGTAGCGACAAACTCTAGCCGAAGGCTCAAGTCATTGCAAACACTCAACTTTATGAGCCTGTTGGCAGGTCCGGTTCCGTACTCTACCTTCACAACCACCCCCCGGCCAGATCAAATGGCTCGCAGATTGAAACTCCAGTCCAGATCGCCATATCAAGATGTCCGGCACTCTGATTCTCGCATTCAATCGGCATCATCTTCGAGAAAGAGGACCGAACAGGCAGTGAAACCAACCTGTTGCTTTCGTTCTCACCCTGGAAGCGGATTGGGTATTACCGGAAGACCAGGCGGGAGGCAAACTAACTCGGAGTTAATGACGTGCTGCACTCTCGGATCTTTCGATCGCGACATTATGTCCAGGTTTGGCTATAACCGGCCCAAGCTCTGGCCTAGATTGCGAACGTGGTCAATTTTGACCAGACACGCTCGTTCGTAGCATGAAACCTATTCGCTGCGGGCAGGAAATGCTCGCACTCCCTCGTAGCTGTTTAGTATCCGTCCGAGCAACCCACCCTGTTCTCGCTCCTCGTTTAGTGGTGCACTATAGCTATGAGCGAAGTGGGAGTGAAGCACAGGCGACGTAGTTTGGCCGAGGTTCAGGCCCTGGTTACGGAGTTT
>Ga0302319_10018687_pt1 | contig 12625 bp, 10 predicted proteins | sample Bog_T0_2_FD_203319 | JGI IMG/M metagenome (GOLD analysis project Ga0302319, IMG submission 203319) | Peat permafrost microbial communities from Stordalen Mire near Abisko, Sweden - Bog_T0_2 | ecosystem: Environmental > Terrestrial > Soil > Wetlands > Peat | place: Sweden: Abisko, Stordalen Mire...
CTCGATTCCCTATTCGATGGGAACGTCGATTTTGTCGTCTGGCAGCGCAATCTTCAGGTTTTGATCGCCGGGGTCGCGCACCTTGCCGTTCGGCAGCGGATGCAGCTTGAACAGCACCAGGAGGTCACGGCCAGGATCGTCGAAGGCGGGAACGCTGGCCACCTGCTCGAGCGAGTAGAAAGTGTGCAGGTCCTCAAGCGTACCGGGATCGAGGTCGTTCCAACTGGCGTACCAGCCGGGCTGATAGGCAGCGAGTTTGGGCGCGAGATCCTGGGTGCCAAAGTCGTCGCACAAGCTGGGCACGTGGGTCAGCAGCGTGATCTCGTCGCCGCTGATCGAATCCAATAAACGCTTGCCATTGGGGTACGTATCCATATATAGCGCCAGTTGCGTGGCGGCATTCACCCACGTGTATTCGGGATGAGTTGCGTAGCGAATGGTTTGCGCGCCATGCATACCAGCGGCAACGACAGCTGTAAGCGCGACGGCCCAGCCCGCTCCGCGCGTCAGAACTTGCTTGCCCGGCAGGTTGGGCGGGCCTGACTTATCCAGCAGTGCCTCCGCTCCCAGCACGACGACAAAGAAGCAGAAAAACGCCGGCACTGCGAAGTAACGCGGCTGGGGATGGTTCTGCAGCGTCATGAACAGTAAATATCCCGCGACAGCCCACAACGACGCGCCAAATAACGGATCCCGCCAGAGCTTTCGCGCCCACGCGCTGCGCCAGGCAATCGCCGCGGCCATTACGACTGCGCCCGCTAGAGGAATCAAACTGTGATCCAGCCATAAAAGGCCGTGAAACGACCACCAGAATGCCACCAGCGGCCAATAAAATTCCGGCGGCTTCGGATAGGCATTCACAAAAAAGTAGTATTTAAAGTCGCCCAGGAGTCCTGCCCCGCTAACGACTCCCATCCACGCGGCGAACGTTGCGCAGGCGACGCCGGTCATCGCCACCGCGCAACGCATCGCCACCTTGCGATCTACCCACAACGGCACGACCATCGCCCAAAGCAGGGCCGGCAACAGGAAAAGTCCCGTGGTCTTCGTCAAAACGATGAGCGCAAACAGCACGCCAAGCCCCGCCGCGACATGAACCGGCCGCCGCATAGTCTTGAGCCGCACCGCCAGATTCAGTGCCGTCAGGGTCAGCGTAGTTTGCAGCGGCTCCAGAATCGCCAGCCTGCTGAAACAATAGAGAAACGGGCTAGTCACCAGCAGCGTCACGCCCAGAAGCGCCATCCAGCGCGCGACTCTGTTGCGCAGCAGTAAGTAGCTAAGCGCCAGGTTCAGGAAGAAACACGCAATGGCCAGTCCCCGCGCCGCTTCTATTGTCACGCCTGTGAAGAAGAACAGCGCCCACTCCAGAAACGGCCACACCGGAACCGCGACGGCCGGGTTAAAATCGCCCGCCAGGTACCAGTTGCCAAACAGATGGGCACGGATGGCCGCGTTCCCATACCAGCCCTCATCGGTGAACTTGGCCCAGTCGAAAACCCACGGCGACCCGTTGGGGAAATCGGCGCGCAAATGCCAGGCATGGAGCAGTGCAAACCCGGTGATCGCAGCGATCCATGCCGCGTAGCCCCAGCTCCGCGGCTTAATCGCCCGATGCTTTGCGGTCTCCTTTTGCAACGTTTGATTCCTGGGCATTCGTTCGCTTGGCTCCCGCGCGTTCCTCGGTCGCTCCGCAATTCGGGGAGATCGCAGGCCCTTCCTCACTGCACAAGAGAGATGAAGGCTGGACTTGCAAACGCCGCGGCGGGGATGCACTTGAGTATAACGTCAGGTTCCGACACCTTTTCCGCATCCGGCCTCTTTCGCCACTCATCCACCTGACTTGATTCGAAATCGCACTTCCTGCTTTTGCACCGGAGTCAATGGCGTCCCGGTTCATGTTTTCGCGTGCACCGCCGATGAACCCTGTGTCGGATCAGAACAGCGCTCTGGCTCAGAGGCGAGGCACGTTGAGATCCATGCAAAGCTCGGCCCAGTTCCAAACGCAGCTACCCGCCTCCGGCCTCACGCTAGTGGAGCTGGACGCGTCGGCTGCCGCTGTCCATATGGTCGGCGTCAGCGCGGTATGGCGCAAGCTGCTGATGCAAGCGGAGATGGCAGCGCCGCATTTGCAAGTCGCGGCCATCGAGGGCGAACATGGAAGCGGCAAGAATACCCTGGCGCGTTATCTGTACGGCCGCTCGCCGCTTGCGTCCACCAGTTTCCAACGCCGCGATGCTCGTGAATGGCTTGCCACGGATGCCGATCCCGCAGCACTTGCCGGATTCACCTATCTGGACCGCGTCGACCTGCTTGCCCCACCCGGACAGGGGTTGCTGCTGGGAGTCCTTAAAACCCTCCAGGACCGCCCGGCCGGCCGCGCCGTTTTGCTTGCCTCGTCGCAAACGCCGCTGCGCCAGATGGCCGGACAAGGGCTTCTCCTCCCCGACCTCGCCTTCCGTCTCACTGCCATCCGCTTCGCCATTCCGCCGCTGCGTCAGCGCCGCGAAGACATCGCTCCGCTCGCCCAGTTCCTCCTCGAACGTCTCTGCGCGCGCTACCAGCAGCGGCCCGTCATGCTTGGGCCTGGAACCATGGCCCGTCTATTGCAACACACATGGCCCGGCAACGTGCGTGAGCTCGTCAGCATCCTTGAGAACGCCCTGCTCGAAGCCGATAATGGCGTCATTCGCCCCCTCGATCTTGCTTTGCCCGACGGGCCGCAGCCCTTTCCCCAGCCCTATTTCGACATGCAATCCGCCGCACACTCGCCCCTAAGCCCTGCCATGGGGTCCGGAGCAGGCTATGATGCCAGCGGCTTTGAAGCGAGAATTGATCCGCAAGCCTCAGCCCAGGCTGCCAATCTGTCCCTGGATGCCGTCATCCGCCGCCACGTGCAGTACGTGCTCGACCTCAATCGAGGCAACAAACTCCGCACCGCCCGCCAGCTGCAGATCAGCCGGTCGACGCTTTACCGCGTTCTCGGCAACGACAATCCCCTTGCGCATTGAAGAAGTGAAGACACGCCTGCTCGTCTTTACTCCCTCACTTCTTCACTTTTGGGTTGGCGCCTTCGTTTGATTCCAAACTGATCACAGCTCTTGCGTAGCAACTGCACTGGAACGATCGGCAGCTTTGTGGCGTCTGGACACTGCGGCTCCGCTTTTGGCTTGAGTTGCAGGATGCGGCGTGTGCGCCGGCTCGTAGCTTTTGTATACGGTGATGTGGAAACAGGCTTGTTGAAACTCTTCTTCCACGTCAATCTTGTCCGCCACTTGAAGCGCCAGCAGGTGCCGGCGCATCCAGGCGATCTCTTCGCGGCTCAGCCCGTCTTTGGTGATGTCGATAGTTGCACCGGTCAGGTGCGGACTGACGATGTCGCCCTCGGCCGCGGCGGCATTGCCATTGGTCTGCATCAGCCGCTTCTGATACTCCACCGTCCGCACCGCTGAACTCACTTCGAGCGGCCTGTGAAAGGACGCTTCGTGCGCCCGCGCCAGGTTGGCCAGGAAAAGCGCCGTCCACGGCCGGCAATATTTATGGAGTTCGGGCAAATCGGCATTCACCGTAAGCGCACCCGACGCCGGGATGGGCACGAGCAGTTTGTGTTCAATGCGATCCGCGAGATCGCTTTCGTCCTCAATGCGCTCCAAACCGTCCGCATCGAGGCGCGTGTTCTGGCGTTCCAGCGACTCATGCGATCCGCGCAGCGGCGCCGGCGTTCCCGCGTGTGGTGCGATAGGCGCGGAGGCTCGTGGCCGCTCCAACTCTCCAACAACCGCGGGCGCTTCGCCTGCGGCGGGCTCTTCTGCCAAGGCTGGCAATATCGGCACAACCATCGAGGTCGATGCGGCGTCCATCGCCAAAGCCTGACGAGTTTCCTTCTTCGCATGAGCCAAGGGCTGGCTCATGGGGCGCGAAGTCATTCGCGAAGGCTCCTTTTGAAGCGCAACCGTGCGCCGTACAGTCTGTTTCCTCGCAAGCCGGCTGCGAATTGCGATACCTGCCGCGCGCCCAGCCTCGTTGGGCGTGGGCTTCCGCGTCGTGCCAATTTGATTTGGCAGATGAGTGTGCGCGGCGCGATGTGTGCGATGCGCTGGCACTGCGTGACGCGTAGGACGCATGCTGGCCGTGGCCGTGGTCTTCCCGTGCGCCTTAGCAGGCGCAGAACCTTGCGCCGCATGAATGACACTGGCGGCCAGGGACGCAAGCGCGATAGCGAGGATTGCCGTCCGGCACATGATGGAGAGTGCGGACAATCGAGAGCTTCTCCAGTGTACGTCGATTCGCATTCGCCTCCGAGTGTCATTGCGGATGCGGATTCGTCTGATAATTGGACGTTCCTGCAACCGCTTCGAAATCGCCTTAAGTTCCCGGAGCCGGAGCGGCTTCCAGTCCGGCTGCGGGGAAGATCGGTCTGGCCGGCGGCTTCAGGACGAATCCCTTGCGGACCAGTGCAAAGCCCTCCTGCGGCAACTCCGCCTGCAGCAACTGGTTCTCCGGCCCGGAAAAGAGGTCGGTATCGGCTCCGGCGATTGTGGCCAAAAGGTGATGCACGGTAATGGGCTTGCCGTCGAGCGCCCCCTGCTGGTCGGGATAAGTTGCCAATTGCACCGGCTCGATCGACCCAGCGTTGATCGGCAAGATCGCCCAGAGATCGCGATTGTTGTGCTCAACCGCGAGCGCCAAGAGCGTTTCCAATGCGCCAGGATCGAAGTCGGGCAGGAACACGGTGCCCGGGTGCGCGGCCAACCGCGTAGTTGAACTCTTTCCGTTAGCCGAGATACTCACGAGGAACTGGGCCGCATCGGGGGCCGCGATCACGCTCACGGCCTCGCCGTTCACGATAGCGCTCAGTTGCACGTGCTGCAGGCGATTGGCGGACGAGAGTCTCTCGGTCTTCGAGAGCGCGAAGTCGAGGCCCTGCATAGTCACCTTCACCAGGGAGGTCGAGTCGTAACCCGCTTTGGTAGCTGTGAATTGAAAACTGGCAGTGCCCACCGCGTGACCGTGCTGAGCAATCTCAAAACTGCCGGACTCCGGCCCCAACGCGGAAACTGTTTGGTTAGCAGCCCCGGGCTGAGCAGCTGCGGCTACCGGTAGAGCCAACAACATCAAGGCAAGAAATCCTGCGCCCGTGCAAAAACGATATGAGACCACTTGAAATATTTGCTCCCTGTTCAAGTTAGACACCGATCCAGCGAAAGAGTTACTCAGCTGGCGATCTGGTGCCAGCAATCCATGGAATATTGCGCCAGTCCTCCGATGGCTTGATCTTCATCTTCCATCGCAACCGCATGTTTTGCCGCACCATCCCGGGGTGCGGGCACTCCCGGCGCGAATCCGGGGGCCGGCTCTCAAGAATACCCATCCATTATTCTTCAAAGATTTCTTTACTTTGCGGATGGTGAGATGCTAGCTTCCATAACAACCCCCGTACGAAGTAAGACAGGATACACTCAATGTTTTGTCCCCGCTGCGGAACAGAAAGCCTCCCAGGTCACAAATTTTGCAACAGCTGCGGAGCCGAAGTCGCCCCCGCAGTCAGTGAACAAGCAGTCGTTGCCCGGCCGGTCGCGCCGCCGCCGCCGCCGCCGCCCCCTGCGCCGCCCGGCTATCCGGGTGCGTATCAGGGTGCGTATCAGGGCGGGCATCCGGGCGCATATCAGGGTGCGCCGGCACCGCCTCCGGGCATGGTTCCCGTCATGTACCAGGCCTACCCCGGCGGTCCGCAACAGATGTACTACGTCCCCGCTCAGGGCGCGCACGCGCATGGGGGCGGCGGATTCCTCGAGGGTATCCGGCACCAGATCAGGAACCTCGCATCCACCGACAAGCTGGAAGGCTTCAGCCTGAGCCAGACCTTTGGCCAGGCTTTTTCGAAGCACGGCGCTGACGATGTGGAAGACTACATGATGGTGGGATCTGCGCGCACCACGCCGCCCATCGAATTAGTGGAGACGGGCTGGCCCAAGCCGTGGATGTTCTTCCGCCTGCTGACCCTCTTTGTGGTTGCCACGGCTGCGTTGTACGGGGTTTGGAAATTTACCGGAAACACGCCCATGATTCCGGCGATCCTGATCATGGGCGCCTTTGCGGTGCCGCTGGCCACGCTGATGCTCATCTTTGAGATGAATACTCCGCGCAACGTTTCGGTGGTGCTGGTAGGAAAGCTCTTCGTGATGGGCGGTTTGGCCGCGCTTTGTGCAGTGTCTTTTGAGTACATGACGGCCATCGCGGGAAATATTCCCGGCATTGTGGAAGAGACCGCCAAGTTTGCGATGGTGCTGCTCGTGGTGCGCGGCGTCCGCTACAAATATGAGTTGAACGGAATCCTGTTTGGGGCGGCGGTGGGCGCCGGATTTGCCGCGTTCGAGACGAGCTTCTACGGGTTGATCAAATCCTTCCTTCCCGCATTGATTCAGGGGCTACAGGCGGGCGGCGATGAAGGGACGGTGATCAACGCAGCCGTGCAGGGCATGGCCACAAACCTGGGGGTGCGTGGCGTGCTTGCGCCCTTCGGACATGTGGTATGGACGGCGATTGCGGCAGGCGCCTTCTGGCGTGTGAAGGGATCCCGGCCGACCGACCTGAGTATGCTCGCCGACCCACGCTTCTTCAAGGCCTTCCTCATTCCCGTAGCGATGCATACGATTTGGGACGCGTCGATCCTTTTCCCGAATATCAGTTTCGTTTTGAGTCTCTTTCTCTGGATTGCTACGGGATTGACCTCATGGTATGTTCTATTCGGTTTGGTGCAGCAGGGGCTGCAGCAAGTCAAGCAAGAGCAGATGACGCAATTGGAAAGCACGCTGCACAATGTAGAAGCGACGCTCGGGCTGGGGGCAAAGATCGCTCCGATGCAACCGCCGGGGGCGGTGAGGGCATAATCGGCGGCTGATAGGAATCCAGCGGTAGCGGGGTCAATCTGGTTTAGGAATCTGCTGAAAGACCTGCAGATTCGGTGCGGTATTGAATCTGTAATTGTTGCGTTGTCCAATCATGTACCTGCGAGGCACTCAACGCATCTACGGGCTCCCGAGTATTTCACGCGATCGCTGTTCAGTCAGTTGCATTCGGTAACGGCCTTCCTGCGCACGGCGGCCGGCTTTCCCGGTACAAGTTCACCGATGTCGAAACGACTCTTTACTTTGCGGCGGGTGTAATGCTAATTTGCTTAGCATCCCCGGGCCCAGCAACACAGGAGGCTTTATGAATTGTCCCCGTTGTGGAACGGCATGCTTGCCGGAAAACAAATTCTGCAAAAGTTGCGGAGCCCCAATGGGCGCCGCTAGCAGTGCACAGGCAGCCGCGATTCCCGCCGCTGCGCCACAACAGGCCGTCCCGGGCGCATATCCGGGTGCGTCAGCTCCACCTCCCGGCACGGTGCCCATGGTGTACCAAGCCTACCCCGGCGGTCCCCAGCAAGTGTATTACGTGCCCGCGCAAGGTGCGCATGCGGGAACGGCAGGCGGATTACTGGCGGGCATCCGGGAGAAAATCCGAAACCTGGCCTCGACCGACAAGCTGGAAGGATTCAGCTTGAAAGAGCTTTTCAAAGAGACATTCGCGAAACGGGGTGCGGACGCGGTGGAAGAATATCTTGCCGTGGGCTCGCCGCGGACTACCCCGCCGCTGGAAATGGTGGACACGAATTGGCCCAAGCCCTGGATGTTCTTCCGTGTGCTGGTGGGATTGGTCGTTGCTTACGCGGCGATCTACGCGCTCTTCCTCTATACCCTGAATGAAAAGCCCATGGTCGCCATCATGGTGCTGGCAACGTTTGCCGTGCCGCTGGCTACGCTGACGCTCATTTGGGAGTTGAACACGCCGCGCAACGTTTCGATTGCCGAGGTGATGAACGTGTTTCTCGTCGGAGGCGGAATCGCGGTGGTGATGATTACGCTGTGGTATCTGATTCCCATCTTCGGGAACATGCCGGGCATTGTCGAGGAGACCTCGAAGCTGCTGGCGGTGATTATCGTGACTTATCGCGTGCGCGGCTCGCGGTTCCCGTACCAACTAAACGGAATCCTGTTTGGGGCGACAGTGGGCGCAGCTTTTGCGTGCTCTGAAACGCTGGGCTACGGGCTGGACCAGTTTGCTCCGGGTTTGATCTCGTTCGTTCAGGGCGGTGGGATGGCCACACTTCCGAATGGATCGCCCCTGGCGGCTGCCATGATGCCGGCGATGAAAGATACGATCAGCGCCCTGAACATGCGCGGGCTCCTGTCGCCGTTTGGACACATCGTATGGACGGCGATCGCGGCGGGCGCGTTCTGGCGAGTGAAAGGGGACAAAACGGCAAACTTGAGCATGCTGCTGGATGGGCGTTTTCTTCGGGCGTTTTGCATTCCAGTCGCGATGCACACGATTTGGGATGCGGGTATCCTTATCCCGAATATCAGCGATGTTGTGATGTACGCCCTCTGGGCGGCAACTTCACTCACTTCGTATTATGTGCTCTTCGGAATGGTCCAGCAGGGGCTGCATCAGGTAAGGGACATGCAGAAGGCGCAACTTGAGCACACTTTGGTCCACGTGGAAGAGACGCTCGGGCTCGGAGCGAGAGTTCCTGCAGTAGTGCAACAGCAGTATCCGGCGGGCGTGTAAGCGGCGCCTCGCCGAACCTTTAAGGCACTGAGACGAATTCTGTGTAATGAGAGGAAAATGCTATGGCATTCTGCAATAGTTGTGGTGCTCAGTTGGATGGAAATTCGCGCTTCTGCGCGAAATGCGGAGCTGACCAGGCGGCCAAGATGAGCAGCGCGCCGGCTCCGGCGGCCGTGCCTCCTCACATGCCATTCGTGGCGCCAGGGCAGATTCCGATGTCGGTGGCGTTGCCGCCGCCCGCTCCGGCCAAGAAGAGCGGCATGGCGTGGTTACTGGCCCTCGTCGCTGCAGCAGGAGGGTATTACTACTACACGCATCACATTCAGTTTCAAGCACAGCCGGGCCAGACGCAGCCCCCGCCAACCCAGCCGGAAAATCCCGGGCAGCAGCCGGGTAATCCAGCACCGCAACCGGCAGCAAATCCGGGTCAACAGCCGGGAGGATACCCTGGGCAACAACCTGGAGCATATCCAGGGCAGCAGCCTGGTGGATATCCAGGGCAGCAGCCTGGTGGACAAGGTGGCGGGAATCAGGCTCTTGTGCAGGCGCAGCAATTCGCCTGGAAGGGGCAACCTGCGAATGGGCAGATCCAGATAACGCAGGCGCAGTGGCACAACGGAGCAAACGTCGCCATTCAATCGGCGACACTGGAGTGCATTCAGTACGGCGCAAATAACCAACCGCTTTCGCAGTTGACGTCCAACCTCAATGGCCCGGTGCAGCCGGGGCAGACCGTAACGATTCAGCCATTCGTTATGGGAACCGAAGCCCAGGGCGTCACCAATATGAAATGCGGCATCGTGGCAGTCACACCGGCAAACTAAGGACGAGGCAAATCCTCGGGGTGCGGAAAAGGAGAGAGAAAGACATGGCATTCTGCAGTAGTTGTGGTGCTCAGTTGGAAGGGGATTCGCACTTCTGCGCAAAATGCGGAGCGGATCAGACGGCGAAGGCGGGAGGCGTCCCTGCCGTGCAGGCGGCTGCTCCACAAGCGCCTCCTCCGCAAGCCGCATACCCGCAGCATCCGGTGCAGCCGTTCGCGGGCACGCCTCCACAATATCCTCCGCCTCAGGGGCAGATTCCCGTTATCATGGGCGCGCCGCCGGGGGCGGAGCCGGCGAAAAAGAACACCCTCCTGTACGTGATCATTGCCGCTGCCGTCTTGTATTTTTTCTATTACAGAGGCACTCACGACCAGACCCCGGACACGACTCCGCAAACCCAGCCAGGTGGCGGCGGCGGCGGTGGAGATCAGGCCGTTATCGCGGCTCAGAAATTCACCGGCAGTTACAACGCCGTGAACGGGCAAATCCAGGTCACGCAGGGACAGTGGATCAACGGATCGAATGTGGCCCTTGCGGCGGTAAAGCTGGGGTGCGAGCAGCTCGATGCCAACGGCCAGGCCCTTACGCAAGATCCTCCGATCACGCTGACTGGACCGGCGCCGCCGGGAACAACCGTCACTCTCCCGACATTTACGATCGGGGCCGAGGCACAAGGTGCGGCCAAGGTGAATTGCGCCATCACGGCAGTGGAGACAGAAAACTAAGGATGAGGCATGTCCTGGAGACGCGAAATTCGCGTTCTTCACGGCAAGTTTCCACAACTTGGTCAATGCATTCTTTCCGGCGTTGATTCGCAGGCTGCAGCCCACCGAGGCGCAACAGGCGATCAACGCCGTTCTGCAGGTGCATTGGAGCGCGCCGATAAAGTTCCCTGGAAAATAAAGACACTTCCATGCCGCGGTTGCAGCCGACCGCGCTCAAAACAACTGAGATGAATTTGATTTAAGGAGAAAGCAAGGGTATGGCATTCTGCAGCAGCTGTGGCAGTCAGATTGAAGCAAACGAACGCTTCTGCGTGAAATGCGGCGCCGATCAGACGGCGAAAGCCGGTGGCGCGCCTTCTGCGCAAGCGCCTCCTCCGCAAGCAGCGTTCCCGCCGGGGCCTGTGCAAGGGTACGCAGGGATGCCTCCGCAATATCCTCCGCCGCAGATGCCAATTCCGATGATGGCCGCGCCTCCGGCCGCACCCGCGAAGAGCAATCACTTGCTCTTGATGGTGCTCTGCGTGAGTGCGGCAGCATTTGGCGCCTACTACTACCACCAGCACTATCAGCAGCCGAATCCGGGCACGACGCCTCCGCCGCAGACCCAGCCGGCAACGCCTGCCCCGCAGGGCCAACCCGCACCGCAGGGCCAGCCCGCACCGCAGGCCCAGCCGACTCCGCAGGGTCAGCCAGGTACGCCAGGCCCGCAAGCTCAGCCGGGAACGCCCGACGCGCCGGCGCCACAAGCCCAGCCCGGTGCGAATCAAGCCCTCGTGACGCAGCAGCAATTCGCCGGCCGCTGGGATCCCGTGAATGGAAATGTCCAGATATCGCAGGCGAAATGGCGGAACGGCTCGAACGTGACGGTTCAATCGGTAATGCTAGAGTGCGTGCAGTACGCTGCCAGCGGCCAGACCATTACGCAGCAGCAGACCAGGCTGAACGGACCCGCGCAGGCGGGTCAGACCATGGTGTTTCCTACTTTCCAAATGGGACCGATGGCGCAGGGCCTGGCCAAGGTGCAGTGCGGCATTGTCGGGGCCACGCCAGCCAACTGATGGCTTAGGCAAACTTGCCGGCGACCTGGAGGCCTTGGATGAGACGGGCGGCATTCTGCTGGTCGATGTGTCCGGCGGCGAGGCCGCAGATGACGTCGGAGAGGGCCAGGAACACGGAGTTGCGATCTTCAAGCGGATGCAGGATGAAGGAGTTGGTTGAGGTGGAACTCCGCCGGGTGAGGATGCGGTGGAGGCGGTCGTGGACGTAACAGTAGGGCCGGTCACGGAGAGTGATCGCCTTGCACCTGATTCCGTCGGTCTTGATGTGACGGCAGATTGGAATCATGGTAGAAGCTCCTTCTCCTCTGGGGGCCGGATGCGCGAGGTTTGGCGCATCAGCCCCTTGAAAGCTGGGGTGAGTGCTCAAAGGCGGGCCATTTCTTCTTTCCCGCAATGTGGTATGTCGCGGCCTTTTTCCATTTCATATCTCCCTGCAAACAACTCGTTTGTTTTCAGCGTGTTGGCCGACGCATTTTGCGGCAAGTAATTTTGTTTCAGTGTACTTAGCCACAAGGATTAGATAACAAAGGGGTTAGAGAGCAGGGACTCGGGACTAAGCCACCCCTTCGAGCCAAAATCGCTCGACGGGGGCCCCGGCAGGGACTAAGGGACTAAAAACCCGTGAACCTTGGAACCGTGCGCCTGGACCAAAAACACGAACGCGGCGGGGTTAGCCGCCGCGCTTAAGCCTGATTTTTTGCTTATGGGAACAGTATGCGCCGGAAGAGGGAAATTATATGCAAAACGGCGGGAGAAATTTTCGGGCGGGCGAGCTGGACCGGGTTGGGTGCTTCTGGGTTGGCGCGAAATCGCCAATGCACTCGTCTACGTCAGATTAGTCCTGATTAATCCGCTTGTGGTGATCTTTGCCAGGGTGAAGGGTGCAGGGGATGGGCGATTGCATCAGCGCCTGGATTTTGGCGCGGCTGCGGCGCGTGCTCGATTTTTCGAAAAATGGGCCGGATAGTTTGCGGCGCGAGTGAACTCGCGCCCTGATACAAGACGAAAGGCAAATGCAGGTTCCTCGACCGGCAATGCGCGCGAAGCGCGGCCCGCTCCGCGCCGGATGACCGAAAGGCAAAAGCAGGTCCCTCGGCTCCGCTGAAAAGCGCTTCGCTCGGGATGACACAGTAGTGGTGGAGCGAGCGGTGGAAAAGCAAAAGCAGGTCCCTCGACTCCGCTGAAAAGCGCTTCGCTCGGGATGACACAGTAGTGGTGGAGCGAGCGGTGGAAAAGCAAAAGCAGGTCCCTCGGCTCCGCTGAAATGCGCTTCGCTCGGGATGACACAGTAGTGGTGGAGCGAGCGGTGGAAAGGCAAAAGCAGGTCCCTCGGCTCCGCTGAAAAGCGCTTCGCTCGGGATGACACAGTAGTGGTGGAGCGAGCGGTGGAAAAGCAAAAGCAGGTCCC
>Ga0302319_10018688_pt1 | contig 12625 bp, 8 predicted proteins | sample Bog_T0_2_FD_203319 | JGI IMG/M metagenome (GOLD analysis project Ga0302319, IMG submission 203319) | Peat permafrost microbial communities from Stordalen Mire near Abisko, Sweden - Bog_T0_2 | ecosystem: Environmental > Terrestrial > Soil > Wetlands > Peat | place: Sweden: Abisko, Stordalen Mire...
ATGTCGACGAAATTCAGGCGCCCCTCAAATGCCAAATCCACCGTGAAAGGGCACGACTTCAGTCGTGCCGAAAAAGCCCAAAAAACGAGGCGGGCTTTAGCCCCTGAGGCATGGTTTACGCAAACTGACCCACCCCAAATTTGGGTGCCCCATCCTTGCGCGCCTTTTTGCGCAAGGGTGGGGCACCACGACTGCTGGTCCCGCACGAACTCAGCTGACAGCTATGCCGTCGCCCGCCGCTGCCCCAGCCGCACGCTAACAATCTTCGACACGCCCGGCTCCTGCATGGTCACGCCGTAGATCATGTCCGCGGTCTGCATCATGCGTTTGGAGTGCGTCACGATCAGGAATTGCGTGTCGTGGCTGAGCGAGTTGAGAAGGTCGGCGAAGCGGCCCACGTTGGTTTCGTCAAGCGCCGCATCCACCTCGTCAAGTACGCAGAAGGGGCTGGGCCGGAACTCAAAGATGCCCACCAGCAGCGCCAGCGCCGTCAACGCCTTCTCGCCGCCCGAAAGCAGCAACACGTTTTGCAGCTTCTTGCCCGGCGGCGAGACCACGATATCGAGGCCGCTCTCCGCCAGGTTCTCCCCGTCGCTCACGCGCAGAAAGGCCTGTCCGCCCTGGAACAGCCGCGCAAACACCTTGCCGAAGTTGATGTTGATCTGCGCAAACGCTTCGTCGAACTTGGTGCGCGAAATCTGATCGATCTCCTTGATCGTGTCCTGCGTATTTTCGATCGACTCGATCAGATCGTTGCGCTGCGTCTCGAGGAACGCGTGCCGCTCCGCCGTCTCCTTGTACTCGTCGAGCGCCATCATGTTCACAGGGCCCATCTGTTCGAGCTTCTGCTTCAAGCCGCGGCAGATTTCTTCTTCCGCCGCCAACTCTTCGCCCGTAAGCCGCGCAATTTCGGTATCGGCGCGCAGCACCTGCGCCTCCACGTTCACTTCGGCCAGGCAGCTTGCCTCCAGATATTCCAGATCGGAGTGCAGCTTGGCCAATTCGCTGGAAAGCCCCGCGCGATTCTCGCGCAACTGGTCCAGCGCCGCGCGCCCGGTCTTCAGTTGCGTCTCCATCTCGGCCAGTTGCTGGCGCAGCGCCTGCGCTTGCTCAGCAATGGATTGCGCCGCGGTCAACGCCGCCGCGCGCGTCTCGGTCAATTCCTTCTGGCGTCCGACCAGCTCGATGTTTTCGGCCACGCGTTGCTCGCGCTCCGTCTCCGCGGCTGTCCGCTGCTGCTCAATCGCCTGCACGCGCCGTGTTAGGTCGCCAAACAACCGGTCGATGCGCTGGAAGGCCGCCTCTGCGCCGCGCCGCCGCTCTTCCAGGCCCGCCAACTCCGCCGTCATCTGTGCCGCTTGCTCCTGCAAGCCCTCGCGCTTCTGCCTGAGAGTTTCGAGTTGCGCCTGGCGTGCGTTCAGGCCGCTATCCGCCTGGGTGTGCTCCGCCTCAAGCCGCGCCGCCTCCTCGCGCTTTTCCGCAATCGCCTGCCGCTTGGCCTCGCGCGCGTCCTTGTTGCGCGCCGCCTGCGCCTGCCATTCCAGCAAGCGCCGCTCGATGCGCTGCGACTCGGCCTCCATCTGCTTCAGCGCCGCGCCCAGCGTGGCCGCCTCGCTTTCGCCGAGCCGCCGTTCCTCGCCGCGCGTCTCCAGTTGCGCAGTAATTTCCTCGATCGCGCGGCTCAGCGCATCGGCTTCCCTCTGCGCCTGTTCCAGATCCGTTTCCAGCTTCGCCAGCCGGCTCTCCGTGTCGCGCAGCTCGCGCTTCAACGCCAACGGACCCTCGCTCGCCGGCTTGCCTCCCGTCACCGTCGAACGGTGGAAACACTCGCCGTCCGGCGTCAGGAAATACGCATGCCCGTAGCGCAGAGCGAGCCGTTGCGCATCGATGGCGTTGTCTGTCAGGTAGCCGTGCCGCAGCTTGGGCAGCACGCCTTCCAGCGATCGCCCAAAGCCATTCAGCACTTTCACAGCATCGCGCAGCGGGATCACGCCGGGCTCTCCAACAGGATCGTCGCTGGTCTCGAAGAGCACGCCTTGTGCATCGGAGTGAATCAGGAATGTTGCCCGGCCGTCGCTGGTCTTCAACACCCGCACGCCCTCTTCGGCCGCGCCCCAGCTTTCCACAACTACGTAATTCAGCTCTTCGCGCAGGAACTCGTCCACCACGCCTTCATGCTCGCCGCTTACTTCAATAAAGTCCGCCAGCGTGCCTACCGGCGCCACCGACGGTCCCAGCGCCCCCGGCTTCAACAGGCGCCGCACGGAATCGGTGGCATAGCCATGATTGCGAATCAGCGCCTGCAGCGAGTCGCGCCGTCCCACTATGGCCGCCTGCTCACCGCGCAGTTGGTTGGCCTGTGCCCGTCGCGCGCTTTCGTCGCTGCGCTTGGTTTGCAGGGTCTCGCGTAATGCCGCCATCTCTCGTTCCAGCCGCTTCACGGTCCCATCCGCCGAATCAAAACGCAGCCGCGATTCGCCGGTCTGGACGTTCAGATTTTCTTGCTCAATGTGCGCCTGGCCCGTCTCGCCGTCCAGCCGCTCCGCTTCGCGCTCCAGTGCCGCCAGGCTCTCTTCGCCCTGCGCAATGTAGTTGCGCGCGTTGCCTGAGAGCGTGAGCAGTTGCATCGCGTGACGGCGCTCCGCTTCAATCTCGCGTTCGGCCGTGTAGACCTCTTCGGCCGCGCTCCGTGCCTCGTGTTGCCGCGCGTCAACTTTGATGTGAAACTCGTGCGCCTCACCCGCCGCGGTCTCCAGAAAGCTCTTCTGCTGTGCGCGCTCTTCTTCAATGCCCGCCAGTTGCGTCCGCGTCTGCTCCAACTCCGCGCCCGACGCCGCAATCCGCGCCTCAAGCTCGCTCACGCGTTCCGTATTGCTGCGCTCCCGCGCCGCAGCTCGTTCCAACTCCACGGCGGCATCGCTGGCGCGCGTCTGTGCCTCCAGGCCTTCGCGCTCCAACTCGTATCCGCGCTCCGTCAGTGCGTGCTGGCTGGCTTCTTGTTTTGCTATCTCCTCGACCGAGCTGTTCACCTGCTCCGTCAACGCGGCAATTTCCGCTTCCAGTCGCGCTTGGTCGGCGTCCATCGCCGCCATGCGACTGGCCAGCACCACGCGCAGCTTTCCCCGCAGCTCTTCGCGCACCGCGGCATAACGCTCCGCCTTGGCTGCCTGCCGCTTCAGGCTGTTCATCTGCCGCGTGACCTCTTCAAAAATGTCGTCCACCCGCGCCAGGTTCTGCTTCGCACTTTCCAGGCGCAGCTCGGCAAGCCGTTTCTTGGTCTTGAAGCGCGTAATGCCGGCGGCCTCTTCAATAATTGCCCGGCGCTCATGCGGCTTCGAGCTCAGCAGTTGCCCAATGCGCTCCTGCCCGATGATGGCGTAGCTCTCTGGCCCCAGGCCGGTGCCCATAAAGATGTCTTGAATGTCGCGCAGCCGGCAAAGCTTGCCGTTCAGCAGGTACTCGCTCTCCCCGGTGCGGAACAGCCGCCGCGTGATCACCACCTCGCCCTTCTGCGGCTTGCTCTGGAACTTGCGGCGGCGAATCTTCAGCACCACTTCCTGCGGCCCGTGGCTCGCCTCTGCGCTTTCACCGGAGTTCTCGCCGCCTACCGTGGCAGCGCCCTCCGCGCCCTCTTCCTCACTCGCATGTCCCGGCTGCTCGTTCGCGATGATCTCCTCAGCCTCGGCCGCGCGCTGGCGGCGCAACTTCTCTTCGTCCCAATCCGCCGGACCCTCGTGCCCAAGGTCTTCGTTATCGACCACTACCTCCGGCTCCACCGGCACCGGCCCCTCGTAGGCCTCGGGATCGATCATGGTCAGCGTCACTTCTGCCATGCCCAGCGGCTTGCGGTCGCGCGTCCCGGCAAAGATCAGGTCCTGCATGTGCGAGCCGCGCAGCGTCTTGGCGCTCTGCTCGCCCAGCACCCAGCTCACGCCGTCCAGGATGTTCGACTTTCCGCAACCGTTCGGACCCACCACCACGGCAATCCCCGTGCCCGCCACGGTCACTTCCGTGCGATCACAAAAGCTCTTGAAGCCGAGGATGTGAATCTTCTTTAGTTTCAGCATGTTTACTCCGGAGGAATGAGCCTCTGCTTGAAGCATGTTTTGCGCCCCGCCCTTGAGCCTCGCGAAATGCCACAGGGGCGCGCAAATTCACCACTTCATTACAGACTTTACGGACGTCGTATCGCAGGGTCAACGTAGATAAAAGGTGCCAATGTGGATAAGAGGGACGGAATTCGCGATTCCTCCGTTATCATAAAGTTATATCCTGATATAATTCATTCGGCGGTGCATAGCGATGCTCAGAACCAATCTTCGCAAAGTCGGCGGGTCGGTCATGGTTGTCATCCCACCCGCGATTCTCGATATGCTGAATCTCGAAGCGGGATCGGCCGTGACTCTAGCGGTCGACGACAAGCGCCTGGTTGTCGAGCCTCCTCGCAAGCCTCGCTATACCCTCCAGGAATTGCTTGCACAGGGCAAACGAAAAACGCCCGTCGCCAAAGAAGATCGCGAATGGCTCAACTCTGCCCCCGTGGGACGTGAGTTGCTGTGAAACGCGGAGAGATTTGGCTGGTTGCGCTCGATCCCACGGCGGGGCACGAACAGCGAGGGACGCGGCCAGTACTCGTTGTATCGCCGGATGCCTTCAATGCCGCAACACAAACGCCTGTTGTTGTCCCCATCACGACTGGCGGCGCCTTCGCGCGCAACCGAGGATTTGCCGTTTCGCTGGCAGGAGCGGGTGCAGCAACCGTCGGCGTAATTCGCTGCGATCAGTTGCGAAGCATTGATCTCGCCGCCCGTAAAGCGCGCTTACTGGAACGCGTTCCGGCCGCAATCATGGATGAGGTTTTGGCAAGGCTAGCGACAATCATTGCATGATCGTTTGAAGCCGACGCGAGTGTTAAAATCAACAAGTGCCGGGTCCTACGCGACGTAATCCCGCCAAACCCGCCAGGTCCGGAAGGAAGCAACGGTAACGGGCTCATGCGTGTGCAGTAGGTCACCCGGTACTTTTGTGTTGCAAGTGAGCAAGTCAACGTCGCGAAAGAGCACGACTTTAGTCGTGCCGCAGAAGCCCAGTAACGAATTCGGGCTTTAGCCCCTGAGGCACGTTTTCATTCCTTTTGATTTTTGAACGCGCACGTGAACTCCAGGCTACAGTTCCTTTTGAGGACTAATGCCCGGTGTGCCGCTAGGAGAAATGCATTGAGCCTGACCGTTCGCCCCATAGTGGGCCGCCGCGCCAAGATATCGGCGCTCGGAACGTACGTTCCTCCCGATGTGATCACCAATCAAGACCTCGAAAAAATGGTGGATACCAACGACCAGTGGATCATGGAGCGTACCGGTATCAAGACCCGTCATAAGCTCGCTCCGGGGTTGGGCGTGAGCGACATGTGCGTGGAGGCCGCGAAGAAATGCCTGGCCACGCGCGGCATCGGCCCCAGCGATCTTGAGGTCATTATTGTCGGCACGGTCACCCCCGATATGATGTATCCCTCCACCGCCTGCCTGGTGCAGCACAAACTCGGCGCCTCGAACGTGTGGGGGTTCGATGTTTCCGGAGGCTGCTCAGGATTTACCTATGCTTTGCAAGTAGGCGTCAAGTTAGTGGAGAGCGGCGCGCACAGCAAGGTTCTGGTCTGCGGCTTTGACGCCAACACGCGCATGACCGATTACACCGACCGCACCACTTGTGTGCTGTTCGGCGATGGCGGCGGCGCGGTGCTGCTGGAACCGGCTGCGGAGGGCGAAGTCGGCTTTATCGACTACCTGAACGAAATCGATGGCTCCGGCGGTGTCAGCCTCAACATGCCCGGCGGCGGAAGTCTGAACCCTTCCACACATGAGACCGTGGACAAGAAAATGCATTTTGTCCATCAGGACGGTCCCGCGGTCTATAAATTTGCCGTGCGCAAGATGGCCGAAGCCACCGCGAAGCTCCTCGAGCGCAATGGCGTCACCGGCGCGGACCTGGGCTGCTTCATTCCCCACCAGGCCAACAAGCGCATCATCACGGCCACGGCCGACCGGCTCGGCATGAGTCCCGATCGCGTGATCATCAATATTGAAAAGTACGGCAATACCTCCGCCGGAACCATTCCCCTGGCCATGGAAACCGCCGTTGAAGAGGGCAAGCTGAACAAAGGCGACCTGGTGTTGTTGGCTGCCGTCGGCGCCGGCTTTACCGTAGGCACAGTCCTGCTGCGCTGGGAGATCTGAAGCAGCTTTTAGCCACTAGCTTCTAGCGCTTAGCCCGCTTCAGCGGGCTGCAGACGGTAGCCCCAGGCGCGAGCCTGGGGTCGGAAGTCGCAATCCGAGACCCCAGCCCCCGCAGGGGGCGTAAGAGAATCTCCCAAGCCTGAAACTTTCCCCGAGAAGCTCGCAGCCAGACATCGAAAAGACCAAGCTAGTAGCTAGCAGCCAGAAGCTATTTCGTCATATACTGTGCTCCACCAGCGCCGGTCTTCGGCGCGCATTTGACGATCAGAAAGCGGAGGCGACCATGCAGGTGGCAATCACCGCAAGAAATGGCAAGATCTCCAAGGCTGTGCACACCCAGGCCGAAGAGGGGATGGAGCGCATCGGGCGCATTCTGGGCCGGACCGCGCGCGCCAGCGTTACCTTCAGCGCGCAAAGGCATCTCCACATCGTCGAATTGAACATCGTGTCTCGCTCGCAGAAGTTTGCCGCCACGGGCAAGGGCGACTCGCCCGATGCGGCCCTGCGCGAAGCCATCGAGCACGCCGAGCATCAGGCTCACAAGCATCGCGATCGGCGCATCGTCAGCAAGCGGCTTCCCAAGGAGGAAAAAGTGCTCACCGCTCCTCCTGTCGCACGGCCCAAGGCGCGCGTGGATCCAAAAAACGAAGCGGATCAGCCGCTTCGCGGCAAAGCCAGAACATCCATCGCCGTACACTCGTTTCCTGCGCGCGCCACGGTTGTTGAACCGCATATCGTCAAGAGCGGCGAGGCCATCTCCCTCAAGCCCATGACCATCGAAGAGGCCGTTAAAGACGCCGAGTTTCGCGACCGCGACTTGCTCATCTTCCGCACCGCGATCGGGGACATGTTTGTGCTCCATCGCCGCCGCGACGGCCAGATGGAATTGGTCGAGATTCCCTAGAACCGGCGGCATGATTGGTCTCGTAAAAGGCACGCCTTTGCAGCTTGCCGAAAAACTCCTCTACCGTCATGTTGTGTATCAAGGTACCGTCACGTTTTGTATCAGGGCGCGAGCTTACTCGCGCCGTAAGCGCAATTAAATAATCTTGGGCTTCAGCCCATGAAGGATTTTCGCGAGCCGGTTCGTCACTTGTCCTGTATTTTTTTGGGGCGGCCTGTTCCGTCGTGCCGAGAGCGGAAGTGCGCGCCGCGTAAGGCCTTACCTAATGACGCAACTCTTCGGACTTTGGTTGCACCAGTTGACCGCTTTTGGGGATGGCTGCATCGTCCCGCGCCGCATACGATCGATTGAATGGCGACTGCTGCACGAAAGGCCGGCCCCACGAGGGTACGGATACCCACGCCGGCGCCGCTGGTTACCGGGGACGCCATGGAACTGAACGTGCACGGAAACTCAAATCCCGACGCGCAGCGCGAGGTTCTCGACGGCCTGCCGGTTCTGGTCTTTCTTGAACGAGCGGGCAAGATCGTCTTTGCCAATGCCGAAGCGCGGCAGTTGTTAGGTCATTCTGTAGGCGAGTGGATTCCCCGTCCCGTCGAAGACGTTCTGTGGGGACTTTTTCCCGGCACGGCCGAGCCGCAAACGCTCCTGACCGGCACGCGGCGCGGCAGCCCCTTCCATGCCACGCTCCCAGCCCCCAGCGGCCGCCTCGTGTCCGTCGAAGGCACCTACAGCATCTCGAACGCGCAACTGCGCGAGGCCGTCATCGTGGCCCATCCCAGCGAAACGGAGCGAGCTCCCAAATCGCGGCTCATGGAAGATGTGCTTTCCAGCCTTCCTGAAGCGGTTGCCATCGAGCACCAGAACCACCTTCTCTACACCAATCCAGCGTTCACCCGCATGTTTGGATACACCGCCGAAGAGGCGGGCGGCGGCAGCTTGCGCGCGTTGATCGTGCCGGAGACCCGCTTGAACGAAAACGCGTCGCTCCTGCGTGTTGTCGACGAAAAAAACACCGCGCTGGTGGAAACCGTGCGCACCAACAAGGCGGGCGATCTGGTAGACGTCAGCATGCAAGTCGCCCCGCTGCTGGTGGACGGCGCCAAGGTGGGCTACGTCTTTACCTTTCGCGAAATTGGGGATTTGAAGCAGACTGAAGCCAAGCTGCAGCACGACGCCATGCACGATGTGCTCACCGGCCTGCCCAATCGGGCGCTCTTTCTTGACCGGTTGCACCTCACGCTCAGCCGCCGCCTGCGTCATCCTGAGAACGGCTGCGGCGTGCTTTATCTGGATCTCGACAATTTCAAAGGCGTCAATGACAGCCTGGGCCACGCTGCGGGCGATGTGCTGCTGATGGCAATTGCAGGACGTCTTCGCGCTTCGCTGCGCCCTCAGGACTCGGCCGCGCGTTTCGGGGGAGACGAATTTGCCGTGCTCGTTGAAAACATCGTCACTGCCTACGATCTTGAAGTGGTCGCCGGGCGCATCCTGCACGAGTTGGAGCGGCCTTTCGACATTTTTGGGCACGCGGTCCATGCCGGGGCCAGTGTTGGCGCGGCCATGGCCGGTCCTGAGCACACCTCTCCCGATCTCCTGCTGCGCGACGCCGACTTTGCCATGTACCGCGCCAAGCAAGCGGGCCGCGGGCGTTACGAAATCTTCGATAAGCACCTTGAAGTCTGCGTCACCAGCCAGCAGGAACGCGAACGCGAATTGCGCACGGCTCTCGACAAGCGTCAGTTCACCTTCCTCTACCAGCCCGTCTACCGCATCACCGACGGCAAGCTTGAAGGATTCGAATCGCAACTCTGTCTTCGCCGCGCCGATGGTTCCATCGAGGATTTCGATGGCCTGCGCGCCGTCGCTGAGGACACCGGCCTGTCCATCGCGCTGGGCCAGGAGGCGATCGAAACCGTGTGCGCGCAGTTGCGCTCCTGGAGCGATCGACTGCCCCAGCAGGATCTGTTCGTGTCCATCAACCTGACGCGCCGCCAACTTTTCCACGCCGGCCTGATCTCTCACTTGACGAAAGCCCTTGCGGCCAGCGGCGCCGATCCGTCGCGCCTCGTCTTCGAAGTTCCCGAGAGCGCGCTCAACGAGACTCCCGATGCCGCGGTTGCCATTCTGCAGCGCCTTGCGGATTGCGAAGTGCGCGTAGCCATCGACGATTTTGGCAGCAGCCTTGCCCCGCTGAATCATCTTCTGCAGTTGCCCCTTGCCCTGGTCAAGCTCGCTCCCAAGCTCACGGCCGGAGCCATTTCGGCGGGCCGTCAACAGGCCGCGCTGGAGTTGCTCGTTCGCTTCGCAAAAACCCTGAGCTTGCCCGTCGTGGCCCAGGGAATCGAGACGCGGGAACAGGTCGCATCGCTGGTTCGCATGGGATGCACGTTGGGGCAGGGGCCGCTCATGTCCCCCACTCTCGAACCGGACCGGGCGCTGGAACTGGCGCAAGCCGGCTCGCGCACCTCCGCTTCCCGCATCTAACTCCGCTAACACCGCTAACTCCGCCAACCCCGCTATCTCCGCTAACCCCGCCGCCTCCGCACGGTGTAGCATGATTCCATGACGCCCCCAAAGCCCGCGCGCAAACCGGGCAAGCCGCGAGGCACAACTCGCCGGTTGAAGCAACATGCAAAACAACTGGTCATCGTCACTGGAATCTCCGGCGCAGGCAAAGCTTCTGCGCTCAAGGCCTTTGAAGATCTTGGATTCCACTGCGTCGACAACCTTCCCCTCGAACTCCTGCCGCACTTTGCCGGCCTCGTCAGTAAGTCTGCTGACGTGGCGCGGGCCGCGATCGTCGTTGACGTGCGCGAAGGCTCAACCCTTGACCGCTTGCCCGACATCCTGAAGGGCATCAGAAAGCAGTTGCACACGCGCGTGGTTTTTCTTGACGCGCAGGACGCGGTACTCGTCCGCCGCTACTCTGAGACACGCCGGCCGCATCCGCTCGGCCGCGCGGAAACCGTGTGGCGTTCCATTGTGGAAGAGCGCCAGTTGCTCGATCCCATCCGCAACGTCGCCGACACGCTCATCGACACCTCCAACTTCAACGTGCACGAGCTGCGCGCAGACATCCTTGCGCGTTTCGGTTACGAGGAGGAATCCAAGCGCCTCCTCGTCTCCTGCCTCAGCTTCGGCTTCAAGAATGGCGTCCCGCTCGACGCCGACATGGTCTTCGACGTGCGTTTCCTCCCCAATCCGCACTTTGTGCCGGAGTTTCGCAAAAAGACCGGCCTCGATCCCAAGGTCGCCGCCTACGTGCGCGGCTTCCCGCAGACCAAAGAGTTCCTCGATCGCGTAACCAAGCTGATGCTGTACCTGTTGCCGCACTACGTAAATGAAGGCAAGAGTTACCTGACCGTGGCCTTTGGCTGCACCGGCGGCCAGCACCGCAGCGTCATGATGGCCGAAGAGATCAGCAAGCGCCTTGAGAAAGCCGGCTACCAGGTCAAAGCGCTGCATCGCGACATGCCGCGCTAACACAGTCATCTTGCGCCGTGAAAGGCGCACCAGAACTGGTTGTGTCGCAGGGTTTCGCGAAAGGGCACGACTTCAGTCATGCCGAAAACAGGCCGAGGGATTCGCGAAAGGGCACGACTTCAGTCATGCCAAAAACAGGCCGAGGGATTCGCGAAAGGGCACGACGTCAGTCGCGCCGCAAACGCCGCATAAAATCTGGGGCTTTACAGGCTTCGGAAAAACTCAACCCAAGGAGCTTTGTAACAAGGGCACGGCACCCAAGGAGCTTTGTAACAAGGGCACGGCTTCAGCCGGGCCAATAAAGCCAGCAGAATGAGCCGGGCTTCAGCCCCTGCTAATTCATCCGTCCCCGATTTCGCTCGTCGATCGGAGTTTTTCCGCAGCCTGTTTAGCCCCTGTGCAATCATCTCCGGCAGCAAAATGAACTCCTATGCTGAATCAAGATTCACTTCCCGTATCCGTCAAGGGCGTCCTGTTCCGAACCGTCGCCGGAACCACCGAAGTGCTCCTTCTCCGCAACGACAGAAACGAATGGGAACTCCCGGGCGGCCGTCCTGAACCAGGCGAATCGCCGCAAGAATCCCTCACCCGCGAACTCCTTGAAGAAACCGGCCTCGCCGTGACTGTTGGCCCCCGCGTCCATCAAGGCGTGCTCACCATCCTCCCGCCGCGCACTCCGAAAGCCGCAAATATTTTGATCTCAGCCTATGGCTGCCGACTGAAAAACTCCGCCGATTCGAATGCTCCCATCGCCATCAGCAGCGAACACAACGCCGCCGCATGGATCCGCGTTGACGATCTGGTCGCGATGCACGATCTTCCCGAAATTTACAAAGCGGCCGTGCTGAGTTGGAAGCGCGAACTCAATCTGTGACCTTACTAAATCGGGTCTTCGCAAGGTGCGCAATGAACTACCGGGCGAGTCGCAAATTCACCGTGCCGGTAGTTCATCCAGCCATCGCGAAAGCGCTTCCGCAATCGGCTGATTCATGTTCTTATCCCGTTCCAATGAAACGTCCATGATCCGCGACCTTACCAGCGCAGCTGCAGCCGCTTCTTCGTCCTGCCCGACTGGTTGAAACCACAGTACCGGTACTTTGACTCCCGCCGCCGCAGCATCCAGATCGTAGCGGTCTCTCACCAGCAACCGCACAGGAACCAGCCGCGCCCGCGCATCGATGAAGATCGAATTCAGCGGTTCCGCAGTCGGCATTTCCACAATCACTCCCGCCAGCTCCGGGTGCGCCGAAGCCTCTTCGAGCGCCAGGTTTCCGCCCAGCCCCGTCCCGTCAAGAACAATCGTTCCGGCAGCGACGTGTCGCGTTCCCTCTAAATATTCCAACGCCCACTCGGCATCCTCGCGCCAATGCGCCTCGCTGGGCCGCGCAAACTGGCTCTGCCCGTAGCCGCGATAGTCAAAGGCCAGCACATTCACGCCCGCCGCGTGCAGCCGGGCCAGCGCGTCCACGGTGTCTCCCAAATTGCCGTCCTGCCCATGCAGAAACAGAACCGTGAGCCGGGCAAATTTCGCGTCCGGCGCGGCCGCAATCCACCAGCCCGCAAGTCGCGGCGTGCCTGCATCGCTCGCGGCAAATCCCACCGCATCGAAGCCCAGTCCCGCGCTCGCCGGCGTGCGCGCCGCCGTCGTCGCCGGATGGTAAAGCAGTTGCCAGCTTCCCTGCCAGAAGAGCAGGCACAGCGCGCTCCACGCGCAGAAAACGGCCGCTCCGATAGTCGCGCCGACAGCGCCCATCAGCCAGCGCCCTGAGACTTGTACCCGCGCGGATGCTTCACGCAGTTCTGCTCTTGCGTGTCCACCCGCACCCGCCTTCTCGCCGCTCCGTCCGGGACCGCGCGCCACACTCTCCAACTTCTTCTTCTTGCCGGCCATGCGTGCTGATTTCTCAGTCTCTGGTCCCGAATTCCGGAACCAATTCCATCCTAATCTGCCGTCCTCAAAGCCCATTTCACGCCCCCGGGTGTATAGTTTTTCTTGGTTTCC
>Ga0302319_10018689_pt1 | contig 12624 bp, 10 predicted proteins | sample Bog_T0_2_FD_203319 | JGI IMG/M metagenome (GOLD analysis project Ga0302319, IMG submission 203319) | Peat permafrost microbial communities from Stordalen Mire near Abisko, Sweden - Bog_T0_2 | ecosystem: Environmental > Terrestrial > Soil > Wetlands > Peat | place: Sweden: Abisko, Stordalen Mire...
TCAATGCCTTTAGCCGCGCTTGGGCGGTGGCCGAAGGCCAGCATTGACGGCCCATCCGGCAGCCCGCCACAATCGCAAGCGAAAGATGCGCAGGCCTCAACCTACGCGTGTGGCCCCATCACCCCGAATAGCGGGAAGCCTTTTGTTGGTGCTGGCGATCGCTTCGATCTCCATTGTCGGGATGATCACACAGTACGGATAAGGATGGTGCGGCGAATCCTGCCATAACGATTCCTCGGTAACCCGCGGTGGCGGCCTGCGTCAACCGGATAGGCCGTGAATAACAGCTTAGCGGCATCCGTCGGCACGTGGGCGTTTCGCCGCAGCGCGGACAGGCGGATCGACCGCCGATCGGCTCAGCCTCAAGGGCATCAGGCCGAATGCCGACAGCAGCAGGATCCGGGTCCGCAGGCCCAGCGTTAGCCGCGGTTCAGCGGCCCGGGCAGGGGCGGCTCTCCGGCTCGCCACCAGCATCGGCGCCACCGCCAGGTTCGCGACGGTCGGCCTTGGCGAGATCCACACGCAGTTCGCCGGCAACACCGAGGCGTCTGGCGAGGCTGTCCATGGCGGCCTGCAGCACCGAGCCACGCCTGCCTGGCGGCGTTGTCCGCCCGATGGCATCCAGGCCGCGGGCGCATTCCTCGAGGGCCTCGATCGCTTTGGTGGCGGTAGCCAGGAACGTCGCTTGCTGGCTACCGCAGTTGAGGTCGGCACGCATGCCATCCCCGCTGCAGATCAGGCTGCGCATGGAAGCCAGGGCCCGCCTGGTCGCAGCGGACCGCCGGCTCGGCGGCAGCGCCCGTTCGATGGCGTCCAAATCCTGTGCGCATGCCTGCAGAATGGAAACCGCATCCGCTGCCGCGCACTCCGGGGCGGTGCGCCTGGCCCAGTGATCCTGCTCCTGCTGCATGTGCCTTTATCCTGTATGCCGTTGAAGGCCGATTCCCATGGTAGGCCCGCATCACGCAAACGGGGATGCGAAGTCCTCCGTCCCGACACGCATCGCGGCAGGGCGTTGCGCGTTAATCCATGGAAAGATAATGCCGAATCCTGCTACCATCAACCCATGTTGACAAGTCACTACGGCAGGGCCTAAACGTTTCCTTCCGGGTCGGGGCGGGCAACGCTGCGCCTCATGGAGTGAACACCATGACATCTTGGCTGACAGCATTGCGGGGCGGCCTGGCGCGCAAGTTCACCGAGGATTCCGGCGCCGCGGAGCCGCTCCCCATCAGCCACGGCGACGTGTGCGCCGACGTCGATGCGATCCTGGACGCGTTCGGCCTGCAGGGCATCACGAGGTTTTGCAGGCAGGTGCACTGGGACGCGGAGACGGAGCGGGCGCTTCTGGCCGACGCGGCGGAGCCGGGACTGAAGCTGGAGAACGTCGCCGCCCACAGCTGGCACGTCGCCGATGCGGCCCTGCTTCTCGCCGGCCAGTTCTTCGGTCTCGACGCCGGGCGGTGCGTCCTGCTCGCCGTTCTGCACGACAAGATGGAGCTCTACACGGGGGACTACGATCCGGTCGGCCCCGATGGCCAGGGTTCAGGCACCCATGCCTTCAACCAGGCCGCCCGAGACCGGAAAGAGGCCGCCGAGCTGGATGCCATGGAACGTTACCTCATCCGGCTGCGTCCGGGCGCAAGGAACCCGCAACGCCGCCTGCTGACGGAACTGATCGGCGGCCGAACGGAGGAGGCCCGGTTCGTCCGGGCCGTCGACAAGCTCCAGGCACTGGCGTTCGTGCTGGCGAAGAAGGACGGGGTCATGTCCGACGCACACATCCGGTTCACGCTGCGGTACAGCGGGAAGGCGAAAGCCAGCTTCCCGGGCCTGGGCGGCCATCACAGGGAGCTGGTCTCGCGCCTTCTCAAAGCGGTGGCCAAGGCGCGGAATGTGCCGCTCCCGTGCATCGAGAGCCGGTTCCGCGACCTGCTGACCTCGTAAAAAATGCCGTCCGAACCGCCGAAGCGCAGCGCCGTCCTTACCGCTGGCGGCTGCCAACGGCCGGTTCGTCCGCCTCCGGCTCGGCGGCCTGGCGCAGCTCGTCCTCGAGCTGCGCCAGGGACTGAACCTCGCGCTGGGCGTAACGCTGCCGGATCGGCGCCATCTCGTCCGCCATTTGGGACGCGTGCCGACGCTTGGCCTCATCGAAGTCACGTGTCGCGGCGAACATCTTCCGATATTGCGCCGGTGTGACGTCGACAGCCATGATATCGGCTTTCTCGACATAGCGCTGTTCGCCTCCGCGCAGCGCCGGATCGTATGACCCGGGGGCCGCGGGAAACCCCTCATCAGGTCCGACGCCCTCGACATAGAACCGGGAATCGGTCTCCCTGATGACGCGGTAGGCGTTCCCATGGTTCCGCCGTCATCGGGCCGTTTTACAAGTGCCAATGACAAGGCCTGCCGGTGCGCGGTTGGCATTGGCAAGGCAATGCCGTGGGCGATAGGCTGACTCCGTCCGCGCCGACGCACGGCACGTCTCCACTGGGGATCCGGTGATGGCCAAGGGTGTATCACCACGGCGATCCCGACGCCCCCGCCGTGGTGGTGTGTCCGGTGCTGTCGTGTCCGTCCGGCTTGGCGCGGCGCCCGGCGCGGACGCTTGCCAGCGGCGGCCGTAATCTGATGCCGTACGGACAGGAGGAGGCCGCGCCATGATCCCGCGCACGCAGACCGGCTCGCGCTACGAGCTGATGCTGGAACATAGGCACTGGGCCAGCTTCGGCATGAAGTTCGAGGGTGGCCATTTCAACCGGCTGCAGGAGCTCGTCGCAGCCGTCCCGTTCGACAGCGGTCCGGCAAGGCTGTGCCTCGATGAGCTGAGGAACATGGCGTACTCGAAAGGATGGACGGACCAGGACTGCTATGCTTTCCGCATCGCGGGCAGGAGCGACGCGGAACTCGCTGACGATCCTGATCTCAGCGAACTGAAGGAGCGGTATGCCGCCGATCCGGACGCCGGGTACACCCGGGCGGTCGAACGCTCCATTGCCGCGCTGGCCAGGGCGTCCGTCACGGAAGAAGCCAGGGCGTTCGTCCAGCAGCTCGGCGGCGTCATTCCCGTTGCCAGGAGGCAAGGCCGCGAGTTGTGCAGGGACCACGGCGAGCCAGAGCCTGCTCCGGCTGGCATCAAGGTCTGAGAATGCTTTCGGCCAGCCAGGCATCGGGCTGGCCATGGCCTGCCGGCGCGCACCGGTGCGCGCGCCTTGCGCGGCTGGCTTGATTCAGATCAACGGCGCGGCTGGCAAACTGGCGCAGACCCTGGCAAATCAGGACCGTTCCTGACATCTCCTTTGCCAGTCGAAGGGTCCGTTGATGAATCGGCTTCTGACACGGCTTCTGCTGATCGTGGCGGTCGCCATGCTGCCGGCGCTGGGCATCCAGGCATACACGGAAAGCGAGGCCCGCCGGACCAGGCAGCACCTGGTCGAGGACGAGGCGCTGCGGCTCGTCCGTCTGGTCAGCACCGAGCAGCAGCGGATTGCAGAAGGGGCTGACCAGGTGCTGGCCACGATCGGCGGCGCGCCTGCGGTGCAGGACACCATTCCTGCCCTGTGCCAGCGCCTGCTGGCCAATGTCCTGGAACAGGAGCCACGCTACAACTTCATCGGCGTCATCGGGAAGGACGGCCACACAATCTGTGCGCCAGGCCCGTTTGACCACGGCCTGGACGGGTCTGACCGCCCATTTTTCCGCCGGGCACTGCAAACGGGCGGGTTCGCCATCGGCGACTATGCCATCGGCCGGGTAACTGGCCTGCCGACCATCCACATGGCCAAACCATACAGGAATCCTGACGGGACCGTCGCCGGTGTGGTCGTTCTGGGGCTCGACCTCGGCTGGCTGGGCAAGCAGCTCGAGAAGATAAAACTGCCGCCGGGCGCTGTCGTGTCAGTCATGGACCGCAATGGGACGGTCCTGGCGCGCGTGCCAGGCGGCATGCAGTTTGCTGGCCAGCGCATACCTGCGCAAAACCGATTCATCCTGCAAGGGAGCGATGTCGGGCTCGCTTCGATGACGAGTCTGGAGGGCGACCGTGCGCTGCTGGTGGCGTATTCGCCTCCTGATGGCGATCCAAAGGGACTGGCGGTTGGTGTGGGGCTGGACCGGGACGCCACCTTCGCCGCGGTGGTCCAGGCAAACCGCAACGGAATGCTGCTCATCGCCGCAGGGGCGGCTCTTGCACTGGCGATGACGGCCATGGCCGGCCGGCATCTGATCCACCGTCCGCTTGAGCGCCTGCTCCGCACCGCTGACCGCTGACCGCTGGCGCACCGGCGACCTGGCAGCCCGGACCGACCTTCCCGGGGACAACAGCGAGTACGGCCGCCTCGCCGCGGCTTTCGATGGCATGGCAGCCGCGCTCGATGCCCGGGAGCGCGCCCTGCGCACCTCGCTGGAGAGCACGACGGATGGCGTTGTCGCGCTGGACAACGACTGGCGGTTCACATACCTCAACGCCCACGCGAAGAGGCTGATTGCGCGCGGCAATGACCTGCTTGGCAGGGTGGTCTGGGAGGCGTTCCCCGGGCTGGCTGGCACGGAGTTCGGCGATGCCTACCGGGCCGCGATGGAGCATGGCAGGCCGACGCATGCGAAAGGCTACTACGCTCCTTTGGATGGCTACTTCGAGGCGCGCATTTTTCCGTCGGAGGACGGCGTTACTGTATTCTATCACGACGTGTCCGAGGAGCGCCGGATCGCGGCGGCGCTGGCTGGAAGCGAAACGAGGCTCCGGCTGGCACAGGAGGCTGCGGGCTTCGGCATCTGGGAATACGACGGCGCCACCGGCGCCATCACCTGGTCGCCGGAGCAGTTCCGGCTCCACGGGCTGGATCCGGCCGCGGGTGAACCGTCTTTCGAACAGTGGCTGGACCTTGTCGAGCCCGAAGACCGGGCCGCCGTTATCAGGGCGACGGCGGATGTGGAATCTGCCAGCGCGGCGGTGCTCCGGCTGGAGTTCCGCATCCGGCGCGCATCGGACGGGGAGGTCCGCTGGCTCGAGGCCATTGCGCGGCTCGTTGCCGGCGAGGCGCCCGGGACGTCGCGTGTGGTCGGCATCAACCTCGATGTCACCGATCGCAGGCAGGCCGAAGACGCCCTGCTGCAGGCGACAGCGCTGCTCCATGCCATCGGCGACTGCTCGCCTGACCCGATCTATGCCAAGGACAGCGGCGGACGTTTCCTGTTCGCGAATCCTGCCCTCCTAGCGGTCATCGGCAGACCTGCGAACGAGGTGATCGGACGGACCGATGCGGACTGGCACTCCCATCCGGAGCAGGCCGCCGCGGTGATGGCGAATGACCGGCGCATCATCGAGACGGGGCAGACGGAATTCGTCGAGGAAGTGTTCGACGCCGCAGGCCTGGGCACACGGGTGTTCCAGTCCGCCAAGGCGCCTCTCCGAATGGGCGACGGCAGGGCCGTGGGCGTGGTCTGCGTGTCCAGCGACATCACCCGGGCCAAGAACACCGAGGCCGAACTCCGGCGCCTGACCGGGGATCTGGAAAACCGTGTGCACGCGGAGGTCGCTGCCCGGGAAGCCGCGCAGGCGCGGGCTGCCCATGCCGAACGGATGCACGTGCTCGGCCAGCTTGCCGGCGGCATCGCGCACGACTTCAACAACGTGCTCCAGGCCCTTGATGGCGCGGTGACACTGATGGCGCGCGACGCCGAGGACCCCGTCCGCGTCCGCCGCGTCGCGCGCCTCGCGCTGGAGGCCACCTCGCGCGGCGCCTCAATCACGCGCCGGCTGCTCGCATTCGGCCGGCGCGGCGACCTGAGGTCCGAACCCGCAGACCCGGCGAAGCTCCTCGCAGGCCTGCGGGACATGGTTGCCCATACCATGGGCGCCGGCGTCACGGTGGACATCACGGCCGAACCGGGGATTCCGCCCATCCTTGTTGACAAGGCGCAGCTTGAGACGGCCATCCTCAACCTCGTGACGAATGCACGCGACGCGATGCCGGACGGCGGCAGCCTGACACTGTCAGCCGCGGCCGAAAACGTGGCGGACGGGCAGGTGGCTGGAATGGCGGCAGGCCGCTACGTGCGGATCACGGTTGCGGACAATGGCACCGGCATGGATCCGCCCACGGTGGCGCGCGCGACCGAGCCGTTCTTCACCACCAAGCCGCCGGGGGCCGGAACAGGGCTTGGCCTGTCCATGGCGAAAGGATTTGCCGAGCAGTCTGGCGGCGGGCTGTCGATCGCAAGCCAGCCGGGCTGCGGCACCGCGGTCTCGGTTTGGCTGCCCCAGGTGGGATCATCCCGTGATTCCTCCGGTCCCGCGGCGTCCGTCAGGGAGAGTGAAGCCGCGGTGCTGGCGACTGTGCCGCCGCTCCGCGTGTTGCTGGTCGACGATGACGCCTTGCTGCGCGAGGTGTTGGCCGAGGACCTGGCGCATGAGGGCTGCACGGTCGTTGCCGCCGGCGGCGGTGCCGAGGCGCTCGCCCTGCTGGCCGCTGGCGAGCCGGCGGATGTTCTGGTCACCGACCTTGCGATGCCTGGCATGAACGGGCTTGCACTCATCGAGCATGCGCAGGAATGCCGCCATGATCTGCCTGCGGTCCTGCTGACTGGCTACGCCGGCGACGGCGCGGCGCTGAAAGCCCCTGTCACGGGACACTACCTGCTGCTGCGCAAGCCGATCCACTCCCATGAGCTCGTGGGTCATATCATGGCGCTGCTGGAGGCCGCCCGGGTGCCGCCAGCAACCTGACCGCCGCGGCCGGTGGATGGGTTTGCCCATCGGTCTGGCCGCCCATCATGTCACAACTGGCCGTCACGCCGAGCCCGACTCACCGCCGCTGTGCGGCTCCGGGCCGGCCATTTCTGCCTGGTTGGGGCGTGGCCGCTGCTCCCGTGCCGCCCATTTCGTCACAACCGCCCGTTTCGTCACAACTGGCCACCGCGGCTGGCATGACGGTTGCAGGGCTCCCGCCATCAGCAGCCGGTATGTGCCATGATTGCCTCAGCAACCCAGGTCGCCAGCGCCAGCACGCCAGCCCCCGCGGCGGCGGCACAGACAAACGGTGCCGCCGGACACGGATTCAGCTTCCACGACGTTCTCTCGGCCATCAACCCGCTGCAGTATTTGCCCGTGGTGGGCACGGTTTACCGGGCAATTACGGGTGACGTGATCCCGGAGCCGCTGCGCCGCGCCGGGTCCCTCGTCGCCAGCGTCCTGATGGGTGGACCGATCGGCCTGGCCATCTACGCGGGCACGACACTCCTGGAGAAGGCATCCGGACTGGACCCGGAGAAGATTGGCCAGGCGCTGCTCACGCATCCTGGCTCCGGCAACCAGATGGCCGCCGCGCATGGCGGGACGCAGGCTCCGGCCGCCACCCCGTCTCCGGCTGCCATGCCTCCGGATGCCCCGACTTCGGCCGCCCCGTCGCAGGCGGCCTTCACCCAGGAACAGCTCGCGGCATATGGCATCCGGCCGGAGCCGCAGGGTTCAGTGGCCTCTGGAAACGCGGGGCAGGCAGACGCGCTGAATGGGATGGAGATGGTCCGGCTCGACAGGGCGGCCACGGCATATGCGGCCATGCAGGCGATGCCGCTGAGGGTAGCCGCCATGGCCGCATGAGCGGCGCCGGCCTGGATCGGGGCGTGCCGGCCCGGGTGGGCCAGGGCTGACAGCGGTTCGGCAACATGGGCAGGTTGGCGCCATCCCGCGCCGGGAGGGTATCCACTCCCCAACTCCGGGGCGAAGGCCAGACCGATGGCCGCCTGTCACCTCTGGCGGATCTCCGTGCCGTGACAGAAAATACCACGTCGACCAGCCAGTTGAATCGTGCTCACTGGTAGATTTTGGAAGATGTGGAAGACCGGATGTCGAGTGGTCAGACCAGGATACCGGTGACTCTCCTGGCGGAAGGCAAGGAGGTGACTTTCGTCCTGCTGCGCGAGCACCTCCTGCTCCTTCAGGAGGAGGCTGGCCACCGCGGGGAGCCCGCCCTGCCGAACGGGTTCCCGATTGGGGAGATCCTGGTGCTCAACCCGGATCGCCAGGACCTGCTGGAAGCGGTGGCAACGTTTCTCCTGGGCTTGCGGGATCTGAACGACCTCGCGGTTCAGGAAGCACTGAGCCTATGCGCGGCGGCCGCCCTCGTCCTCGTTGAGGTTCGTCCGGGTATACACGCCTTCGCCGGCGTGCCCTTCGGATCGGTTGCTGAGTACGAAGATGGGATGCCCGAGCTCAGGCGGAGCCTGCCCCAGTTGCGGGCCATGGCCTTGGAACACGAGCGCACGGCTGGGACACGCAGAGTCAACAAATACATCCTGAGGACGCCGGGCGATGATTGCTGACAAGCTCGAGAAAAGCCCGTGAGGTGTGCACTGACCGGCCACTTCAGGCCCGGGCAGGGGAGGCATCCGGATTCCCGAACCGACGTCCTGCGCCGGCGCCATGTGACAAGCGCGGGTCTCCAACCCGCCAGCGCGTCCTGGCGGGGAGACCCGGCCCAAAGCATCCACATTGCTGCTCTGAGGCGGCCCGCATTTTGCTTGCGGGTGGGCGTGATCAGCTTTGGCACATCAGTTGAGCGGCTCCTTCACGTCGTCCATGGCGGCGCCCATCACCCGCTGCAGCATGTAGCCAAGCACGGTCCGCTTCCCGACGCCAATGTCAGCGGTGACCGACATGCCGGGGACCATGCGGAAATTGTCCGGCGTGTCGCGCAGATCGAGGCGGTCAATGGAAATCCTGGAGCGGTAGTAGGGCTCCGTGCTGTTGATGGCGACAGGCACCGACCCGGTCGGGTTCCGCTGGTCGTCCTGCGGGATGAAGCTGTCGGGGCTCATGACCCGCACCGTCCCGTAGAGGGCGCCGTAGCGGGTGTAGGGGAAGGTGTCGAGCTTGATGGTCACGTGGTCGCCGACGCGGACGTAGCCGTCCTCGCGGCCCGGGATGTCGGCCTCGATCTCAAGCGGCGCGTCCGCCGGCACCAGCGTGATGAACTGCTGGCCGGGCTGCAGCACCGAGCCCTCGGAGACACGGGCGATGCTCTGCACCGTCGCGTCGCGGTCGGCGCGGAGCTCGACCAGATTGCGCCTGAGATGCGCCTTGTCCAGCTGCGCCCTGGAGTCCGACAGCTTGCTGATGGCATCGGACAGCTTTTCGGACAGATCGGCGTGCCAGCTCTGGATATAGCCCTCACGCTCGGCGACGAGGGCGGAAAGGTCCCGCTGCCCGCTCCGCGCCGTCTCCTGGGCGTTGCTGAGGTAGCGCTGCATCTCGGCGCGGCTGTCCATCGCCGCCAGCGTGTTCAGCTTGCTGCCGACCCCCAGGCGGTCCAGCTCGTGGCGCATCTGCTCAACGTTCTGGGCCACGCCAAGCCTGTTCGTGTAGCCCGCCGCATCGGAATTCGACCTGGCAATCATGCTGACCAGGCCGTCGATCTTCTGCTTGTAGCCTTCCAGCTTGAGGTCATACTCGGCCTGGCGCTGGCCGAAGATCGCCGCCTGCAGGGCAAGGTCGGGATCGAGCCCGCTGTATGCGAACGGGCGGCCGTCAACCTCGGCCTGCATGCGCGCGACCTGCGCCTGGAGCGCCGAGACCTGCTCCACCAGGGAGCCGAGATCGGCGGTGGCGAAGGTCGGATCGAGACGCGCCAGGACCTGGCCAGCGCGCACAGCCTCGCCCTCGTGCACCTCGATGGAACGCACGATGGAGGTGTCCAGCGGCTGCACCACCATCGTCGGCGTCACCGAGACGACCACGCCGGGCGCGGTCACCACCTGGTCGATTTTGATCAGCGCCATGGCGACCACGGACGCGGCGAACAGGCCACCAACGATCCAGATCGTTGTCCGCGCCGCCCGCGGCACCGGCGCCGCGGTGATTGCGGTGGACGGCGACTGGAATTCGAGCACCGCCGGCAGCACGGGGTCTTTGCTCTCAGCGACAACAAGGGAACGGCTCGGCTTCATGGGGTGCCCTCTGTGCTGAGACTGCGTGTCGCTGGCGGCAAACGCCGCATCGTTGCGCCCGGTTGGTGACCCCACGCACGGCAATCTGTCAATGTTTTTCTCATTGCCGCAGGTGCCATGGCCACGCCGCGCGCATGCCGCTGCATCCGGCTGTATGCGGAGGCAGCGGCTGCCGGACCCGGCTCGCCGCACATCCACGTAGGCAAGTCATGCCGGACTGCAAACCTTGCCGGACCAGGGGTGGTCAGCGCCGGAATGGCGGGCGTCCGGGCACGGAGTTTTCACACATGGTCCCAATGGCTTGGCCCGGGCGAATGCTGGCGGACACGGCTGGCCCGCGGCTTGCAGCGGACCAGTTGATTTGAAAAGAGATTTGAAAAGAGATCTGACATGTTGTCGATCAACACGAACACATCCGCTTACGCTGCGCTCAATGCTCTCAACGCCACACAGACAGCGCTCACGCGGATGACGACGGAGGTCGCGACGGGCCAGAAGGTCAGCAGCGCGGCCGACAACCCCGCGATCTATTCCATCTCGCAGGCCATGGACGCTGATATTGCCGGGTATGCCGCAGTCTCCGACAACCTGTCGTTTGCCGCCCAGGTGGTCGGCACGGCGTCCAGCTCCGCAGCCAGCATTTCCTCGACACTTTCATCGCTTGCGAACACGGTCACCCAGGGCCAGCAGCAGGGGCTCAGCGCTGAGCAGATGAACCAAAGCATCACGGCCGGATTGCAGCAAATCGACGCATTCGCGAACAGCTCGACGGTGAACGGCGTGAACCTGCTCGCCGGCGCAACCGGCAACGGGGTCAGCAGCACGCAGCTCAACGTGCTGACCGACGCGAACGGTGATCAAACCCCTGTCGGCGGTGTGGGGCCGGGAGCGGCGATCAATGCGACATCTGCGGGCCTCGGACTGGATCAGCTCAGCGTCTCGACGGAAGGACTGACGCTGGACGCATCAAATTTGACAGCGGGCAACATCTGGGACGGCGGCCCGACCAACACGACGGTCACTATGCAGAACACGATGTCCGGCAGCGCCAGCGCGACGGCGCAAAATCCAGGCCAGAAATGGACCTTCGAGTTCGTGCAAACAGGGGTACCGCCAACCACCATCCCGACGCCAGCCTCAACCGATTCGCTCGGCAACGTGGTCCAACAGGACAATGTCGTGGCGGTACCGCTGCCGGTTGGCTTCACCACGGAGGAGGCGGTCACAGCGCTTCAGACCGCCATGCAGGGCGCAGGCTTTGGCGTGTCCGTAAGCAATGACAACAGCATGGGCATCGTTGGGAACAATATCGATGCCAGCGGTGCCGGGGGGCCGTCCGGAACGGTGGCTGTCGGCAATGTCGATGCTGGCTCGACAATCGCACTCCCCACGGCGGCGCCAGCTCCCACCCAGCAGTTGACGTTCCCGGCCGGAAGCACACCCGTGATCGGACAAACCATCACAGGCGACAATGGCATCCCGGCCGGGACGACGATAATCGGCGTGAGCGGCACAACCGTCAGCCTGTCACAGCCAACCACTTCCGACATCCCCGCGGGCGCGAGTCTGCGGCTGACCAGCGCGGCGCCGGCGACCACCGGGCCAGTTTCAGTCGACGCGACATCGTTGATGTTGAGCAGCGTGGCTGGTCTTGCCGTCGGGCAGGTGATCACGTCGCCGATCGCCACGACCATTCAGTCGATCGATGCAAGCAATAACACGATTACCTTCTCCGCGCTGGCCGTCGGCACAACCGCCGCAGCAACGGACCTGGTGCTTGATCCTGCGCCACTCTTCACCGGCCAGCTTGTCGTCAGGCCGGGGGTCGGGTCGTACACGCTGAAGATGGACAGCGTTGATGGCTTGGCGGTTGGCCAGCAAGCAGTCGACCAGACAACTTACTCGGCTCCGCCGCTAAGCCAAACATTGGTGGGCATGACCTTCAACGCCCAGATAACCAACGTCGATGCGTTGAACAACCAGGTAACGCTTGCGGTGGCTGCCACCGATCCCAGCCAGGCTGGCTGGACTACCGGGACAACAACTTTCGGTGCCGGGAGCTACCCGCTGCCGCCAGCGGTCCCCGTATCTCCCTGGACCGGACCGCAGGCCACCATCGCGACCATCGACAATGCCGTCACGCAGCTCGGCACGGCCCAGGCCACGCTCGGCAGCGCCAGCGACCTTATTGGGGGCACCGCGAAGTTCACCTCGGCGCTCAGCAGTGCGTTGACCGCCGGCGTTGGCGCTCTCATAGATGCCGATATGGCGACTGCAAGCGCCCGGCTCACGTCTCTCCAGACGAAGGAGCAGCTCGCGATGCAGTCGCTTACGGTTGCAAACCAGCAGCCGCAAAGCCTGCTGTCCCTTTTCAAGTGATCGGTCAGCGCGGGGGCGGCCTGGCTGTCGCCATCCTTCCCGCTCCTTCCACATTTGAGGCTATCCGGCCGACGGTATTGGAATTCCTTGTCAGCGCGCTCGCTGGACCTTGAACCAATCGAGCACCTTGGCCTTCTCCCGATGGTGGAAGACAGTTGCGGCGCATCCGCTGCCGGGGCTGACAACAGCAACGGCATCCGTGATCATACCTGATCATCTGGACAGGATGTGAGACTGGATCCTTCTGTTGCGGGAGGGTCCGATGATTGGTTTGGTGCCGATTGGCGAGATGGCGCGGAG